>FTKT01008541.1_pt1 | contig 16256 bp, 8 predicted proteins | sample 1658271 | NCBI WGS metagenome assembly FTKT01 (sample SAMEA3914811, study PRJEB12502) | metagenome | biome: forest; material: soil | place: Canada | collected 2011-08-04 | depth 0.3 m | reverse complement strand
ACGCTCAAGCACTGGATGGGTTGGGCCCACTTCTTGACGCGCACCTTCGCCAACGTCCGCACCGAGATGAGTCTGCACGTGCTGGCATATAACCTGAAGCGGGTGATCAGCATGCTGGGCGTCGCGAAAACGATGAAGGCGATGCAGTTGGCAGGGAGTTGAGGGCCGCAAGGCCTCCCTTTGCCTTCTCGAATGAGGCCACGATACTGTGGTTGTTTGAACGAGCTGTCGACGCCACGCGCTTTCACGAAGCGCACGGCGTTTCCACACGGCCTCCAGCGGCTGCTGACATGCGTGCTTGAATTCGCTCCGCCTGGTCTCCGCCGCCAAGCCTCATGCGCGAGGCCTCGGTCCGTCGAAGGCTGAGCCAGGTGGGGATCGGGCCGGGTGACGAGGACGAACCTGCCGGTACGCGCCCTTGTCGCTACAGCACGCTGCCTCGACGCACCCGCCGCCACGATGGCGACCGAGCTCAGCTGAGGTGCCTTGCTGCGGAAGACATCGCGGGACAAAGCGGAGCCCGACGGCGCGCCAGACAACTACCCCGGGCGTGAACCTCGCATCATGTCTGCACATTTCTCGCCGATCATGATGCTGGGCGCGTTGGTGTTGCCGCCGATGATCGTCGGCATGATGGAGGCGTCGGCCACCCTGAGGTTCTGGATCCCGCGAACGCGCAACTGCGCATCGAGTACGGCCATGGGATCGCTGTCCGGACCCATCTTGCAGGTGCCGACGGGATGGTATTGCGTGTCCGCGCGATTGCGGATGTCCTCTCCCAAGGCCTTGACGTCATCGATCGCCAACGGGTGGAGCAGCTTGCCGCGCACCGGATCGAGGGCGCTCGATTCCATGATTCGACGCTGCAGTTGAGCGCCCTTGACCAGCAGCTGGAAATCGCGTTCGTCCGACAGGAAGCATGGATCGATCAGAGGAGCCACGCGCGGATCGCGGCTCTGCAATTTGACCGTTCCGCGACTGTAGGGTCGAAGCACGTCGACGTGACTGGCGATGCCGTGGCCAGCATGGACCTTGCGGCCACTGTCGTCCACGATGGCCAGGATCAATACCAATTGCAGATCCGGCACGGGTACATCCGCCGAGGAACGGGCAAAGGCTCCAGCGGATGCATAGACACTCGTGACCATGCCGGTTCTTTTCTTTCGCCACTCGCCGATGGCCCGCAGGAATTTGGCCGTGCCGCGGAACGAAAGACCGAAGGTCTCCGTCGTGTTCGGCGTGAACCAACTCTCGACGTAGTCGATGTGGTCCTGCAGGTTCTTTCCGACGCCGGGCAGATGCTTGACCGATGCGATGCCAAGCTGGCCCAGCTCATCCGCGTCGCCGATGCCGGAGAGTTGAAGCAATTGAGGCGAGCCGAAGGCCCCGGCTGAGACGACCACCTCGCGGCGCGCACGGACCGTCGCCGGCTGGTTGCCCACGGAATACGAGACACCCGTGGCGCGCTGGCCATCGAAGGTGATCTGCGAGCTCACCGCGTGCGTGATCACCTTCAGGTTGGGGCGCCCGAGGTTGGGCGTCAGATAGGCTTTGGCGGCGCTGCAGCGCTCTCCGTTGATCTGGTTGACCTGGTAAAGGAACGAGCCTTCCTGCGCCGCTCCGTTGTAGTCGGCGTTCGGCTGGATCCCGCACTGCGCCGCAGCGTCCAGGTACATCTGGCTCAGCGGGCTGTCGAAGCGCGGGTAGGTCACGTTCAGGACGCCACCCTGCCCGTGAAACTCGTTGCGGATCTCCTCGTTGTTTTCCGATCGCTTGAAGATGGGCAGGACATCGTCGTAGCTCCATCCCGGATTGCCGAGCGCCGCCCACTGGTCGTAGTCGAAGCGGTTGCCGCGCACGTACAGCATCCCGTTGATGGAACTGCTGCCGCCCAAGGTCTTGCCGCGGGGCTGGTAGCCGCGGCGACCGTTCAGCCCGGCCTGCGGCACCGTGTCGAACGCGTAGTTGTTGAACTTCGACGGCACCATGGCCGCCGCACCCGCAGGGGCGCGAATGAACACGCTGCTGTCGGGGCCGCCCGCCTCGAGAAGGCAGACCGTGACGTTCGGATCCTCGCTCAGACGCGATGCGACCACGCAACCGGTGGAACCGGCCCCCACCACGACATAGTCGAATTCCATCGTCTCCAAGGTCTTGTCCTTCATGAGCTTGCCGGGACGCAGCGGTCTTCGGCAATTTGTTTCGTTGGGCGCGACCGCCCAGGCCGTCGCCGTGTGCGGATCTTGAAGATCACGACACGCCCTGTTGCCAATCCCGAGTCAGCTCGACACCGACCGTGCTGCGAATGTCCGCGCTCGACGCGCCCACCATCAAGTCGAAGCGCCCTGCTTCGGCGACCCAGGCGCGGCGCCCCGTGTCGAAGAAGGCGAGGTCTCGCATGGTCACCGTCAGGCGAACCGTGCGAGTCTCTCCCGGCGCCAGCGTCAGCTTCGCAAAGGTCTTCAACTCCTTGACCGGCCGCGGCTGCGAGCTCTGAGCGTCGTGCACATAAAGCTGCACCACCTCTGACCCGGCACGCACGCCGGTGTTGCGAACGTCGACCTGCACCTCGATGGCTTGTCCTGGATCGACTTGCGGCGATCCACCGCCAGCCAGTCGGGCCGGTCCATGCTCGAAGGTCGTGTAGCTCAGTCCATGACCGAACGCGAACTGCGCCGGCAACTCGCTCCGGTCGTGGTGTCGATAGCCGAAGAACAGCCCTTCCGTGTAGTGCACCTTGCCGTTGCGTCCCGGGTAGGTATCGGCACCGACTCGCGTCGCATCGTCTTCGACCCGCTTCGGGAAGGTCTGCGGCAGGCGTCCACCGGGCTCCGCGCGACCGAGCAGGACGTCGGCGATGGCGTTGCCGCATTCCTGGCCGGGATACCAGGCTTGAACGATGGCCGCGACCTCGCCGGCCCAAGGCGTCGCCACCGGCGAGCCGGTCTGCAGCACGACGACCGTGTTCTTGTTGGCCGCCGCGACGCGGCGGATCAACTCGTCCTGCTGACCCGGGAGCTCGATGCCGGGGCGGTCCATGCCCTCGGAATCCCATTCGTCGTTGAAGCCGGCAAAGACCAATGCCACATCGGCCTTGGCGGCCAGGTCTGCAGCGGCACGCAAGGCGGCCTCGCCGAGGGGCAGGTGCACTCCCACGCGTACGCCGCGTACCGGCACGGGCATGTTCTGCGGCCCGGCGTATTCGACCATCAGCGCGTACGTGCGTCCGGCCTGCAACTCGTGCTCGACCACCATTTCCGGTCCGCCGTAGGACATGAAGGTATGGCCGGGCTGGTAGCTGCTCCAGGCGTCCGCAATCAACTCACCGTCCAGATACAGGCGAGCGCCGCCCACGGCAGCGAGCCCGAGTTGATGCCTTCCGCTTTCCGTCGGCGTGAAGCTGAACCTGGCGCGCGCACTGAAGCCGTCGTAGTCGACACCGTCGGCAACGCTGCTGATCCAGTAGAACTGCGTCGTCGGGAATTCGCCGGTGTGGACCGGCGCGCCTTGCAGGTCGCGATTGTTGAAGTAGTCGACGGCCACCGGCACGTTGAGCGACGGTACGACCCGGTGGTTTGTCGCACCGGCCTCGAAGCCGACGAGGTTCGCCTCGCCCAAGGCGTCTCGCAAGCCCGCCTCCGGACTCACCACATAGTGCGGATGCAGCATCGCGCTGCCGCCGCCCATGATGCGCGCCTTCCGGGCGTTGGGGCCGAACAGGGCGACGCGCGTGCCCTCCTTCAACGGGAGCACGCCATTGTTCTGCAGGAGCACCATGGCTTCGCTGCCGGCGCGCCGGATCAAGGCGCGGTCCTCGGGCGAATCCACCGCTTGCTCCGGGCCGATCACGGGTTCGGCGAAGGCGCCGACGCGGTCGGCCAGGCGCAGCACGCGTTCCGCCGAACGGCGCACGTCCGCCGCCTGGGCTTCCCCTGCTTCCACGGCCTTGACCAGTGCGTCGCCGCGAAAGCGCGTCGGGCCCGGCATCTCCAGATCGAGGCCGGCCCGCAGCGCGGCTGCGGTACTGCCGGTGGCCCACCAATCGGACATGACCATCCCGTCCCAATGCCACTCATCGCGCAGGATCTGCGTCAGCAGCGGCTGGCTTTCGCAGGTCCCGACGCCGTTGACCTTGTTGTACGAGCCCATCAGGGCCCAGGCGCCTCCGTCCTTGAGGGCGCGTTCGAACGGCACGAGGTAGACCTCGCGCAGCGTACGTTCGTCGATCTCGCTGCTCATGGTGTAGCGCTCGATCTCGCTCTCGTTGCCGATGAAGTGCTTGGGCGAGGCCCCGACACCCTGGCTTTGCACGCCCTGCACGTAAGCAGCGCCGATGGCGCCGGCCAGCATCGGGTCTTCGGAGAAGCATTCGAAGTTGCGCCCGTTGAGCAAGGTGCGCTGCATGTTGAGCGTGGGCGCCAGCAGAACCCGCGCGCCCTTGCGGCGCGCTTCGACTGCGATGGCGCTGCCGACTTCCCGGATCAACGCCGTGTTCCAGGTCGCCGCGAGCGCGATGCTGACCGGGAACGTGGCGGCCAGCACGCCATCGCTCTGAAGTCCCGCGCCACGGGCGCCGCTGGGGCCGTCGGTGAACTTGACGGCGGGCACGCCGACGCGCTCGACGTCGGCTGTCAGCCACAGCGTGGTGCCGGACAGGAGGCTGACCTGCTCGGCCAGGGTCATCGCGTCGAGCTTGCCTTGGATATCGGTCTCGTGTTTCATGATCTGTTTCGAAGTCGTCAGGGCGCCCATGCTCAGCGGACGTTCCTGATGCCCAGCAGGCTCAGCACCGAAAATGCAAGTACCAGCGCCGACACCGCAAGCAGCCCGACGTAGCCACCCAGATGGCTGATGACGAAAGCGCCCAGCACCGGCGCCAGCACTTGCGGCGCGGCGTTGGCGATGGACATCACGCCGAGGTCGCGCGCCATGTGCCGGGAATCCGGCAGGACATCCGCGCTCAGCGACTGGCTGGCCGCCATGTACGCCCCGAAAGCCAGCCCGTTGACGATGTAGAACACCAGCACGCCGGTTTCGTCGCGCCAGAAGAACAGGACCGCGCAGTTGAGTGCAAGCAGGACGGCGGCCAGTGCCACGAAAGGCTTGCGGCGCTTGAAACGGTCGGACAGGTAGCCCGCCAACATCGCCGCGACAAGCATCGCCAGCATGCCGAGAGGCGCCAGCTTGGCGATCACGCCCGCGGGGGTGTGTCCCGCATCCAGCTTGATGAAGTCCTGCAGCATGTACAGCAGGAAGCTGCTCAGCAGCATCTCGCCCAACACGAACATGCACCGGGCGGCAAAGGTCCAGCCGTAGTCCCGATGGCGAAATGCGGAAATGTAGGCCAGCCATCGGGTGCCGGCCGCCGACGTCTTCGCCGCCAGCATGGGCTTGAGCGCCGCCGGCTCGCGGTCGGCGACGATGAACAGGATCGTCATCGCCAGCATGATCGAGCCGACCAGCGCGTAGCCGGTGGCGATCCTGTCGGTATGGTGCGAGGCGATGATCGAGCCGACCGCGCCGCCCAGCGGCAGGGCGACGCCGATCACCGCGGAGGCGATGCCGCGGCGCTGCGTCGGGATGCGGTCCGGCATCACGGCCGTCAGGTTGGCCTGGTAGACGTTGGTGGCAATCTGCGTCAGGCAGAAGAAGGCCACGAGCATCCACAGGCTGGAGGCGTTGCCCAGCAGGACGAGCGCTCCCAGCGAGGCCACGGCACTGCCCAGCAACCAGGGCGTGCGCCGGCCGAACCGGGATCCGGAATGATCGGACAAGCCGCCGGCGATCGGGTTGGTCAGCGACGCGCACAGGGAGCCGATGCCCATGACCAGGCCCAGCGTGGACACTTTCTGGTCGGGCGCGAAGGCCTGGACCTGCAGCGGAATGAATACCTGCAGGAACGCGATGAACACGCTCATCATCCCGATCCATGGGAACAGCAGGACGCTGAGCGTGCGGGTGGGTGAATGGCCGGCGACCGAAGGGGCCGGCTCATTCGCGGTGGCTGTGACGTGCATGCGAGATCCCAAATGGAAGGAGAGCCTCATCCACTCGACCTTGCGGAGAGCGGCGTGAGGCTCGGTGATCAGTCCCTTGACTTCAACCCGCGGTCGAGTGCCTCAGAACTTGTACGAGGCACGCAGGCCGTAGGTACGCGGATCGGACAGATAGACATATTCCGCGCCCTGGGCGACCGTCGTCAGCGACGTGATCGAGGTCTTGTTCTCGATGTTCTTGACGAAGGCCTGGACCTTCCAGCGTTCGTCGACGCCGGAATAGGTCAGGGAAAAGTCGGTCTTGGTCCTCGACGGCTGGACGAACGAGGTCGCGGTGTAGGTCGGTGCACCCGGATCGGTCAGCGTGTACGACGACGTGTAGCGTGAGCCCAGGTAGGCCGAGAACGACTTCCCGTCGTCGAAGTCCCAGCTATGCGTGTAGCCCAGCGTCAGTGTCACCCTGGGCGCCCGATCCAGCCTATGGCCGCTGTAGTCGGCGCCGCCCGCCGTCGTGTACTGCTGATACTTGGAGTCGAGAAGTCCGAGGCCGAAGTCAAGCCGTCCGTTTTCGCTCGTGATGGCCGTGCCTTCGAATTCAAGTCCCTTCACCTTGGCCGAGGCCGCATTCGTGGTCTCCAGCTGGAAATTGACGATCGAGGCGACCTGGAGGTTCGTGTAGTCGTAATAGAAGGCCGAGGCACCCAGGCGCAGCCCACCGTCCAGGAACTTGCCCTTGATGCCGGCCTCCAGCGACTTGATTTCCTCGGGCTTGAAGTACAGCGCGGAGTTGTAGCCCGGCGTCGTGGGGCTGATCTGATTGCCGTCGTTGAAGCCGCCCGCCTTGTAGCCGGTGGCCAGGGACGCATAGATCATTTGTGTCGGGCTCAAGTCATGTTCGAGCCCGACCCGGTAAGTGGCCTTGCTGGAGGTCACGGAGGCATCATTGATCGGGTTGGCCGCGCCGGCCAGATTCGCGAGGGGCATCTCGGTCACGCCGACACGGGATGCCTCGTCGCGGTTGTAGCGCAGGCCCAGGATGGCGCGCGTGTCGCTGGTCAGCGAGTACGTGGCCTGTCCGAAAGCCGCCTTCGACTCGTTGATGACCGAGCTCTGCTTGAACTCTTCATACAGCAGGCAGGCCGGCAACGGCGCGCACGTGGCGGCCGGCTCTGCCAGAACCGGATTCAGCGCAGCCGGCAGGCCCAGGTCCGAAGCTTGGCCCGCCAGATACAGCGGCTGGTCGACATTGCCGGATTCCTTGTAGTCGTACAGCCCTGCCACCCATTGCAGCGGCCCGGGCTTGCTGGAGCTGAAGCGCAGCTCGTGGGAGTTCTGCGTGAATTTGGTATCGCGGACGTAGAAGAGTCCGACGCTTGCGATCGAGGAACCGTCATCGGTCGCCGCGAGACGGTGTCCGTAGAGGTAGGTGACATTGACCGCACCCAGGTCGACGTTCAGGGTACTGGTGATGCCGCTGCCGTGGTCATTGACGAGACCGGGTGTGAGCAGATCGATGGGTCCGCTCTTGGGCGCTCCGTTGACGAGAATCTGCGCGCCGGGCCCCAGGCCCGTGTTCTTGCTGGCATCGGCAGTCAGCAGCCACGACGCCGAGGGCGAGAACTTCAACAGGGCCGAGATGCGCCCCGACAGGTTGTCCTGGTCGTTGGTCTTCTCGTTCTCGCCGGTCGGCAGGACGGTGGCCGAAAAATAGCCGTCGTGCTTGGCGGACGACACCACGGCGCGCAGCGCCAGGGCATCGTTGACCGGCACGTTCACCATCGCGTCGACCTGGCGTTCGTTGTGGTTGCCGACCTGGACGTCCACCTCGCCTGCCAGCTTCGAACCGGGCTTGTTGCTCACCAGGTTGATGGCCCCGGCGTTCGCATTGCGTCCATAGAGCGTCCCTTGGGGGCCGCGCAACACCTCCACGCGTTCCAGGTCGAAGAACGTGGCGGTCGCACCCTGCGGGCGGCCGATGTAGATGCCGTCGATATGGAAGGCCGACTCGGGATTGCCGATTTCGGAGTTCAGCGAGCTGCCGATGCCCCGAATCACGATTTCCATCGAGTTGAAGTTGCCGCCGCCGATCTGGACGTTCGGCATCTGGTCGGTCAGCGCAGCAGCGCTCCCGACGCCCTTGTCCTTCAATTCCTCGGCGGTCACCACGGCCAGCGAAGCCGAGACCTTGGAGTCGGATTGCAGGATCTTGTTCGCGGTGACGTAGACAGTCTGTATCTTGTCCTTGGGAGCCTTTGCGCTGGCGTCAGGCGCCTCCGGAGCGGAAGCCGCCGATTGCGGAGCCGCCACTTGCGGAGCCGCCGCGTCCTGCGCGCAGGCGGTGCCCGACAGCGTCACGACGCCCGCCGACACCAGAGCGCCGGTCAAAAAATTCAGCTTACCCATCATTTGTCTCCAATATTGTGTAGTGAACGCAGGCAGGAAAAGGTATTTCTAATCCGGCGCCCCCGTCGACCGAAGCTCCTTGCTTCACCGCTCTGCGGCGGCTTTGCAGCGATTCGCCCTTGGGAGACGTCTTCCGGTCTCCACGGCCCGAATGCTGCGGCAGTTCTGCTCTCTTGTCTAGAGGTACCTCTTTTGTTGTGGCGAGTGTCAATGCTCTAGATGATTCGTGCCATTGGTGTTTATCTCGATCTCGTAGCCGGCCATCCGGCCGCTGCGGTTCGGCGGGGAGCCGCCCCTCGCCAACGCCCGGTCGGGACGGTTGACCGCGTCGCCGAGAGACCTCGACGCCAGGGTTGGCATATCGTCTTCGGCGAGCAGCATCGGGTGAAACGCTTGATGCTAAACATCACAATCATCTATATTATTAAGAAAACAAGACCACTGTCCTGCACAGGAGACAACATGCCCTTGGAAACACTGCCCCTTGCGGGAATCCGCGTGCTCGAGGTGTCGGGCGGCCGGCTCGAAAGCTGCGCGCGCCTGCTCGCCGACCTGGGCGCCGATGTCATCCTGATCGAGCCTCCCGGCGGGCTGCCGTCACGCACGAGCCCGCCCCTGCGCGACGGCATCAGCCTGGCCTTCGAGGCCCATCACGCGAACAAGCGCAGCGTCGTCCTCGACTTGCGCGTCCCCGAATCCCGCCAGCAGTTCGAACGCCTGCTGGACACCGCCGACTTGCTGATCGAGTCGCTGCCGCCGGGCACCATGGACGACTGGGGCCTCGGCCCCGGATCGCTGCGCGCCGGCCGACCCGGCCTGCTGGTGCAATCCATCAGCGACTACGGGCAGACCGGCCCGCGCCGCGACGAGATCGCCACCGACGTGGTGCACACGGCGACGTCGGGATTCCTGTGCCGCTCGGGACTGCCCGGCCGCCCTCCGCTGCTGCCGCCCGCGGGCCTGGTGACCGAATCCACCGCCGTCCAGGCGGCCTGGGTCGCGCTCCTGGGCCTGTGGCAACAGTCGCAGACGCACGTCGGCGACTGGCTGGACTTTTCCATCCAGGAGGGTGCCTCCCAGGTGCTGGACCCGGCCCTGGGCGTCACGGGCAGCGCATCCGCGGGCAAGTCCGCGCTGGACGCGACGCCGCACGGGCGCCCGCCCGCCATGCCGCTCTACCCGGTCATTCCTTGCCGCGATGGGCATGTCCGCATCTGCGTGCTCAACCCGCGCCAATGGGAGGCCATGAGCGAGTGGCTCGGCAAGGAGCACGACTTCACCGACCCGAAATTCAGCAACATCGCCAAGCGCATGGCCGTCGCGCCGGCGCTCAACGAGCGCATCGGCCAGTTGTTCGCCCAGTACGATGCCGCGGCACTCGTCACCGAGGGCCAGCGGCGCGGCGTGCCCATCGCTGCGCTCGCGACGCCGACACAGGTGTTGACCGACTCGCACTTCGCGGCTCGAGGCGTGTTCAAACCGCTCGCGCTCGCACCGAACCTCGTGGGCCAGCTCCCATCGGGCTACCTTGAATTCGAAGGACAACGTGCCGGGCATCGCGAACGAGCGCCGCGATTGGGAGCGCACACGGTCGCGGTGCTGTCGGAACTGGATGCGATCGACGCGCCTGCCCGAGCCACCGCCACCGAGCCGGACATGCAGCGTCGTCCCCTTGCCGGCCTGCGCGTCCTCGACCTGGGCGTGATCGTTGCCGGCGCCGAAGCAGGACGACTGCTCGCGGACCAAGGCGCCGAAGTGATCAAGGTGGAAAACCGGGCATTCGCAGACGGCGGCCGCCAGTCGATGACCGGCGACTTGATGACGTCCTCGATCGCCCAGGGCCACCGCAACAAGCTGAGCATGGGCGTCAACCTGCGCAGCGAGGGCGGGCGCGAGATCTTCAAGCAGTTGGCGGCACGCTCCGACGTCATCCTGTCGAACTTCAAACCGGGCACCCTCGAATCGCTGGGCCTGGGCTACGAGGTGCTCAGCGCGATCAACCCGCGCATCATCATGATGGACAGCAGCGCCCTGGGCAACACGGGGCCGCAGAGCCGGACGCTGGGCTACGGCCCGCTCGTGCGTGCTGCCACGGGCCTGTCGTCGCTGTGGTGCTATCCCGATCAGCCGGGATCGTTCTGCGACGGCGTCACCATCTATCCCGACCACCTGGCTGCGCGCGTGGCGGTGGTCGGCGTGATGGCCCTGCTGCTGCGCCGCGAGCGGACCGGCCGCGGCGGCGCGGTCAGCGTTTCGCAGGCGGAGATCTTTCTCAATGCCAACGCCGAGCACTTCCTGCGCGAGTCCCTGGATCCCGGCAGCTTCCGCTCGCCCGGCAATTGCGGCGAGTTCCGCGCGCCCGAGGGCGCGTACCCCTGCGCAGGCGACGACGAATGGTGCGCGATCTCCGTGCGTGACGACCAGGATTGGCAGCGCCTGCTGCAGGTGATCGATCGACCGGACCTGGCCGACGACGAAGGGCTGTCGACGACGGCGGGCCGCATCGCCCGGCGTTCCGAGGTGGATGCGGCCGTCGAAGCCTGGTGCCGTGCGCATGCGCCGGAAGCCGTCGCGCAGGCCCTGCAGGCGCAGGGTGTGCCGGCGGGCAAGATGCTGCGGCTGTCCGAGTTCCGCGACGACCCTCACTTCCGTGCGCGTGGATTCATCCGCAGCCTCGAACATGCAGGCTTGGCGGTGCCCCTGCCGACGGAAAACCGTCCGGTGCATTCGCTGCACATGCCCGAGCCTGAACTGAAGCCGGCTCCCTATCAGGCGGAGCACACGCGCGCGGTCGCCAGCCGCGTGCTGGGCCTGGGCGTCGAGCGCATCGACGCCTTGATCGCGGCCGGCGATCTCGAAGACATGATTCCGTTGCCTGAGCGCACGAACTGACTCCCGCCATCCATGACCAGCACCGTCGCAGACAACACCCCCATCCTCATCGGCGTCGGCGAAACGTCCGAGCGCATCGGCTCGCCGGACTATCGCCAGCTGTCGCCCACCGACCTGGCCGCGGGCGCCGCGAAGGCCGCCTGCGAGGACGCGCTGGACCTGGCATCGCTGGCGTCCGGGATCGATGCCATCTTCGCGATACGCACCGTCGCCGATTCGGCGCCCGCGCCGATGCGGGCCCAGCGCGCGCCCTTCGGCGGCCCTGACAACGTGCCGGCGGCGGTCGCCCGGCGACTGGGCGCCAGCCCCCGCGTGCTCGTCTACTCGCCGGCGTGCGGCGACGAGCCGCAGAAGCTGCTTGGCGAAGCCTGCGAACGCCTGCACGCCGGCGAATTGAAGATGGTGCTGCTATGCGGCGGCGAAGCGGCCTCCACGCAGCGTGCAGCGCAGGCCGCGAAGGAAGTCCTGGACTGGAGGGAGCACGACGAGCAAGCGCTCGACGACAGGCACTGGAACGTCGGCGCGATGCGCACGCGCTACATGAACGATCACAAGATGATCTTTCCGACCGCCGTGTATCCGTTGCTCGAGAACGCCCGCCGCCGCCGCCTGGGCCTGGACCGCCAGGCCTATGCCCTGGAGATGGGGCGCCTGCTGGCGCCTTTCACCGAAGTGGCAGCGCGCAACCCGCATTCCTCCAGCCCCAGGACCTGGACCGCCGAGCAGATCGCGACGATCTCCGCAGACAACCGCATGATCGCGGACCCCCATCCGATCTCGGTGGTCGCACGAGACCAGGTGAACCAGGGCGCCGCGGTCCTGCTGACGACCGTGGGCAACGCCCGTGCGCTGGGCATCGCGGAAGCCAAGTGGGTCTACCTGCACGGCTACAGCGCCGTGGATGAACGCCACGTGCTCGAGCGCCAGGATCTCGGCCGTTCGGAGGCGATGGCCCTGGCCTACGAGAAGGCCTTGGCCGAGGCCGGCACGACCATCGAGAACATCCGGCATCTCGACATCTACAGCTGCTTTCCCATCGCCGTCTTCGCCGCGACGGACGCCTTGGGGCTCAAGGCCGACGATCCGCGTGGACTCACGCTGACCGGCGGCTTGGCCCATTTCGGCGGCCCCGGCAACAACTATTCGATGCATGCGATCGCCACCCTGGTGAGGCGCCTGCGCGCCGATCCCGGGTCGCTGGGCCTGATCGGCGCCAACGGCGGTTTCATGTCCACGCACGCGGTGGGGGTCTACTCGACCACGCCCCGTCCCTGGAAGACCTGCGACAGCGGCCCCCTGCAACGCGAGGTGGACGCGCTGCCCGCACCGGCGCTGGCGGCCCACGCGGAAGGTTGGGCCCGCATCGAGACCTACACGGTGCTCCACAGCAAGCAAGGCCCGACCGACGTGATCGCGGTGGGCCGCCTCGAAGGCACCGGCGAACGCTTCGCTGCCGTGGCGACGGAAGCGGACGCCGCCACGCTGGCGTACTTCGCCGCCAACGACGGCCTGGACCAACGCATCTGGGTGCGGCACTACCAGGGCCAGAACCGCTTCGCCTTGAACGCGGCCGAACTGGACAAGGTCGTTCCGCCTCGCTCCGACGCGCTGCAGCCCGCCTACGAGTTCGTGCAGGTCGAGCGCCGCGGCCCGGTGCTCGAGATCACGATCAATCGCCCCGATACCAACAACGCCCTGACCCCGGAGGGCAACGACGAACTCGAGCAGATCTTCGACGCCTACGAAGCCGACGACAGCCTCTGGGTGGCCATCCTCACCGGCGCGGGCAGCAAGGCGTTCTGCACCGGCAACGACCTGAAGGCTTCGTCGACCGGCCGGCGCATGTGGATGCCGCGCACCGGTTTCGGCGGGTTGACCGCGCGCCCGGATCGGGTCAAGCCCGTCATCGCGGCCGTCAACGGCTACGCGATGGGGGGCGGCTTCGAGATCGCACTGGCGTGCGACCTGATCGTCGCGGACGAGTCCGCCCAGTTCGCGCTGAGCGAGGTGAAGGTCGGGCTGATCGCGGGCGCCGGAGGCCTGCAGCGCCTCACGCGCCAGATCCCCTACAAGCAGGCGATGGAAATGATCCTCACGGGCAGGCGCGTGCCGGCGGCCGAGGGCAAGGCGCTGGGCTTCGTGAACCGCGTCGCACCCGCCGGGACGGCGCTGGACGCCGCTCGCGTGCTGGCCGACGAGTTGCTCGAAGCCTCCCCGACATCCATTCGTGGATCGAAGGCCCTGCTCAACGACCAGGCCCGCTTCGCTGCGACCGACGATGCGGTGCGCCAGGCCTACAAGGCGATCGATCGCGTCGTCAACAGCGAAGACCGCATCGAGGGCATCACCGCCTTCGTCCAGAAGCGCAAGCCGCATTGGAAGAATCGGTGAATCCCGTTCCGGTGCCCCGTCCTTCCGCCACGCTGGTACTGGCCCGGGACACCGCCGCGGGCCCGGAAGTGCTGCTGGTGCGTCGCGCCGAACGCGGCGACCAGAACAGCAATCGATGGGTCTTCCCCGGTGGTCTCATAGACGCCTCGGATGGCCAGTTGCATGCGCTCTGCGACGGCCTGGACGACGGTGCTGCAAGCCGCCAACTCGGGATTCCCCAAGGGGGTCTCGACTACTTCGCGGCCGCCATCCGGGAGACCTTCGAAGAAACCGGATTGCTCCTGGCCAAGGACGCCAACGGCCAACCGCTGGTTGCCGACACGGTTGCCCTGCTGGGGTCATGGCGTGCGGAAAACAGCCAGCCGCCACGCGGCGAGGCCGGCTCGTTGCTGGCGCAATTGTGCCGCCGCGCAGCCTGGCGACTGGCAGCGGGCGACCTGAGGCAGATCAGCCACTGGATCACGCCCATCGGCCTGCCCAAGCGCTTCGACACGCGCTTCCTGCTGGCGCGCGCGCCGCAGGGCCAGGCGGTCAGCGTGGACGGCATCGAGATCGTCGAGCACCGCTGGGTGCGTCCGGCGCACGTGCTGCACGGATCGACGGACATCCAGACCGTCGGCCCCGCGCGCGTGACCCTCAAGGCGCTGGAACCGCATGTCTCGGTGGCCTCCATGCTGGCCTGGGCCGCATCCCTCGGACCGCTCCAGGCCATCCAGCCCCGGATCGCGCGGGATGCGCAAGGCCAGCTCGGACCGATCCAGCAAGACCATCCCGCCTATGCGGAGGCCGGTCGCATCGATCCGTTGGGGAGCGGCAAGGCCTGGTCCATCATTCGCCCCGACAAGGCGATCGAACTCGCGCCGGGCGTCTTGCGAATCACGGCCGACAACGGCCATTTCATGACCGGCCCCGGGACGAACAGCTATCTGCTGCGCTGCGGATTCGAAGGCGGCGAAGGCGGCGATCAATGGGTGCTGATCGACCCGGGTCCCGACGATGAGGCGCACGTGCAGGCCTTGATGGCCAGCGTGCGGGGCCGGCTGGTGGCCGTGCTGGCGACGCACACGCACACCGACCATTCACCAGCCGCACGTCGCGTCAAGGCGTTGACCGACGCCGCGGTTCATGGCCGCCTGGCCGACCACCCTGACGGCCAGGATGCGAGCTTCGCGCCGGATGTGCCGCTGGTGGGCGGCGAAGTGCTGCGGTTCGGTCCCGCGCTGACGCTTCGCGTGATCCACACGCCGGGCCATGCGTCCAACCACCTGTGTTTCGTCCACCAGCAGCAGCGCCTGCTGTTCACCGGGGACCACGTGATGCAGGGCTCGACCGTGGTGATCAACCCGCCGGACGGCGACATGTCGGCCTACCTGGACGCGCTCGAGGACCTCGCGGTGCAGGCCGCGTCGCCGGAGGCCGATTTCGACTGGATCGCGCCGGGCCACGGCTTCCTGATCCCCGAGCCCTTGCGGGTCTTCAAGACCTTGATTCGCCACCGCCTGCTTCGCGAATCCAAGGTGATGTCGGCGCTGATCGAACTCGCCACCCCTGCGCCGATCACCACCGACGCCTTGCTTGCGCGCGTGTATGACGACGTATCGGCCGAGCGCCATCCGGTCGCTCGCCGGTCCTTGCTCGCCCATCTCCAACGCCTCGAAAGCCAGGCGCGCGTGACGCGAAGCGATGAACTCTGGAGCCTGCCATGAGCAGCATCATCTCGATCCAGCCCGAAGCCGAACTGCCGCCGGCGCCACGCGCCTCTGCCGGATGCGCACCATTGCGGCGGGCGAATTCCGTGCGCCGAACCTCCACCGTCGAGGCGAGCTGGCCGACGGGGCGCGCCGGCGCGATGGCCTTCGACGGGCGGGCGCGGGACATCCTGACGACCGAACAAGCAGGTGAGCCCCGCATGCTGCAACTGGATCGGGTCGACGCGACGATCGCGCCCGACCGCAGCATCGCCGCCATCGCTTCGCAGCCCCACCGTCCTGGCATCGGGCGCCTGGTCGGTGCGCGCGGCGGCGGTTACCTGCGTCGAGCCCTGGATGAGAGCCTTCCGGAGGAACGCGATGCCGGCAGCCCGCTCTACCTGCTGCTCGACGACTTCGCCGGCGTGAGCCTGATCGCCGGGTGGGCCTGGCGCCACTGGCTGCCCGACTCGCAGACGGGCGGGGGGCACGGCCTGCCACCCGCGAAGATGGCCGAGCGCCTGGCGAAGATGGAGGACATCTGCACCGGCTTCGCAAGCGGTTCGACGGCGCTGAGCGACAGCGACGGCAGCCGCCAGAACTTCGCCCCGGTGGATCCCTTGCCCAACCCCGCCGACCCGATGGGATGGCACCCCTTGGCAACAGACGACGGCGTGACGATGCGCCGTTCGCGGCGCATCGATGTCTGGCGCAAGGACGACGGCACCGTCTGCATCGACGCGATGTTCCAGGACAGTGCCAGCGTGCCCGGCGGCGGCAGGGTCGCGGTGCACGAATACACGCTGACGGCGCAAGCCGACGCCTGGACGCAGCGACTCACCGGCGTGCAGGCGCAACCGCGCATCCTGCCCTACCCGGAATGCCC
>FTKT01000333.1_pt3 | contig 16260 bp, 18 predicted proteins | sample 1658271 | NCBI WGS metagenome assembly FTKT01 (sample SAMEA3914811, study PRJEB12502) | metagenome | biome: forest; material: soil | place: Canada | collected 2011-08-04 | depth 0.3 m | reverse complement strand
CCGAGGCGCGCGAGATCGGCGTTGCGAGATTCAGCGCCGCGGCCGGAGCTCGGGACTGCGAGTTCGCCGTCACGGTCTCCGACGAATGGCAACGCCAGGGTCTCGGAGCGGCACTCATGGCTCACTTGATCGACGCAGCGCGAGCTCGCGGCATTCATGCCATGCACTCCTCCGATTCGTCTGACAACGATTCGATGCGGCAGTTCGCAGGGCATTTGAAGTTCCAGAGGTCAACCGATCCGAGCGACGCCAAGCTTGTCCTGTACAGCGTCGATCTCGACTGAATCCGCATGCCCTGACAGCGCGACGGGCACGGGTTTCGATGTCAAAGGCAGGTCACTGGGTTCGCTGCCGAACAGACAGCGGCCGCGCAAGTGTGAGAATGGGTGGCTGACAAGTCCGGTCCGAAGCAGACGGCCATGCAGACCTGCTAGCCTGTGACCAGCTTGTCGGCCTGGACAACCCATGAGGCCCGTGAACACTCCTCCGCACATCGCCATCCTCGACGACGAAGTCGACATCACGCAGTTGCTGTGCGACTACCTGGAGAGCCGCGGCTTCCGCGCGACGCAACTGCACTCCGGCGCCGCGCTGATGGCGTTGATGCCCATCGATACGCCGGCGCTGGTGCTGCTCGATCTCGGACTGCCCGGCGAAGACGGCCTGGCCATCGCACGCAAGTTGCGCGAGAGCTGGCAGTGCGGCCTGGTCATCGTCACCGGACGCGGTGACGCGGTGGACAAGATCGTCGGGCTCGAACTCGGAGCCGACGACTACGTGACCAAGCCCTTCGATCTGCGCGAGTTGCTCGCACGCGTCACGGCAGTCTTGCGACGCACGGCGCCAGCCCGGCCGACTGCAGTTGCTGCGGGCGCAAGCGCGATCGCCCATCCCGAACGACTTCGCTTCGAAGGATGGACGCTGAATCCGGTGGCGCGCTGCCTGGTCGATCCCGCCGGCAGCGAAGTGTTGCTCACGACGGGCGAGTTCGAGCTGCTCGTCACTTTCGCGAGGCATGCAGGCCGTGTGCTGTCGCGTGATTTCCTGTTGGAGCAGACACGCGGGCGCGAGGCCGGACCGTTCGACCGGACCATCGATGTCCAGGTAGGGCGGCTTCGCAAGAAGCTGGAAGTCGATCCGGAGAATCCGAAGGTCATCAAGTCGGTGCGTGGCGCGGGCTACATCCTCGTTCCCGCCGTGACGTCGGCGTGATGCCGTGACGCAGGAAGCCTTCTCCGATCGGTCCGCCGGCTTGCCTTCGGACATCGACGAGCAAAGCGTCTTCCGGTCTCTGTTTGCGGCGTATCCCGACGGCCTGCTGCTGGTCGATCAATCCGGCAAGATCGTGCTCGCGAACCCTGCGGCGGCCTCGTTGCTGGGATACCTGCCGCCGGAGATCGTGGGCCTGAACGTCGACGTGCTGGTTCCGGACAGCATCCGGCCGCGCCATGCGTCCTATCGGGAAGCCTATGGCCGCGCGCCGCGTCCGCGGGCAATGGGCACGCAGATGGAACTCGTGGCCAAGCGCAAGGACGGCAGCGAGGTGATGGTCGAGATCGCGTTGAGCCCGCTGCAGAACCAGGGGCTCCCGTTCGTCGTGGCGGCGATCCGCGACATCGGCGGATACCCTCGGGTCAAGCAGGCCGTTCAACGCGCGAGCTACAGCGAACATCTCGCCTACCTCGGGCGACTGGCCGTCGACACGCGCGATTCCCAGGATCTCCTTCAGCACGCACCCCGCATCGCGGCCGCGGCGCTCCAGGTGGACGCGGCGCTGGTGCTGCTGCTGACGAACGACGGCCTCGACTTCCGCGTTGCCAGCACGGCGGGCTCTCTCGTCGCCGGCGAGCTAGGTCGCATCATTTCCAACAATCCGCAGACGTTGGCCGGCCTGATGTTCGTCTCCGGCGCTTCCGTGCACGTCCCTGACCTGAGAAGCGAGCAGCGATTCCCTGCACCGCCGGAGTACCTGCAGGCGGGGATGACCAACCTGTTCGCGGTGCCGTTGTCCGACCGGGGACGCACCATCGGAGCGCTGATCGTCATGTGCACCGAGCCGAATCGCTTCGGCAAGGACGAGTTCGGGTTCATGGATACGCTGGCCAACTTGTTGGCCACCAGCCTTCAGCGGGCTCAAGCGCTGGACGCTCTCAATCATGCCCAGCGGCTCGAAAGCGTGGGGCAGTTGACCGGGGGCATTGCCCACGATTTCAACAACTTGCTGACAGTCATCCAGGGCAACCTCCAGGTTCTCGAGGAACTGCCCGAGCTGCAAGGCAAGGACTTCGCGCATCACCTCGTGAGCGCGGCCACTCGCGCCACGCGTCGCGCCGCGGAGTTGACCAGCAAGCTGCTGACGTTCTCGCGTCGACAGGTGCTTCAGCCGAGCCGCGTGGATTGCGGCGCATTGCTCCGATCGCTGGCCGACATGCTGCAGCGAACGATCGACCAGCGCATCACCATCGAGCTCGAGGAGCAGGACTTCTGCATGGTGGTGGTCGATCCCGGCCAACTCGAGTCTGCCATGCTGAACATCGCGATCAACGCGCGCGACGCGATGACCGCCGGGGGACGCCTGCGCTTTCGCTGTGCGATCTGCCACTACTTGCCCGTCGGCGTGCGACAGGATCTGCTGGAGTCGGGCCACACGGCGGATGAATACGTCGCGCTGTCCATGGAGGACACCGGAACAGGCATGTCCGAGGCCGTGAAGCAACGTGCATTCGAGCCGTTCTACACGACGAAGGAAGCGGGTCGCGGGACGGGCCTGGGGTTGAGCACGGTCTACGGCTTCGTCAAGCAATCGCACGGGGCCGTGTCCATCGAAAGCGTCGTTGACGAGGGGACGACCGTCACGCTCTACCTGCCGCGCTTTCAGAGCTCCGGACGCATCCCGGACGACGCCGAACATGACAGCGCATCCCGGCACGTTGCGCCGGGACTCAAGGTGCTTCTGGTCGAGGACGATCTCGAAGTGCGCAACGTGATCGGCCTGTTCCTGGCGGGCATCGGGTGCGAGGTGACGGCAAAGCCGACCGCCGAAGATGCGCTGGTCGTCCTGCAGCCGGACGCTGGCTTCGACCTTTTGGTGACTGACATCGCGCTCGGTGCGGGGATGCGCGGCACGCAGCTGGCTGCGGAGGCGCAGCGCCGACTGCCTGCGCTGTCCGTCCTGCTGATGTCTGGGTTCTCGTCGGAACTGCTGGACGCCGATCGCGATTCTCCGAGCGACTGGGAACTGCTGCGCAAACCCTGCTCGCGCGGCGAGCTGACCAGCGCGGTTGCCAAGGCGATCGGCGAACGGCCGAGAGGCTAGCTTCACTGCAAGGCAGGAAACATGTCTTCCTCGACCTATTGACGCGGGCGTTTGCGCAACATCAACCCGTCATCCGGACGCAGGGCTAACCTTGCCGCGATGATGACCGCTCCAGGCGGCGTCGTCCTCCATGACCACAGCTTTCCGCGCACCCGAGCCGGTCGGCGCAGCGGACCGAAATCTCCGAGCCGACGAGATCCTCTTCCGTCGAGCCGAGGGTTTGGCCGCGGCGTCTGATGTCAGCGCCCTGTCTCGATTTCTCCTCGGCCGGAATCTCGGAATCCTGTGCCGGGACGCGAACAGCGCAGAGGCCGGCCTCTTTGCGAGCGCTGCCTCCGAAATGGGCGCGCATGTCGCCTTCATCCCGGTGAGCCTGACCGACCAGAGTTCGCTGTCGGTGATCCGCGAGACGGCGCGCATGCTCGCGCGCCTGTACGACGGCGTCGAATGCCTCGACATGTCACCGTTGCTCGTCGAACTGATGCAGGAATCGGCGCCCATTCCGTTCTTCCTCGGCTTGTCCACCGAAACGCAGCGGACGGGTGCACTCGTGGAACGGCTGAGCCGTCTGTCCTGCGTGCAGTCGACCGCTCGCAGGCGGCTGCTGCAGGCCGCGCTCGCCCAAGCGCTGGCGTCGTAGCCGCTGTAGTTGGAGATGCCCTCAGGCTGGTGTCATCAAAGGAACAAGACATGTCCCCGCAAGATCTCTATCGGCAAAAGCGCATGACATCGGCAGAGGCGGTAGAAGTCATCCGGAGCGGCGACTTCATCATGGTGCCCACCGGCGTCGGTGAACCTCCCGCGCTCCTGACGGGGCTGTCGGAGCGACGCCGCGAGTGGACCGACGTGAAGGTGTCCCAGATCCTGGCGATGCGCAGCTACGGATACATCGACGAGACCACGGCAGGAAACGTCCGTCCCGTTGCGCTCTTCTTCGGCGGAGCGACACGGGCCGGAGGCCAGGCAGGCTGGATCGACTTCACGCCCAACTGCTTTTCAGAGATCCCGGCCATGATCGAACGCGGCCTGATCGGCGCGGACGTGGTGCTCACGATGGCCTCCGCCATGGATGCCCACGGCTACTTCAGCATCAGTCTGGGCACCGACTACACCCTGGCAGCGATCGCCAAGGCTCGAGCCGTCGTCCTCGAGGTCAATCCCAACGTGCCCTTTGCCTGCGGCAATTGCCACGTGCACATCTCCCAGGTGACCGCGTTGGTCGAGAGCGATGCCCCGGTGCTGGAGGTCGGACTGCCGAAGATCGGTCCGGTACAGCAGGCGATCGGCGGCCTGGTGGCCGAGATGATTCCCGACGGTTCGACGCTGCAGATCGGCTATGGCGGCATTCCCGATGCCGTCGTGATGCAACTCACCCAGAAGCACGATCTCGGCGTGCACACCGAGATGCTCGGTGACGGCATCCTGAAACTGATCGAGTGCGGCGCGATCACCAATCGAAGAAAGAACTGGATGCCCGGAAAGATGATCGCGACGTTCGCGCTGGGCTCGGCGAAGCTCTATCGGTTCATGGATCGAAATCCGGCGATCGAGATGCACCCGGCCGACTTCACCAACGCGCCGCACCTGGCATCGCGCAACGACAACCTGATGGCCATCAACGCCACGCTGCAGATCGATCTGCTCGGCCAGTGCGGCTCCGAAAGCCTCGGCGGTCTTCCCTATTCGGGTACCGGCGGACAGACCGATTTCGTGCGCGCGGCCAACCAGTCGCGCGGCGGCAAGTCCTTCATCGTGCTGCCGTCCACCGCGGTCGGCAACACGATCTCGCGCATCGTCGCGACGCTGGTACCCGGCACGCACGTCACGACGAGCAAGAACGACGTCAACTACGTGGTCACCGAATACGGCGTCGCGCAGCTGAGAGGCAAGTCCGCCAAAGAGCGCGCGCATGAGCTGATCGCCATCGCGCATCCGGATTTTCGAGCCGAGCTGAGCGACCAGGCCTGTCGCATGGGCAGGATATGAACCTAGCCGCATCGCGCCGGTTCAACGCGCCAACTGGAGTGCTGTTGCCGGGACGGCCGGCGAGAGCATTCGTTGCGAGCGAGAACCGCGGCACATGTTCGCCATCGCACGGACGCCGTGATTCCCTGGAGGCAATCTCCGCAGGTCACTTGCGAGCGCACTTCTGCCTTGTTCCGGCGCGATCCCGCTCTCGAGCTGTCACCCAGCCAACCTTCGAAAGCGCACCATGAACTCCAACAGTCCTTCCACGCAACATGCATCGACACGCGGCAAGCCGATCCTGAATGCGGTGATCCTGGCCAGCCTGGGCGCGGTCGCAGCGCTGTACCCGGTGCAGGCGAGTGCCGCCGCGGCCGACGCCGCAAGCGCGAACGCGCCTCCCACCGCGACTCACAGGACCGAAAGAGTCATCTCGGACTCGTGGATCACGACCAAGGTGAAGTCGGAGATTCTCAAGAGCAGCCTGGCCAAGGGCTTCGACGTGAAGGTCGTCACGTTGCACGGCATCGTGACGCTGAAAGGCACGCTGGCAAGCGAGGCGGTGATCGACCAGGTCAAGGCGATCGCGGCCAAGGTCAAGGGCGTTCAAAGCGTCGATACGTCGACGCTGGTAGCGACGGCGAAATAGATCTCGGCGGCCCTCGCGGGGTCGGCAGCGGGGCGAGAGCCGGAAGGCCGCGCGCGCAGGTGACACTCGTTGCCCCATACTCAGCCCGCCATGCCCATCAACTACGCGCGCCGACTCACCGGTGGCCTTCGGACCGCTCCCGCCGACCGACAACTCGGACTCGCACTGGCGTTCGTGGCGGGCGCCATCAATGCCGGCGGCTTCCTCGCCGTGGCGCAGTACACGTCGCACATGACGGGCATCGTCTCGGCCATGGCGGACCATGTGGCACTTGGGTCATACGACCTCCTGTGGAGCGCAGCGGGGGCGCTCGCATCTTTTCTCCTTGGGGCAGTCTGCTCTTCGGCCATGGTCAACTTCGCCCGCCAGCGGCGCATGAGCAGTCTCTATGCGTTTCCGTTGCTGCTGGAAGCCGCGCTCCTGCTCTGCTTCGGCGTGTTCGGCTCCCGCCTGGCTTCGATCGAAAGACTCTCCGTGCCGGCGACCGTGATGCTGCTGTGTTTCATCATGGGGCTGCAGAACGCCGTGATCAGCAAGCTCTCCAAGTCGGAGATCCGCACCACGCACATCACGGGGACCATCACCGACATCGGCATCGAACTGGGCAAGACGCTCCATTGGAACGCGCCCGGCACGCCTCCTCAGGAGAGGGTCGCGGCCAACTGGATCAAGCTGCGCTTCCTGACGGCGCTTGCAACTTGCTTCTTCCTCGGCGGCGTCGTGGGGGCGCTGGGATTCAGGCAGTTCGGCTACATCTCGACCGTGCCAATCGCCATGCTGCTGGTGGCCCTGGCTGGCGTGCCGGCCGTCGACGACTTCGCCTCGACCTTGCGACGCTGGATGCGCAGATGAGCGAACTGCTGGACGGCCGAGACGCGCGGCAAACTGATCTTGCGCAAGGCACCGCCGCCCAAATGCGGCTTCAATCGACGTCATGACCCCTTCAGGAGAAAGTCATGAGAGTCGGTTCACTCTGCAAACGCGCGATCGTCGCGGTCGATGCCTCCACCACGCTGCGCCACGCCGCGCAGGTGATGCTGGCACAGCACGTCGGCGCCCTGCTCGTGACGATCGATGCGGACGGCCGACGCGATGCCCTGGGCCTGGTGACCGATCGCGACCTGGTCATCTCGTGCGTCGCGCGCGAGCTGGCGCCATCCGAGGTACTCGTCGGTGCGATCGCGACGCAGCCGCTGATCTCGATCAACTCGTCTTCGAGCGCCTCGGACGCGGCCTCGCTCATGCATTCCTCCGGCGTGCGAAGGTTGCTGGTGATCGACGACGAAGGCGAGGCCACGGGCTTGCTGTCGATCGATGACCTGCTGGAGGCTCTGCTCGCGCCGTTGCAACTGCTCGCCGACGCCCTCAGGACGAACGTCGCGAGGGAAGAGACGTTGCGCGCCGACGTGCTGCCACCGATCAGCCGGCGCCCGTTCCTGCCGATGGCGGACCGCCCGGTGCGGACGGGACAGTTCGCGACCGCGAGTACCTGATGACCGCGAACACGGGAACCATCGTCGCGGTGCGCGGAAGTGTCGTCGACGTCCGCTTCGATGCCGTGCTGCCGCCCATTCGAAGCCTTCTGCGCACCGGCCCGCGAGGCGGAGTCGCGATCGAGGTGCTTGCACAGCTCGATGCAAGGAACGTCCGCGGGATCGCGCTGACCTCCACGCAGGGTCTCGCCCGAGGCATGGCAGTGGAAGACACCGGAGCGCCCTTGCAGGCGCCGGTCGGACACGCGATCCTGTCGCGCATGTTCGACGTGTTCGGTCGGCCGATCGATCGCCTCCCCGCGCCCGAGGGCACGCAATGGCGATCGGTCCATCGCGAGCCGCCGCCGCTGACGCATCGATCGACGCAGTCCGTGGTGTTCGAGACCGGTATCAAGGCCATCGACGTCCTGCTCCCGCTGGAGACCGGCGGCAAGGCCGGCCTGTTCGGCGGCGCGGGCGTCGGCAAGACGGTGCTGTTGACCGAGCTGATCCACAACATGGTCGGCCACCACGACGGCGTCAGCATCTTCTGCGGCATCGGCGAACGCTGCCGCGAGGGCGAGGAGCTGTACAACGACATGAAGCAGGCCGGCGTGCTGCCCGACATGGTGATGGTCTTCGGCCAGATGGACGAGCCGCCCGGCGCGCGCTTTCGCGTGGGTCACGCCGCACTCACGATGGCGGAATACTTCCGCGACGACGAGCACCGCGATGTGCTCCTGCTGATCGACAACATCTTCCGTTTCATCCAGGCAGGCTCGGAGATCTCCGGCCTGATCGGCCAGATGCCGTCGCGCCTCGGCTACCAGCCGACGATGGGCACGGAGCTGTCCGGGCTGGAGGAGCGCATCGCCAATACCGATTCCGGCGCCATCACGTCGATCCAGGCCGTCTACGTCCCAGCGGACGATTTCACCGACCCGGCCGCGGTGCACACGTTCTCGCATCTGTCGGCCTCCATCGCGCTCTCGCGCAAGCGCGCGAGCGAGGGGCTCTATCCCGCCGTCGACCCGTTGCAGTCCAATTCCAAGATGGCGACGCCTGGCATCGTCGGCGCGCGCCACTACCAGCTCGCACAGGACATGCGGCGCACCCTGGCCCAGTACGCGGAGCTCAAGGACATCATCGCGATGCTCGGACTGGAGCAACTCGCGCCGGAGGATCGAAGCCTCGTCGGTCGCGCAAGGCGGCTGGAGCGTTTCCTGACACAGCCCTTCTTCACGACGGAGCAGTTCACCGGTACGCCCGGCAAGGCCGTCCCGCTGAAGGACTCCCTCGACGGTTGCGAACGCATCCTGCGAGACGAGTTCAAGGACCATCCCGAGAGTGCGCTGTACATGATCGGCTCGATCGACGAGGCGCGTCCGCGTGCCCAGGTCGTGGTCGCTCCTGCCCCGGAGCCGGCAGTCGCCGCGGCCACTCATGAATCTTGAAGTGCTTCTGCCCTTCAGCGTCTTCCTGCGGGCCGACGACGTGTCGCGCATCGTCGCGGAGACGCCCGGCGGCTCGTTCGGGCTGCTGCCGCATCGGCTGGACTGCGTCGCCGCGCTCGAGCCCGGCATCCTGACCTTCCAGACGGCGACGGGCGTCGAGACCTTCCTCGCGGTGGACGCCGGCATCCTGGTCAAGTGCGGCGACGGCGTGCGGGTGTCGGTGCGACGTGCCCTCGCGGGCGGCGACCTCTCGCAGCTGCGCGAAGCCGTCGAGCGCCAATTCCGCACGCTCGACGAACAGGCCCGGAGCCTTCGCGCGGTCCTGGCCAAGCTGGAGTCGGGCTTCGTCAGCAGACTGGTGACGCTGCGCCATGGCTGATCGCGACGACATCGATTCGCGCCTGCCCGAGCAGGTCGGCATCAAGGCGAGCCGCAAGCTCGACGCGCGCCGTCGCGGCGCACCGCGCGTCTGGACCGGACTCGGCATGATGGGCTTGATCGGCTGGTCGGTCGTCGTCCCCACGCTTGCCGGAGCCGCGCTCGGAACCTGGCTAGACGCGAATCACTCCGCGGGTCACCACTGGACGCTGGCCCTGCTGATCGCCGGACTCACGCTGGGCTGCTTCAACGCGTGGCGTTGGGTCGCGCGCGAGGACGAGGCCATTCACCGCACGACCGGAGGACACGATGCGCGCGACTGATCTCGCCGTCTGGCTGCTCTGCTTGCTCGGCGGCGTCGCGTTGGGCGGCTTTTACTTCGGCGGGCTGTGGTGGACCGTGCGCGCCATCGTCGGCCCGCGGCGTTCGGTCGTCGTGCAGCTCGCCAGCCTGTTGATACGCACGGCGGCCACGCTGACGGGCTTCTACCTGGTCGGCGGCGGCGACTTCAAGCGCCTCATTGCCTGCCTGGCCGGCTTCGTGCTGGCACGCACCGTCGTGGCACGCTGGGTGCGAATGTCAGCGATGTCGTCGATAAGGGAGGCGTGACGTGAGACTCGGCCCCGACCAATGGATCTTCTGGCAGCACGGCATCGTGAAGATCGATGCCACGATCGCCTTCACCTGGGCGCTGATGCTGGGCCTCACGCTGTGCGCCTGGCTGGTCACCCGACGGTTGTCGACCAAGCACCAGCGTTCGCGCTGGCAGAACGTGCTCGAGATCGTCGTGACCAGCATCGAAGGCCAGATCGCGGACGTCGGGCTGCGCCAACCGCGCGTCTACCTGCCCTTCGTCGGCACGCTGTTCCTGTTCGTTGCGGCGTCGGCGCTCTGCACCATCGTCCCGGGCTTCGAGCCGCCCACCGGCTCCCTGTCGACCACCACGGCGCTGGCGATCTGCGTGTTCGTCGCGGTGCCGTCCTACGGCATCCGGGGGCGCGGCCTGCGCGGCTACCTGCACGGGTATCTCGATCCGACGCCGATGATGCTGCCGTTCAACATCATCAGCGAGCTCTCGCGCACGCTGGCGCTGGCGGTGCGCCTGTTCGGCAACATGATGAGCGGCGCGATGATCCTCGGCATCCTGCTGACGATCACGCCCTTCCTGTTTCCCATCGTCATGACGGCGCTCGGCCTGCTGACCGGCATGGTGCAGGCCTACATCTTCAGCATCCTCGCGACGGTCTACCTGGCCGCCGCCGTCAACACCGACGAACGCCCCGAGGACGCCGAGCCTGTCGCGCCCTCTTGAACCGATGAAAGAAGCATCTCCATGGACAGCATGACCCTCATCGCGGTGGCGTCGATCGCCATCGCAGGACTCACGACCAGCTTCGGCTGCATGGGACCGGCGTTCGCCGAAGGCCGCGCGGTCGCGACCGCCCTCACGGCGCTGGCGCAGCAGCCCGATGCCTCCGCAACCATCACCCGGACACTGTTCGTCGGCCTGGCGATGATCGAGTCCACCGCGATCTACTGCTTCGTGGTGTCGATGATCCTGATCTTCGCCAACCCGTTCTGGAACGCCGCGATCGTCCACGCCGCCGGAAAGTGAGCCATGTTGATCGACTGGTTCACCGTCGGCGCGCAAGTGCTCAACTTCGTCATCCTCGTCGGGTTGCTGAAGCGCTTCCTCTATCGGCCGGTGCTGGACGCCATCGACGCGCGCGAGGCACGCATCGCGCAGCAGATCGCGGTGGCGACCGCCACGCAGGCCTCGGCGCTGCGGAAGGAGCAGGATTTCGAACGCCGCAACGAAGACTTCGATGCCCAGCGCGACACACTGCTGAAGCAGGCGACGGTCGCTGCGGATTCAGAACGGCAGCGACTGATCGCAGCGGCGCGCGAGGCCGCCGACGCCGTCGCCGCGCAGCGGCAGGAGGCAGACCGCCACGACGCCGCCAACCTTCGCCGCGCACTTGCGGACCGAACGCGGACGGAAGTCTTCGCGATCGCGCGACGCGTCCTGGGAGATCTGGCCGACACCACGCTGGATGAGCGCGTCGCCGCCGTCTTCGTGCGCCGTCTCGGCGCGCTGAAACCGGAGGCATTGACGGCGCTGGCATCCGGACTGGACAAGGACCAGCCGCGCGCGATCGTCCGCAGCGCGTTCGAGCTGGGCATCGCGCAGCGCGAGATCCTGCGTACGGCCGCGGTCGCGGCGTTGACATCGCGGCGGAAGGACGCGGCGCCGGCGCCGCTCGACGTCGTCTTCGAGACGGCTCACGACCTGCTGGGAGGCGTCGAACTGGTCGTCGGCGGACGCAAGCTGGCATGGAACGTCGAACAGTACATGGAGGCGCTCGAACAGGTGCTGGCGCCTGCACTGCCGGTCGCGAAGCGGGACGAGCACGCCGTCCCTGCGTCGACCGTCGTCGCCGTCCCGGAGGCCGTGACATGAGCTCGCCAGCCGGCTCGCTCGGCGATGTCGTCGACGACGTGTTTGCTGCCATGAGCCGGTCGCGCGTCGCGTTCTCGCCGACGCTGGAATCGCGTGAGACCGGCACGCTGGTCAGCGTGTCCACCGGCGTGGCACAGGTCTCGGGCCTGCCCGGCGCGGGCTTCGACGAGTTGCTGCGGTTTGCCGGCGGCGCGCAAGGCATCTCGTTCAACCTGGACGAGGACGCCATCGGCGTGATCCTCCTCGACGACAGCTGGAAGCTGCACGCCGGCGACGCGGTCCAGCGCACGGGCCGCGTGATGGACGTCGCCGTCGGTGACGCCTTGCTGGGCCGGGTGATCGACCCGTTGGGCCATCCGCTCGACGACCTCGGCCCGATCGACGCCGGCGCGCGCCGGCCGATCGAATGCGCGGCCGCGCCCATCATGGATCGTTCCGCCGTGAACGAGCCGCTGCAGACCGGCATCAAGGTCATCGACGCGCTGATTCCCGTCGGCCGCGGGCAGCGCGAACTGATCCTCGGCGACCGCCAGACGGGCAAGACGGCGATCGCGATCGACACCATCCTCAACCAGCGAGGTCAGGACGTCCTCTGCGTCTACTGCGCGATCGGCCAGAGGGCTTCAGCGGTCGCCAAGGTCATCGCGACCCTCAAGGCGCAGGGCGCGCTGGCCTGGACGGTCGTCGTCGTGGCCGCGGGCGATCGGCCGGCGGGGCTGTCGTACATCGCGCCCTACGCGGCCACCAGCATCGCCGAGCATTTCATGGAGGCCGGACGCGACGTGCTGATCGTCTACGACGACCTCACGCAGCACGCGCGCGCCTACCGCGAGCTGTCGCTGCTGTTGCGTCGCCCGCCTGGGCGTGAAGCGTTCCCGGGCGATATCTTCTACCTCCACTCGCGCCTGCTCGAGCGTTCCACGCACCTCTGCCGCGAGCGCGGCGGCGGTTCGCTCACCGCGCTGCCGATCGTCGAGACCGAGGCGCAGGACATGTCGGCCTACATCCCGACCAACCTGATCTCCATCACCGATGGGCAGATCTACCTGTCGCCGACGCTGTTCGAGCTCGGCGCGCTGCCGGCCGTCGACGTCGGCCAATCCGTCTCGCGGGTCGGCGGCAAGGCGCAGGGAGTCGCCTTTCGCGCGCTTGCAGGCGACCTCAAGCTCGCCTACGCACAGTTCGAGGAACTCGAGACGTTCTCGCGCTTCGGTGCACGGCTGGACGAGGCCAGCCGCAGGTCCATCGAGCACGGGCGGCGGCTGCGCGCCTGCCTGCAGCAGCCGGAATCGCAGCCCGTCCCCGTGGCCCAGCAGTTGTTGCTGCTGCAGGCGCTTGCAGCGGGACTGTTCGACAACGTCGCTCTGCCGAGGATGCCCGAAGCGGAGGCGGCGGTGCGCGCAGCCGCCGACCACCTGGCGCCTGCGTTGCGCGAGAAACTGCAGGGCGCCGTCGCCATGACGGACTCCGAGGCAAGCCAGGTCGTCGCGATCGCACGCGATGCGTTGGAGTCGTTCAATGTCCCAGTCGGTCCGGCGACGGCCGCGGCGATCAACGGACCGCCCCAGCCATGACCGAATCGACCGCAGGCCTGCGACATCAGATCTCCAGCGCCACCGATCTGCAGGCTGTCGTTCGAACCATGCGGGCCCTCGCGGCTTCGAACATCGGGCACTACGAGAGAGCAGTCGCGGCCCTGGTCGGCTACGACCGCACGATCGAACTGGGGCTCGGCGTCTGCCTGCGCGCTCCGGTCGAGGTCGCCTCGATCGATGAGAAGCCCTTCGCACCGAACAGGCGTCGAGAGCGCGCGGCCGGTGTCGTCGTCTTCGGGTCGGACCAAGGCCTCGTGGGTCCGTTCAACGACACGATCGCCGAGCATGCGCTCGCGACACCGGGGGGACTGCATCGCGCGGCCGTCTGGGCAGTGGGGGACCGCGTCGCGGCGCGCCTGGCCGAGGCCGGCATCCCGGTGATCAAGTCCTATGCCGTGCCGACCTCGGTCGAAGCCATCGACGCGCTGGTCGGCCGCGTCCAGGTCGACGTCGAGACGCATCCGAGCCAGCTCGACGAACCGCAACTCCAGGTCTTCCACAATCAACCGCTGCCTGGAGCGCTCTATCAGCCGACCGGCCGACGACTGCTGCCGCTGGATGCCAAATGGATCGCGGCAATGACCGCCACGCCCTGGCCCACGACCAGCCTGCCCGAGGTGGTGGGCAACGGCGCCGCGACGTTGCGTGCGCTCGTGCGCGAGTACCTGTTCGTCTCGCTCTACCGCGCCTGCGCCGAGTCGCTGGCCAGCGAGAACGCAAGTCGCCTGGCGGCCATGCAACGCGCCGACAAGAGCATCGATGACCTGCTCGAGACGCTGCGCGGCAGCTTCGCGCGGCTGCGCCAGGGCGCCATCGACGCCGAGTTGTTCGACGTGACTTCGGGCTACGAGGCGCTGTCGCTTCGTACGCCGACGTGACTCATTGCAGCGTGACGGATTCGGGCGACAGGCACTCCTGCACGAATCCGTTCAGCGCGCCGATGTCGGGGATGCGGATGTCGCGCCGGCCCTTGTCGGCGAAGTGGATCAGGCCCTCGCGCGCGAAACGCGACAGGGCACGGCTCACCGTCTCCAGCGTCAGCCCGAGATAGCTGCCGATCTCGGCGCGCGTCATGCGCATCATGATCTGGTCGGTGCGCAGCCCGCGCCGCGCAAGCGACTGGGCCCAGGTTCGAAGGAAATCGGCGACGCGCGCGTCGGCCGGCAGCGTGCACACCGACATCAGCGAATTGCGGTCCCCGACGATCTCGCGACTCATCGCGCTGTGCAACGCGGCCATCAGGAGCGGACGCGCGGCACAGGCCGTGAGCAATTCGTCATACGGAATGGCCCAGACCTCGCCGGTGTCCATCGCGATCGCATCGCAATCGTGCATCGCATCGGCAATGCCGTCGAAGCCGAGCCAGTCGCCGCGGAACTTCAGGCTGACGATCTGGTCGCGGCCGTCGGCCGACAGATTGACCATCTTCACGAACCCGGAGTTCAGCACATACAGGTAACTGAACGCCTGGCCCGCCTGGTAGATCGCGTCGCCCGCGTGGACCAGCCGGCGTTGGATCTGGAACGCGTCGGCCACGAGCGCCAACACGTCGGCAACCCGGCGCATGTGCGCCGCGGCCTCGTCGAGCTCGCCGATGGCGGGGATTCCGGCGCGCGGGAGCGGCGCGGGCAGGGCTTGGTGCGTGGCGGTAGCGAACATGAGGGCAGTCCTTGCTTTGCTTCGGGATGTCCTCAGCTTAGGCAGGCCTCCGCTCACACCGACCAATGCTTCGCATCACCGGGTAACGCTCGGTAAACCGCGTGTAACAGCGGTCCGCGTCCGCGCAACGCCGCCTCAGGCGGCGAGACTCGTGCGTTCGACCCGGGCCGCCTCGCAAGGCGCTTCCTCGAAGGCCAGCACGCCATCGCACAGTGCGATCGCAGCAACGCGGTGCGTCACGATGATCAGTCCCTGGCCGGTCACGTCCAGCCGAGCCTTCAATCCGCGCAGCACGGCCCGCTCGGTGCGGTCGTCGAGGCCCGCGGTGGGCTCGTCCAGCAACAGCCACGGCGCGTCGCGCAGCAGCGCACGGGCGAGCGCGAGGCGACGACGCTCGCCGCCGGACAGACGCGCGCCGTCCTCTCCGAGCCACGTGTCCAGTCCATGGGGCAGGTCCCGCACTCGCTGGGCCAACGAGGCATCGTCAAGCGTCTGCCACATTGCGGCATCGTCCACGTTGCCGGCCAGACAGAGGTTGTCGCGCACCGTGCCGCCGATCAGGCTCGCGTCCTGCGGCAGCCAGGCAAACGTGTCGCGCAACGCCGCCACGGACAGGCCGGCCGCGTCGCGTCCGTCGATGTGGATGGCGCCCGGCGCTGACTCGCGCAGCCCCATCAGCGTCTCGACGAGCGTGGTCTTGCCGCAGCCCGAGGGCCCGGTCACCGCGACGCGCGCGCCGGGCGCCAGGTGCGCGACGATCGGTGCCGACAGCATGATCTCGGGACGCGCGGCCAGCACCGCGGCCAGCGGGAACGGCGACGGGTGGGTCAGCAGATCGTCGAGCCGCCGCCGCGCCTCGCTCGCGACGCCACGGTGGGCGAACGAGCGCAGCAGCGGTGCGGCACCGTCGATGGTCATCGCCGCCGCCAGCCCGGCGAGCGCCGCGAGGGGCGCACCGGCTCCATGCGCCAGCCACAGCGCGCCCCCGGCGGCCAGGCCGATCGCGCCGGCCTGCACGAACTCGAACAGCGCGAGCGCCGAAGCGTGGCGGCGTTGCGCCAGGTCGAGCGCGGCACTGCAGCGACTGGCCATCTCGCCGGCCCAGCCTTCGAGCGCGTAGCAGCGCAGCTCGACCTGCGACGACTCGAGAAAGGCCAGCTGTTCCTTCAACGCGCCGGTGGCGGCCCGAATGGCGACGGCTGTCCTCGAAGCGCGGACCGACAGGACTTCCGCCACCAGCAGGAGCCCGGCCAGGCAGGCGAGCGTGCACAGTGCGGCGGCGCCGCTCGCCAGCGCGGCCAGGCCGACGCC
>FTKT01454740.1_pt1 | contig 16345 bp, 15 predicted proteins | sample 1658271 | NCBI WGS metagenome assembly FTKT01 (sample SAMEA3914811, study PRJEB12502) | metagenome | biome: forest; material: soil | place: Canada | collected 2011-08-04 | depth 0.3 m | reverse complement strand
CTGTTACAGAGGTCGGCTTAGGAGTAGCACAGCGCGGAGGTGTCGGCCAGGGTGGCGGCGGCGCAGCAGCTTGTACGTGTCGCGCGTGCAGGTCTTAACGAAGAGGTCGTCCGAGTCGGCCGGCGCGGCATCCCCGCGTCGCTGAGGGGGCTCATCGCTTGTCGAAGCTCGCCACGTATTCCGCGAGCGGACCCAGGCCCACCTGCGCGCGGCGCTCGTCCACGTGCGCCTGGTCCTCGATGGTCCACGGCGCGAAGTGGCCGTCGACCATCCGCAACTGGCTGCCGTAGATCTGCGGCTCGTCGCGATCCATCAGGTCGCGATCGATCATCAGCGCGACCTTGGACCAGGCGATCTCGCCCCGGTCGGCGGCCTGGCGCAGCGGCGGCAGGGCCTTCGCGATGAAGTCGCCGGGCGCGTGCTGGGCCAGCAGCCAAGCGTCGCCGACGCCTGCGCTGCCCACGAGGGCGGCCGTGGGCCAGCCGTGCTGGCGCACGATCTGCTTCAGGCGCGCCAGGTTGGCGTCGTCCACGCGCTGCACTGGCTTGTAGGTCTCTTCATCCTGCTTGACGGCGGCCACGAACGCCTGGCGCACCTCCTGGTCCTTGACGGCCATGGCATGGAGCTCGCGCGCCAAGGCCGGCTGGGTGCCGTGCGGATGCACGAGGTCGAGCGTGATGGGCTCGGTGCGCCCGGGTAGCACGAAGTAGGTCACGCTGCTGGCCTGCGCGAGCGTGACCGCGCGCGCGCTCCACGCGCCCGCAGGCAGCGCGATGGACCAGGCGTCGCCCTCCACGCGCGTGCCATAGACTACGGGCGCCTCGTCGTCTGTGCGCGCGAGCGTCACCAGCACGACATCGTCGACTGCGCCGCTCGCGGTGGCGGTACGCACAACACGGCCGCTGGCGGAGGCGCCGGCTTGGCGCACTGTGATGGCCGCGTGGCCGGCATCGCAGTTCGCCTGGCCGACGCCAGCCGCGCCGGCGTTGGCGGTCGCGCGGCAGGAGCCGCCCGGAAAGGCCTCGAACACAAACTTGCCGGCGGCGTCGCTGGTGGTGATCCAGCGGTGCGGCGCGCCGTTGGGGTCGTTGCGGTCGCTGTTGTCCGCGGCCACCACGAGCGCGCCGGGCACCGGCTGGCCGGCGTCGTCACGCACCGTTCCGGCGAGCGGGGTCGCGATCGCGGGCGCGCAGGCAAGAGCGAGGGTGGCCGCCGCGTGACGGGCCTCCGAAAAGGTGATTGTCATGAAGACTCCCCGGCGCGGTGCGCCTTGTGGCTGGCTATTGGCGGGGCGAATGTTCGCACGGCGCTCATCGGCGCCTTGTTGCGTCGATACAAAGCTGGACGAGATTTCCCCTGACTCCACCGTATCAATCGGTGCTTCGGGCGTTTCGGACAGAATCGGGCGTCCGGCCGCGAGCATGCGGTTCGACACAGCTGCCCCCACAGCCGCTTCGGTGCGCTGGCCCGCGGCCCCGCAGACGCATGTCGGCCAAGACCGGACTGTTACAGAGGTCGGCTTAGGAGGAGCCCGCGGGGGCTCATGAACGGTGGTACCGGCCCAGGAGCGGCGGGCCGCGAGTGTCGGGTGTCAGGACACGGCCAACGGTATCAGTACGCGATACCAAGCGGACTGCGGCGAACTACATGTGCGCAACCATTTCCTCCGAAGGACGCATTGCGCGATGCTGCGCTCCATCGCCGTTTCCGCCCTTTCGGGCCTGACCAATATGACTCCTCTCTCAATGCTGCGCTTCGGCGCGATCGCTGCGTTGGCTACTGGGCTCGCCGTGGGCGGCGCCGGCGCGCAGGCCGGCTCTCGACCCGACGCCGAAGATGACGTTGCCGGCCGAGTCCCGGCAGTGACCGCACGCGCCATCGGCGAACTTGGCCGAACGCTGGCGGTCGGCGACATAGTGTTCATCCGCATCGGCGCCTACCCGTTCCGTAAGGTCGCCGAGGCCACCGGATCGTGGACGAACCACGTGGGCATCGTGCTGGATGTCTCCGGCAAGGAGCCGGTGATCGGCGAGAGCCGGTTTCCCTTTTCCGGTGCCACCACACTGTCCCGCTTCGTCGCACGGTCCGCCGGCGGGCGCGTGGCGGTGATGCGCTTACCGGCGCCGCTCACCAGCGCGCAGCGGGCGGGGATCATAGCCGCCGCGGCGCAGCGTGAACATGTGTTCTACGACAGCGGCTTCGACATTCACTCGCACCGCCAATTCTGCTCGCGTTACGTTCGCGAGGTGTTGCAGCAAGGCGCTGGCGTGGACGTCGGGGAGGTAGAGAATTTCCAGACGCTGCTGGCCCGTGCACCGCAGGCCGATGTCGGCTTCTGGCGCGTCTGGTACTTCGGCAGCATTCCGTGGCAGCGCGAGACCGTAACGCCTGCCAGCGTGCTGAACAGCCCGGGCCTGATCACGGTCTTCGACGGCGTGGTGGTGTGATGCCGCGGCCATCCGATTCGGCCCCCTCCGCCACATGCGCAAGGGGCCAACTGTGCTGGGCGTGATCCTGGCGGTCTTTGCGGCCTGCTTCCTGCTCGAACGCCTCCGGCCCGGCTGGCACCTGCCGACCTCGCGCGGCTGGTGGTGGAGGGTACTGGCGGTCAACGGCGTGCAAATTGCCGTGGTGACCATCGCCGGCTTCACATGGGAGCGCTGGGCACGCTCGGCCTCGTTGTGGCACCTCGGCGGCGCCGTGCCCCCGTGGGCGGGCGGCGCCCTTGCTTATTTCATCGCGACCTTCGTCTTCTACTGGTGGCACCGGGCTCGTCACGAGGTGAACTGGCTTTGGCTTGGCTTCCACCAGATCCACCACAGTCCAGCGCGGCTCGAGGTCATCACGTCGTTCTACAAGCACCCCGTCGAGATGACGGTCAACTCGATCATCGGCAGCGTACTCGTCTACGCGGTTCTGGGCCTGAGCCCGGCTGGCGGGGCAATCTACACGCTGTTCACGGCACTGGGCGAATTCTTCTATCACACCAACGTGCGCACGCCGCGCTGGATCGGCTTCATCTTCCAGCGACCGGAGATGCACCGCATCCACCACGAGCACCGGCGCCACCGTAACAACTACGGCGACATCGTGTGGTGGGACATGCTGTTCGGAACCTGGGAAAACCCGCCCACTTGGGATGCCCGCTGCGGCTACGACGAAGGTCTTGAACAGCGCCTCGGCGACATGCTGCTGCACCGCGACGTTCACGCCGGGACGCGCGACTGACACCGCCGGAACCGCCCGACGCAAGCTCGATGGCTATGTGTAGACGCTGAGTTCCGCGGCGCCTTCGTCGACTTTCGCTAGATACTGACAACGTTAGGATGTCGGGGGCCGGCCACAAGCAGCCGCTCTCACGCGTCGGCTGTTAGGCCGTTGAAACGGAACGATCCAGCATTGCATAGTGAGTTGATGATGAATGATGGAGCCAAAGGGGTACGGCTGATCAGTGGGCTCATCGGCCTCATCGGAACAATCCTCCTTTGCAGTATTGCCTACGCGGTGAAGGCCGATCTCCTGACGTCAGATTGGCTCGTTATCGCGCTGGTGATTTGGTGCATCGGTGCCCTGTTCACCGCCGTCGCGGCCGTCTCAAAGCTCAGGGAGTTCTTTAGAACTGACCGGTAGCCGGTGACGGCCATGAGCAGCCAGTCGCCACCGGCAGCTATCGGGAAGGCTAGGCACGCGCGTCAAACGAGGAGATACGACATGCGGATTGTCGAGGTGCGCCGGGACAGCGGCCACGCGCGAGAAGTGGACATCGCAGACTTCGAGCGAGGAATCGATGTTCGCTTGCCGCACGTATACCGCAACTTCCTAATGGCGCACGATGCGCCACGCCTGCAGTGCCCGGACTTCGACTTCATCGATCGCTGCTCCGGCGCGTTGACATCGCGTGACGTGGCGTTCAAGGGGTTCGGCTCGGCGCTGCCCAGGTGCAACCGTATTGTCGACGGGCAGGACTCTGACGGACGCTGGCCCGACCACGTCATTGTCTTCGGTGACTGCGCCAATGGCGACTACGTCTGCTTTGACTATCGCCGCGATCCCGCAACGGACGAGCCGGCCATCGCGGTTCTGCACCACGATTACCCCGATCACGATGGAAAGATGCTAGTCAGCCCGGTTGCAAACTCCTTCGACGAGTTCCTCGGCCTCCTGTATCGCGGGACGCCATGAAGCTGCTGTTGTTCGACGTTGTCTGCGCTGGCTGCGATCACACTTTCAAGAGCCCCGATATCGCCCCGAATGCCTACGGCGAATTCCTGCTGCGAAGTGGCGTCCCCGGCGAGACGCGATACCTGAACGCGTTGCAGGATCGTGCCTATATGGAAGTGGAAACGCTGCTGCGGGCGGAGGCACGCTTTGCCGAGCTTGCTTCAGTTCCGCGCGCGAAGCTACTGCATGAGGTCTTCGGCCCGGCAGCCTGCGATCCCGACGCGTCTGGCGCGCCGCTCCATATCGGCTTGCATGAGCCTTGCCCCGCCTGCGGCTCGCAGCAGAGGCGCTCGTGGGATGCGTCCTCGCCCGTCCAATTCGTTGAAGTTGACGTCGCGGTCGTGTCCCATGCTGCTTGGTCGGGCTTGAGCAATGCTCAAAAGTCCGCACGCGTGCGCGAAGCGACAGCACGCCGCCTTGCCGAATCTCAGCTTCCGGGCATCTGAACTTTGTCTTGCTACTTCCGCTCCCGTTCGGACCCTGCTGCTCCGCCGCCAGTGTGGACAGGCAGGTATGCTGCGCAGCCGTCGTGCGAACGCCGACGACGTCACCCAGCCAGGGGCCGACCTCGGGGACGCATGTCGGCCATGAGCGGAACTTGCTTGTAGGCCGCTTTGGGGGTGCGTGACTGCCTTGCATCGGACACTGAATGCGCATTGAATGGTTCCTGACCTCGTTGCTGGTTGCTTTGGTCGCACTGAACGTCGCGATAACCTACGCCGTCAGCCGAAGTGACTTCTACAGCTCGATGCAAAAGACGGTGCAGATCTCTTTGGTATGGATCCTGCCTATCCTCGGCCCGGTAATGGTAGGGGTGGTTCTTTGGTCGAACTATGAGCCGCGCGGGCCTACGCAGCGTGTTGCCGGTGGGGACCTATTTGATTTGGTTGATCTAGGCGAAGGGGCGAACGACCATCACCATTGAGCCGCTGAAGGGCCGGTGCGCGCGACAATCGGCGCGCCCGAAGTCGGCCAATACCGGTCTGTTACACAGGTCACCTACGGAACAGCCCGATTGCGCTCATGGAACTAGCCGTGCCGGCCCAGGAGACCGCTATGAGGCATCCGCGGGACAATTCAGGCTAGCTGCCCAACGAACGTCCGCACCCCGAGGTCGCCAACCGCACCCGGGCGCCTGCTACCGGAACTGCTGCTCTGCAATTGATCTCGGAATTGCTCCCCTAATCTGCAGGATTCTTTGAAGGATCGATCGAGTCCACGATGATTTCGCGGACAGTGCTGACTGTCGCCTGCAACAGGGAGGCACTGTGCCATGTCATCGAAGTCGATTCACGGGTCGCCACCGATACAGGCGCGAGGGCTGACTCGGGCGCTGAAGAACGCCAGGTTCCTGCAGTCTGTGGATCCCGCCCACTTCAAAAAGGCCGCGAGTGACGTCGGATTCGGCACGGGTGTTCCGCTCGACATCCTTCGGCAACTGCACCGCCTGCAGCCGCATTCGCCGCTGTTGTCACGTTATCCGGAACTTGCAAGTGTCCTGCGCCAGAATCGCCCGCCGGCGCCGATGCGCGGGGGCTCCCGCGACGCTATGTTCTCCGGCACGGTGTATTTCGCCCAGGTGACGTTCAACACGAATGGCGGTGCTCTGGTGATCCCCGACGCCGACATGGCCACGATCATCGAATACGCGCAGCACGCGATCGTGCCAATTGTGGAATACGTCAACGCGCAGTATGGGCCGAGTACGGTGTCGGTTTCACCGAACGCGCTGACGTACGCTGTCAATACACCGAGCGGCAGCTTCACGCAGTCCGATCTTGATGGCTGGGTGAACGACATGCAGACCAAGAATGGCCTGCCCGGCAACTCCGCCATCTATGTGGTCTGTCCATCAGGCATCACCTCAAACGAGGTGGGTGGCAACGCGGGCTATCACAACGTCGCCAACATCCCATTCATCGTGGCAGGCGTCTATTCAACCGGGCTGACGCTCCAGGATGAGGCTGATGTCTATGCGATGGTCATCAGCCACGAGATGGCCGAGATGATCGTGGATCCTAAGGTGGACGGCCACAACCCCGAGGTCTGCGATCCCTGCGATATCAACTGCAACAATCTGACCCGCGTGTATTTCGATGCGTCGGACAACTATCTCGGCGTGAACCAGAACTCCCCGCCGGGAGGGTTCACCTACGACTACTACATCTGCGCGCTGGTGAAAGCCGAGGGTGCGTCGAATTGTCCAGCATCTGCTGCAGACTGCCAGTACGCCCCGGTCACTCCATCGATCGGCTTCGTGGCGGGGCAATTCACGTTTTCGAAAGACGAGGTGGAACTGACGCCCAGATTCCCCCCGGCATTCTGGATCCAGGTTTCGGGCTTCACCAGCGAGGCGCTCAATCTCACCGCCACAGCGGATCTTTCCAACGCGCCCAATCCTCCGGTCACCTTCCAGCTCAGCGTCGATTCCGGGCTGAACGGACCGAACAATCTGACTGCGGCGCAATTGGCCACGCTCTCGGCGAACCTGCCCACGATCACGTTCGGGCCAACGCCGATCGTGCCAGCTGACCCCTCGTTCCAGCAGGACCCGCAAGCGTTCCTGTATCCCTACACGCTGCAATTCGCCTCGGATCAGGCTCTGGCCGCGCTCAATTCCGATCAGGCGGCCTATGTCACCCTGACCGCAACGCTGGTGGTCGGGCAGGCAACGGTCACGGCCTCGGCCGTGCTCACGCTGACCGCCGGTCAGGATCCGCGGTTCGAGGACCTGGACCCGGGCGCGCCGGCGTCCTACCCAAGCTGGCTCAGTTTCGATCTGCGGTTCTTCAAGATGTCGGTGCCATCGAGCGGGAGTGCGACGACGGCATCGCGGTTCGGCGCGACGATGACCCGCAACGCGGGTGATGCCCCCGGCTTCATCGCGCAGGTGATGAGCAACTTCACGAGCGGCAAGGGAAGTGCCGGCGGGGAGAACTTCGACACTGCGCTGAGCCAGGACGAGGATGCGTCTGCACTCGAATTCCTGCAACAGGACAAGTCGGGCAATCTCGTGTTCAACTTCGCGCTCGCGCGGGTACGCCTAACCGGCAAGACGCCGGGTGCGGTCGCGAAGAAAGTCCGCGTGTTTTTCCGGCTGTTCCAGGCGCAGTCCACCGTCAGCAACTTCGATACCGGAACGACCTACCGGTCTTGGTCGGACGGACAGCTCAACGGCGTGACGGTGCCCTTGATGGGCGTGCAGAACAACGGGAGCGGGCAGCCGGAATACGTCACGGTTCCGTGCTTTGCGTCGCCGCGTGTGAACATTAACCCGGCCACCAACGCCTACGTTCCCGTCAGCATGAGGGCACAGCCGGAGGATGCGCCAAACGCGCAGCAGATCGACGTCAATCCGGGTGTTGAGGTCGATACGTACTTCGGCTGCTGGCTGGACATCAACCAGCCCCAGCAATCGTTCCTGCCCGCAACGCCGCCGGCAGGAAACCCCGACGGGCCGTTCTCGGGCAGCCTGCAGTCGCTGAACGCGGTGATGACCCACGCACCGCACCAGTGCCTGATTGCCGAAATACGCTATGACGACACTCCGATTCCTCCGGGTGCGACGACAGCGAATTCCGACAAGCTGGCGCAGCGCAATATCGCATGGATCGATGGGCCGAACCCGGGTGCCGTCGAGTCCCGGGCGATGCCGCATCCGTTCGAGATCCGCGCGACGCCGGCGGGTGCAGCGCGGCCCGACGAGTTGCTGGTGTTCTGGGGCAACACGCCAATCGGCAGCACCGCTTCGTTCTATCTGCCGGCCCTGAACGCCTCTGACATCCTGGCGGCGGCGAATTCGCGCTATCCGTTCCACCAGCTGACGAGTAGCCAGCCAGACACGCTGGAGTGTCCGGCCGGCGGCGTGACGTTCATCCCGCTTCCCAGCGGCACGGTCCGTTCGGCAGGGCTGCTGACGATCGATCTTCCGGCGGGCATCAAGAAGGGCGACCGATACGACATCGTGTTCCGCCAGATCACCGATGCGAGCATCACCGCTGCGCCGCCGCCACCACCGATTCAGCGCGGTGCGACCGTGGCGACGGTGGCGGATGCGAGTACAGGCACGACCTACACTTGGCGGCAAAGCCTCGGGGAGTTCCAGGTCAGCATCGTGATCAGTACGAAGGAGCAGCTTTTGCTGTCCGAGGAGCGACTGCTCGCCTGGCTGCGCTGGAAGCTGCAGGTCGTGCCGACGAATGTCCGGTGGTACGGGGTGCTCAAGCGCTATGCGCAGGTGGTTGCCGGACGAGTGCGCGGCTTCGGCGGCAACCCGGGCACGATCCTGCCGTCACCCACAGGAAACGCACCGGGGCCGTCGACCCCTCCGTATCCCGAGCCACTACCGCATGGCACGCAGGCCTGCTATTGCGGCAAAGTCACCGGGATTGTCCACGACAGGTTCGGAGATTTCATTGGCTTCCTGCTCTTGACCGAAGAGGGCCATGAACATGGCTTCAAAGGGCACGAGCCGGCGGTCAGGGCCTTGATCGAACGAGCCTGGGAGAATCGTGCTCAGATCACTGTCTGTGTGGAGAAGCATGCGCCGGATTGGCCGGTGTCGATCATCCTCAAGAGGTTGCCGCACTGATGTCAGTCGCTCGTGACCGACCGGTATCGGGTAGGCCATGCGCCTGCACCAAATATGAAACAACTGAGTTCGGACCGCTCCGCGCTTCGCATCGGTCTCGCCCTGTCTGCGGCGTTGAGCGTTGTGTTGGTCACCTACTTCTGGTTCATTTTTCATCATGGGGAACTGCGAGACAAGGTCGCCTATGGCGACCTGGGGGCGCTCGTTTCGACCCATTCCCTGAAGCCAGGCAAGGTGAGCGTGCTTCGTGACTATGACGGGGCAGGTTTTGACATGCTGGGTTACGGGAGCGATCGCGCTCCCCGTGTCCACTGGATCGAGCTCAACGAAATCTGGAGCGATGATGACGTCTTCGGGGCAGACAACCAGCCGATCGCCATCACATGCGACCGGCTCGATCAGGTACTGAGGCCGGTTCGTGTCGATGAGGCCGTTTCCAAGCACCTTCATCAACGGTGCCAGAGCGGGCGCTGACGGCCAAGAGCGGCTGTTCGGCAATGCCCGTTTCCGGGACGTTCATCCGACGGGGTCAGCGGTGCTCTTGACCCCAGAACCGCCCGCTTTTCTTGCCGATTCAAGAGCGCGCTGAAGCGCAGATGCCAAGCCGGCAACGTCTCCGGCCTGTACTTCGATCGCCCCAAGTGAGGGTGACAGCCCGCATTCGCGGCTCGCCACGACGGGGACACCATGCGCGATGGCGGCCAACAGCGCGCGCGGCGAGTGCTCGATGAAGGCGGGGAGCGCCACGATGTCCGCTTCCGCGAGCCACGCAGGGCTTCGATAGTCCAGAGACGCCAATTCGATGCCTTGCCACAGCAGGGGATCACTCGGGGGAGAGCCGAGTACGAGCAAGCGCCAGCCAAGGTGCCGCACCGCCTCGGCCATCTCGATGGCACCCTTGCGCGCGAGCGCGCTGGCCGCGAAGGCCACGACGGGCTTCTTCGCGGAGGCCCGAGCACACCCTCCATTTCGCGGCTGCGGCAGAAGCCAGTCCAAGGATTCGACATGCACCTCCGGGAAGCTTGCTCGCAGATGGCGTGCCACCTCCGCATGCGGCGTGAAAAGACGCCGAGCCTGGCGCAGCGCGTCAGCTTCCGCCGAACAGTGGGAATCACTCGCGCGAAAGTCCTTCAGCGAGACGGCATCGGGTCGCCGGTGGGCGGCAGCATCGAGGCGCCGCTGGAGCTCGCCTGCGGGTAGGGCATGGACGAGAACGTCGTACGTACGGCCCCCGAGAGTTCCAGCCTGCGCCAAAGGCACAAGCAAGCTCTGGTCGATGAGAAGGTGCGTGTGTTGGCGTTCGAGCCGCCGGGCGTATCTGTCTGCCAGCCAGCGATCGCTCTCAAGCAATGCGGCCTGGCGTCGGCCGCCTTCTCCAGACTGTCGTCGAAGCCACAGCGTGCGACGCAAGGATGCGAGGAGAGCGACCGTGTGAAGGCTCGAAGGCGGGGGTGTCCACCATCCGGCGAGTCGCCGCGCAGGTCTGATCCAAGGAATGAACCAATCCGCATCGCGCGTCTGGTCATTGATGAGACGCGCAAACTCCGGCGTCCATTGGTTGAGCAGCACGGCCGTCGATCCACCCGAAAGCTCGGTCGGGCGTCGGCGGTGACGGAAGCAATCGGTCTCGTTGCAGGTCAGGCAGCCTTTTGCTGTCGGCGTTGGTGGCCTGTCCGCGGCGATGGGTATGAGCGCTGGCGCCTTCAAGGGCGCAGACCGGAGGGTTCGGTTTGCGCGCATGCGCACGACGAGTTCGTCTTGAGTCAGCTCGACCTCGATGCGGAAGTCAAATTCAGAGACGAGACACAGATCGACGTAGTTCCAGAGCACTGTCGCATCAACGGCATCGGCGCTGTCGCTGCCTCCGTGGTGCTCGATGCGCGCCGTATGCCCATGCCGCTCCAAGAGCTTGATTCCGCAGGAAACTGCGCAGGTCGCGAGCGCGTTGGATAGCTGGCACAGTCCGCCGGCGACGGTCGGCACGACACAACCGGCACGGATCTCGCGTCCTTCGACGAATCCGCGCCGCTTGCTCGGACGGCCGAGCTGGCGCCAGAAGCTGAAAACGACCCCGGCCTCGACGAAGATCCCGTCGAAGGAACGCCGGGCAAGCCGCAAGTTGTGTACCTTGCCGGCCACGAGGAGAAACTCATCGTCGCGCCCGTCGCGCCACAAGGCCGTGCGGCGCTCTGCAACGACGGGCTCATCCCTGAACTGGTCCGACAGACGATGTCGTCGAACCGTGGGCTTCCAAAGATCTCGAAGGCTGCGCGCCAGGACGTGAAACCAAACGCGCAACTGGTACCAAGCCGCCCCACGGCGGGTAGGTACTTCCCATGCATTACCTCCCTCTGCACTGTGTGTCATTCGATCTCGAATCGCGCCGACGTTGACGGAGTGTAGAGGCTATGCTGCGCACAGCTGACAGATGATTGGGGACGGCGTGTCCTTCGGCCTGACCGCGTCCTCCGAAGACGGATGTCGGCCATGACAGCCGTTCGCGACCGTCCGCTAAGGGGCTGCCCAGATTGCTAACGGCGCTTGCCGGGTCGTTCCATGGCCACTTCAGATTGCGAGAAGCCGAGCTTCTCGTAGAAGGCAGACACGCCGGTTCGGCCAGCCCGGAGCACCCAGGTCATGCGGTCGTTGTCGCCCATGGCCTGTTGAACCAGGGCGGTACCGATGCCTCGCCCGCGGCACTCGCGTGCCACGACGACCATCGAGATGTAGCCATTGAAGATGCCATCCGAAAGCCCACGAAGGAAGCCGACGACCAGGTTGTCCTCGACGGCCACCAGCGCTACATGGGACCGCGCAACGAGTTCGCCGAAGAGCTCAGGATCCTGAACGCGTGGCCCCCAGTCGTTTGCCGCCACGAGCAGGCGCGCCTGCTCGTACTCTTCGGGCAGAATCTTCCTGACTTGCATGGCTTGCTGGCACGTGTTGACGGAGACCTGCCATGCTACCGGCTCAAGTCGGCCACTACCGGACGCTCGTGGACGTCCGCACTTGGGCGACTGAATTGGGGTCGGGGAACGTCGGTGATACTCTGCGGGCATGCAACCAGCAGTGCAAGAATTTGTCGAGCTCGGAAGGCTTCCTGACAGCGCCGACGCGTCCGTCAAAGACCTCCAGCGATGCGAAGAGATCCTTGGACGCATACGGACTCCGCTGACCAACGACGAGGCTCGCGCCCTGAAGGCGTGCTTCGGCACGGACGACTGCTTCGGCTTGGCCTGGAGCCTCCTGCATGCGATCGAGACTGCGCCGAACTGGCCACTGGCGGACGTCCTTGGCAATGCCGACAATGAGTGGATCGGGGCGCCTACGAGAGCGGTCATCCATCTAGCTCAGGCGCTTCCGATGGCTCATTCCGGCCACACGCAGACAGTAGCCACCGACCGCTTCCGGCACACGCTTTCCTACAATCGGGCAATGACTTCGACAGGAACCGATTCTTTCGTGCTCCGCGACCTGAACGAGGACGACGCCGCCGATCTCGAATGGGTCGCGACTGGAATGCACCTCACGCTCGTGGAAGTTGAGGGCGAAAAGGGCCGGCAGGAATATCCGATCGCCTGGACGCGCACGCGTCTGCGCGAGTTGCTCGAACCTACGCGCCCTTATCCAGCGCACGTCTATCTCGCCGTGGCCAAGGACGATCCGACGCGCATCGTCGGCCACACAATCCTCCGCATCAACGCGATGCCCGACGGCCTCCTCTACGGCCTGGTCTCCACCACCTACGTCGATCCCGCCCATCGGCGCTCCGGCATTGCGGACCTCCTGCTTGAGCGCGGCGAGGCCTGGATTCGCGAGCGAGGCATGCTTGAGGCAGCGACCTGGACCTCGGCCACCAACCTGCGTCTTGTCCGTCTGTACGAAAAGCATGGCTACGCGGTGACCGAGCGGGCACCTCATGAAAGTGGGACGATGATGGTGCGTCTCACCAAGGCTCTTGAGGCAGCATGATTCTCAGCGTGGGCGTGCCGCCGCCAGTCGGCCAGGTCCGGTCGGTTACGTTGGTCGGCTATCGGGTAGGCTGCCGATCGCGGGCACCGCTCGACCTGCATCCCTGTTGGAGGAGTCCCATTGCGAGTGCGCCAATCGTCTCGATTGCTTGTCCTCGACCCGACCGGAAGTCTCTTGCTTTTCCGGTTCGTGCACAGCCGCGGAGCGCTGTCCGGCAGCGAGTTTTGGGCCACGCCGGGTGGCGAGTTGATGCCCCGTGAAAGCTTCGCCGACGCCGCGATCCGCGAGTTGAGGGAAGAGACCGGGTTCGTTGTTGCCAGCGTTGGTGAGCCCATCGGCCGACGTGAGTTCGAACTGCGGCTTCCTGATGGGGAGGACGTCATGTCCGACGAGCGGTTCTTCCTGGTGCGTGTTCAAGATCAGAGGATCTACAGGGACGGATGGACCTCCCTTGAGGTTGAGGTCATGGCAGACCACAGGTGGTGGACACGCGCCGAGCTTGAACAGACCACGGATATCGTGTGGCCCGACGACTTACCCAAGCTGGTCGGCTCGACGGGTACTTGGTAGTGCGCCTCGACGTGCAAGCCAGCAGCCGGCTACAACCGGCCGGTCGTGACCGTCAGCTTTCGAGCCGTTCAGCGCCTGAGGCGGGCTGAACCGACTTGGGCTGACCCATGCGCCGCAGGCCAGCGAAGATTGCGCGACTCGCAAGGAACAACACGACCCCAGTCGCATCGCCGGCGATTCTCAGCCACGATGGCCCGTGCGGAAACAGCACCGGCCATAGGAGCCAGTCGAAAAGCACCAGCAGTCCGCCCACCGCCGCGATGACGAATGCGACCTCACGCAGGAATATTCGAAAGCGAAGCCAATCACGGTTCATCGTGAACCCAGTTTGACGCGATGCTGCCTATGATTGCACAGGTGTACCAGGCAACACACCAGGCCGTAGACTCAAATCGGCTAGAAGCGGGCCGTCCTGGGCGACCGCTTTCGCGGCATCCAATCCACCTAAGCCCTATGAGACGACCCGCTATCTTCGTCATCGACATGCTCAACGACTGCTTTGGGCATGCGGAATTGCAGCGCCTGAGGCCGTCGCTCTGTTCCTCCATCAACGAGTTGACAGCCCTGGCGCGCGCGACCGGCTGTCCGGTGATCTGGGTTCGCCAGGAATTCGAGCCGGACTTGAGCGATGCAATGCTGGACATGAAGCGGCAGAACATTCACATGTTCATCAAGGGCACCCCAGGCCCACAGGTACTCGACGAGCTGTATCGCTCGGACGCCGACCTCGAAGTCGTCAAGAAGCGCTACAGCATGTTCTTCCAGACGGAGCTGGATGCGCTGCTCCAACGGCTGGGCACCGATCAGATCATCTTGGCCGGAGTGAACACTCATGCTTGCATACGTGCTGCGGCGATGGACGCCTATCAAAGAGACTTCGAGGTGACGATCGTTCGCGAATGCGTCGCGTCGAAGGATGCCCACCACCATGACGTGACGATGAACTACCTGGACGGCGGCGTCGCTCGGGTGCTCCCCCTGCATGAACTGAGGGCGCAATTCCTCGCGGGCCGCGCCGATTGACGGCAACGTAGCTCGAGGCGATGGCCCGAGGGACTTTGAGGCGAAAATCGGCCATGAGCAGTCGTTGGCGAGCGGCAACTTTGCGGGAGGCCGTTACAGTAGGATAGTTCTTCGCAATTTAGAACTGACTGCACACCACCGTTCGGCCGTATCCCTTCGCCTGTTTGGCGAGGGCTGTTGGAAGTGCGGCTTTTAGGGGTGCTGAGTTTGGTCAAGCCGGAAAATCGCCAGTGAGCTACTTGTTCCTCGTAGAGCGTAGCCGCGCCTTACTCATCGTGACATGCGTCGCAAGTGCCGTCGTACTGGCGCTCACCGGATGCGATCAGAGACCCCCGGTCTCACACCCGATACGCTTCAAGTGGGCGATGAGTCGGACTGCCATCGAGCGAGTTACTTTGACCATCCCTTCCAGCTATACGGCGCTAGGAGGGGGGTTCGAGGCAACCAGGGTCGACCCCAATCCTGGCTATGCATATTCAGGCGAATGGGACTCTATGGTGATCAACGTACTTTGGCCGAACTTCGCTGGTGAGAGTCGGCAGGACGATGTCGACCTTGCTCCACTCGGGGGAGGCAGCTCAATGATTATCTACATGCGATCCGCAGCGGTCGATAAGTTTCAAGGCAAAGAATTTGACGCGCTAGAGCTCGCGCGAAAAATCGACATGGATTGGCTTGAGAATGTTTGTGTACCGACGGGCCGCCAAATGCCCGACAATGTCGCGTGTGTTCACCGCGCCCCGACCATTGTTCGACACGAGCTTGGATTGAGCATGATGGGCCGGGACTACGTTGCCTTTCCTGTGCTGCACGACATGGAAGGCACATTCAAGGACGTTTATGAGGAGCGCGACACATCCGGGAAATTAGTGACGTGGGTCACGTGCGCTCCCGAGGGCCTGAATTATCCGAGCTATTTTTCCCCCCATTGCGAAGAGACATTCGTCAATTCAAAGTTGAACGCGCTAGTGCAGGTTTCCTACCATAAGAAGTATTTTCCTGAGTGGCGGGCGATCCGCGACAAGGTAACTGCGTTGACCTCAGGGTTCGCTGGAAGTTGAACGTCGGCTTTTCGGCGGCTGGGTCAGGCACGAGCATGTCCGGAAAGGGTCGTTCTGCGACATGCGCCACGTCGGCAAGCGGTCGTTCGCGGAGTGCGCAACGCGGAATCGCATCGGATCGCTCGCGACAGCCGCCAGGAAGGCCTGTTCAAGGCGGCCAATGCCCGCTCATGACAACAGTCCGCCGATAGCAGACCTCAGGATCTGCGGCGGCGACACCCTGTAGAACAATCGCCTCCACCGACCGTCATTTGCCCGTGCGACCGCTTCAGACGCAAAGCCGACTGGGCGGCGCCGGGCAGGCCGTCGCCGCGCAGGGCAATGCGGACTTACACGTTGTCTTCGAACGTGGCCGCCACGATCGAGAACGCCAGAAATTCTCAATCCCGGCCGTAGGCGTTTGTATGGACACCAATCCACCAACCAACAAAACTCGCTTGCCGGCGGCGGCGGCTTCTTCATGGCTTTGGCCGCCCGGCTCGATCTTTGCAACAACCCTGGCAGCGTCTTTGCACTAACTTGGCAGAAATTTCACTTTAGTTGGCGGCGTACATTTCAAACGTCGATATTCGCCGCCCGCAAGGCATTCAACTCGATGAAGTTCCGCCGCGGCTCCACCTCATCGCCCATCAGCATCGTGAACACGTGATCGGCCTCGATCGCATCCTCGATCTCCACCTTCAGCAGGCGGCGGACGTTGGGATCCATCGTGGTCTCCCACAGCTGCTCGGGGTTCATCTCGCCGAGACCCTTGTAGCGCTGGCGGGCCACGGCGCTTTCGGCCTGGGCCATGAGCCAGGCCATCGCGGCGCGGAAGTCGGCGACCTTGCTTTCCTTCTGGCGTTCGCCTTCGCCGCGCTTGACCAGGGCTTCGCCGCTGAGCAGTCCCTTGAAGGTGATGCCGGCG
>FTKT01028922.1_pt1 | contig 16457 bp, 15 predicted proteins | sample 1658271 | NCBI WGS metagenome assembly FTKT01 (sample SAMEA3914811, study PRJEB12502) | metagenome | biome: forest; material: soil | place: Canada | collected 2011-08-04 | depth 0.3 m | reverse complement strand
CGACTGGCACGACGTCCACCAGCTGAAGCCGCGCGACGTGACGGTGCTGAGTCCGCTCGACAAGCCCACGCTGCTGATCGAGCTCGCCGCCGGCGCGAACGGCGCCTGGTGGACGCGCAACGGTTCGCCGCGGCCCTTGAAGCGCTGGGTCGCGGTCTACGTCGACCAGCCCGACGCGATGCGCGCCGCCGTGGTGGCCGCGATCGCCGAGCTGCCGTCCTCGGCCGCGCGGCAGCCCTGATTTCGGTGACGGATCGCACGGTCGGCGGCCGTCGCCCCGACCCACCCGTGACACTTGGCAACGTCGATTGACGCCCCCCGCACGCGGTGCGTAAATCCACGAGCCTGCCGTCACCGCGAGTCCGCCGCGCCATGCCTTTTCGCCGCCTGAAGTCCGCCCCGTTCGCCGCGCTCGCGCTGGCCCTGTCAGCGCTGCTGACCGCCTGCGGCGGCGGATCGCCCGGCGGCAGCACGACGACCGTGCCCCCGGCGGCCACCTACACGGCCGCCTCCGGCGTCGTGCAGAAGGGGCCGCTGGCGGCCGGCTCGACGGTCACCGCGCAGGAGCTGGGCCTGAACCTGTCGGCCACGGGCAACCTGTACACGTACGCGACGACGTCCCTGGGCGCCTTCACGCCGGGCGACAAGTACGCCTCCGCGCTGCTCGCGATGACCGCCACCGGCACGTACGCCGACGAGGTGACGGGCGCGGCCTCCGACGGGCCGGTGACGCTGAAGTCGTACGCGAACCTCGGCACCGAGACCGTGCTGAACGTCAACGTGCTCACCACGCTGGCCTTCACGCGCATCAACACGCTGCTCAACACCAACGGCATGACGTTCGCCGACGCGCGCATGCAGGCGGAACGCGAGGTGCTCGCCGCCTTCGGCATCGTGCTGGGCACCTCGCCCGGCGCGTTCGGCTCGCTCGACGCGAGCGCCGACACTGACGGCGGCCACCTGCTCGCGGCGCTGTCCAGCGTCATCGTGCAGGGCCGCACGTCGGCGCAGGTCAATGCGCTGCTCGCGACGCTGCAGGCGAGCATCGCGAGCAACGGCGCCAACGTCGCGAGCACCGACCTGCAGCCGGTGCTGCTCAGCGAGCAGGCGCTGAACCTGAGCAAGGTGGCCGCGAACCTGTCGGCGATCTACGGCAAGCCCGTCGACGCCAACGCGCTCGCGCAATGGCTCGACCAGGACGGCGACGGCGTGATCGCGCACGACGAGTTCCGCGTCGACAACGCCACGCCCGCGTCCAGCGTCGCGCTGCCGGCCGACTTCGTCGCCGCGCGCGCCGGCGCCGCCGTCACGGCCACGGCGGGGCAGCTGGTCGTCAACGGCGTGGCCGTCAGCGGCGCGGCCACCTGGAAGGCCGGCGACACGGTGGCGCTCGCCGCGCCCGCCACGCTGCCCGACGGCGTCCTCAAGGCCTACCTGCAGGTCGGCAGCACGCGCGTCGCGCGCGTCAGCTTCGTCAAGGGCCTCGCGGCCGTCGCCATCGCGCCCACCACCGGCACGCTGCCGCTGGGCATCTCGCAGCGCTTCACCGCCACCGGCACCTACGCCGACGGCCACACGGCCGACGTCTCCGACTCGGTCACCTGGACCTCGAGCGCGCCCGCGGTGGCCGACATCGGCGCCGCCACCGGCCTGGCCGACGCGCTCACGCTGGGCGCGACGACGATCACGGCGACCTCCGGCAGCGTCAGCGGCACGCTGTCGCTCAACACCGTCGCGGCGACGATCCAGTCCATGGTCATCGCGCCGGCCACGCTGCAGACCGGCGTCGGCATCACGCGCCACTTCACGGCCACGGGGACGTTCTCCGACGGCAGCGTCGCCGACGTCTCGGCGAGCGCGACCTGGGCCACGCAGACGGCCGGCGTCGCGTCGGTGAGCAACGGCGCGGCCAGCGGCCTAGCGCTCGGCACGACCAGCGTGACCGCCACGCTCGGCACGGTGGCCGCCAGCGCCAACGTCGCCGTCACCACCAACACCTGGACCGCCGCGCCGCCGATGCCCACCGAGCGCGTGGCCGGCCACACGGCGACGCTGCTGGCCAGCGGCAGGCTGCTGGTCGTCGGCGGCGTGAAGTCGGGCGGCGCTGGCACTGCCGCGGCCGACCTGTTCGACCCGGTCGCGGCCACGTGGACCTCGGTTGCGCCCATGAACGTGATGCGCTCGTCGCACGCCGCGACGCTGCTGGCCGACGGCCGCGTGCTGGTCACGGGCGGCTCGACGGTGTCGGCGACCGCGGCGAAGGGCTACGTCAACAACGCGAGCGCCGAGATCTACGATCCCGTGGCCAACACGTGGACGGCCACGCCGACGATGAGCGTCGCGCGCTCGCACCACACGGCCACGCTGCTGCCCGATGGCAAGGTGCTGGTGGTCGGCGGCGAGAACGCGCTGTATCTCGTCGAGCCGACCGCCGAGATCTACGACCCGGTCGCCAACACCTGGTCGGCGCCGCGGGCCCAGCCCATCGCCGAGCGCTCGCAGCACACCGCGACGCTGCTGCCGTCCGGCCTCGTGCTCATCGCCGGCGGCTTCGACATCGTCAACGGCCTGCTGACGCCGCTCACGAGCGCCGAGCTCTACGACCCAGTGCTGCACACGGCCTCGAGCACCGACAGCCACGGCGTCACGACCACAACGATCACCGGCGGCCAGGACTTCACCGCCGCCGCCCCAATGGCCTTCACGCACTACGGCCACAGCGCCACGCGCCTGGCCGATGGCCGCGTGGTCGTGGTCGGCGGCAACACCACGCAGACCGAGATCTACGACCCGGTGGCCGCCAGCTGGACGACCCAGGGCGCGACCGCGGCCACCCACACCTCGCACGGCGCGGTGCTGCTGTCCGACGGCCGCATCCTCGTGGCCGGCGGCACCCAGTTCGCGCAGCCGACGGCCGAACTGTTCGACCCGGCCGGCGGCGTCTGGACGGCCGCGGCGACGATGCTGGTGACGCGCAGCAATCCCACCGCGACGCTGTTGCCCGACGGCTCGGTGATGGTGTGCGGCGGTGCGCTGGACAGCGCGGGCGTCGATTGCGAGACCTGGTGGTGACGCGCCTCGCGGCGCTCGCGAACATCGACGGCTGAGCGGCGCGCGAGGCCCGACCTGGGGGGTATGCGTGCCCGCGCCCGGGCGTGCCGGCCACTGCCTCGTCCGAGGCCCGGAAGTAGGGATAGTGCAGCCCCAGCGCGAGGAGGATCGTCGCGGTCCCTGCCCTCAGATCCAAGGAGATCACCATGGCTGCAACCCTGCGTGCACTCGTCAGCGCTCTCGAAGACGATCCCTATTGCGGCACGCGTCCGCCGCACTGGCCGGGCGGCCCGCTGCGCCTGGGCTCGATCGAGGAGATCATCGCGACGCGCTTCAGCTCGGTCGAGATCAACCCGCAGCCGCTGCCGCCGGTCGACCGCGCGGCCACGGCCGTGGCCTTCCAGCAAGTGCGCCTGTACCAGCTCGGCCAGTCGCTGCAGCTGCACGGCGGCGCCGCCGCCGAGATGGGCGGCCAGATAAGCGCCTTCGCGTCGGACATGTTCGACGACTGGTGTGGCTCCGTGCCGCTGAGCGTGCTGATCGCCTGGCTGCTGCACCACAACCCGCCGCCGCCGCAGCCGTGGTGGCTGGACGAGATCTCGCTGTCGGTGTCGCAACTGAACCTGGCGGCACGCATGGAGGGCTCCGTCGGCGGCGCCGTCCAGCACGCGGCCGTCGGCATGCTCAAGCAACAGATCGCGTCGTTGCAGGCGGCCCAGACAAGCCGTCAGGCAGAGTAGTTCTCGTCCGCGAGCGGACGACACGCGACGAAGACGCCGGGCCCCGCCCGGCGTCGCTGTCTCGGCGCGGCGTGCTCACCAGCTGCGATCGATCGCCTTGGTCACCGCGCCAGCCAGCGACTTCTGGAACTGCTGGTCGTTGTTGACCTCGTCGGTGATCGTTCGGCTGAACGCACCGTGCGTCCAGAAGTCGGCGACCGTCTCCACGATCGTGCCCGTGGCATTCGAGCCATGCACGCTCGCGTTGGTGGTGTTGGCCCGCGTCACGCCCAGCGTGATTGGCGGATTGCCCTGGTGCACCGCCAGGTCGAACTCCACCACCAGCCCGAAGCCGACGCGGAAGGCCGGGTCGGCGTAGGAGCCGAAGACAGTGGGCGTCGTCGTGTGGAATTCGACGTTGTTGCCGGGCACCGTCATCACCACGTGCCATTGCTGCGGTCCCTTCGGCGACCACGCAGCCGTCATGTCGCCGATGGACGCGTGCGCGTTGTAGCCGCTCGTGCCATGCTTGAATTCGCGGCCGTTGACGGCCTTCTGCACGCGCTCGGCCACCACGGCGCGGCCGACGTCGTCCCAGGCCTCCTTGAGCACGCGCTGCAGCTGCCCGTTGGGTTGCGAGAGCTTGGTGAGCTTGTTCGGATAGTCGGTTTCGTAGGGCAGCGTGAAGTCCAGGCCGACCCCCTGGTGGCCGCCGCCCGCCGGACACGCGCCCTTGGCCGGAAAGCCGTTGAAGAACATCGCCTCGCAACGCCCGCAGAAGCGCCACTTGCCCTGCGACGTCGGCGTCTCGGGCGTGCTGTGCGGCAACGTGAACTCGAAGCCGTGGGCCTCGTGGCCGCCATGCGCCGGACACGCGCCCTTCTGCGGCGTGCCGTTGTAGAACATCACCGAACACTTGCCGCAGAAGCGCCAATGGCTCTGCGCCTTGGGCGTCTCCGGCACGTCGTATGGCAGCACGAACACCAGCCCGGCCGCCTCGTGCGTGCCCCCGGCGGCGCAGACGCCCTTGGCCGGAAAGCCGTCGTAGAACAGCGACGAGCACTTGCGGCAGAAGCGCCAGGAGCCTTGCGCGGCGGCGCCCGCGGTGGACGGCAGCAGCAGTCCGCCCCAGACCAGCCCCGTGCCGGCGAATGCCAGCGCGACACGACGATCGACGAGATGCGACATCTGGGCCCCCCGGGGATGCGCGCCATGAAAGCTTGGCGCAAGGCCAAGTCTGGGAGCGCTCCCGTGCCCCGGTCAATCGCTGCGGGGCTGCGGCATAGGGAGGGGCGAGGACCTTAGGGGTGCGCGCCTCTGCGCGCCGACACCTGGCGGTTCAGCGCCGCAACGCGTCCATTTCCTCGCGGCGCAGGACGACGGTGCGCTCCTCGTCGTCGTGCTCGGCGTCGGCCTGGAACTCGGTCTCGAGCTGATCGAGCAGGCTGTTGAGCTCCTCGGTGGCGACGTCCCGCCACAGGCCGATCCGGCGCGCCCGGAGCTCGGGCTTGCGCAGCATTGCGTCGATGTCGAAGACGAAGCCGGTGGCCCGGCGCAACGCGAATCGGATACGGCTCCGCAGGATTTCCTGGTCGGGCTTCAGCAGCTGGCTCATCATCTTGACCCTCCACGCGCTCCCCGATCGAACCCGCCCCCTCGACCCTCAAGGAGCTACGCGTCGTCGCTGTCGCGATTTCTATCTGGCCCCAGTCTAAGACGGCAATGGGGTTTTGGGCGCGCTATTTGACCCCCCACGATTGGGGGTTTCGCGAGTCGGTTCAGGATGCGAACCGTGTCCGCTCGACGCTCGCTGACTGAGAGCAGGGCACGCAGCCGCGCCCGACGCCGGACCTGCCCGCTGCAGGCAGACCCATGTCCTGCGCATCGGGTCCGGAATGCAAAAGCCCTCGACTCCAGCAGGAATCAAGGGCTTCGAATGTTCTGGTGGCCTGGGGCTGGATCCAAAAAGGGAATCGAACCCGCGCCAATGCTCGCTTTTTCACCGTTTCCGGCTTCTTGGGTACACCTTTGGGTACACCAGACCAGATCAGGCGTAGCCAGCTCGGCAGATCCCGAGGAGCAAGAGCGTGCTTTGCCTGCCTGAAAATTATCGCACCACGACGACGCAGCGGCGCGCGCGCCAATGCACACTTCGAGGCCGTACCGGTCATTGAAGGAGCCGCCGATGGAAACGCCGCAGATCGATATGACCCAGAGCCAGGCCGTTCTCGACGAGCTTCTCGACGACGACCGGTCGGTCAAAGAGCGCTTCACAGCGCACTTCGGCCCCGAGCTGAAAGAGCTGTCTGATAGATTTGCGGAGGCATTTCTCCATCTGCCGACGCTCTATGAAGCAGCCAACAAAGATGGTCGCGTACAGGCGGCGCTGGTCGCTGCCTTCGCATTCTGCGTTTTGGACGATATCTTGGTTTCAAGCAAAGTCTTGCTTACCGGCAAGCTTATGCCCGCCGGCAATCTGATGCGTCAGGCTGTGGAAGGCATCGCGGTGGTCATCATGTGCGCCTGCGACGGCCTGCTGATTGTGGAGACACGCAAGAAGTCTCCAACCACAGCTCGCTACTGGAAGCTTTTGGAAGCGGCGGATAAGCGCGTACATAGCCACCATGCGCTGGCACAGCTCGAGTACAACCGGCTGCGACTCCAGATAGCTCAAGCGAACATCGATCGACTGAAGGCCGCGAAGAAACACTACAACCAATTCAGTCATCCAAACTTGCTCGGCTTCGCTGCGAAGGTCGACCTCGCAAAAGCAGGAACGGTATATGCGGGAGGTCATTTCGACGACGAGAAGATCGAGGGCTATCGAATCGAGCTGCGCGAACGCATCGGCCTGGTGGGCATCCTTCCCAACCTGTTCGACGAGCTAGCGAAGCAAGTCGGCGCTTACGAGCAACCATAGGGAGTTCACATGGGGCACGCGGTGCGTATCACGGAGGCCAACTGGGAAGCTGCGCCGTCTTATGACTGGCCTCGTCCGATGTTCACTCCGGATACCGGGATTGGATCTTTGCCCGCCCTTCACACGGTGGGCAATGCAGTCGTCGCGGTTGCAGGATTGACTGACGACGTCACACATTTTGTTGGTTCAGGCGTCATGGTAGCTCCTGGGTTGTTGCTTACCGCAACTCACGTACTTAGAGAGTTTCCCGACGATGGCCCAGGACCGATGTTTCTGACTTTCTTGCCTGAAGGCGCCAGGGCCTGGCGTCCATACCAAACCAATACCCTGCGAGGGTCAGATGATGGTGTTCTGGTTGGATTACGGGAGCGGCATGTTGTCTCCGACCTGACGCTCGTCTCGTGCGTGTTGAGTTCCGATGCACTTGATGAGCATCCACTAAACATGGCTGCCCTGGAGGTAGACCTGCCGATTCCCGGCGAACGTCTTTGGGCAGTCGGATTTCGGCAAGGAGACGTCGATGACGACGGCACCGGCGTGACTCCGCTGGTGGCTTCCGGCCTGGTCACGGAATGTTTTCCGCACGGGAGAGACAGGAATCTCCGAGGCCCGTGCGTCGAGGTAGCGATGGAGACGTTCGGCGGAATGAGCGGGGGGCCAGTTTTCAACGAGCGCGGTTACGTAGTGGGACTTGTGTCCTCATCCTTTGAAAGTACCGACGATCTCGGGCCCACCTACGTGACCTTTATCTGGGATGCCTTCCGGGTCGCGGTAACCGCACCGTGGCCGAAAGACCTTTGGATTGATGGCGAGGCAGACCTGTTCACCGCTCGAGAGCTCAACGTGGCGGTATATCCAGACAACCTCAAGCGCGACGCTGATTGGAACATCACGATGACACTAAGGAATGAAGCGGTCAGAGTGATGGCAGATCGCACGCCTGTCGATCAAATCACGCGGCCCACTCCTGAATGAATGGCAGATGCTGTCCCGCACGATTGTGCGGACAGTTCTAGGCGCGCTACCGCGGTGGAATGCGGCTCCAAAGGCTTTCGACCACGCAAGTCGGCTAGAGCGGTCGGGGGGTTCCGCACTCGATGCCGGTGAGGCTAGCGTCGACTGCAATCCGCTCGATCTCGGTCTTGCCAGCGTCGTTGACGTAGATCCGCACGGGAGCCGTCAACGGATCCTTGAACACGGCGGCCTCGGTCGGTGCCTTCGATTCTTCGAAAGATTCGAGCATGACCCCGCCGTCCTCGAACTTCTCCGACCGCGACTTGTCGACACACGACACGATGCGGGTTGCGTTGAAGAAGTAAAGCACTTCACCTGAACAGTCGAGCTCCAGGAGCTGTCCGAACCGGCCGAGAAACTCGCCCAGGGCGTCCCTTGCTCGTTCGTTGAGCACCAACGCCCCAGGAACGAACAGGCTGACGTCGGCCCTCGGCTTCATGACCTTCTTGCGCTTGTCGATCGAGAAGCCCACCAGGGGCCGATCCATCCAGTCCTTTGGCTTGCCGTCGGTGTCGAACGCGTCCTCCTCGATGTCGTGCCGGTCGCGCGGCACGAGCATCGCGAAGTCGTTGACCGACCCGCACCGAAGTTCCCAAATCGCCATCAGTTCGCCCTCACCATGGGAAAGATCCCGCTTGGAGCTGCGCCTTGATCGTCTTCAGCCTGGCGCGGCCAGCTTCGGAGTCCTTGGCCTCCGCACTTCGGAGTCTGGCATAGACGGTCGAAAAGTAGAGCGGCGAATGGACAGGCTCGTGCTGTGGCGCATTGGGATGCGAGGCGAGCGGCTTGTTGGCCCACCTCGGCAGAAACACACCGTTGTCGGCGTCGTTGATGCCAATGCTCCATCCGAAGAGGCGCCTGCGCGCGAGCTCGGCGTCTTCATGCTTGAGGGCCACGATGTGGTGTGCGCAAGCGTTGGCCGGTCGCGGCGCAATGGCATCGGCGACGATGTTGCGAGAGAGCGTCCGGCGATGGTTGTAGTCGCGCCGCTGCGCATTCGCGAACAGCTGCTGAGCTGACGCAGGCAGGACGGTCTTGCCATTCTGGTACCGAACCCGTTCCTTGGCCTCCTCGATCAAGATGCCGTTGCGGATCTCGTACGGGTTTACGTCGCGAGAATTCGACGAGATCCGGTTGACCGATGTCGTCAGATCCATCATGCCGTCGACCGGGTCGGTCAGCGTCGCCACGCTCGGCGCGGCCTTTTGTCGGGCGGTTCCAGCCAATCCTTCTCTCCCGTGTGAAAGCCATCCACGGCCAACCCATCATTCGCAGGCGGTGCAGGCCACCTTGGATCGCAGTGCAGATGACAGATGCCGCTCTCGCGTCCGATGGCGATGCCCCCTGAACGTATCGCCATCTTGCGCTGACAGGTCCCGAAGCCTGCCGAAAGTGTGCCACGCCGCCTCGGCGAGACCGGCCGGCGGATCCCCCACTAAAGGGGGAAAACATGTATCGCTTCGAAACGGATACCAACAGTCTGCGCACCTCGCCGCGATGCGATTCGCTGCAACTACGCAGCCGCCAGCAACCCGTTCTCCAACATTCATCGCGCAATACGTCGCGCTGTTTCAGCCGGCATCGTGTAAGACCACAAGTCGATGATCGTGTCGAGGCGACTTGCGCCGCGCGCGATGTCCAGCAGTGGCACGACTCGTTGTCCCTGGAAGAATGCCGTGGGCCGATCTAGGCCAGGATGCGTGACCGCACGGCACAGGCGCACCACCTCACCCGAGCTCCCTGGATCCTCGAATCGGCAGCCGCGAAAAGCCGGCTACGCGCCACGACCACCTGAAACCGGCGCGCTGGAGCCACAGCTATGGATCGCCGGGCAGCGCGAGGGTCATCCAGCAGCATGACCCGGAAGCGGCCGTCCGGCAAAAGCGCTCCCCAGAGCCTGCCTTTCGCAAGGGCCTCGACCAGGGTTCGCTCTTGCACGCTCGCCGGCTCCACGTCAGCCCAGGTCGCCAGCAGCGGCGGTTCGGTACCCTGCCATTCGAGTTCCGGCGGAAGACTTCTCGTTCAGCGAAAGTAGGTCGCGCAGGATTTCAATGGCCAGCGCCGGCAACGACACAAGATGGGCCGGCGGCCGGCGGTCGCGCTTCTTCCACTCTCGTAGCTTCGTCCGCTCGGGTTGACAGCGCCACAGCGTCTGCTGGAAGTCGAGGTCTTCCCAGTGCGCGGGCAGCATCTAACCAGGCCGCAACAACGGTAGTGGTGAGAGCTCCAGGGCCACACTGCGTCATCACGTTGCCCTTGTAAGCAGCGATGCCGCGCAACAGTTGTTCGCCGGAAGTGAGTTTGCCGGCTATTCACCCTGGCCTGGCGCGCTCGTGCGCATGCCGAAGCTGTGGCAACGAGGTATCTGCAGCTGTTAGACAAACATCGCGAACGCGAGCTTGAGCCGTTTCATTTCTTCCAAGAGCACCGTCTTGGCTTCGGACAAGCTGAGGTCTTCTTGGCTGGACAACGTTAGCTTGCGCGCGTCAGCGCGTCCCAGCTTGCTCTTCCGAACGGCGCGGGCTGCCGTCTGCACCTGCTCACGCATGTCCTCGCGTACCGCATCGACTTTGAGTACCCCGCGAACCAAGTAGCGATCATCCAATATGACTACGCTGACCCACAGGGGGCTGTCCTGGCTGGGAATCGCCAGTATGTTCCATTCCTGTAGTGAGAACCGCACGTTCACGCGCTTGGGGCTTGTGTTCAACTTGTAGCCCTGCTCGCGCAACGTGTTCTCGAACGGCGCAAACTCAAGTTGCTTCATACAGCGGCGCCAGACCTCCGGCCGAGCGTTGTACGCTTGGAAGAGCCGTAGAGATGCTCGTTCACCATCAGTACGCACGCCATCCTTGAGCAGCTCAGCCAGCGCCTGCGCGCGGCCCGACGATCGATACCTAATCCACTGCCGCATGTGGCGAAACACGGCCGGGTGGGTTGCCGCGACCGCACGTACTAGCGACGACACCCCCGCACTCTCGACCGATTCGTCGTCAACCTCCTCAAGCGCGCGCCGAAACTGAGTCACCGTCTGCCGAACGGGGTCGGAAAGCCATCCAAGCTGCTCACGATCGCGTAGGAAGTCGATGAGCCAGTCGAAGCCAAGCACGATCCAACGCCCTGTGTCTTCAGGCTCGGTCTCCCGCGCGTCCATAAAGATCCTAACGGCTTTCATCGACGGAAATCGCTTGTCGAGTCCCTTGCGGTACTCCCGAAGCTGCGAAGGTCCCTGCCCGGCCCTGACTTTGATTTCGATGGCCACGTAGACGTCGCTCACTAGATCCACGCACAGCACATCGAGCTGACGTTCACTGGTGGCGCCGACCTCGACTTCCGTTGCAACGAAGGACGGCACAAAGCCTTCTGTGCGCACCGCCGAAGGCGATAGCATCCGACGAAGATTCAGATCCAGGATAGGGATCTGCGCCTCTGCGTCCTTCTGCCCTGCGGCCACCAAGAGCGCGCGGATCGCGTCGTCACCGAAGCCGTGCCCCTGGCTGGGGTCTAAAAGCCATCCGAGAAAGCGCGAGACTTGTGGCTCGCGTGGATAGCAGATGGCCAAGGGCTCGACGTGAGCAGTTTGTTGGATAAGGCGATGAACCTGGGCATCGCCGTAAAAGCGATTGGCCTCCTCCAGCGTGACAGAGTCGTCGTTCATGGGCATTGGTCTCCTCAAGCCTGCGAGTCCTGCGGGCGTCCTTGAGTTTAGGAGACTTCCCCGCAATCCCTGTTTCGTTTCGCCCTCGAGGCGATCCCAAACGGGCTACCGCCAAGTCTTCGGCGAGCGGAATGCGCTGGTCAAGCTCATCTTGGTTGAAGTCCCGACCCTTGTTCCCGCCGTCCTCCAAGTAGGCCTACGCGGACACGACTGCCGTTTTCAACAAGCTCGTGAACACAGTGCTCGATGGCGATCGCGCCGTGGTTGCGGCGGTTCAGGGCCGGGATGAGGCCTGAAAGCACGGCGGTATTTGCAGGGTGCTCGTGTGCACATGCAGTAGCAGCGAAGCCCAAGAATCGAAGCTTCAACAGCTAAACTCTGGCACCTCCACTCACCCTTCCAGTCATGGCCACTCTCAGCGCTATTCGCAAACAAATTCAACGCCTTGAAGCGGAGGCTGAGCGCATCACAAAGCAGGAGATGTCCGGAGCCATCGCGAAGATCAAGTCGCTGATGTCGGATTTCGGAATTACGCTCGAGCACCTCGGAGTCACCGGCAAGCCAAGTGGCGCGAAGCGCGTGGCGTCGAAGAAGGCTGCGCCGAAGCGCGTCGGTGCCGGAAAGGCGCGCTATGCGGACCCGAAGACAGGAAAGACCTGGAGCGGTTTCGGTCGTGCGCCTGCGTGGATTGCCGGCGCAAAGAGCCGTGAAGCGTTCCTTGTGGGCGCTGCGGCCGCAGAACCCGCGAAGCCGGCGCCCGCCAAGCGCGCGAAGAAAGCGGTTGCCGCTTCAGAGGCTCCGGTTGCGACGGTCAAGAAGATCACCAAGGCTGCTAATGCGGCTCCAAAGAAGAGCGCGGCTGCTGTCAAGAAGTTGCCTACGGCGAAGAAGGCCGCGGCGGCAAAGAATGCACCGCCCAAGAAGGCCGGTCGCAAGGGCGCTACGAGCAAGGCCTCCACTGACCGTGCGGCATCCAAGTCAACCTCCGGCGACGGCGCTGGAGCCGCGGCTGGCACCCAGTGATTGGCAAGGGCTGAGGCCAGCCGACTCTTCCGGCCAATCCGCCGCCTGGGGCGGCGGCCCGGAACGTTTTGATAGCTCGGCGCCATCGATTTGATGCCGAGCGATGAGGCATCTATTCCGTAGCGATCCACGCAGCGGCATAGGACTCAGGGATGGCCGCCCGTCTGAGATCGCGCGGCTCACGCCAATGACCTCGGGCAAGCGCTACGCATTGCTCAGCGGTTGAGGCGCTCGACGAGTTCATCATGCTGCTGCGCAAACTTGCCGGCGTTCTTCTGCAACTTGGCCAAGTTCATCAGCTTCCACCGAATGGCAGGGAGGTTCTTGATGTGCCCAAAGGGCAGCAAGCTCCAGTCCGGTTTGGCTTGCACCAGTGACAGCAGAAATCCGCGCTGGCAGTCCGACAAAGCCTTCGGAAGCTCGGCGAACAACCTCCTTCGCGTCGCCTTGAGTTCGTCGAGCGTCACGGGGATGTTGGTCATGCCTGTGAACTCAGCCTCGAAGATGGCGTCGATGTCCTGCTCGTTAGGAAAGAGCACCTCGTGCACCGGCCGGTCGTGGCCTGCGAGGTACACGACGAAGCAGTCGAGGAACTGCTCGGGCAACCCGAAGCGCGAGAACATCAGTTGCACGTCGAACAAGTCCCGCGGGTGCTGGCGGTCCAGTGTGGCGACGAGCTTGCTGCCATAGAGCTCGGGCGTCGCCAAAACAGGCACTTCGACGTTGGCCGAAAATTTCTCCTGGGCCGCCGCCGTGAGCCCGGCCCGCACAGGAGGCAGCACGGTGCCGCGGAAGACGAAATTGACTTCGACCTTGACTTCAGTGCCCTCGCCGCTCACGAACATCTTGGCTTCGTTGCCATCCTTGGTCTTGCGGAGCGTGGCCTCCAAGCCCAGTTTCTCGAGTCGCTCTTTGGCGGCTGCCAGTTCTTTGCCAATTGCCTGAAGCGCCTCGGGGCGATTCATCTCGTGGGGTAGGAATACGACGTCGATATCGACCGACAGCCGCGGCATGTCCTGCACGAAGAGGTTGAGCGCTGTGCCGCCCTTCATCGCGAACACCGGGGTCTCGAAGACCGAGGGAGCGACCGCGAGTAGCAATTGAACGGTGCGGGCGTATTCCTCGTTCATGTGGGACGCCTCAAGTTCAATCGTTCGCCCGTCTTCGTCGCAGACACCCAGCGTTCACCTCCGCCCAGGCGCTCGCTGTGGTGACGAGCGGCCATCTTCCAGGGCAAGTCCAATTCGTCAGCGACGTTGTAGGCCAGTCGGATCACTTTGATACGGTTCAAGTGCTGGAGAAGCTCCTCCAGCACCTGCAGGCGCGGCGACCGCACGCTTTCGACCAAGTGCCGGGCTTCTTCCAGGCCTTGACGCTTGCCGACGTCGCTGAGCAATTCCAGCAGCGCGCGCTCAGGCGTTGAGACGAGGAGGTCTGCCCGGCCGGAGGGCAAGGGCGCCAGGCCGAGCCGCGGCGGCATGCTGGCGTTAAAGAGGTGGGTGGCCTGGTAGTGCGCCGGGAACTCGGTCGTGAACCAGCCGGGCAGTTTGGCTGGCTTGTCACCCCATAGCGTCAATGTCTGCTGAAACGCCAGGTTGTGGCGCACGCCGCGCCATGCGAGGGCCGTCTTGCCCGCCACATGGAGCCCCTGCATCGAGGGGCTCAGCCAAGCCAGGCAGGCGTCCCGATCCAGCTTGTCGCCGGGCAACAAGTACACGCCATGGCCGAGCCGCTTGAGCCAGCCCTCCTCGCACAGCCTGGCCGCCTGCTTCGCAGTCAGTCCACGCTCGCGCAGCCAGGCAGTCCCGATGGGCTGTCCACGCGGCAGCTCAGTAAGCAGTTGACGGAATAGAAGATTCGGTGAAGTTCCCATTCAGCGCGAATTATGAGTACAAATCTATGCCAACGCCAGAACTCGCGCACAACGGCAGGCTGCGGCAGAAGGATCGTCGCGCAGGTCAGTGCATACAAATTGTTCGCATATTCGCGTTTGACGAGAATAATGGAAACTTTTCTATGCCAAAACTGGTGTCCATCCGGCCGCCGCGCCGAAACCCGAAGCTTGGGCAGACGTGCAAGCCGGACCGCAATGCGAATTCAGAGACAACCACGCGCGACGCCTGACGCTACGCATCGCAGGATGCGCGTCTGTCGATCATCGCCTTGGCGTTGCTGTCCGGGCTGCACCTGGGCGGGGTTGGGACAAAGATCCTCAGATTGCCTGGACTGCCGACTCAAGCGAATCGCCGCGACGGAGGCTACCCCCTATGGCTGATCAGGTCCTGCAGGCGGATTCGCCGCCGGCAGAGATTTGGAGGCTCTCGACGCGATCCGATCCCCTTTCGGGCCGTTGCGAAGGGCCTTGAAGCCTCTGTCACGCTCCATGAAAGCCGCAAGCATGTGCGGCACCAGCGTGAGGGCGTCGATCGGCTCGCTCCACGCCTGCGCATGCAGATCGGCGTAGCGATCGAGCAAGGCCTTCAGTTCGATCGACAACGTGATCGTCAGTTTGACCGTCTCCGTTCGGGGCAGCGGACCCAGCCGCAGCTTGCTGTTAGTCGAGTTGCTCATTGCGACGATCCCCTCTGGAAGAACAGCGGCTGATACGGTCGCAGGATCAGATCCTTGTTCACCATCACGCGCATCGAGAACCCTGGCCGGATGGTCAGCGTAGGTTGGACGCTCAGGTTGCGCTTGGTGACCTCCTGGCCGACCTGGTTCACCGTATCTTGCGAGCTGTCACGCGCGGCGATGACAACGCGGTTGCCGTCCGTGCTGTTCGCCGGCGCCGCCAGCTCGGCCCCGACGCCGAGCAGCGTGGACAGCGCTGCACCGGCGAGGATGCGATCCCAGTGCCAGTCGACGCCGTCCTCCAACCCCGCATAGCCGGCCGGATCGACGCCGGGTAGCCGGTCGAGCGCGATCGAGGAGGTGTCGGGCAAGATCAGCCGCATCCACACGAGCAGCACGCGACGCTGCCCGAAGGCCACTTGGCTGTCGTAGCGCCCGATCAGCCGCGAGCCCTGAGGAATCAGCAGGTATCGTCCCGTGGCCGTGTCGTAGACGCCTTCCGTCACGCTGGCGATGACCTGTCCGGGCAAGTCCGAGTCGATGCCCGTCACCAGCGCCGCCGGAATGATCGTGCCCGCCATCACCTGGTACGGCGAGGCTGGCATCTGCAAGCCTGCCGGGCTGCTCGCGGGGCCATCGCCGACGTTCGCCATGAACGCCTGCTTCTGATCCTGGCGGTTCTGCAGCGCTGTCGGGTCTGCCGTCTGTGATGACGCCGTTGCCGGTGTCATCGGGTTGAAAGGCAAGTTGCCGGAGACCCGCTCGGACGCGGCCGGAGCACTGGCTGCCGGCGCCGGAATTCCTGCGCTACTGGTGCGGAAGAACACAGATGAGCGCGCCGCTTCCTCGGCGTCGCCCGGCTGCGCGAGGCGGCTCGCAGGCGCGTTGGATGCGATCGCGCCGGCGTTCGAATCGCGCTGCGCATGCACGATGGCCGGCCCCAAGTCGCCTGGTAGCGGTTCGCCCAACACCGGCACGCTCGCCTTGACCACCTTGGAATAGTCCTTGGGCAGCTGATCGAGGTTCTCGGCGCGCGAGACCCGATCGACGTTGAACAGCTCGGCTCCGGCGTTTTGCGCCCGCCGGTGCGACTGCAGCGACCAAAGCGTTGCGCCGAGCACGACCGCACCGAGCGTTCCTGACAGCACCGCCAGCATGCGGCGGTTCAGTCGCGTGACCGGGCGAGGCGACGCGCGCAGTGCGAGCGATTCCGGATCATCCTTCGGTGGAACCTGATGATTGTCAGCCGTGCTCATGATCAGCGCCCCGACAACGTGCTGACGCCGTCGGTGCGCTCGATCCTCACGACCTGGGCCTTGTCCCCACCCAGCTTAAGTTCGGCCGCACCGAACAGCCGATCCACCACGTAGTACGGCGCACGGAAACGGTAGTTCACGAGTTGCCCGTCCCCTCGCGGCCCGATCACGAACAGCGGCGGCAGCTCGCCCTGCGCGATGCCGGCGGGGAACTGGATGTAGACGCGCTCGCCGTCGTCGAAGGC
>FTKT01000818.1_pt2 | contig 16485 bp, 17 predicted proteins | sample 1658271 | NCBI WGS metagenome assembly FTKT01 (sample SAMEA3914811, study PRJEB12502) | metagenome | biome: forest; material: soil | place: Canada | collected 2011-08-04 | depth 0.3 m | reverse complement strand
GCCCGCGAGCAGGAACCCCCAGGTCTGCGGCGAGGACCAGTGGTGGCTCTCGGCGTTGGAGAAGCCGTAGACCAGTCCGAAGAGTCCGGCGGAGACCAGCAGGGTGCCGGGCAGGTCCAGCTTGGGGCGGTGCGCGGGGGCGCCCCGGTGCAGCAGCACCAGGCCGCCGGCGAAGGCCACGGCCGCGAAGACCAGGTTGACGTAGAGCGTCCAGCGCCAGCTCAGGTGCTCGGTGAGCACCCCGCCGAGCAGCAGGCCGAGCCCGCCGCCGGCGCCCGCGATGGCGCCGTAGACGCCGAAGGCCTTGGCGCGCTCCTTGGCGTCGGTGAAGGTGGTGTTGAGCAGGGAGAGCGCGGCCGGCGCCAGCAGTGCGCCGAACAGGCCCTGCAGGGCCCGGCCGGTGACCAGGACCTCGAAGTTGCCGGCGGCGCCGGCCAGCGCGGAGGAGGCGGCGAAGCCGGCCACCCCGACCAGGAAGACCACCTTGCGGCCGAACAGGTCGGCGAGGCGGCCGCCGAGCAGCAGCAGGCTGCCGAAGGCGAGCGAGTAGGCGGTGACGATCCACTGCCGGTTGCCGTCGCCGAACCCGAGGTCCTGCTGGGCGGAGGGCAGGGCGATGTTCACGATGGTGGCGTCCAGGACGACCATCAGCTGGGCGAGGCCGATCACGGCCAGGATCCACCAGCGGCGCGAGTGCGCCGGCGAGGGCTGCGCCGCTCGGGTGGGGGCGGTGTCGACCGGGGTGTCGACTTCGGTCCGGGACATGGTGGTGCTCCAGGAGGGGTGAGGGGGCGTCAGCTGTGCAGCAGGGCCGGCAGGATGACGGCGTCGAAGTAGCGGGTGAGGAACTCGGCGTCCACGAACCGGTCCTCGATGAGCTTGCGGGCGGGCAGGATGCCGACCAGGGTGTGCATCAGGAACTCGCGGGCCGCCGCGCCCTCGCGGATCTCGCCGCGCAGCTCGGCGCGGTGCAGCATCGCGGTGAGCGAGGCCCGTTCGGGCTCGACGATCATCTCGCGCAGCGCGTCGCCCAGTTCGGGGTTGCGCAGCATCGCGTGGCTGACGGCGGCGAGCAGTTCGGTGTCCGGTGCGACCTCCTCGGCGCGGCGGGCGATCTCGTGCAGGTCGCCGCGCAGGCTGCCGGTGTCGATGTCGCTGCTGTTGGCCGGCTTGTGGTGCCGCATGGCGGCCGCGACCAGTTGCGGCTTGCCGTTCCACTGCCGGTAGAGGGTGGCCTTGCTGCTGCGGGTGCGGGCGGCCACCGCGTCCATCGTCAGGGCCTCGTAGCCGGACTCCTTGAGCAGCTCCAGCACGGCGGTGAACAGCTCGTGCTCGCGCTCGGGGGTCAGGCGGGTCCGCCGGGCGGGTGCGGGTTCGGCTGGGGTCGCCATGGCTGCGGGGCCTCCTGTGTCCTGTGATCGCTTCCTGCGTCCCACTGTGGAACGAAACGGTTTCGTACACTTGGAAGGTAGACCAGCGGCTATCGAAACGCAACCGTTTCGATGGTGCTCCCCGTGGATGGCGATGATTCATCGGTTGGCGGCGAGTAGAATGGCTCGATGTCCATCCCCAAAGCCGAACTTCACCTGCATATCGAAGGAACACTGGAGCCCGAGCTGGCCTTCGAGCTCGCCGAGCGCAACCAGGTCACGCTCCCCTTCGACACCGTCGAGGACCTGCGCTCCGCCTACCGCTTCGACGATCTCCAGTCATTCCTCGACCTGTACTACCGGCTGATGGACGTGCTGCGCACCGAGCGGGACTTCACCGACCTCGCCGACGCCTACCTCGCCCGGGCCCGGCAGCAGGGCGTGCGGCACGCCGAGATCTTCTTCGACCCGCAGGCGCACACCGCCCGCGGCGTGCCGATCGAGACGGTGATCGAGGGGCTGAGCGCCTCGCTGGCCCGCAGCGAGGAGCGGTTCGGCATCACCACCGGCCTGATCCTCTGCTTCCTGCGCGACCAGTCGGCGCAGAGCGCGGCCCTCGCGCTGGAGTCCGCCAAGCCCTACCTGGACCGGATCACGGCCGTGGGCCTGGACTCCGCCGAGGTCGGCCACCCGCCGAGCAAGTTCACCGCCGTCTACGAGCGGGCCCGTGAGCTGGGGCTGCGCGCGGTGGCCCACGCGGGCGAGGAGGGCCCGGCCTCCTACGTCTGGGAGGCGCTGGACCTGCTGCGGGTCGAGCGGATCGACCACGGGCTGCGCTCGCTGGAGGACCCCGTCCTGGTCGAGCGCCTGGTGCGCGAGCGGATACCGCTCACCCTCTGCCCGTTCTCCAACGTCCGGCTGCGCTGCATCGACACGCTGGCCGACCACCCGCTGCGGCGGATGCTCGACGCGGGTCTGGTCGCCACCGTCAACTCGGACGACCCGGCGTACTTCGGCGGCTATGTCGACGACAACCTGGCCGGCGTGGTGCGGGCGCTGGGCCTGACGGACGATCACCTGCGTACGCTGGCCCGCAACTCCTTCGAGGCGGCCTTCCTGGACGAGGCGACCCGGGCCCGCTACCTCGCCGAGGTCGACGCCTACCAGGGCTGAGTCGACGCCTACCGGGGCTGAGTCGACGCCTACCAGGGCTGAGCGGGCCGCGGGCTACAGGCCGCTCGGGAACGTGTAGCTGCCGGGGACGCTGACCTGGGCGTTCTCGGCGGCGGTGCCGTAGACGAGGGCGATCTCGTCGTGTGCGCCCAGCTTGACGGCGGCCGGGTCGCCGGCCACCGCCTTGCCGTTCAGGTAGGCGGTGAGGGTGTGCGTGGCGTCGGTGGTCAGGCCGCCGAGGTGGTCGGCGGAGACGGCGACCTGCCACTCGGTGAGGAACTGGCCGAGCGTGAAGTCGGCCTTGACCGGCGACTCGATGTGGATCACGCCGCTGGTGTCGTGGGTGTGCAGCGGGCTGAGCTGCTGGGTGCTCTCGTCGATGCCGACCAGTGCGGGGACGGTGACCTGCTTGCCGTCCGCGTAGACGTCCAGGTGGGCGTGGATGTGCTCGACGGTCCCCTCGGAGTCGAGCATCGGCAGCCCGGCTGCGGCGACCGCGGCCGCCGCGTCGGCCGGGGCGTCCCACGGCGGCGCGCTGGTGCGGCCGTCGGCCGTGGTACGCGGCTGGGAGGGGATCGCGGCGGCCGTGGGCGAGGAGGCGTGGGCGCTGCCGGAGTGGCCGACCAGCACGGCGGCGGTCAGTCCGCCGACCAGGGCCAGCCCGGCCGCGGCGGCGCCGCCGCGGATCAGCAGGTGCCGGCGGCGGTCCTGGCGTGCGGCCTGCGCGCGGGCGGCGGCGGCCTTGGTGCGGCGGTCGGTGCCGACGGACCGGTTGGCGCGGTTTCCGGCGTCGTCCTGCTGGTGCTGCGGGGTCATACGGCGTACTCCTGTGCTGCTCGGCTGCCTCGGACGCCCCCAGGGGCCTGGATGGTTCGAATGTGAACTACTTTTGACCGTACCTGGTGCTTGAAGCATGAACAAACAGTGAGATCGGCATGAGGATCGCCGCCGTGAAGGCGTCCGAGGGGGTCCCGCTCCGCGTGCCCGTAGGGTGGCCGGGCATGCTCGGAGGCGTTTTCGGCGGCGAAACGCGATGTCCGAAATCCGCCGGACCGCGGCGCCGGCGGGCGGCAGGGTAGGGGGAGTACGAGAGCGTGAAGGAGAGGAAACGGCCATGATCATCCACACCACGATCGACAGCCCGCTGGGCGCCCTGCTGCTGGTGGGCGAGGAGTCCCCGACCGCGGACGGCGGCGTCACGCTGCTCTCGCTCTCGATGACCGGCCAGAAGGGCGCCGCCGTGGTCCAGGAGGGCTGGCGGTCGGACCCGGCGGCGTTCGCCGGGATCATCGCCCAGCTGAGCGGGTACTTCGACGGCGCCCTCAAGGAGTTCGACGTGCCCTTCCGCACCGCGGGCTCGGAGTTCCAGGAGCGCGTCTGGCACGCGATCGACGCCATCCCCTACGGCACCACGACCAGCTACGGGAAGCTGGCCGAGCAGATCGGCGCCCCGCGCGCCGCCGTCCGCGCGGTCGGCAGCGCGATCGGCGCCAACCCGTTGCTCATCCTGCGCCCCTGCCACCGGGTGATCGGCGCCAACGGCTCGCTGACCGGCTACGCGGGCGGACTACCGCGCAAGGAGTACCTGCTGGCCCACGAGGGGGCGCGGCCGGCGGTCCTGGCGCTGGCCTGACTTCTCGTCAGGGAGGTTGCCAGGCGGCCTTCGAGGCCGGGCGCGGCTGGGCGCGGCCGAGTCGGTGGATTCGGTGGATTCGGTGAGTCCAGTGGGTTCGGTAACAGAATGATCAGGATCGCCGGTGGGGGCGAGCGCCCGGGTGATCATGATCGAGCAGTCGGCGCGCGAACCGCGGCGCCGGCCGGACAGAGGGGCGGCCGGCGGCCGTCCCGCGGGGGAGGAACTCCATGACCAGCGCCGCAGCACTCAGCATCCACTCCGTCGGCGGGCCCACCGCCGTCCTCGAACTCGGCGGCGTGCGAATCGTCACCGACCCGACTTTCGACGAACCCCGCGAGTACGTGATGGGACCGGGCCGGGTCCTGGTCAAGACCCTCGACGCCGCCCTGCGGGCGGAGCAGATCGGACCGGTCGACGCCGTCCTGCTCTCCCACGACCAGCACGTGGACAACCTCGACACCGCCGGCCGCGCCTACCTCGCCGAGGTGCCGCTGGTGCTCACCACCGCGATCGCGGCCGAACGCCTCGGCGGCGTCTGCCGGGCCGTCGCCGAGTGGGACCATGTCGACCTCCCGCGCCCCGACGGCGGGGTGCTGCGGGTGACCCGGGTCCCGGCGCAGCACGGGCCGGACGGCAGCCTGCACCTGGTCGGCGAGGTGGCCGGCTTCGTGCTGGAGGGCGCGGACCTGCCCACCGTGTACGTCAGCGGGGACAACGCCTCGCTCGACGTGGTGCGGGCCGTGGCCGTGCGATTCGGCCGGATCGACATCGCGCTGATCTTCGCCGGCGCGGCCCGGACCGCCCTGCTCGGCGACGCCTACCTGACGCTGACCAGTGCTCAGGCCGCCGAGGCCACCCGGATCCTGGCGGCCCCTCGGGTCGTTCCGCTGCACTTCAACAGCTGGCAGCACTTCACCGAGGGCGGCGAGGAGCTGCGGAAGGCGTTCGCCGACGCCGGACTCGCCGACCGGCTCACCCTGCTGGCGCCCGGCGAGAGCACCGTGGTCGCGACCGAGTACTGAGACCGGGTGGGTCCGGGGGCGGACGGCTCCGCCGCTCCCGGGGTCACGGATCCGCGCCGGGGCGGCCGGTCAGGAGCGCAGTTTCGGCAGCAGCTCCTCGGCCGCCCAGGCCAGGGCGTCGGGGAACTCGTGCGGGCCCAGCGGCATCCAGAGCGAGACCATCGCGAGCCCGGCGTCCTTGAGCCGGCCGAGCGCGTCCAACAGGGCGGCGGTACCGGCCCCGGGGCCCGCGAGCAGGGGCCCGGGCGTGGGGCGGACCGGCTCGAAGCCCGGCGGCACCAGGAAGCAGACGGAGGAGAGCGCCAGGTCGGCCGGGTCACGGTGACGGCTGCCGAAGCCGGTGGCGGCTTCGGACGCCTCCGTGAGAGTGGCCAGGCGGGTGCGTACCTCTGCCACCCCGGCCGGGTCGAGGCCGCCGCCGTGCCAGCCGTCGGCGAACCGCAGCGCCCGCCGCAGCGCGGCGTCGCTGTGCCCGCCGATCCAGAGCGGCGGACCGTCCGGCGTGCGAGGCGGCGTGCCGAGCACCGCCTGCCGCAAGGAGGTGAACCGGCCCTCGAAGTCCACCGGACCGCCGGCCCACAGCGCCTTCATGACGGCCAGGTGCTCATCCGTCCGCGCGCCGCGCTCGCGCAGCGGCACCCCGAGCGCGGCGAACTCCTCGGGGCTCCACCCGGCGCCCACCCCGAGCGTGAACCGTCCGCCCGCCAGCACGTCCAGCGAGGCCGCCTGCCCGGCCAGCGCCACCGGGTGGTGGTACGGCAGCACGAGCACGCTGGTGGCCAACCGGATCCGCGAGGTCGCCCCGGCCAGCGCGGAGAGCAGGATGAGCGGATCCAGCGCCGAACCGCTCTCGCTGTGCAGGACATGACCCGACATCAGCACATAGTCGAAGCCCAGCTGCTCGGCCCGCAGCGCGCTCTGCAACACCATGCCGCCGGAGCCGCTCGGCCACAGGGGAGGTTCGAGGGAGATACCGAGCCGCATGGATCACCTTCCGAGGAGCCGGGGGAGCAGGACCGAGGTCGATGGCTCGATGATCCATCAGTTCCCGCTGCCCCGTGCCTCCTTGGCGCAAAGAGTGGCGGCCTGGTGTCGCCCGCGGCCCGCCGGCGGCCCGCCCGCGCGGTGGCGGCCCGGTGTCGCTTGCGGCCGGCCGCCGGCGTGGCGGCCCCGGCCGATCGGCCGATCAGCGCCGCGCCGGTCCCGCCGGCCGCCCCGGAGCTCAGTGGTCGGGGCGCTCCTGCGGGCGGCGGGTCCACTCGTCGGCGAGCAGGCCGAGGACCACCTCGTCGACGAAGGCGCCGTAGACCCAGGCGGCGCGGCGCAGTCTGCCCTCCAGGGTGAAGCCGGCCCTGGTCGCGGCGGTGATCATCTGGGGATTGTCCGCGAGCGTCTCCAACTGCAGCCGCTGCAGGCCGCGGACGGCGAAGCCGTACTCGCAGAGCACCCGGACGACATCCGTGCCGAGCCCGCGGCCGCGAAACGCCGGGCGCAGCGACATGCCCAGATGGGCCGTCCGATTGTGCACGTCGATACCCCAGAGCAGGGCCTCGCCGGCCAGCTCGCCCGAGGCCAGCTCCTGCACGGAGAAGAAGGCGACCTCGTCCGACGGCTCGGCCACGGCGTACGGGGAGTACGCCGGCAGCGGCGGGGTGGGCCGCCAGGGGCGGGAGTCGGCCCGCGAGCGGGTCGCCACGTCGTCGTACAGTTCGGAGTGGAGTACTGCTACGTCGTTCTCGTGCCGGGCGCGCAGCCCGATCTTCTCACCTGTGATCACCTGGCATTGCTATCCGAAGCCGCACCGCCGGACAACTGGGTTTCCGCGCCCGGGCCGTCGGTTCGCGGCCCTTCGCGCGATTGTGCCCCGGGCGAGCCGAGTCACCGCGAGACGCGGTAGTCGGCAAGCAGGTAGCCGCTGGGCGAGGTCACGTTTCGGAGCAGTTCGAGGCGAGTCGGCGGCAGACCGTCCAGAAGCCGTCGTCCACCGCCGGCGATCGCCGGTGCGATGGTGAGGCGCACTTCGTCGACGGCGTCCGCCGCGAGCAGCGCCTGGGCGACCGAGATGCTGGCGTGGACGCCGATGTCGCCGCCGGCCGACTTCTTGAGGTCCTGGACGAACTGGACCAGCCCGCCTTCGATCGCCGTCGCGTTGTGCCACTGCCGATCCAGCGGGGTGGAAGTCGCGACGTACTTCGGGACCTCGTTGATGAACGTGGCGAACGGCTCGATATCGCTGCCCGGCCAGAACTCGGACCACTGGTCGTAGCTGCGGCGGCCGAGAATGACCGCGTCCTGCGTGGCGATGATCGCGGCACCGTTGGCGTCCACCACCTCGTCCCAGTCGAAGAAGAACGTGTTCGGGTCCTCGGCTACACCGTCGAGGGACAGCAGTTCGGTCAAGACCACCTTGCGCATGCGGGCTCCTTCGGGTGAGCGGGGTGTTGTCCACTACGACGGCCCGATCCTTCGAATCGGGGCCCTTGGGTGCTACCGCAGTTGGTCGCGGCGGCGGGTCAGGTAGGCGGTCTCGGCGGTGTTGCCCGCCAGTTCGAGGGCTCGGTCGTAGGCCGCGCGTGACTGCTGACTGCGGCCCAGCCGGCGCAGCAGGTCGGCGCGGGTGGCGTGGTAGGCGTGATAGCCGGCCAACTCGTCCGCAAGACGGTCGACGGCCGCCAGCGCCACCTGTGGGCCGTCGAGTTCGGCGACCGCGATGGCCCGGTTGAGGGCGATGACCGGCGAGGGGTCGAGGCGGACGAGCTGGTCGTAGAGGGCGAGAATCTGCGACCAGTCGGTGTCGCGCATATCGCGGGCGGAGGTGTGCACGGCGTTGATCGCCGCGAGGATCTGGTAGCGACCCGGAGCCACCCCGGCGGCGGCAGCGGCGAGGCGCTCGCGCACCAGCCGGTGACCCTCGGCGATCAGCGCCGCGTCCCAGGCCCCGCGGTCCTGCTCGTCGAGAGCGACCAGTTCGCCGCCGGCCGAGACCCGAGCGGCGCGGCGGGCCTCGGTCAGGAGCATCAGCGCCAGCAGCCCGGCCACCTCACCGTCCTTCGGCAGGAGGGCACGGGTCAGGCGGGTGAGCCGGATCGCCTCGGCGGTCAGGTCGTGACGAAGGGGACCGGTGTCGGGGCCGGTCGCCAGGTAGCCCTCGTTGAACACCAGGAACAGGACGGCGAGCACGCCGGACACGCGTGCCGGGAGATCCTCCACGGAGGGCACCCGGTACGGGATGCGGGCCGCCTTGATCTTGGCCTTCGCGCGGGTGATCCGCTGCTCCATGGCGGCCTCGGTCACCAGGTGGGCACGGGCGATCTCGGGCACGCTCAGACCGCCGACCAGGCGCAGCGTCAGCGCCACCCGGGTCTGCATCGCCAGCGCCGGGTGACAGCAGGTGAAGATCAGCCGGAGCCGATCGTCGTCGATGGCGCCGACCGGCTCGGGCGGGTCGTCGTCGTACACCGACTGAGCCTCCTTCTGCTTCTCGTCGCGCTTGTTCTCGCGGCGGATCCGGTCGATGGCCTTGCGGTTGGCGGTGGTGGTCAGCCAGGCGCCGGGGTTGGGCGGTACACCGTCGGCCGGCCACCGCTGGACGGCGGTCGCGAACGCCTCGGCGGCCGCCTCCTCGGCGATGTCGAGGTCGCCGAAGCGCCTGGTCAGGGAGGCGACCACCCGCGCCCACTCGTCGTGGTGGGCCCGGGTGATCGCGTTCTCGACCTCGCTCACTGGAACGGCCGCACCTCGATCTTCCGATCGCAGACCTTCGACGCCTCGGCGGCGAGCCCCAGCGCCACATCCAGATCGGGGGCCTCCCACACCCAGACGCCGGCGAGATACTCCTTCGACTCCACGAAGGGCCCGTCGCTGAACACCGCCTGCTCGCCCCGGTTGTCGACGACCGTGGCCGCGTCGGTGTCCGCGAGTCCGCCCGCGAAGACCCAGTAGCCCTCGGCGATCAGTCGTTCGTTGAAGGCACTGATGGCAGGCTGCTTGTCCGTGCTACCAGGATTGCTCTTGTCATCGATTACGGAAACCAGGTACTGCATCTGAAGATCATCTCCTGTGGTATCAAGACAGCGTGGTTCGATGGTCAGGGACATCAAGCCGTGGCGTACCGCGGGCGCCCGGCCGGCCGGTAGACCTGGATCGACACGCCGTTCGAGTCGACCCGCGACTCGACCAGGTCGAGCGCAAGATCCGGACCGGCCTCCGGAAACAGTCTCGCGCCCTGGCCGAGGATCACCGGGATCACGATCAGAGTCATCTCGTCGACCAGATCGTTCTCCAGCAGCCACCGGATCAGGGCGCCACTGCCGTGCACCTGCAGTTCACCCCCGGGCTGGACCTTCAGCTCGCCGACGGCCGCCGCGAGGTCACCGCGGAGAACGGTCGTGTCCTGCCAACGCGGCGCGGTGAGCGTGGTCGAGGCGACGTACTTGGGGGCCTCGTTCAAGGCCACGCCGATCGGATGTGCGCGCATCTGGTCGATCGATCCCCAGGAGCCGGCGAACAACTCATAGGTGTGCCGACCGAACAGGAACGCCTCGGCACGCTGGTAGGTCTGCGTGATGAACGTCCTGGTCTCCTCATCGCCCTTCCCCCGGGCCCACCCGCCGCGCTCGAACCCGTCCCTGCGGTCGTCCGACGCGCCGCCGTTTCCCTGCATCACTCCATCGATGGTGACCTGGGTCATGGTCGTCAGCTTCATGATCACGGCTCCTTCGCCCGGGCGCCACACCTTGCGGACGGCCTCACCTCTGCTACGAACACGACGGCCCCGATCCGACACTGCCGCCCGGATTTCTTCGAAGATCTTTCCGGGCGGCCGGTCGTCAGCGATCCGACAGCGGCGACTTTGCAGTGTCCCCACTCACTTCCGGAGCAGACGAACTGAGGCGAAGAGTATCCCTGGGGGAGCTCACGCATCCGCATCAACGCAGGTGTTCCGGGCTGTGGGCTGCCCCTCGGAGTTCAAGGTCGGCATCCGGTGGCTGCCCTGAAAGACCATCAACGGCTGAGCTTGGCAGTGAGTTGGCGCCTCGGACGCATCGCACCGGCGTGGACCGCGCTCACCCGCACGTGCTGGTCATGGACCGCCAAGCCGGCGAACGGTTCCAGGCCCCGCTTCAGGCGTCGGCGGCCTGGCGGATGATGTTTTCGGGAGTGGTCGCGACCGCGAACCAGGTGTTGGCGTCCTCCTCGTTGGTCGGGGGGCTCCAGGCGACGACGACGTGGATCAGGCAGCGGTCGCCCTGTTCCATGCTCGGCAGGGTCCACTCGAGCCCTTCGTTGTTGCCGTAGTCCACGCCCCAGCCGAGGTCGCGCGTGGTCGCGTACACGCGATCCACCAGGCGTCCCCATCGGGTGGCGAGGGCGCTGCTGTCGGCCGCACCGAGGCAGATGTCCTCCTCGTCGGGGCCGCCGAGGGTGAGTTTGGTGTCGGAGTTGTCGAAGGTGATGGCGGCCAGGGCCTGGCCGCCATCGAAGCCGCTGTCGACGCCGCTCGGCAGTGGGGACAACGTGGCGGAGAGCTGTACGCGCGGCAGGGCGGTTCGAGCCTGGACCCGCCAGACGGCTGCCCAGCAGTCGGTGAGCGGCGCCCAGTGGTCCGGGTCCAGGTCGGGGTCGTAGCGGGTGACGAGGAGTTCGAGGTCGGCGGCCGGCTCTGTCCAGTGGGCGATCAGAGCACCGGAGGGAAGTCGGGAGAGCGTGTCCGGGACGGCCGGGAGCTGACGATTGCTGAGTGCGGCGGAGAACGTCAGGTCGCCCAGCGGGGTGGCGATCCGCGGCTGGACGGCTGGGTGGCAGGTGAGCCTCGGGAGGGCGGGGAGGAATCCGGACATGTCCGCAGCCTAGGCCCGTACTTCGCAGGTCACGGGTTCGGGTGGGAGGACCTGCGGCAGGGGTGGGATGATCGCGGCGGCCTCGTCCGCCGGTTGGACCGGTGCGTTACGGGAGTTCGTCCTCCGACGTACGGCTGAGCGATCGTTGCATCAGTACGGTGTCGAGCCAGTGGCCGTGCTTGTAGCCGACGCTGGCCAGCCGGCCCGCGTCGGTGAAGCCGGCACGGCGGTGCAGTGCGATGGAGGCCTCGGTGTCGGCGTCGGCGATGATGGCGATCATCTCGCGTACGTGGGTCCGGGCGCAGGCGGTCAGCAGGGTGTCCAGCAGCGCGCCGCCGAGACCTCGGCCCGTCCGGCCGGGGGCGAGATAGATCGAGTTCTCGACGGTGTGCCGATAGGCGGGCTTGGAACGCCAAGGAGCCGCATATGCATAGCCCACGACCTCGCCGGACAACTCGGCGACCAGGAAGGGCAGGTCCCGGGCAGTGAGGTCGTCGAGCCGCTGGAGCCAGGCGGACAGCGGCGGCGGGGTCTCCTCGAAGGTGATCACGGTATGGCGGACGTAGTACGTGAAGATCTCGGCCACGGCGTTCAGGTCGGCCGGGACCACCGGGCGGATCACCGGCTCCATGGCTGTCACAACGGAGAGTGTAGGCCGCGCCGTGCCGCGCGGGTCAACGGTTCAGGGCTGTGGCCAGCGAGTCTGTTCGCTGTCGGTGTCGAGGGGTTCGAGGTGGTGTGGTTGGACACTGCTGGTGATCTGCGTGGTCGGCGGGTCAGTCACGCTTCCCGATGCGCGGGTTGAGCTCGCTGGGGTGGTAGAGGGACATCCGGCCGGTGGTCCGGTCTACGGGCCGGTGCTCGAAGCTGCAGCAGATCAGTTCTGGCGGGCGTCGATCACCGGTGGAATCTCTGGTGCGTCCGTGCCGCAGCCCCAGGTACGGTCCGCAGGTGACTCGTCGAACACCACCACGTCCCTTGAACGTCGAGGCGTTGTTTCCTGAGGTAGTCCCCTTCCGGAAGAGGGCCGTACGCCTGCACCCGCGCCTCGGCGAACCGACACGCGGCGACAGTTCGGTGGGCGGTCCACTGCTCTGGCCGGCCCGGGAGGCCTGGCCGGAGTGTCCTGAGCACACGGGGTCGCCGATGGTCCCGGTCGTCCAGATCTACCGCTCCGACGTGCCGGATGTCGTGCCCTTTCCAGACGGGTGCGATCTGCTTCAGGTGCTCTGGTGTCCGCGATCCCACGACCGTCGGTGGGTCGTTCCGCAGGTCTGCTGGCGGTCGACGACGGCGGTCGGACAGGTGTGGCAAGCTCCTCCCGCGCCTGCGGACGTTGCGTTCGGTGGCGTGCTGAGACCGTGTGTCGTTCATCCGGAACTGGTGACGGAGTACCCGAGCTGGGACCTGCCGGATCAGCTCTGGGACGCACTGGAGAACCGCATGGAACAGGTGGAGCAGGAGACGGGCTGGGACTACCAGTACCATCTGTCGACTGCACCGGGAGTCAAGTTCGGCGGCTATCCCGGATGGTGCCAGGACCCGCAGTGGCCGGACTGCCCGAACTGCCGTCTGCCGATGGATCATCTGCTGACGGTGGAAAGCCCCGAGGTCGACGCAGAGTCCCGGAAGACATGGACGCCGCTGGAGGATGTCGGTGTTCGGATCGAAGCGTTGGACTTGATGTTCGGCGGTGTGTATGTCTTTGAGTGCCGCGCATGCCCCGGGCGCCCGTTCACTCATCGCTTCGATTCCTGAGATGCCGTCGAAGCCGCTGACAGATGAACCGTCGGTCCGGGGGAATTGACACAAGAACGGCTGCCCGGTGACAGCGGTCGTGGTTCTGGGCAGTTCGGGCCGGGTGTGGGGGTGAGTGGCGTGGGCGGCTGCTCACTCCCCTGAGGGTGGGGCTACCACCAGTCGGTGCAGGTGATGGCCTGGTCGAGTGTCAGGGCGCAGGCGCGGAAGCGGTAGTTGGGGTCGGAGCTGGTGGCCTTCGAGGGGGAGGTCTTGGAGGAGTTGTCGCCCTTGTCGACCGGGAACGGGCCGCACTGGAGCCAGGTGCGGCCGCCGTCGCGTGTCCAGTCCATCCAGACGCTTTCGCCGGAGCGGGTCGTGCCCTCGATCTTGGCGAAGCCGCGGCCGCCGGTCGACTGCAGGGTGATCGTGTCCCCGTCGCGGGAGGCGGAGCGCTGGACGGTGCCGGAGGCGTTGTCGGAGATGTCGGCGAAGCCGTTGGCGCCGCCGGCACAGTCGGCGGCCGAGGCCGCGGCGGGGGCGGCCGGGAGGGCGATCAGCAGGCCGGCGCCCAGCGCGAGGGCGGCGGAGGCGACTGCCGCGGTGCGGAAGATGACCATGGTTCTCTCCTGGTGGGGGTTGTTCGGAGGGGGAGTGAGCGCCGCCCGGGTGGTGCGGCGGTGTCGGATCAGGTGCAGGTGGGGACGGAGTCCAGCCAGGCCGGTCCTTGGAGGTAGATGTTGGTGATCCACGCCCGGTAGTCCGGCAGGTAGGACCAGGCGTCGTTGGTGACGCCCTCCGCCGACACGCTCTGGGCGTGTTTCTGGCACTCGACGCGGACGGTGGTCGGCCCCGGGAAGGCGTAGATGCGCTGGCTGTCGGTGGCCGCCTGGGCGTGTGTCCAGACGCCGGTGCCCCAGGTCCGGGCGGTGTTGCCGGTGACCGGGCCGGGGTCGATCCGGACTGCGCCGAAGTAGTCGCCGTCGAGCCGGGCGTCGCTGACCATGATGTGCGTGCCCGACTGGCGGGCCTCGACCATCTTGCCGGCGCCGAGGTAGACGGCGATGTGGTGGAGGGTGTCGGAACTCCCGTAGGAGAGCAGGTCACCGGGGAGCAGCGGGGCACTGCCCTGGGCGGGGGTGAACCGCTGGGCCGCGTGGGCGGTGTAGAACTGCTGGCCGGCGTCGCCGTTGAGGAGGTCCTGCTCGGTGGCCTGGGCATAGGCGTACCGGACCAGGCCCGAGCAGTCGAAGCCGAACCGCTCGGCGTCGTGGTCGCTCGCCGGGTCGACCCCGTCGGGATAGCCGTACGTGGCTCCCGGGGTGGGGCCGTGGCCGCCGCCCCAGGTGTACCAGAGGCCGACCTGCTGACAGGCCGTCCGGACCGCGCTCTCGGCGACGGCCGAGGCACCCGGGGTGAGGACCGTGCAGGCGGGGTCGTCACCAGTGGACCTGGGCTCGGCGGCGTGGGGGTCGGCGGTGAGGGAGAGGGCGGGTGCGGCGCGGGCCGCACCCGTGGTCGTCGACCAGGCGGTGCCGGTGAGAGCGAGGAGGCCGAGGGCTGCGGCGGTTGCCTTGATCCGAAGGCTCATGTTCGAACTCCACTTCTTCGTGGACGTGCTGACGGACCCGAAGACGCAGGGGTGGGAGAGGACCGGCCCGGACGAGTACGGGGGTCGGGACGGGCGGAGAAGCCCGGAAGGGAAGGGAAGGGAAGGGAGGGGAGGGGAGGAGGGGAAGGGAGCGGGGAAGTGGGATGGTGTGGCCCGCTGATCCGAGATTGACCGCCGCGGTCCGCCGCTGTCCAGGAGGTAGCTGTCGCCCAGCTGGAAGGGAAACGGGAAACACTTTGGGAAACACCCGCTGACCTGCGGAATCAGCGCGGGCCGCAGATCTGGCGGTAGGGCTGTTCGGGGAGCAGTCGGGCCCATCGGGAGGGACTGACGGGCCCGACCACTCGGCAGATGCCGAGGGCGCGGTCCTGTGGGTCGGAGTCCCACAGCCGGATGGTTCCGTCGCTTCCGCTGCTCGCCAGGGTGCGGCCGTCGGGGCTGAAGCCGACGGCCCAGACGGCGTCGGTGTGACCGGTGAGCGTCGCGGTCAAGGTCCCGCTCGCGGTGTCCCAGGTGCGGACGGTGGCGTCGTTGCCGCCGCTGGCCAGGGTGCGGCCGTCGGGGGAGAAGGCGACGCCGCGGACCGAGCCGGTGTGACCGGTGAGGGTATTGATGAGGGTCTGCCTGACGGTGTCCCAGGTGCGGACGGTGCCGTCGTTGCCGCCACTGGCCAGAGTCCGGCCGTCGGGGGAGAAGGCGACGCCGCGGACCGAGCCGGTGTGACCGGTGAACGTGCCGGTGAGCCGCTGGTAGGCGACATTCCAGAGCCGCACGGTGAGGTCGTCGCTCCCCGAGGCGAGGGTCCGTCCGTCAGGGCTGAACGCGACGTCGTTGACGAAGTCCGTGTGGCCCGTCAGGACACCGGCGGGCCGGCGCCCGCGGACGTCCCACATCCGGACCGTCCGGTCCTCGCCCGCGGAGGCCACCAGCCGGCCGTCCGGGCTGAAGGCCACCGCGAAGACGGAGCCCTGATGCCCGCTCAGCACGGCCAGCTGCTCGCGCTCGGCCACGTCCCAGAGCCGCACCGTGTGATCGGCGCTCGCCGAGGCGAGCAGCCGGCCGTCGGGGCTGAAGGCGATTCCGAAGACGGACCCGTCGTGGCCGCTGAGGGTGCCGATCAGGGTGTGGTGGGCGACGTCCCAGATCCGGATCGAGTGGTCGGCGTCGGCCGCGGCCACCGTGCGGCCGTCCGGACTGAAGACAGCCTGCCAGATCTCGGAGTACGGGTGCACCGTGAGCGCCGCGCGGCCCACGTCCCAGAGCACGGCGGACTGGTCGAAGCCGGCGGTGGCCAGCAGGGTCCCGTCCTGACTGACCGCCACTCCCTGGACGTAGTCGGTGTGTCCGCAGAGGGTGGCGGTGACCCGGCGGGTCGCGAGGTCCCAGAGGCGGACGGTGCCGTCCCCACTGGCGCTGACCAGGGTCGCCCCGTCGTCGGCGTAGGCCACGGCGTTGACGTCGTCGCTGTGGCCGGTGAGGGTGGCGGTGAGGGTGTGACTGCCGGTGTCCCAGAGGCGTACGGTCCGGTCGGCCGCCGCCGAGGCGAGCGTCCGGCCGTCTGGGCTGAACGCGAGGCCGAGCACTTCGTCGCTGTGGCCGGTCAGGGTGGCGAGGAGGGCGCGGCCGCCGGTGTCCCAGAGCCGTACCGTGTGGTCGGCGCCGGCCGAGGCGAGGGTCCGGCCGTCCGGGGCGACCGCGACGGCGAGTACTTCGTCGCTGTGGCCGGTGAGCGTCGCGAGGAGGGTGTGACTCCCGGTGTCCCAGAGTCGGACGGTGCCGTCCGCGCCGCCGGAGACCACGGTCCGGCCGTCCGGGCAGAAGGCGACCGACCGGACGGCGCCGCCGTGGCCGAAGAATGTGACCGGGAGCTGACGGCCCGACAGATCCCACAGGCGCACCGTACCGTCCAGGCTGCCGGACGCGATGGTCCGGCCGTCGGGGCTGAAGGCCACGGTCCTCACCGGCCCGCCGTGGCCGGTGAGGGTGGTCACCACCTGGCGATCGGCCACGCTCCACACCTTGACCGTGCCGTCCGAACTCGCCGTGGCCAGCTCCATGGCGTCCGGGCTGAACGCGACGCCGTTGACCGGGCCGG
>FTKT01002626.1_pt3 | contig 16522 bp, 13 predicted proteins | sample 1658271 | NCBI WGS metagenome assembly FTKT01 (sample SAMEA3914811, study PRJEB12502) | metagenome | biome: forest; material: soil | place: Canada | collected 2011-08-04 | depth 0.3 m | reverse complement strand
GCCTCCAGGCCTTGCGGGCCCAGCAGCGACCGCAGCATCGGCGGGGTCGACAGTCCCATCACAGGCCCCTGGCGTCGCCGTGGCGATAGCGCGCCACGCGCGCGTCGACACGGGCCTTCAGGCGCCAGCGCCCGGCATCGGTGAGCATGCGGCCGGCCCAGCGGAACACATTGAACTCGCGCACCGTCGCGCGCAGGCTGGCCATGCGCGCGCGCTGCTCGGCCGCCGGCATCGTCGCCGCGCGGTTCAGCGCGTCGGCCGTCTCCTCCACGTGGTACGGGTTCACGACCAATGCCTCGGTCATCTCGCGCGCCGCGCCCGCGAAGCGGCTCAGGATCAAAACGCCCTGCTCGTCGTCGCGCGCCGCCACGAACTCCTTGCTGACCAGGTTCATCCCGTCGTGCAGGCTGGTGACGATGCACATGTCGGCCGCGCGGAACAGCTCGTTGACGGCGTTGCTGTCGTGGTGCTGGGCCAGCAGCACCACCGGCTGGTAGCCCGGGCGCCCGAAGCGTTCGTTGATGCGCAAGGTCAGCCGCTCCACGCGCTCCTGGAACGCGCGGTATTCCTCCAGCGCGCTGCGCGTGGGCGCGGCCACCTGCACGAACACGAAGCGCTCGATCCACTCGGGATGCTTCTCCAGCAGCCGCTCCACGGCGTTGAGGCGCTCGAGGATGCCCTTGGTGTAGTCGAAGCGGTCGACCCCCACCGCCAGCTTCACGTCCTGCGGCAGTCCCAGGCGCTCGCGCACCAGGCGGCGCGCGTCGGGCACCGACGACCAGCCCGCGATGGTCTCGGCACTCGGCCACTCGATCGAGATCGGGTAGGCCTCCACCAGCGTCTCGTCCTCCTGGAACGAGATGGTGGAGTGCTCGTGCTCGATGCGCGCCTCGAGGAAGCGATCCACCGTCTCGATGAAGTTCTTGCAGTGGAAGCGCGTGTGGAAGCCCAGGATGGTGCTGCCCAGCATGCCCTGCAGGATCTCGCGCCGCCACGGGCAGATGCCGAACGACTCGGGGTTGGGCCAGGGGATGTGCCAGAACGTGAGGATGGTGGCGTTGGGCAGCTTCTCGCGCACCATCGCGGGCAGCAGCGCGAAGTGGTAGTCCTGCACCAGCACGATGGGATCGTCGCTGCGCGCCTCGGCCACCACGGCGTCGGCGAAGCGCTGGTTGACGGCCTTGTAGGCCTCCCAGTCGGACTCGCGGAACACCGGCCGCACGTGGGCCACGTGGCACAGCGGCCAGAGCCCTTCGTTGGCGAAGCCGAAGTAGTAGCCCTGCTCCTCCTCGGGCGTGAGCCACAGGCGGCGCAGCTGGTAGTCGTCGTGGCCCGGCGGCACGGCCACGCGGTCGTGGGCGTCCACCACCTCGCGGTCGGCGTCGCCGCTGCCGTGCGCGATCCAGGTGCCGGAGCACGCGCGCATCACCGGCTCGACCGCGGTCACGAGGCCGCTGGCCGGCCGCTTGACCACCACGCGCCCGTCCTTGGCGTGCTCGTGGATGTAGGGTTCGCGGTTGGACACCACGATCACCTGGTCGCCGCGCAGCTGCGTCATCAGCAGGGCCTGCAGCCGCTCGGCGCTCCAGTCGGCCTCGGGGCCCTGCATGCGGCGGTACTCGTCCTCCAGGTCGCGCAGGCGCTCGCGCAGGTCGGCGGCGAACGGCTGCATCTCCGCAGCCGCGGCCGCGGAGGAACCGGTCAACGGGCTGATGATGCCCTCGCCGCGGAGCACCGCGCGCACGCCCGCCACCCAGCCGCGCCAGCTCAGTTGCGCCACCACCATCGTGATCAGCGCCATCACCATGCCCAGCAGCGCGATCAGGCCGACGAGGTAGCGCCGCGTGTCCTGGCTGCGCTTCTCGATGAAGCTCAGGTCGTGCAGCAGCACGAGGCGGCCCACCGTGACCGGCGCGGCCTGCGCGGTGGCCTCGGAAGCCGCCGCGGCGGCAGCCACGGCCGCACCATCGTCTGCAGCGGACGCGGCGCCGGCGGCGGGCGGCGCACTGGCCACGTCGCTGGCGGCGTCGGCGGCAGCCACGAGATGCGGCTGGTCGATCACGTCGTGCATCGCCACGTGCACCGGGCCGCCGGACAGCAGCAGCCGCGGGTCGCGCTTGGAGCTGATCTGCAGCGCGTCGAAGCAGTTCAGGTCGGGCGGGAATGCGGGCGTGCGCACCAGCATCTGGCCGTCGGGGCTGCACAGGCCGATGGCGAACAGGCGCTCGTCGTTGACGGCGCGGTCGAACAGCTTTTCCAGCTGGCGCGGCCGGTTCGCCCGCACCGCTTCCACGACGGAGTCGGACAAGGCATTGGCCACGACGGCGCCGCGGCTGTCGAGGTCGCGCGAGAACCAGCGCAGCGTGACGCCGTCCACCACGGGCAGCACGAGCCAGGCCGTCGCGATCACCACGGCGATCAGCGGCAGCAGGAAACGGAGTTGCAGCCGGATCGTCTGTACGATCGGCCAACGGAGGAAGGCAGGCCCGAAGCTTGCCGGCGGAACAATCGTTCCCTGGTTTCTATCTTTGTTCAATGGACGATCCACTCTCAGCTACCGAAGGCATGCCCGTCAAATGAGCCCATCCCCGGTCAAATCGAACGCGCCCGCCGCATCGCTGGATCTGGCGATGATCGGCAACTGCGCCATCAGTGCCCTGGTCGACGCCACGGCCCACGTGGTGTGGTGTTGCATGCCGCGCTTCGACAGCACGCCCGTGTTCGACGCGCTGATGCAGTCGGCAAACGGTGTACCCGAGTCCGGCGCCATGTCTTTGGAGATGGAGGACATGGCACGGCACGAGCAATCGTACGACCATGGGACGGCCATCCTGCGCACCCGCATGTGGGACGCACAGGGACAGTGCGTGGAGGTGGTCGATTTCGCGCCGCGCTTCGTCACGCGCGACCGCGTATTTCGACCGGCCCAGCTCGTTCGACGCATCCGGGCGTTATCGGGCCGTCCGCGCATCCGCGTCACGGTGCGTCCGCACGGCGGCTGGGGCGCCGACCAGCCGCAGATCACGCGCGGCAGCCACCACGTGCGCTTCGTGCTGCCCGACATCACGCTGCGCCTGAACACCAGCGTGCCCATCACGTACCTGATGGACGGCACGTGGTTCGCGCTGGATCGCGAGATGAGCCTGTTCCTGGGCGCCGACGAGACCATGGCCGGCGGCATCGACGACACCGCGCGCGAGTTCGAGGACCAGACCTCGCTGATGTGGCGCCACTGGGTCAACCGCCTGGCGCTGCCGCTCGAGTACCAGGACGCGGTGATCCGCGCCGCGATCACGCTCAAGCTGTGCCAGTACGAGGAGACCGGCGCCATCGTCGCGGCGATGACCACGAGCCTGCCGGAGGCGCCGAACAGCGGCCGCAACTGGGACTACCGCTTCTGCTGGCTGCGCGACGCGTTCTTCGTGGTGCGCGCGCTCAACGGCCTGTCGGAAGTGGGCACGATGGAGAAGTACCTCGGCTGGCTCACCAACGTGCTGCACAAGGAGGCCGGCACCGGCCACGTGCAGCCGCTTTACGGCATCGGCCTCGAGCGCGAGCTCACCGAGTCCTTCGTGCCGCAGGCCCAGGGCTACCGCGGCATGGGGCCGGTGCGCATCGGCAACCAGGCCCACGAGCACTTCCAGCACGACACCTACGGCAACATCATCCTGGCCTCGGCGCAGTCGTTCCACGACCATCGCCTGTTCCGGCGCGGCGACGCGGCCGACTTCGCGGCGCTCGAGACCATGGGCGAACAGGCCTGGCGCCTGCACGACCAGCCCGACGCCGGCATCTGGGAGCTGCGCACGCGCGCACGCATCCACACGTCGTCATCGCTGATGTGCTGGGCCGCGTGCGACCGCCTCGCGCACATCGCGCTGCGCGTGGCCCTGCCCGATCGCACGCGCTTCTGGCGCGACCGCGCCGACGTGATCCGCAGCAAGATCCTGCAGTTCGCGTGGAGCGAGAAGCGCCAGGCCTATGCCGAGAGCTTCGGCGGCAGCGAGCTCGACGCGAGCGTGCTGCTGATGGGCGAGGTGGGCTTCGTGCCGCCCAACGACCCGCGCTTCATCAGCACCGTCGAGGCGATGGAGAAGACGCTTTGCGACGGCCCGTTCATGCGCCGCTACGAGGCCGCCGACGACTTCGGCCGGCCCGAGACCACGTTCAACATCTGCTCGTTCTGGCGCGTGGACGCGCTGGCGCGCATCGGCCGCCGCGACGAGGCGCGCGAGGCCTTCGAGGCGCTGCTCGCGCGGCGCAATCCCGCGGGCATCCTCAGCGAGGACATGAACCCCGACACCGGCGAGCTGTGGGGCAACTTCCCGCAGACCTACTCGATGGTGGGCATCATCCACGGCGCGCTGCGGCTGTCGGCGCCGTGGGACTCGGTGGTCTGAGCACCCCCGCGTTTGAATCGCCCGCTAGGGATTCATCGCAGCGACGGCGTCGCGAACACTGGGCTATCGGCCATCTGAAGTCCAAGGAGCCCGCCATGCCCGACAGCGCCACCCCGCACGATCCCACCATCGGCAGCACGCCGGTGACCCTGCCGACGCAGGACGCATGCTGCCAGAGCCCGTGCGACCCAGCGTGGCGCACCAAGTCCACCTGCGTCACGTTCAACGAGACGCGCAGCGTGACACTGCCGCTCGGCAACGACGACACCGTGGCCGTCTTTGCGCGCGGGCGCATCGTCGTCACCGTCACCTATGCGCATTCGCTGTGCCTGGTCGGCAAGCAGCATGGCGGCCTGGCCTACACGCTGACGCTGCTGCCGGGCGAGAAGATGAACCTGTACCAGAGCGACCGCTATCGCCGCACCACGTCGGAGACGGAGCGCTACTCGGTGCAGACCACCTTCGCGCAGTTCGTCTCGGCCGTCCACCAACAGCAGAACAGCAAGGATTCGAGCGCGCTGCAGCAGGTCCTCAGCAGCCAGACCTCGAGCACCAACGTCGGCGCGAGCGGCGGCATCAACCTGGGGCTGTTCAGCCTGGGCGGCAGCGGCGGCTCGAACTCGTCGTCGAGCTCGAGCTCCCTCGACAGCCTCGCGACGCAGACCAGCTCGAGCCAGTTCGTGTCGGTGGCGCAGCAGGCGTCGCAGTACACCGACCTGCAGCGCTCCGTCACCGTCAGCAGCTACGAGGACTCCGAGACGGTCTCCACCACGCAGCGCACGCTGGTCAACAACAACCGCTGCTACGCGGTGACCTATTTCGTTCGCAAGGTGGTCGACGTCTACCAGAGCTCCACCCGCGTGGTCGCCGTCACGTTCCAGGTGATCGAAGGCAACTACGTCTCGCCCGTCCTCGCGCCGGCGGAGATCGCGCAGATCCCGGCGGCGCTGCGGCCCGCTGTCGAGGCCGTCCTCAAGGGCCTGCCTCCGGTCGGCGAAGCGGCGCAGCACGCCACGCTGGTCACCGTGCCCACCGACGGCGTGGTCTACGACCCGGAACTGGCGCACTGCTGCGCGCAGGATCCCGAACTCGAACTGGCCGATCGCATCCGGCTGGAACGCGAGCAGGCGGAGGCCCAGCGCATCGGGCTGGAGGTCCAGCTGATGGCCCTCGAGGTGCAGCGCCGCCAGGCCTTGCTGGCGGCGGGCACGTTGACGCCGTTCAAGGAGGCGCCTGTCGAGGCCTGATCGCCGGCGGCGTCGCCGAACTCACGCCGTCGCGCGCACCGCCTGCACCGCGTTGATCTGCTGAATCAGCGCCCGATGCGTCGGCAGGTCCGCCAGCGCCCGGTCGCCGAAGCGGCGGATCTTGGCGAAGATCTTCTCGGCCTCCGCCACCTGCGTGAAGTCGGCGCGCGCGGCGCTCATGTCGGTTGGATACCCCATGCCGTAGAGGATGTACTGGTAGTTGAAGAAGGCGAAGGTCTCGGTGTCGAGCATGAAGTCGAAGCGCCCGGGCGGCCGGTGCTTCCATTGCTCGAGAAACTCGGCCAGGCGTTCGGGAACGGTGGACAGGTCGGCGTTGTCGCGCCAGAACGGCTCGTCGCGCCGGCTCACGCAGTAGTGCAGCTTGAGGAAGTTGACGATGTTCTCGAAGCGCGCGTTCATCAGCTCGTTGAAGCGGCGCGCCGGCGCCTCGATGGGGCCGCCGTGCGGGAACATCTCGGCGATCATGCCCACGGCCGCCTCGATCAGCACCAGGCCCGTGGATTCGAGCGGCTCCAGGAAGCCGGCCGACAGGCCCACCGCCACGCAGTTCTTCACCCACTGCTTCTCGCGCCAGCCGGCGGCGAACGGGATGCGCCGCGTCGCCAGCTCGTCGTGGCCGGCGCCCACGCAGCCGCGCAGGATCTCCGCGGCGCGCTCGTCCGACATGTGGTCGCTGGAATAGACACAGCCGATGCCGCGCGCGCCGTTGAGGCCGATCTCCCAGGTCCAGCCGGCCTCGTGGGCGGTGGCGATGGTGCAGCTCTCCATCGGCGCGTCCGGGTCGTCGCAGGGCAGCTTGCAGGTGAGCGCGCGGTCGGCGAACAGGTGGTGGCGCGCCGACTTGAACACGGCGCCCGGCGCCTGCCCGATCATCTCGGCGCGGAAGCCCGAGCAGTCGACGTAGAGGTCGGCCTTGAAGGCGCCGTGCTGCAGCGTCTCGATGTGGGCGATGGCGCCGGCGGCGTCGCGCACCACGGCGCCGAGCGTGGCCTCGACGTGCCGCACGCCCAGCTCCCGCGCGCGCTCGGCCAGCACCCTGGCCAGGCGCACCGCGTCGAAGTGATACGCGTAGTTCAGCGGGCCGGCGTACGGCGCCTCGTGCGCGCGCTTGGGCGCGCGCTGGGCGTCGGCGACGCGCTGCTGCAGCGTCACCGCCTGCGCGAACGGCGGGCGCGTGGCGTCGTCCTGCAGCAGCCAGTACGGCACGAGGCTGGTGCCCTCGGTATAGAACGGCGCCTCGAACGGATGCAGGAACCGGTGGCGCCTGCCGTCCACCGGCGCATGCGCCCAGTCGACGAAGCGGATGCCCTGCTTGAAGGTGGCGGAGGTCTCGCGGATGAAGCGGCGCTCGTCGATTCCCAGGAACTGCAGCGTGGTGCGGATCGTGGGGAAAGTGCCTTCGCCGACGCCGATGACGCCGATGTCGGGCGACTCCAGCACGGTCACCTCGAGATGGCTGCGCTCCGACAGCGCCAGGTGCTTGGCGAGGTAGGCGGCCGTGAGCCAGCCGGCGGTGCCGCCGCCGACGATCAGGATGCGGCGCTTGTGGGTCGGCTCGGTCATGCTCGAACGTACAGGTTCTTCAGCCACAGGTGGCCGGTCTGGGCGCCCTGCCCCCAGTCCTCGTCCTCGCCGACGGCCGGCTGGGCACTGCAGCCGGACGGGTTGAGCAGCTTCACGCGGCCGGCGCGGAACGCGGTGATCCTGCGGGTGACGAAGGTCAGGCCGTGCTCCAGCGCCGTGGCGGCCAGCAGGCCGTCGCGCGTGTTGGCGTAAGGCAGTTGCGCGCGGCGGCGCACGACGGCGACGTCCACCGGCAGCACGCGGCCCTCGAACGCGGGGACCACGTGGTTGTCGATCCACTCGCGCACCACCAGGCCCGCCGAACGGTCCTTGCGTCCCAGCCGCGCCGCGGCGTTCTCGATCTCCAGCAGGTTCAGCGCCGAGATGAACAACTTCTGGCGCGCGACGGTGGCGGCCCAGGCAGCCAGACCGGGGTCGGACAGGCCAGACTTCGCCTTGCGCAGATCCAGCACGACGCCCGTGTCGAGGAGGTACATCACTCGATCCTTTCGCGGTGGTCCCAGGCGCCGTCGGACAGGTCGTCCTCGTCGAGCGGCACCGGCTCGGGCATCGCGAGGATCTCCAGGATGTTCTCGCTCTCGCCCGTGAAGCGGCGGAAGTCGGCGATGCTCATCAGCACGTGGGTGGGCTGGCCGCGGTCGGTGATCAGCACCGGCTCGATGCGCGCCTCGCGCTTGGCCAGGCTCACGTCGCGGTTGAACTCGCGGCTGGTGATCAGCTTCATCCGGGCCCTTTGATGTACCTACTTGCCTACATTTTATCAAACTGCATGTCGGCAGGTAGGTTCAAGTCGGTCGCCCCGACTCGACAACGCCACAGGCAATGGCACAGTCCGCCTCGACGGGCACGAGACGTGTTGCGGAACTACGGATGGAGACACATGGGAAATGACATGCTGGCCGGACTGGCGAATGTCGCGGGCGACGTGTTCGCGAAGCACGGCCCCGCCGCCGCCGCCGTGGCCAGGACGTACTCGCCGGGCGACTTCAGCGTCCACTTCTTCCTGCAGCTGGGCGTGATCCTGCTGGCCTGCCGCGTGGTGGGCTGGTTCGGCCGCAAGTTCCTGGCGCAGCCGCAGGTGGTCGGCGAGATGATCGCCGGCGTGTTCCTCGGCCCGTCGCTGCTGGGCCTGTTCTTCCCCGAGCTGCAGGGCGCGATCTTCCCCAAGGAAACGCGCAACGTGCTCTACACCGGCGCGCAGCTGGGCGTAGGCCTGTACATGTTCCTGGTGGGCACCACCCTGCAGCTGAACCACTTCCAGTCCAAGGCGCGCAGCGCGGTGGGCGTGTCGATGGCCGGCATCGCCGCGCCGTTCTTCATCGCCTTCCTCATCACGCCGCTGCTGCTGAACGTGCCGGGCCTGTTCGCCGCGGGCATCTCGCCGACGAACGCGACGCTGTTCATGGGCGCGTGCATCGCGCTCACCGCGTTCCCGATGCTGGCGCGCATCATCAACGAACGCGGCCTGGCCGACACCTCGCTGGGCACCTTGTCGCTCACCGCCGGCGCCTTCGACGACGCGTGCTCCTGGTGCGTCCTGGCCATCGTGCTGGCGACGTTCGGCGCCGGCCCGGGCGTCGCGGTGCTGGCCATCGGCGGCGCCGTCCTCTACGCCGCGTTCATCATGCTGTTCGGCCGCCGCCTGCTGGCGCCGCTGGGCCGCATCGTCGAGCGCGACGGCGAGATGAGCCTCACCGTGCTGGGCATCACCCTGGCGCTGTTCTGCTTCTCGGCCTTCCTGATGGACGCCATCGGCATCCACGCCATCTTCGGCGGCTTCATCCTCGGCGCCGTGATGCCGCGCGGCCTGTTCGCCGCGGAGCTGAAGAAGAAGGTGGAGCCGGTCGCGGTGATCCTGCTGCTGCCCATGTTCTTCACCTACTCCGGCCTGAACACGCGCATGGACATGGTCAACTCGGGCTCGCTGATCCTGGTCGCGCTGGGCATCCTGGCGGCCTCCGTGGTCGCCAAGGGCGGCGCCTGCTACCTGGCGGCGCGCCTGGCCGGCGAGGACAACCGCACCGCGCTGGGCATCGGCGCGCTGATGAACTCGCGCGGCCTGATGGAGCTGATCATCATCAACATCGGCTTGCAGAAGGGCATCATCGGCCCGGCGCTGTTCTCGATGCTGGTGCTGATGGCCATCGTCACCACGATGATGGCGAGCCCGCTGTTCGAGTTCGTGTACGGCCGCAAGGCGCGCGAGTCGGGCGAGCTGGGCGCCATCGGGACGAACGCCGCGGCATAGGATTCTGCACCCCCTGCTCGTGGGGGCGCGTCGCCTTGACGCTCCCCCGGTGGGTCACTAAGGTGGCGCGGCACGCCGGGCGCATCGCCGCCCGGTTGCATCGCGCCGAGGAGACCCGCCTTGCCCACCCCCCGCGTCGCCGTCATCGCCGTCCACGGCGTGGCCGACCAGCAGCCCGGCGATACCGCGCGCGCCGTCGTCGACCTGCTGGTGTCGTCGGCGCCGGACGGCACCTGCTATACGTCCTCGGCCACCGAGGACCTGACGCTTCGCGTGCCGCCGCTGCAGCCGCAGGCCCATGCGCAGCCGCATGCCGCCCACGCCTCGCCGGCCACGCCCACGGGCGAGGACCGGCCGCTGATGAAGTCGTTCCGGCAGTCGACGCGCTCCGACTTCCAGACCCAGCGATGGGCCGCGCCGGCGCCCGCGGCCGCCCATCACGCGAACGCACCGGCCGACATCGCCGCACCGCCCACCGGCGACGATCGCGGCATAGCCGTCACCAACTACCTGCTGTCCAAGCACGTGCGCAACGGCGCGAGCCCGGAAACCTACGAGACCACCTGCATCACGCTGGATCGCCACGACGTCGGCCCCGACCAGCTCGAAGGCGACGCCGACGACACGACCGCCCGCGTCGACGTCTACGAGATGTACTGGGCCGACCTGTCGCGCCTGTCCGGCTCGATGCCGCGCATCGTGTCGGAGCTGTTCACGCTCGTCTTCCGCCTGTCCAAGCTGGGCCGCGAGACGGTCGACGAGATGTGGGGCCAGCTCGCGCGTTCGCGCGACCCGAAGGCGCGCGGCGCGGGCGTGTACCGGCGCGCGTGGACCACGGTGGCCTGGCTGCAGATCGGCCTCGACTGGCTGTTCGTCAACGGCCTGGCGCTGCTGTTCACGCAGCTCGCGCTGCTGGGCATCCTGCTGGTGTGCCTGGGCTTCACCTCGGGCGTGGCGCCGGACGTCGCGGCGAATCCGACGGACGCCGCCACCGCGACGGCCCGCGAGCTGTGGCTGCACCGCGGCGTGGCCGGCGCGCTGGTGCTGCTGTCGCTGCTGCGGCTGGGCTATCGCCGGGGCGACGGCAAATGGCTGCAGACCGCGCTGCCGGCCGCGGTCGCCGCCGCGGCGCTCGGCGCGCTGTTCCTGGTGCCCGGCGCGCTGCAATGGGTCACGGCGATCACGTTCCTCGCCCTGCTGACGACGGCCAACGAGGTGGCGCTGCGCATCGCCGACGACCGCTTCCCGCTGGTGCACGTGGTGGGCCGCTGGATGTGGGCCGCGGCGACGCTGCTGATGCTGGGCAGCGCCGCGCACGAGACGCAGGTGCTGGCCGCACCGGCCTGGCGCGACGTGTGGGTGCACGCGGCGCTGTTCTCCACCGAGGCGGTGCTGCTGATGATCAAGTGGTGGTGGATCCTGGCCGGGCCGCTGCTGGTGGTGTGGTTCCTCGCCGGCTTCGTGGCGCGCCGCGAGTCGGGCTACGCGTCGCGCGCGAGCATCGGCACCGGCCGCCTGGGCATCACCGTGTCGCTGGGCATGTTCCTGGCGGTGACCATGACCCTCTGGGCGCTGGTCAACAACGTGCTCGACGCCTCGGTGGAAGGCGCCGGCTACCGTCCCTGCATCTTCGCGTTCGAGCCGGCCGCCACGGCGCCCAGGCCGGCGCCGTCGGCCGGCACCAACGTGTGCATCTGGACCAGCAAGAACGCCAAGCTGGCGGCGGCGGGCCAGGCGCTGCCCAGCGCACGCGCGGTGCTGGACGACCGCTACGTCAAGAGCACCAGCGCATTCTCGCTGCTGGCCACGCTGCTGCTGGTGCTGGTGGCCTGGCTGCTGACGATGTTCACGCCCAGCGTGGCCGCCGAACTGAAGCTGATCGCCGATTCGCAGCGCGACGCGCACCAGCGGGCGCTCGACAAGCTGCGGCCGAAGCACGCCGCCGCCACGCTGCGCCAGCGCACGCAGCACGCACGCGCGCTGGGCCGCTGGCTCACCACGGGCTACCGCTGGCTGGACCTGGTGGTGGCGATCATCAGCTTCCTCGGCGTCACGCTGAGCCTGGGCATCGCGCTGCTGTTCCTCACCACTGTCTTCGAGCACGGCATGGTGACGAGCCGACTCGACCGGATGGGCCTCACCGCGCTCGTGGCGCTGCTGGACGCCACCGAGTCGGTGGTGACCGGCGCCACGCAGACCCTGTTCAATCCGCTGCAGGCGCTGGTGTTCGGCGCGGCCGGCGTCGGCGCGACGCTGTCGCTTCTGGGCGGCCAGCTGTCGCGCCACATCCCGTCGCTGCGTGGGCCGCTGGACGTGGCCATGGACGTCGACAACCACTTCCGCGAGTTCCCCCGCACCAACATCCCGCGCGCCCACATCTTCTCGCGCTACGCCGCGCTGCTGCGCCACGTGCAGTCGCAGGCCTATGACCGCGTCGTGGTGGTGGCGCACAGCCAGGGCACGGTGATCAGCTCGGAGCTGCTGCGCTTCCTCGCGAGCCGCGCGCAGCTCGCGCCCACCCCCGACGACGAGCCGCTGCTCGATGGCAAGCCGCTGCCGCCGGTGAGCCTGCTCACGCTCGGCTGCCCGCTGCGCCAGCTCTATGGCGCGCGCTTCCCGGGCCTGTACGCCTGGGTGACCGCGAAGAACGGCAACGTGTTCGGCCCGCGCGCCACCGACGTCGGCGTGCAGCGCTGGATGAACGCGTTCTGCAGCGGCGACTACGTGGGCCGCTGGCTGTGGAGCAACGCGGCGCACCAGCCGGAGCTCGAGCACCCGATGGCCAACGCGGTGGGCCACGACCCGTTCGGACGCGTCGACGTGTACACGGGCTTCAACCCGGCGCCGCCGGCCGAGGCCCAGTTGCACGAGGCGCGCGAGGTGGAGGTGTGCCTGGGCCTGGGCGCCCACACGCACTACCTCGAGCGCGACCAGACCACGGTCGCCTGGATGATCGACTGGCTGGTGCGCGCGCGGCCGCCGGGACAGGCCGAGGGCGCGGAGGATCTCGGCCAGCCGGTCACGCTGGATGCGACGGCGGGGGCGCCGGCGAAGCTGGCGACGGTGGAAGGCTCGGTGCTGTCCGATGGGCAGGCGGCGCCGGCAGCGGCACCCGACCGGAAGTGAGCCGACGCATCGCTGTTCGTCAGCGAGGCCGAGCTCAGGGACGCCGTCAGCCGCGAGCGGCGGCTTTCGCCCGGCTCACCGACCCCGGGTCCGGCCCGCCGACAACTTGCGAGCGACGTGGAACAGGTCCGACGTCGGCTCCGCCTTGCAAAGCGCGAGGAGACGCGGCTGCAGTTCGTCGTAGGCCGGCACCTCCACGTCGGACGTCCCGTCGAAGGCGCTCGCCACCGACGCGATGCCGGAAAGGTAGCCCTGGGCCCACGTCAGGAGAGGCATGCGGTCGGCCACTTCGGGGCTCGACAGGCGGCCGACCACGACGGTGCAGCGCATCAGTCCCGGCCCCGACGGCACGTTCATCGCCGACGCCGGCTTGCTCGACAACGCGCCGGCCGTGGCCAGGGCGAAGAGCACGGAAGGAAGAGTCTTCATGTTCGCATCTCCAGATTTCGCAGCTGCGAGCACACCGCTCACCAACATGTCGGAAGGATGGCATGGCGAGCGCGCGGCCAGTCCGGCGAGCAAGGTCGCATTTGCGGTGCTGTTTCATGGCGCCCATGGCATATTGCCGTCGCGTTGACCTTCTTCCGGGAGTCAGGATGACACGATTCGTATTGGGCCCCGACGCCGCGATGGCGCTCGCAGCGCGAAACGCCGAGATCCCGCCGCGTCATCGATTGCTGGCACCCACGCTCCTGCGCTCGCAGGTGCTCGCGCACCTGTACGCGGAGGTGAGAACGGGCGCGCTCACCCGCAAGGAGGCCGACATGCGCCTGGCCACCCTGAGGAAGCTGCGCATCCGGCTCCTGGGCGATCGCTCGCTGCAGCAGGTGGCGTGGAGACTTGCAGAGCAGCTCGGCTGGGGCGACACGTTCGCAGCCGAATACCTGGCCCTGACCCAGCTCCAGGCCGACGCGCTCGTCACCGCGGATGCCGAATTGATGCGGTCGGCGGCCAACGTCGTGGCATTTGCCTCGGTGCAGGACGTCCTGGCCTGAGCGGGTGGACCGCTTTCGGGCCAGGCCTTGCGAAGCCTCCGGAACGATGTCGATCTTCCGGCCCCTCGTTCGTCGTGGTACCGACGCACCATCCAACCCAGGAGAAAGTCGATGCGATTCATCATCACGGCCCAGGCGGGCCCGAACGATTCAAAGGCGGAGGCCGAGGCCGGCCTGGACGCGGCACTTCTCACGGCGTACATGCGGTTCAACGAGGAGATGCACAAGGCCGGCGTCCTCGTGGCGTCCGAAGGCCTGAACCCGGCGGCGCGCGGCGCGCGCATCGGGGTGGCCGACGGAAAGCGCTACGTCGTCGATGGCCCGTTCGCCGAGTCCAAGGAACTGGTCGGCGGCTTCTACATCATCGAAGCGGCCTCGCTGGAGGAGGCGATCTCGTGGGCGTTGCGCGCGCCATCGGGTCTCGGCTCGGACGACGTCCTGGAGGTGCGTCAACTCACGGGCGCGGACGACCTCCCGCCCGAAGTCCTCGAGATCATCAAGGCGGCGGCGCCGACCTGGAGCGCGTCGTCCTGGCACGCGCGGAAGTGAAGGCCACGGGTGGCATTGTCGAGTCGAGCGGTCCCCTGGCATCCCATTTGCCGTCGGGGTTCGTCACCTCGAACGCGCCGGTCGCCGATCGGCCGCCTCACCCCACAAGGACTCGCCCACCATGAAGACCGCCCGCCTCCTCCCCCTCGTCGCGCTCGTCGCGGCCGCCGCGCTTGCCGGCTGCTCGACCACCGCCAGCGTCACCAAGCCCTCCGAAGGTGGCGGACCCAGCACCGCCGAATCGCGCCACGCCGTCGATGCGAGCTACCAGGAGACGCTGGACCGCCTGTACGCCAGCAACCCCGGCTCGCGCGAGTTGGTGGGCAAGGCGCGCGGCGTGCTCGTGTTCCCGCGCGTGATCTCGGCCGGCCTCGTGGTGGGCGGCGCGTACGGTGAAGGCGAGTTGCGCGAGCACGGGCGCTTCGAGGGCTACTACCGCACCACCACCGGCTCGGTGGGCTGGCAGATCGGCGCGCAGTCGCGCGCGCTGGTCTTCCTGTTCCTGACCGAGGACGCGCTGCAGCGCTTCAAGGCCAGCCATGGCTGGTCGGGCGGCGTCGACGCGTCCGTCGCGCTGCTGACGGTCGGGGCCAACGGTGCCGTCGACGCCAACGCGGCGCTGGCGCCCACGGTGGCCTTCGTCATGACCAACGCCGGCATCATGGCGGGCGCGACGCTGGAAGGCACCAAGGTCACGCGCATCGACGACTGATAACCGTTCCGGCAGGGCGGGCGCTCGGTTCCCGAGCCCTGCCGGCGTCCGGATGGCAGGAGAATCGCGGCTGTCCCAACAGCGACCTTTTCCGCGATGACCTACTCCGCCGAACCCTTGCGCTACGACGGCCGCATGCCCTACCGGACCTGCGGCCGCAGCGGCCTGAAGCTGCCCGCCATCTCTCTGGGCCTGTGGCACAACTTCGGCGACTCGACGCCGCTCGAGACGCAGCGCCGCATGCTGCGCACGGCGTTCGACCTCGGCATCACGCACTTCGACCTCGCCAACAACTACGGGCCGCCGTACGGCAGCGCCGAGACCAACTTCGGCGAGCACCTGCGGCGCGACTTCCGTCCGCATCGCGACGAGCTGCTGATCTCCACCAAGGCCGGCTGGGACATGTGGCCCGGCCCCTACGGCCAGGGCGGCGGCTCGCGCAAGTACGTGCTGGCGAGCCTGGACCAGAGCCTGGAGCGCATGGGCCTGGACTACGTCGACATCTTCTACTCGCACCGCTTCGACCCCGACACGCCGCTGGAGGAGACCATGGGCGCGCTCGCCACGGCGGTGCGCCAGGGCAAGGCGCTGTACGTGGGCATCAGCAGCTACTCGGCGGCCAGGACGCGCGAGGCGGCGGCCATCCTGCAGTCGCTGGGCGTGCCGCTGCTGATCCACCAGCCGTCCTACAGCCTGCTCAATCGCTGGATCGAGCACGACCTGCTGGACGCGCTGCAAGACACCGGCGCCGGCTGCATCGCCTTCAGCGCGCTGGCGCAGGGGCTGCTCACCGACAAGTACCTCGCCGGCGTGCCCGCGGACGCGCGCATCAACCGGCCCGGCGGCGGCTCCTTGAAGCCGGAGCATCTCAACGCCGCGAACCTCGCGCACGTGCGCGGGCTGAACGAGATCGCGCGGTCGCGCGGCCAGACGCTGGCGCAGATGGCCACGGCGTGGGTGCTGCGCGACGCGCGCGTCACCTCCGCGCTGATCGGCGCCAGCCGGCCCGAGCAGATCGCCGACCTGGCCGGCGCCATGGCGCGCCTCGATTTCGCGCCGGAGGAACTGGCGGCGATCGACCAGCATGCAGTCGAGGGCGGCATCAACCTCTGGCAGAAGCCGTCCACCGACCAGCGGCCGGGCTGAGGATCAGGCCCTTCGCCCGGACTGTCCCGCCGGCGTCAACCCGGCGCGCCGTTCGGGTCTATGCTGCGATCCCCGGCACCGGCCGGCAAGAAGGAGACCGTCATGCACATCCCGTCCCTGAAGGACCAGGTCAGCGCCGAGGAATGGCAGCTGCGCTGCGACCTCGCCGCCTGCTACCGGCTCGTGGCCGCCTATGGCTGGAGCGACCTGGTGTTCACGCACATCAGCGCGCGCGTGCCGGGCGACGGCCACAGCTTCCTGATCAATCCGTACGGCCTGATGTTCGAAGAGATCACCGCGTCGTCGCTGGTGCTGATCGACCAGGAAGGCAACAAGCGCGGCGACTCGGCGTTCCCGGTCAACCGCGCCGGCTTCGTGATCCACAGCGCCATCCACGCGGTGCGCGACGACGCGCAGTGCGTGCTGCACACCCACACGCGCGCCGGCGTGGCCGTCAGCGCGCAGGCCGCGGGCGTGCTGCCGATCTCGCAGCA
>FTKT01000243.1_pt2 | contig 16540 bp, 13 predicted proteins | sample 1658271 | NCBI WGS metagenome assembly FTKT01 (sample SAMEA3914811, study PRJEB12502) | metagenome | biome: forest; material: soil | place: Canada | collected 2011-08-04 | depth 0.3 m | reverse complement strand
CGTGCTGCGCAACGAACTGCCCAAAGTACTTCAGCGGCTCCGCGACGAATGCGCCGTCAGGACTTGGTTTTTCTTTCGTTATCGGGACACGTCTTGGCACTTGCGCTTACGCGTTCACCTGCCTCGGGCTGCCCTGCGCTCTCGCGCGCGAGAGATAGTTGAGTCAGCCGCGAATGACATGCTTTCGCGCGAAATCATATGGCGGCTGCAGTTCGACACGTACTTTCGCGAAATCGAGCGTTTCGGCGGTGCTCAAGCTTGTGATTTGGTCGAGCAGCTCTTTTCAGCGGAGAGCGACCTCGCGTTGGCGGCCTTACGGGTGTCGCAAGACGAGTCTAAGTGCGCCGACAGCATGATTCAACTTGCCGCATCCTGGGTCAGTTGGACGTGGCAGCAACTCGGCCTGACGCTCGTCGAGCGTCGCACATTGTGCAATGTGATCGCGCCTGCGCATAAGCATCTGTCTAGCGCGATCAAACCTTCATCCGGGGATCCGGGCGCGCTCACGGAATCCGCTCGAGTCGCCATGCGAACGCGTGCGAGAGCCTTGCGCCACCTGCCATTCGAGAGGGTAGATGCGCCAACCAGCCCATGGCGGGAATACAGTCAGAGAGCATTACGAAGCCTGAAGTCGCTTCGACAGTTGGCAGACGCTGGCGAACTGGTCGGAGGGACTCGGAGCCTGGCCGCAAACCTTTCACATCTTCTTGTAGTCCGCCTGTTTCCCGAGAATCACGACGCTCATGAACGCGAGTTGTACGTGCAACTGTCGCGGCTTCTCCGCCGGAGCCAGGAAGTTGAACGACGGGGAACTCCGATCAGTTCACAGATAAAAACGGTTCACGAAATTGCTGCATCAAGTTCGTGACGTGGCGTGCGATACCTAACCTCCAAGGCGAATTCTGATGAGTAATCATGGCGGAAGTTGGACGATCTTCGCTGGGGCACTGGCAGCCGCCCTCACGTCCACCGCGCAAGCCCAAGCCGACGTCGCGAAGGCGCTGCAGGAAACTTTGCCCAAAGGGTGGGAGTGTCTGCAGGGGCCAAACGACCTAGATCATCCGGGACGTGCGTTTTACATTGACCGGCGCGGCGTTCGCTACGAACTCGCCGACCTCAACAATGCGATCCATGCGGAGACCGGCGACTTGTCGAGCGTGGTCGTATCGACAACTGGGGACGTCAGCGCCGGACTGTTCGCCAAAATTATTGGTATGGGCAGCGTCTCTGTGTCGGGATCGAAGTCCTACGCCACAAAGGTGTCCCTGTCGCAACGCCAAGAGGTTCGCACGAACGAGGCGAACGCACGCGCCGCGCTGCGCACTCTTGATCCGACGCTCTTGGACGTAGAGAACACGTACTACGTCATTCGCAATACTCAGCTGGCACAGCAAATGCGATTGACCGTGGACAAGTCAATAGCGGGAGCGTTCGGAGGCGAAGTGCAATTCGATAAGTTGGTGAAGATCGGCGGCGCGACGAAAGCCGCGCGCGCGGCCAACGGCTCCCAAGCGTCGCAGAACACAATCATCTCGGCGCAGGAAGGTGGCAACTACACTATAGACCAGATCTTTCCCAAACCGATGACGGTGTGTTTTCTTGCGCAGAAATTCACGCTAAGAAGTATCACCGGAGGTGTGGGTGGCAACGTCAAAGATGCACAACTGCTGGATGAGTATTGGAACCCTTCAGCCGAGAAAGTTCGCAAGAGGAGATAAATGTCTACTCGTTGGTGGCTTGTTGCGCTACTCGTCGCCTCGAACGAGAGCGTCGTGTACGCGCAGTTCAAGCTTCCCGCCGCGACCCCAAACGAAGTCGATTCATTGCGCGACGCGTCTGACTTCCAGTTCTACGCAAGCCTCTTGCCGCAGGCAGGCTCGGCCTTCGACCCCAACACGGATCGAGTGATGTCGCGGCAGCAACAGGCCGCAGCATCAAGCTATTTGGCCGACGAGTTCAGTGTCCAAAAGCGAACTTTTGAAGAGCAATCCGGTTCGATTTGGCGTGCTGTAGACGCGGCTGGCGCTAGGACAATCAAACGAACGGCCGTGGGTCGAGCCAGAGTGACGTTCAAGGACGATCAGCAAACTTGGGCAACCACGGTATCTCCGATAGAGGTCGTCATCGGCGCACGCGTCGCTCGCGGCCTCTTGCTGGGCGGTCTAAGGGAGTCGGCTAGCGGCCTCGCCGGCTTCAGCCAATCCTTGGGTGCCTACCTCGGCGCAACACCCGACGCTCATTTGACGGACGATGTGCTTGAGTCGCGCGCGCGGTTGTTCTTTGCCGCAGCCCGACGCGGATCGCCCTCAATGACTTCGGACGAAGACGTCGCCGAGCACCTTCGCGTTGCGGTAGCGCTGCTTGATCGGCTTCGGGGTACGGGCGGCGATCAAGCGGTTCGAGCCGAACTCGAACGTCGGCTGAGTGCAGCGGCGGCCGGGGGCGAAATATCTGGGGCAGACGGCATGGCCATTTTTGACGTCTTCATGCGCCTAAGTGATCATCTCAGGCCAGCAATAACGTTCGTCCTGTCACACGAGTTGGGTCACATTGCATTGGGGCACGCACCATTCGCGAACTCGCTTTCCTGCGGTGAGAGGCAGCGTCGCGAAGATGATGCCGATGCGTTTGCCATAGCGCTACTGGTCTACGACGTACCTGGTGATCTTGAGGCAAGCGCCGCAGCGCTCTTTAGGATGGGATTGGCTGAGCGCCCCAAACCGCAGGACGACCGACTAGCGTACGGCTACGCGCACGCCATCCGTTATGGCTTTGCGCTCGGCGGCCTTGATAACACCCTGGCTCCTTCGTGCTCTTACCGCTCTGCGGAAGACCGCGTCTCGCGCCTAGACGAACTGCGAGCAAGGCTCGTCACTCGTCGCGTTGACGCCTTTGAAGCCGCATATCGGTATTTCAGCGCGCGTCCCCCATATGTCTACGCGGACCGCGACGTCGATGCGATGTCGGCAACGCAAAGGCAGGCCTATGCTCGAGAGCTGGCAGTACGGTGCCACCATGCTTCGAACAGAGGCAGAGTCCCGCGTTTGCGCGAACTGCGCGAGCAGCCGTTTGGTTGGGTGGTCTCGTGCGGCAACCCAGGGGACAAGCGACTATCGGCCCCCGACTTCTCGACACTTTTGGGGGTAGCGACATCCCATCAGTTGTTGGAGGAATATCGCAAGGGAATTCCCGCACTACTGGACGAAGAGACGATTAAGCTCCTTGTGCAATAAGCCTTCCGCTGGTTCTCGACCCAGTTGTTGTCGATGGAGAGTCTCCCGTCGTCAAGGTAGCGCTCCAGCGCGACCCATCGTCGTCGGCTGTAGTCGATGGCCTTTGCCGTCGCAGAGCCGTCTGGCACCTTTTTCCGCTGATCATCCAGCCACTGCTTGAGCGCATCGGCCACCGGCTTGGCCTTCTCGCGTTGCAACGCGCGCCGCGCTTCGACGTCGAGGTCCGCGGCGTGCCGCTCCACGCCATAGAGCGCCTGGAAGAACTTCAGCGCCTGCTCGCCCACCTTGCTCTGGTGGTTGACCCACAGCTCGTGGAACTTTCGGCGCGCGTGCGCCATGCACCCCAACTTGGCTATGCCGAGGTCGAAGCACGCCTCTTAGCCGCTGAAGTCATTCACCACCAGGCTACCTTTCCAGCCCGCATCGGTGCCTAAGCGCAGGAAGTCGCGTGCATTCTGTCCTCCGCGCGTCTCCGCGAAGTTGCCCGTCACGCGCCGACGCCGGGCGGCTACCAAGCCGTCGATTCACCCTGAGTCATAGCCCCGACGAGGGCAGCGCCTATCGAGCGGGCACGGCATCTCCGCACTCGCTGCGCTCTGGTCGCGCCGGCGGCGACTGGCTGCATCCTGGCGGTCAGAGTGATCACGCGACAAATACTGGCGTCCCTTGCGACCTCTGAGTTCGGTCGCGACGAACGCCGGGGTCATCTGGCAACGTCTTGCAGATCAACGACTTAGCAGTTCGAGGCGCTGGTCATTTTCGCGAACGGCGCCCATCGGAACCAACCAGGAACGCCCGTTGCTCAACAAAAGTCGTCGCGAAGCCGCGTGGGCGAAAGCGGACTCGATTCGAGGACATTCGCGCGGTCCGGTTGCCATCGCATCCCGAATCTCGAAATGCGGCCATTTGTCAGAACACTGCCGACTGGCAACCTGGGGCGGTTACGCTGTCCTGTCCACACAACTCCAATCCCTGACATCGTGTCTTGAGCCACCGCCCCCACATCGCCATCCTCGACGACGAGGCCGACATCACCCAGTTGCTCGCCGCCTACATGGAAAGCCGCGGGTTTCGAGCGTCGCAAGTTCATTCGGGTCGTGCGCTATTGGCTCTGATGCCCGTCGATCCGCCGGCCATCGTCCTGCTCGACCTGGGTCTGCCCGGCGAAGATGGACTGGCCATCGCTCGGCAGATACGCGCAGGCTGGCAGTGCGGGCTGGTGATCGTGACGGGCCGCGCCGACTCCGTGGACAAGGTGGTCGGTCTGGAACTCGGCGCGGACGACTATGTCACCAAGCCATTCGATCTTCGCGAATTGCTGGCGCGGGTGACCGCGGTGCTGCGGCGGACCGCCCTCTCTCCTGCAACTGTCGATTTGCCTGCGACGGCGACCAAAGGCAGCAGCGTGCCACCTGCGCGTCTCGTCTTCGAAGGCTGGCTGCTCGATGCCGGTGCCCGCCGCCTCGTGGATGCGGCCGGGGCGGAAGTGCAGTTGACGACGGGTGAGTTCGATCTCCTGACAATTTTCGCGCGCCATGCCGGTCGAGTCCTGTCGCGCGATTTCCTGCTCGAGCACACGCGGGGCCGGGAAGCCGGCCCGTACGATCGAACGATCGACGTCCAGGTGGGTCGCCTGCGCAAGAAACTGGAAATCGACCCCGAGAATCCGCAGCTCATCAAATCGGTACGCGGCGCCGGCTACATCCTGGTTTCGGTGGTCACGCCGTCATGACCCTCAACAGCGCGCCGCCCGATTTCGACCGGTACGTCCTGCCCTCCGGAACAGACGAGCAAAGCGTCTTCAAGTCGCTGTTCGCGGCCTATCCCGACGCATTGTTGCTGGTCGACCAGGCCGGCAAGATCGTTCTCGCGAACCCTGTCGCCGCGCTGCTTCTCGGATTCGACAGGCACGAATTCGTCGGCATGAACGTCGATGAGCTCGTGCCCGATACCATCCGGCCTCGCCACGCGGCGTACCGCGAGGCGTATGCCCGCGCTCCGCGCGCGCGCCCGATGGGCACGCAAATGGAACTGGTCGCCAAGCGAAAGGACGGCAGCGAAGTCATGGTCGAGATCGCCTTGAGCCCGTTGCAGGATCACGGGTTGCCGTTCGTCGTGGTCGCGATCCGCGACATCGGCGCCTACCCGCGCGTGAAGCAGGCCCTCCTGCGCGCTCGATATGGCGAGTCCCTCGCGCAACTGGGCCGCCTCGCCGTCGACACGCGCAACCCTCAGGATCTGCTCAAGCAGGTTCCGGAAATTGCCACGCAGGCCTTGGAGGTCGAGTCGGGCATGGTGCTGCTTCTCGAGCGCGACGAACTGACCTTCAGGGTCGCGACGGCAGCCGGTGAAATCGGCCTCGCCCAGGTCGGGACATGCATGTCGGGTGGGCACGACACGCTCGCGGGTGCCGTGCTCACCTCCGGCGAGCCGATGCAGGTGGCCGACCTGGCGACGCAGCGCAGGTTCAGCATCCCGCACGAATATACGGAAGCGGGACTCCAAAGCGCGCTGGCTGTTCCCCTGTCGGATCGCGGCAGGACGATCGGCGCGTTGATCGTCCTTTCCCGGGAGCCAGGGAGATTCGGCAAGGACGAGATCGCCTTCATGGAATCGCTTGCCAACCTGCTGGCGACCAGCCTCCAGCGTGCCCAGACCGAGGACGCGCTCAATCACGCGCAACGGCTCGAGAGCGTCGGACAGTTGACGGGGGGGATCGCGCACGACTTCAACAACCTGCTCACCGTCATCCAGGGCAACCTTCAGGTGCTCGAGGAACTGGCCGAGCTCGAAGGCTCGGCGTATGGGCAGAAGCTGGTCGAGACCGCCACGCGGGCAACGCGCCGAGCGGCCGAACTCACCAACAAGCTGCTCGCCTTTTCCCGCCGCCAGGTTCTGCAGCCGACTCGAGTCGACGCGAACATCCTGCTTCGCTCGCTGGGCGACATGCTGCGACGGACCCTCGACCAGCGCATCTCCATCGAACACGAAGACCACCTGGCCAGCGCCGACGACCCGCAGTGCGCTGTCGTGGCCGACCCGGGCCAACTCGAGTCCGCGATGCTCAATATCGCGATCAACGCGCGTGACTCCATGCCGTCGGGAGGCACGCTGCGCTTCGGATGCAGGATCTGCGAGGACTTGCCTGACGAGGTTCGCTGGGAACTGCTGAATTCCGGGCGCGAGGCGAGCCACTTCGTCGCGCTCTCGATCAGCGATACCGGTTGCGGCATGAGCGCCGCCGTGCGCGCACGCGCATTCGAGCCCTTCTTCACGACGAAGGAAATGGGGCGAGGTACCGGCTTGGGCCTGAGTACCGTCCACGGCTTCGTCAAGCAGTCGAGGGGCGCGATCACGATCGACAGCATCGTCGACTCCGGCACCGTCGTGACGCTCTACCTCCCGCGCCCGACAGGAAACGAGCGGCCGGGCGTGCCCGAAGATCGCGGCGGCCCGACCGGCGGCGTTCCGGTCGGGCTTCACGTGCTTCTCGTGGAGGACGATGCCGAAGTCCGCACCGTCATCCGGACTTTCCTGGTCGCGCTCGGGTGCGACGTGTCGGCGGCAGTCAATGGCGAAGAGGCGCTTCAACTGTTGGCGCCGGACGCAAGGTTCGACCTTCTCGTCACCGACATCGCACTGGGTGCAGGCATTCGAGGAACACAACTGGCCTCGGAAGCACAGCGCCGATTCCCGCCATTGGCCGTCCTGCTGATGTCCGGCTTCTCGTCGGAACTGCTCGATGCCGATCGCGACTCTCCGAGCGATTGGGAATTGCTGCGAAAGCCCTGCAGCAGATCCGAACTCACCAACGGCGTCGCCAAGGCGATCGGAGACCGTCCGCGCCAGTGAGGGATGGCCGGGCTCAGGCGGCGCAGGCCGTCTGGGGCGAGAGCGCGCGCTGGACGAAGTTCGCGAGTGCCTGGAGGTCGGGAATGCGCACGTCGCGCCGGCCCGCCCCGGTAAAGCCGATCACTTCGGTCTTGACGAGCTTCGAGAACGCCCGGCTCACCGATTCGAGCGTGAGGCCGAGGTAGTTGCCGATTTCCGCGCGTGACAGCCGGATCGTGATCTCGTCGGTGCGCAGGCCGCGTTGGCCGGCAGACTCCGCCCAGCCGCGCAGAAAGTCCGCCACCCGCGCATCCGCCGGCAATGTGCAGATGGACATCAACGATTCGCGCTCGCGGCTGATTTCGCGACTCATGGCTTCGTGCAGGCCCGTCATCAGCGCGGGATTGATCACACACGCAGCCATCAGCGCGTCATAGCGAACGCCCCACACCTCTCCGGTGTCCATGGCCACGCCATCGCAGTCGTAGGCACCACGCGCGATCCCGTCGAAGCCCATCCAGTCGCCGCGGAAATTCAGCGAGACCAATTGCTCGCGTCCATCGGCTGCCGCCTTGACGACCTTCATGAACCCGGAATTCAGGATGTACAAGCTGGAAAACCGCTCTCCCGCCCGGTAGACCAGATCGCCGCAATGCACGACGCGGCGCTGCGGTTCGAGCGCTTGTGCAAGCGCCCGCAGCATCTGCGACACACCCGCGGCATGGTCGAACGGCAGCGCGCCGACTGCGGGCTTCGAAACAGGGGCTGACAGGATCGTTGAAGCGCTCGTCATCGGGAAACTCCGGTTGGCCTGATGGCCGATTGATCGATGACTCGATCCTAGACAGTGCCCTTCAACGGCGTGGGAACGCAGCATGGCGTTCGGTAACACTGCGTGAATGCCGGGTGACAGCGGCGCTTTGCAGATCTTCGTATCGGCCGACAAATTGCGCAGGGTCAAAGCACGTGTTTCCCGAAAGGATAGGCTGAGCACCATGACGTCGGCTCGTCGCCACGCCTGCCCCATGAATCCTGAACCCACCGCGGCAACGCGTGAACTCGACGTCGAACTCCAGCGCCACACGGCATTGCTGGGCAAGGCGCGCGCGTTGCTGCACGCGTCGCACATCGTGCCGCTGCAGCAGATTCTTCGGGGGAAGAAGCTCGCGCTGCTGTGCATCGACAGTCAATCGGAAGAGGCGCGCCTCTTCGAGAAGGCCGCAACCCAGCTCGGAGCCCACGTCGCCTGCGTTCGAGTCAACCTGAGCGACGCCAGTTCCGATGCGATCGTGGGCGAGACGGCCAGCCTCCTGAGTCGACTGTACGACGCCGTCGAGTGCCTGGACATGACACCGGCACTCACCGACCGGCTGCGTCGCGCGGCGAGCATCCCCGTGCTTGTCGGTGCGACTGCCAGCCCGCAAGATGCGCCGCTGCTCACGTCGATGCTGATGGCCGAAGGCTGCACAGCCAGCGACGCCCAGCGCCTTGGCCTGCAGGCGCGGCTGGCAATCGACCTGGCCTGAAGGCAGAGCGCAGCGTCAGAGCGCCTCGCCGCTTCCCAACGACTTGTAGATCGCGACGAGCGCCGTCTGCGCGCGTGCTCGGCTATCGGAGAGGTCACGCTGCGCATCCAGCAACAGGGTGCTGGTGCTCAGCACCGGCAAGAACGTCGTCAGCCCATTGGCGTAACGCGCCTGCGCCAGATCCGCATCGCTCTGCGACAGGCGCACCCGCTCGGCGATCCGGCTCGCGTTCTGCGTCTCGGCCACATAGGAGGAAATCGAATCGTCGACCTCGTGCCAGGCCTTCAGGACGACTTGCTGGTAGGCCACCGCGGCCTCCTGCTGCTGCAGTTCCCGCAGGACGATCGTCGACCGCCGTCGGCCCTGGTCGAAGACCGGGATGCTCAGGCTGGGGCCGGCGCTCCATTGCCGGCTGCCCCAATCGCCGAACTTCGAGCTGGCCACCGATTCGAGGCCGAAGCTGGCGCCCAGGGTGATCCGCGGGTACAGCTCGGCCACGGCGATGCCGATGTTGGCCGTGGCGGCGTGCAGCCGTGTTGCGGCCGCCGCGATGTCGGGACGACGCTGCGCCAGATCGGAAGGCAGCCCGAGCCTCAGATCGGGCAGCGGACGGTTGTCCAGTGGCGGACCATCGGGGGCCAGTTCGGCGTTCAGCGTCCCCGGCGTCATGCCGCAAAGCAGCGTGATCTGGTTCATTGCCAGCGCCTCCTGCGACAGCACGACAGGCAGCGTCGACTCCAGGCCGGCCACCTGGGCGCGCTGCCGGCTCACAGCGGACTCATCGGACAGTCCGCCGCGAAACTGCGCGGCCAGCAACTGCGCCGTCTCCCTTGCCGCCGCAAGTTCCGAACGCAGGAATTGCTGCTGTCTCTGCGCGGCGCGCATCGAGAAATAGGATCGGGCGAGTTCGGCCTCGACGCTCAATTGCGCCTGCCGCAACGCCGCTCGCTGCCCCTCGGTATTGGCCTTTGCGGCCTCCTCCGAGCGCAGCACGCGACCCCACAGGTCGGGCTCCCAGGACGCGTCGAAGCCCGCCTGGTAGAGCGTGAAAGGCGCGCTGAGGGCGTCCACCAGGGTCTGCTTGTCGGCGCCACCGATCACGTTGAGGAGTCGCGCCGAGGCGCCCGATTCGCTCTGGCGTTGGCGCGTGACGTCGCCGTTGCCCTGCACCTGCAGTCCGCGCTGGGCGCTGACCGTGGCCTCATCGACACGCGACTGGCGTACCCGCAAGAGCGCCGTCCTGATGTCCTGGTTGGCCGCCGATGCGATGGCCTGCAGATGCGTCAACTCCGGATCACCGAAGACGGCCCAGCGATCCGCCGGCAACGTCGCGGTCGACGCGGGGGACGCGGCAAGCTCGGGCGAGCCGCCGTGGCGTTGCGACCAGTCCGCGGCGGCATCGACGTCGGGACGGACGAAGTCCGGGCCGACGGCGCTGCAGCCCGCGAGCGTCGCCACGCAGGCGACGACCGCGGACACGGCCAGCGCGCTCGGGCAACGTACGCGCGTACGTGAGCGGGAATGCGGAAGCGATGACATGGACAGTCCTTTTCAGACCAGGCGATTGCGGAACAGCCAGGCCGCCGTGGGGAGGGTCACCGCGGCGATCAGCAACAAGGGAGCGAGGTCGGGGATCACCGCCGACAGCCCGACGCCCTCCAGGTAGACCCGCCGCACGAGGTCGATGCCGTAGCGCAGCGGGTTGGCCATCGTCGCGATCTGCAGGACGCGCGGCATCGCGGCCACCGGCGTCGTCAGGCCGGACAGCAGCATCATGGGCATCAGCAGCACGAAGGTGTAGAGCATGGCCTGCTGCATGTTGGCCGAGAGTGCGCTGATCGACAGCCCGATGCCCACGCCCGCGAGCATGAAGGCCGCGAGGCCGGCATACAGCGACCAGGCAGAGCCGGCCATCGGAATGTGGAACCAGAAACGCGTGATCAACAGCACGAGCGTCGACTGGACCAGGCCGATCATCATGGGCGGGATCGCCTTGCCGATCATGATCTCGCCGGGCGACAGCGGCGTCACCAGCAACTGGTCGAAGGTGCCCTGCTCGCGTTCGCGTGCCACCGACAGGGCCGTCAGCATCAGCGTCTGCAGCATGCTCAGCGACGCGATCAGCGCCGGCATGAAGTTCCAGCGCGTCTCCAGGTTCGGGTTGAACCAGGCACGCGTCTCGAGGGTGAGCGCCGGCGCGCCGCCGCCGCGCCGTTGCGCCTGTTCCAGGTTGAACGCGTCGACGACCGCGGCGACCGCCGCGGCCGCCGAATTCGCGGTGGTCGAATTGCGGGCGTCGAGGATCAGCTGGAGGGTCTCGGACTGCCCTTCCAGCAGTTGCTGCTCGAATCGCGGCCCGATCCGCAGGACCATCAGCGCCCGCTGCGACTCGATGATCGGCGCGATGGCGGAGTCCGACTGCAAGGTGGCGACGCGCCGGAAGAAGCCCGTGCCGTCGAGATGCGCGAGCAGGCTGGCCGAGGTCGGGCTGCGGCTCTGGTCCAGCACGGCGTAGGGCACGTTGGACAAGTCGTACGTCGCGACGTATCCGAAGATCAGGCTTTGAAGCAGCACCGGCACGAACAGGATGACGCGGCTGGACGGGTCCTTCAGCACGGACATCAGTTCCTTGCGGACGAGGGCCAGCAGGCGAAACAGGAAGTCGGTCACGGGGTCGGCCTCAGGCGATGCGCTTGCGGGTCACCAGCCGCGCGGCGGTGAGCAGGATCACGGCATACGCCGCCAGGATGGCGCAGTCCTTGGCGACGATGGGCCAGACGTTGCCGGCCAGCATCAGCGTCTTGATCAATTCGAGAAAGTGGGTGGCGGGCAGCAGCTCGCCGATGACGCGCACCGCGGTCGGCACGTTGTTGAGGTCGAACAGGAAGCCCGACAACATCATCGCGGGCAGGAAGCTCGTGAGCAATGCCATCTGGCTCGCGATGAACTGGTTCTTGGTCGCCGAGGAGATCAGCAGGCCCACGCCGAGCGCGACGAACATGTAGAGCACGGAGCTGAGCACGAGCAGCCACATCGATCCCACCATCGGCACGTGGAACAGGAAGCGCGCGGCGATCATGCACATGGCGAATCCGATCATTCCGACCACGAAGTACGGGATCAGCTTGGCCAGCAGGATCTCCAGCGGGCGCACGGGCGTGACGAAGAGCGCCTCGAGCGTGCCGCGCTCCCACTCGCGTGCCACGACCAGCGACGTGAGGAAGGCCCCGACCAGCGTCATGATGAGGACGATCAGACCGGGCACCAGGTACCAGGTGCTCGTGTTGGCCGAGTTGAACCACATGCGCGGTTCGACGACGACCGTGCCGAAGGGCGCGTCGCCGGGTGTCGATACGCGCCCGGCCTGGCTGTCGGCGGTGCGGAGCGACCACTGCGCCAACGCGCCGCCGACGTACCCCTGGATGATGCGCGCGGTGGACGCGTCGGCGCCGTGGACGATCAGTTGCAGGCGGCCCTGGCCGGCGGCAAGCTGGCTCGCGAAGTCGCTCGGGACGCGCAGGATGCCGTCCACCTCGTGCGCCTGCATCAGGCGCGTCGCCTCGGGCATGGCGCGCACATACACCGGCGTGAGGTAGGTCGACAATCGCAAGCCTTCCAGCACGTCCAGCGTCGTCGGCGACGAATCCTCGAGCACGACCGCCACCGGCGCGTTGTCGATGTCGAGCGATATCCCGTAGCCGAACAGCAGGATCAGGAGCGCCGGCAACGCGATGCCGATGGCCAGGTTGCTGCGATCGCGCAGCAACTGGCGCACCTCCTTGCGCGTGAGCGCGACGAGCCGGCTCCAGAAGCCGCCGCGGCGAGGCGTCGCGGCGACGGTCATAAGGCTACCCTCCGCCTGACGGCTGCGGTGCGAGCGCCTTCGGGCGGCCGGGCGGCGCTCATGCCGTCGTCTCCGATGCGGCGCGTTGCGGCTGCTCGTCGCGCGAGCGCTGGACGATGTGGATGAACGCCTCCTCCATGCCGAGCTGGGCGCTAGCCGTGGCGCCCGCATCGCTCGCCTGCTCCCGCACTTGCTGCGGCGTGCCCAGGGCCAGCACCTTGCCCGCATCCTGGATGACGATGCGGTCGCAGTACTCCGCCTCTTCCATGAAGTGCGTGGTGACGACGATCGTCGTGCCGCCTTCGGAGAGCGCGGTGATGCGACGCCAGAATTCGCGGCGCGCCAGCGGGTCGGTGCCGCTCGTGGGCTCGTCGAGGAACAGGATCTGCGGCTCGTGCAGCAGCGCCGTCGCCATGGCCAGGCGCTGGCGGTAGCCGCCGGGCAACTGGCCGCTGGGCGTGCCGCGCAGCGACTGCAGCGCGAACTGGGCTGTCACGGCGGCGATGCGCTCTTTCGCGCGCTGCCCGCGCAGGCCGTACGCGCCCGCGAAGAAGCGCAGGTTCTCGTCCACGTCCAGGTTGCCATAGAGCGCGAACTTCTGCGAGACGTAGCCGATGCGGCGGCGCGCGGCGGCACGGGCATCGCGCAGGTTCACGCCCGCCACGCTGAGGCTGCCGCTGGTGGCCGGCAGCAGGCCGCAGAGCATGCGGAACGTGGTCGTCTTGCCTGCGCCGTTGGGGCCGAGCAGTCCGAACACCTCGCCCTTGCGGACGGTGAACGAGGTGTCCTGCACCGCGACGAAGTCGCCGAACTTGCGCACCAGGTGCTTCACTTCGATCACGGGTTCGGTCGCCGGTGCCGCGCCCGGTCCATCGACGACGGCACTCGACGCGACGGCGACGCCATCGGGCTCCTTGAGGCGCAGCAGCGCCATGAAGCCGTCTTCGAGACAGGCCGCCACGGCGCGCACCGGCACGTCGCGCAGCGCGGCGATCGATGCGGGAACGTCGGTCCCGGGACGCGCGATGAAGCGGACTTCGCCCGCCTGCGGAACGGCGTCGAGCACCTGGTGCGTGTCGTCCAGCAACCGCGCCTGCAGCCAACGCGCAGGGCGGTCGGCGGGCGGCGTCGCGATGTAGCAGAGGTTCTCGGCGTGGAGGCGCAGCGATTGCGGCGAGCCCTGCGCCAGAACTTGCCCCTGGCGCATCAGGAAGACCTGCGCGCAGCGCTCGGCCTCGTCCAGGTAGGCCGTGCTCACCACGACGGTCAGTTGCTCGTCGTCGACCAGCTGCTGGACGATCTGCCACAACTCGCGGCGTGACAGCGGGTCGACGCCCACCGTCGGCTCGTCCAGCAGCAGCAGTTCGGGCGAGCGCACCAGCGTGCACGCGAGTCCCAGTTTCTGCTTCATCCCGCCCGACAGCTTGCCCGCCGGCCGTGACGTGAAGCGGGCCAGGTCCGTCATGTCGAGCAGCTTCTTGTAGCGCGTCGTTCGCTCGGAGCGAGACACGCCGTGCAGGTCTGCATACAGATCCAGGTTCTCCCGCACGCTCAGGTCGTCGTAGAGGCCGAAGCGCTGCGGCATGTAGCTGATGCGGTCCTGGACCGACTGCGGGTCGCGCACGACGTCGATGCCCAGCACCGTCAGCATGCCGCTGTCGGGTGCCAGGAGACCGGCGGCCAGGCGCAGGAACGTGGTCTTGCCGGCGCCGTCGGGGCCGACCAGCGCCGTCAACGAACCGGCGGCCACCTGGAGGGAGACGTCGTCCAGCGCGACGATGCGTTGCCTGGCTTCCTTCACCACGAAGCTGCGCCGCAGGTGCTCGCCGTTCAGGGCGGCGGCGGTCACAAGGCAACCTCCGCGCTGCGTGCCGCGGTGCGAGCGCCCTTCGGAGCGGCCGGGTAGGCGCTCATGGCCGCGCGCTCTGACCCTGGGACGTCGCCGGCAGCCGCAAATGCACCGTCGCCGGCATGCCCAGCCGCAATTGATCCTGCGGATCGTCGACCATGAACCGTACCTCATAGACGAGGCTCGTGCGCAGCTCCGGGGTCTCGACCGTCTTGGGCGTGAACTCCGCCACCGACGAGATGTAGCCGATGCGGGCCGCAATGACGCGATCGGGCCGGCTGTCCGTCGTCACGCCGGCGCTCATGCCCGTCGCGATGCGGCTCAGCTGCGACTCCGTGACATAGGCGCGCACCCATTTCGGCTCGGTGATCGCGAGGGTGAGGACCGGACGCTGGGGCGACGCCATGTCGCCAGGCTCGAGCAGCCGCGCCCGCACGACCGCGTCGATGGGCGCGTGCAGTTCGGACTCGTCGATCTGGCGCTGGATGAGTGCCTGCCCGGCGCGCGCGGATGCGAGCTGGTTGCGGGCCTGGGCGATGTCTTCCTTGCGCGGCCCCGCGACGACGAGCTGCACCGTCTTGCGCAGGCTCTCCGCTTGGGCCACCGCGACCTGGGCATGCCCCAGCGCGGCGTCGAGATCCTGCTGGCTGACCGCCCTGCCCGCCGTCGCCTCGCTGGTCGACCGCAAGCGCGCGACCTGCCGCGCGGCAAGATCCGCTTCGGCCTGCGCCGCGGCGAGATTGGCCCTCGCCTGGGCTATTTCCTCGGGCCGGCTGCCCGCCTGCAGTCGCAGCAGCGCCTGCTCCTGGACGCCGATCTGCGCCGCGCCCTGGGCCAGCCGTGCGAGGGGCGTGCGCTCGTCGAGCACCGCCAGCACGGCGCCTGCATGCACCTTGTCGCCCTCGCGAACCCGGATCTCGGAGATCCGTTCGGAGGCGTTGAACGCGAGCGACACCTGGCGGATGTCGACGTTGCCGTACAGCGTGAGCGTGTCGGGATCGGCAGCGGGCCGATGCGCGGTCCAGGCCCAGATTGCCGCGACCACCACGACCGCGACGGCGATCGCCACGGGCAAAAGGATCTTCTTGTTCATGGGCGCCGATCTCCGACTGCAAGCCTGGACGAGAAACAGCATAACATCGAGTTCAAATTTGAATTTGATTTCATGCTGTGCTTTTTTGCGGTTACGCTTGCCCGATGACAACCCGGATCGTTCGCAAGGCCAAGCCGCCACCCCGGTCCGTCCGTTCGGATGGTGCGGAGACCCGCCTGCACATCCTCCAGGTCGCTGGCCAGATCTTCGCGGAAAAGGGCTTCGAGCGGACGACCAGCCGGGAGATCTGTTCGGCCGCGGGAACGAACCTGGCGGCGGTGAACTATCACTTCGGCAGCAGGGACGGCCTGTACGACGCGGTGCTCGTCGAAGCGCATGGACAGATCGTCAGGCTCGACGATCTCGAGGCGATAGCGCGCTCGGGCATCGCTGCGGAAGCCAAGCTTCGCGAGTTGATCGCGCTCATCGTCCGCCGATCGTCCGCCACCAACCTGCCTTGGGGCCTGCGCGTGCTGGTGCGTGAATTCATGAGCCCGTCGGCGCATGTCAACGCCCTGCTCAAGCAGGCGGTGCTGCCGAAACTCGGCATCGTGCTGGCCATGATCGCCGAGTTTCTCGACGTCCCGGTGGAGCACCCGCTCGTCCAGCGAGCCCTCGCGTTCGTCGTGCTCCCGTGCATCATGCTCGTGGTCGCGCCGCGGCCCGTGCTGCGGCAGGCGTTGCCCGCGTTGCTGTCCGAGCCTGCCGCGCTGGCGCAAGACATGGGCAACTACGCCCTGGCGGGGTTGTCGGCGCTGGCTGGCTCGCACGCGAAGCACTGACGACGCCTTGCATCGCTCGCACCCGTCAGCCCGCAGCGAGCGCCACTCCCGACCGGCCGTTTGACATGATTCTGCTCATGGCCAGGAAGGCATCCACGCCGGCGTGGCGCGCAGCCTGCCGATCGACGGCCGCCGATCGCAAGCTCCGCGCGTCTTCGAAGCTGCGGTGCGGCGTCGGCGAAGACTCAGCGGCAGTGGCGACGAACATCGCCTTCTTTTGGTACGCCGGCTTGGCAACGCGCAGGTATCCAGCGGGAAACCGTTCCGGCGACGTGACGGCAGGACGCACCGCGGCAGCGCTGCGCGACTCGGCCAGGGCCGGCGACCCCGCGGGCAGAAGCCTGTCGCATTCGCGCTTCACGACGGCGTAGCACTCGCAGGC
>FTKT01002684.1_pt1 | contig 16563 bp, 12 predicted proteins | sample 1658271 | NCBI WGS metagenome assembly FTKT01 (sample SAMEA3914811, study PRJEB12502) | metagenome | biome: forest; material: soil | place: Canada | collected 2011-08-04 | depth 0.3 m | reverse complement strand
CGCCACTCGTCGGTCTGAACGGGCGCCTGACGCTCCCGGGAGCGCTGGCGCAGCATCATCGTCGCCAGCGCCACCGCCACGCACACGCCCAGGCCCGCCATCAGCGCGGCGAGCGGAACGTCGAGCGCCACCAGCGCTGAATAGACGCCCAGGCACACGAGCACGCTGGCGTTCTCGTTGCCGCCCTGCACCGCGATCGAGCGGCCCGCGCTGAGCAGCGCGTTGCCGCGATCCTGCAGCAGCGCGTTCAGCGGCACCACCATCAGCCCGCCCACGGCGCCCACGACGACGAGCACGGCCACCGCGAGGTCGAGCTGGGTGACGAACGGCACCGCGATCATCAGCACGCCGAACAGCACGCCGGCGAGCAGCATCTTCTTCGCGTGCACGAGCGGCACCCAGCGGCCGGCGGCCACCGCGCCGGCAATGACGCCCACGGCCACGGCCGCCTGCACGAAGGCCGCGCGGTCGAGGCTCAGGTGCATGCACTCGCGCGCCCAGCGCAGCACCGCGAACTGCAGCGTGGCGCCCACGCCCCAGAAGATGGTGGTGACGGCCAGCGACAGCCCGCCATCGGGATCGCGCCACAGCCGGCGGTTCGAGCGCGCGAAGTCGCGCAGCATCGCGCGCGGGTGCAGCGAGCCGACGTCGTGGCGCACGCCGCTGTCGGGCACGCCGAGGTTGAGCGCGCCGGCCACCAGGTACACGCCCAGCAGGATCAGCAGCGCCGGCAGCACCGGGTCGAAGGCATCGAAGACGACGTGGCCGGCGTGGTTCAGCAGCCACGGGCTCACGAGGAAGCCGCCCAGGCCGGTGCCCAGCAGCACGGCGCACACCGCGGCGGTCTCGATCCAGGCGTTGGCCGCCACCAGCTGGTCGGATCGCACGAGCTCGGTGGCCAGGCCGTACTTGGCCGGCGCGTAGGCCGCGGCGCCCAGGCCCACCACCAGGAACGCGGTCACCGGATGGACGCCGGCGACCAACGCGAGCACGCCGACGATCTTGACCGCGTTCATCCACGCCATCAGGCGCGCCTTGCAGAACGCGTCGGCCAGCGGCCCCACGAACGGCGCCAGCAGCACGTACGCGGCGATGAACGCCACCTTGAGCATGGGCGCCAGCCAGGCGGGCATCGCGCGCTGCTGCAGCAGGTCGATGGTGACGATCAGCAACGCGTTGTCCGCCAGGGCCGACATGAACTGGGCCGCGAGCAGCAGCAGGAAGGGGGCCGGCATCAGGGGGTCCGGACGAGCGATTCGGGCATGACGGGCTCAGGCTGGAGACAGCTTGCGAGCCTCGGGCCTGCGCATGAAGGGGTCATGACACCCCGATGACGCGACAAAGACAAATGCGATACCGCCCCGCGACGGCCTCGCGACAGCCCGTGCCGCGAGGCTGTCACGAGCGCCGCCGATAGTGGCCGCCATGAACATGCCGCCGCCGACGTCCGTCCTCCCGCGCATCACCTGCATCATCTGCGCGCTCAACGAGGGGCCGCGCATCGGCGCCGTGCTGGACGTGGCCGCCGTGCATCCGCTGGTGGCCGAGGTGATCGTGGTGGACGACGGCTCCACCGACGACACGGCCCAGGTGGTCGCGCGCCACCCGCGCGTGCGCCTGCTCACGCACGCGCGCAACCTCGGCAAGAGCAAGGCGATCGCCACCGGCGTCGGCGCGGCCTCGCACGAGCTGCTGATGCTGCTGGACGCCGACCTGAAGGGCCTGCGCGCCGAAGACCTGGATGCGCTCGCCGCCCCGGTCCTGGCCGGCCGCGCCGCCGTCAGCATGAGCCTGCGCCGCAACAGCCTGGCGATCTTCCGCTGGGCCGGCATCGACTTCGTCTCGGGCGAGCGCGTCGTCGACCGCGCCCTGCTCGCCGACGTGCTGCAGGATATCCACGCGTTGCCCCGCTTCGGCATCGAGGTGTTCATGAACAAGCGCATCATCGCGGCCCGCCTGCCCATCGCCGTGGCGAACTGGCGCAACGTCACGCAGTCGCGCAAGACCGAGAAGCTCGGCTGGTGGCGCGGCACGCTCGCCGAGTGGCGCATGGTGTTCGACCTGATGGATGCGGTGTATCCGCTGGAGCTGCTGACGCAGACGCTGCATCTGGCGCTGCTGCGGCAGCCGGTGACGCGCCCCGTTCTTCCTGGAGGCTAGCCGGCGAGGGGTCCTTCGACTGCGCGCGGAACGACAGGTCAGTGCCGGCGCCGGATCAGCTCGTCGCTGGCGCGCTGCAGCGCCGAGCTGGAATCGGCCGTGCGCAGCAGGCCCTGCGCGAACATCTTCTCCAGCGCCTTGCGCGTGAAGCTGTGCGAGCCGTCGCCCGCACCCGCGAACAGCAGGAAGTAGCCGTTGTCGCTCATCCACAGCAGCTGCAGGTCCGTCCACTCGCCGTGCAGCTGCAGCGTGACGTTGTCGCCGATCTGCAGGCTGCCCACCGGCGACGACGCGTCCGGCGGCGGGCCCGCCGGCGCAGGCGGCGCGGGCGGCAGCTCGTCGTCGAGCTCCAGGTCCACGGTGACCGGGCCCGCGGCGGCCTCGTCGCCCACGGGGCGACGCATGGCATGCAAGTGGATGGCCGCGATCTGCTCGAGCCAGGCCTTCTTCATCGCGTCGGACAGCTTGACGGTGGCCATGCCGGCCGTCACGCGCTCGACCAGCTCGGGAATCATCGCCGCCAGGGTCGCCGCGTCGGCGCGCGAGCGGGCCTTGTCGGTGGACCAGATCACGTCGGCGGCGGTGTCCATCGCGGGCGAGTTGCGGCGCTCCTCGGGCGCCAGCGCGGTCCATTCCTGCGCCACCACCAGCGACCACAGCGTGAGGATGAAGCGGCGCGTGGGCGACGGCGCGTGGGCGGAATCCAGCTTGCGCTGCAGGCGCGCCTTGGCCTGCGCCACGAGCTCTTCCAGCGAGGCGTTGCGGCGCAGGAGGTCCAGTGCGCCTTCCACCGACGTGAGCCGGCGCTGCGCCTGCTTGCGCTGCCACTGCGCCAGGCGCTCGACGGCAGCCTCGAACGACGCGGTGGACGGATCCGCGCCCAGCTGCGCCAGCGTCTCGGCGAGCCATTGCTGGAACTCGGCGGTCGGCGGCCCCTTGTCCGCGTTCATGGTGGTGGCGACCCGGTTGACCAGCGTCCACACCGGATGGCGGTGCGACTGCAGCAGCGTCGCGTCGTGCGTGGCCAGCTGCACCACCAGCGGTTGCACGCGGGCGATACACTCGCGCGCGGCGCCCGACAGCGCGGGGTCGGCCGCGATCTGGTCGAACAGGTGCCCGATCAGCGCCACCGCCAGGCGCGAGCTGCTCGCGTCGCGCAGCGCGGCGAGCTCCTCGCGGTGGCTGTGGATCAGGCCGGGGATGCGCGCGTCGTCGCCGTCGAGCGGCATCGGCAGGGTGTCGGGGATGCGCTCCAGCGGCGCGCGCGCCGTGGACGCCGCGAACACGGGCCGCTGCTCGTCGAGATCCATCAGTTCGAACAGCGCGCCCGGGCGCGTGACGTCGAAGCCGGTGGGCGGCGTGACGGGCGATTGCTCGTCGGCGCCCTCGGACCCGCGGTCGGCGGCTTCGAGGTGCGAGGCGTCGGCGAAGCCCGCCTGGCGCACCGCGGCATAGAGTTCGCCGAGCCGCGGCGCGAGCCATCGCGCGACGCAGCGCACCAGCTCGGTCCGGGCCGGCGGGTTCAGGCCCATGACCTCGGAAGCCGTCCACAGCGCCCGTGCCAGGCACGGCGGCCCGATGGGCGACGCGGCCACGCGCACGCCTTCGTGGCGCCGCAGCGCGGCCTCGAACTTGATCAGGCGGCGCAGCTCGACGCCGCAGTCCTCCTCGAGGATGCGCACCACCTGCGCCACCTCGATCTCCTCCTGCACGCGCGATTCGTCCATGAGCTCGAACGCGCCGAGATCCAGCCACTGGCCGGCCGGCTTCGGGGCCGGGGGCCGCGTGAACTCGGCGAAGGCCTGCTTCAGCGCCTCCGCGAAGCCGGCGGCGAAGTGGGCGTGGTGGCGCGACAGCGCCGTGGCGACCTCGCCGCGCACGGCCCGCATCGCGGCGTTGGCCACCGGCGCGCCGGCGATCTCGCCGGCGAGGCCGGATGCGCCGCCGCGCACGCGGCGCGACATCAGCGCATGCGCGCGATCGAGATGGCGTTCATAGGCGGTCTGGCTCACGCGACCATGTTAGGCCACTCGCGGCGCGCCGTGCGTTGCCGGCGTGTTGCCCGAGGTCGGCTGTGCGCTGCCAGCAACAGGCCCCGGACAACAGCGGGATCAGAACGAGTAGCTGCCCGCCAGGTAGAACGTGCGGCCCAGCGCGCTCGCGTAGCGCCCGTCGTAGCCGCGCGCGTTGCCGGTGCCCGACTGGTCGTTGAGCGTGAACGGCGGGTTGCGGTCGAACACGTTCTTGATGCCGCCGGTCAGCGACAGCGCCTTGGTGACGTCGTATTTCGTCTGGAAGTCGAACGTCGCGTAGGAGCTCACGCGCCGGTTGGGCGAGTCCACCGTGCAGTTGCTCGAGTCGCCGCTGAAGCCCGACGCGGTGTCGTAGCAGTAGTCGGTGGTGTCGTCCTTGTAGCCCGGCTTGAAGTTCGCGCCCACCGTGTACTCGAACGCGCCGTGCTGCAGCGACAACGAGGCGTTGAGCTGGTAGCGGAACGTCACCTGGCCGTCGGAGCCCACCTTGCCCATGCTGTTGACGTAGCTCGGGTCGCCCGGGTTCTGGTAGTCGGCGCGCAGCATCCAGGTCATGTGGCCGCGCGCGGTGAGGCGGCCCACCGGCGTGGCGACGTGGCTTTCGCCGTCGAAGTCCACGCCCTGGTAGAACGCGTTGCCGGTGTTGATCGGCACCTCCAGGAAGGTGAGCGTCGGCTGGCCGCTGATCGGGTCGTTGGCGATCTTGAACAGGTCGCCGTAGGTGGCGCCGTTGCTGAAGGCCGTGTCCTCGGTGATCGTGTTGATCTGGTCGTGCACGCGCACCGTCCACAGGTCGGCGCCCAGCGACAGCGCCGCCGAGGGCTCGACGCGGAAGCCCAGCGTCCATTGCGTGGACTTCTCGGGCTTGAGCGCGCCGCCGTCGGTGGCCGGATTGCCGCCGGCCTGCACGTTGTACTCGTAGGGCACCGAGAAGCAGTAGGCCGCCTTGTCGTCCGACAGGCCGACGGGGCAGCTGTGCATGCCGGTGTTGCCGTAGGCCTGCAGCGGCGAGCTGATGTCGCCGATCGTGGGCATCTTGAAGCCCGTGCCGAGCGAGCCGCGCAGCAGCAGTTCCTTGATCGGGCGGAAGGCCGCGCTCAGCTTGTACGTGGCCGACGAGCTCTTCCTGCCCTGGTCGGTCTCGCCGATGAAGTCGCCGGTGGTGCTGAAGCCGTCCTTGTTCTTAACGTCGCCGTACGAGTCGTAGCGCGCCGACGCGTCGAGCTCCAGCGTCCGGGTGATCGGCGCGTTCAGCTCGGCGAAAACGCCCCACGAGCTGCGCGACGAGTCGAACGGCAACGCGCCGGACGCGCCGCCGAACACGGAGTCGGTGTAGTTGGGCTGCAGCGAGTTGGTGCCCTGCGTGATGGCGCTGGGGCGGTCGACGTATTTCTGGCGCGTCAGGTCGATGCCGGTGCCGAAGCCGAGGTCGCCGCCGGGCAGGTGGGCCAGCGAGGTGCTGGTGCGCGCGGACAGCACGTCCAGCGTCGAGCGCGACTGGTCCAGGGTCTGGTGCAGCACGGCCGAGGCGAGCAGCGAGGTGGCGGCGCCGGGCTGGCTGGTCAGCGGATCGAAGTCGCCGCTGGTGATCAGCGCGTCGATCGCGTTGGTGGACGCGTAGCCGCCTTCGGCCTTGTCGTACCAGTGGTTCTGCGAGTGCGTGAACGAGACGCTCGAATCCCAGTTGCCGATCGCGAAATCGGCGCCCGCGACGGTATGGAAGGTGTTGGTCTGGTAGCCGTCGGTACGGCCACCCGTATCGAGCAGGCGCACGTTCATCGTGCCGGAGGTGGCCGTCACGCCGGAGCCGTAGCCCAGCCCGCTCAGCAGCGGGTCGATGTCCTTGGTCAGCAAAGCGCTGCTGATGGAGAACGGCTGCGCCACCGCGGCGTAGCGCGCGTCCATCGCGTAGTGCGAGTAGGCGAGGTCGGCGAACAGCGAGACCTTGTCGTTGATCTCGAAGCGGCCGCTGCCCAGCAGGCTGGCGCGCCGGGAGGCCGGGATGTCCTGCACCGTGGCGGCGTAGTCGTACAGGCAGCGGCTGCCGGAGGCGATGGAGTTGGCCGCGCACGAGCCGCTGGTGAGCTTGTTCGGGTTGATGTAGATGGTGTCGCCGTTCGACAGCTTGACCGTGGCGTTGGCCGGCACGGTGTTGGAGCTGAGGAGATCGACCTCCTGGGCCCCGTAGGCGTCGTTGAACTTCAGCGCGCCGCTGCTGGAGAACGAACGCTGGCTGGCGTTGAGCGCCTGCTGCTTGTCGAAGCTGGCGGCCAGGTACACGTTGTAGCGGTCCTTGGACAGGTCGCCGAAGCCCTTGCCGATGGAGACGGTGGCGCTGCGGCCGCCGGCCTTCTGCGGGATGTCGGCCGACGCGGTGAGCGCGCCCGCGGTGGTGTCCTTCTTCAGGATGAAGTTGACGACGCCGGCGATCGCGTCGGAGCCGTACAGCGCGGACGCGCCGTCGCTCAGCACCTCCACGCGCTCGACGGCCGACAGCGGGATGCCGTTCAGGTTGACCTCGGAGCCGGTGTTGAACGGCGCCATGCGATGGCCGTTGAGCAGCACCAGCGTGTACTTGGAGCCGAGGTCGTGCAGCGACGCGGTGGTGACGCCGGCGCCGCCGCCGTTGACCGATTGCGACTCGGTGGTGAAGCCCTGCATGCTCGCCAGGTTCTGGATCAGGTCGGTGACCGAGGTGGCGCCGGTCTTCTTGATGTCGTCCTGCGTGAGCGTCTGGATCGGCAGCGCGCCTTCGATGGCGATGCGCTTGATCGACGAGCCGGTGATCTCCACGCGCTGCAGGTCGGCGTCCTGGGCGTGGGAGCTGCCTGCGAACAGGGTGGTCAGCGCGAGCGCGACGCTGCCGCAGATCTTCTTTCGTTGGAACATTGAATTACTCCGGGAGTGGAATGGAATATCCGTCGCGTGAACTTGTGATTCACGTATGACGGCCTTGGGCATTTCCATTCTTTCCAGCAAGTAACTGCGGACGCTGCCTGCAAACCCTGATGTCGCGATGCACCGACGGCGCTTCGTGACAATTCGTCGGCCCGAGGTGTCAGGCTGATTTCAGGGCCGACAAACGCGGCGGCACCGGAAGGTGGCGAGGCCGTCCCGGTGCTGGTGCGACACAGGCAGAAACACCGTGGATGGCAGCGCATACCCGCGCGCAACAAGGACTGGCTGCTCGACGGCAAGCGAGCGCGTGAGACCATCGCGGGCATTCCCGGGCGAGGCACCATGGGAGTGCAGCCATATCGATCCGTCCGGAAATATATCGACGCCCGTGGCGCATTAATATTCCAGCGCGACAACGGCGGCAAAGATATTTAACCTGGTTTCCACCAGCTGCCGGAATCGACACGCAGGGAATATATGGCGTTTACCGAAAGCTGGCTGGACGATACCGATATCCCGACCCGCCCCGGCCCTGCCTAGGCCAGCGAAAGCTGCTCCGCCGCCGTCTGCAGCAGCGCGCGCGCCTCGTCAACGCTGGCGCCGACGTGGCGGTCGATGCGCCGGATGAACGGGCAGGTGAGCACCGCCATCGCGTCACCCTGCGGGCCGAGGATGGGCATCGAGATGTCGACGACGCCGTGGCACTGCTGGCTGTCGCCCTGCCAGTAGCCGCGATCGCGCACGATGGCCAGCAGGCGCTCGAGCTCGGCCTCCGGCAGCAGCACCTCGCCCTCGAGCACCTCGTGTTCGCCCAGCATCTCGGCGCGCCGCGCGGGCGACTGGAAGGCCAGCAGCGCATGCCCCGACCCGGTATCGACGAGGTTCACCTTCACGCCCAGGCGCAGCGACATGCCCCAGTTGTTCGGGCCGTGCACCTGGCCCACGACGACGATGTTGCCGCGGTCGTACACGCCCAGGTGGCACGACTGCTCCGCCGCCTTCGAGAACTGGTCCATCGCCGGCAGCGCGTGCGCCACCAGCCGCTGGATCGGCGGATGGCGATGGCTCAGCACGAACAGCTTCAGGCTCAGCGCATAGCGATCGCCCTCCAGCGAGCGGGTGACGAAGTGGCGTGCCACCAGCCGCTCCAGCATCCGGTAGATCTCGCTGGGACCGCGGCCCATCGCCTTGACGATCTCGCCGCGCGTCAGGCCCTGCGGCTGCTCGGCCAGCAGTTCCAGGATGTCGAGGCCCTTGTCGAGGGCGGGCGCTCGGTAGCGGTCGGGGGCTTCGGTCATGGTTCTCCAGGGTCGCGGGACAGCGCCCTAGGGCAATCCCCAAGGGTCAAGCATTCGTCGAGGACTAGACTGAAGTCTATCAGTGAACATTAGATTCACCAATGAACATGGAGACAAGCATGCGGCTGCAGGGCAAGACCCTCCTCGTGACGGCGGCGGGCCAGGGCATCGGCCGCGCCAGCGCGGTCGCCTGCGCGCGCGAAGGCGCCGACGTGGTCGCGACCGACCTGCGCGCCGACCTGCTCGAATCGCTGGCCCGCGAGGCCCCCACGTTGCGCACCCGGGTGCTGGACGTGCGCGACGACGCCGCCGTGCGGGCCCTGGCCGCGCAGCTGCCGCCGCTCGACGGCCTGTTCAACTGCGCCGGCTTCGTCCACGAGGGCACCATCCTCCAGTGCGACGACGCGGCCTGGGACTTCAGCTTCGACCTCAACGTGAAAGGCGCCTACCGCGTCACGCGCGCCGTGCTGCCGGCGATGCTGGAGAAGCTCGATCGCACGCGGGGCACGGCCGCCGTCCTCAACATGGCCTCGATGGCCTCGTCGGTCAAGGGCTTCCCGAACCGCTTCGCGTACGGCGCCACCAAGGCCGCCGTCATCGGCATGACCAAGGCGCTCGCGGCCGACTACGTCACGCGCGGCCTGCGCTGCAACGCGCTGTGCCCCGGCACCGTCGACACGCCCTCGCTGCGCGGCCGCATCGCGGCAGCGGCCGACCCGGTGGCTGCGGAGAAGGCCTACATCGCCCGCCAGCCGATGGGGCGCCTGGCCACGGTGGACGACATCACGCCGCAGGTCGTCTACCTGCTCAGCGACGAATCGCGCTTCGTGTCGGGCCAGGCGGTGCTGGTCGACGGCGGCGTCACGATCTGAGCAGTTCGATGTCGCGCATCGACGCCCACCAGCACTTCTGGCAGCTCGCCCGCGGCGACTACGGATGGCTGCGCGCGGACGACGCCGGCCTCGCGCCGCTGGTGCGCGACTTCCTGCCCGCCGACCTGGCGCCGCTGCTGCGCGCCCACGGCATCGCACGCACGGTGCTCGTGCAGGCGGCCCCCTCGGTGGCGGAGACCGCGTTCATGCTCTCCCTGGCGGCTACGCACGACGCCGTCGGCGGCGTCGTCGGCTGGGTCGACCTGGCCTGCGAAAGCGCCGCGTCGGCGCTGGCCCGGCTGGCCGAGGACGAGCGCCTCAAGGGCGTGCGGCCGATGCTGCAGGACCTGCCCGACGACGACTGGATCGTCACCGCGCCGCGGCCCGATGCGCTGCGCGCGCTGCGGCGCCTGGGCCTGCGCTTCGACGCGCTGGTCAAGCCGCGCCAGCTCGCGCCGCTCGCGCGCTTCGCCCGTGCGCACGCGGAGCTGCCCATCGTGGTGGACCACGCCGCCAAGCCGCCGCTCGCCTCGGCCTGGGACGACGAACCCATGCAGGCCTGGCGGCGCGACCTGGCCGCGCTCGCCGAGTTGCCCAACGTGTGCTGCAAGCTCTCCGGCCTGCTCACCGAGCTCGCGCCGGCGGATCGCATCACGCCGGAAAGCGCGACCGCGCGCCTGCGCCCCGTCGTCGACGCGTTGCTGAACTGGTTCGGCCCCGAGCGCCTGATGTGGGGCAGCGACTGGCCCGTGCTGACGCTCGCCGCCCCCTATGCCGACTGGGTCGCGGCGAGCGACACGCTGCTGGCGCCGCTGTCGGCCGGCGAACGCGGGCAGGTGCTGCACGGCACCGCGCAACGCTTCTACGGACTCGCCTGAGCCCCGCGCCATGGCCACCCTCGTCTCCCTCCGCGGCCTCAGCAAGAGCTTCGCCGGCGTGCAGGCGCTGGACAAGGTGTCGTTCGAGCTGCGCGCCGGCGAGGTGCACGCGCTGATGGGCGAGAACGGCGCGGGCAAGTCCACGCTGATGAAGGTGCTGGCCGGCATCCACGCGCGCGACGCTGGCGAGATCGAGGTCGAGGGGCGCGCCGTCGACGTGGCCAGCCCGCGCGCCGCGCAGGCGCTGGGCATCGGCATCGTGCACCAGGAACTCAACCTGATGCGCCACCTGAGCGCCGCGCAGAACATCTTCATCGGCCGCGAGCCGCGCCGCGGCCTGGGCCTGTTCCTCGACGAGGAGCGCCTGAACGCCGACGCGCGCCGCCTGTTCGCGCGCCTGAACCTCGATCTCGACCCGCGCACGCTGGTCGCCGACCTCACCGTGGCGCGCCAGCAGATGGTGGAGATCGCCAAGGCGCTGTCCTTCGACTCCAAGGTGCTGATCATGGACGAGCCCACCGCCGCGCTCAACGCGCAGGAGGTGGCCGACCTGTTCCGCGTGGTGCGCCAGCTGCGCGAGGAAGGCGTGGGCGTCGTCTACATCTCGCACCGGATGGACGAGCTGCGCCAGATCGCCGACCGCGTCACCGTGATGCGCGACGGCCGCACGATCGCCACCGTCGCCATGGCCGACACCGACGTCGCCGCGATCATCCACATGATGGTGGGCCGCGCGCTGGAGGAGAACCTGCGCGGCGTGCCGCCCGACACCGCGCGCAACGAGATCGCGCTGGAGGTGCGCGACCTGCGCCGCGGCGGCGCGATCCGCGACGTGAGCTTCAGCGTGCGCAAGGGCGAGATCCTCGGCTTCGCGGGGCTGATGGGCGCCGGCCGCACGGAGGTCGCGCGCGCCGTGTTCGGCGCCGACGCGATCGACGGCGGCGAGATCCGGGTGGACGGCCGGGCCGTGCGCATCCGCTCGCCGCGCGACGCGGTGGCGGCGGGCATCGGCTACCTGTCGGAGGATCGCAAGCAGTTCGGCCTCGCCACGGCGATGGACGTGCAGGCCAACATCGCGATGACCTCGATGTCGCGCCTGCTGCGCCTGGGCATGTTCATCGACGCGCCGGCCGTCGCGCGCACGGCCGAGGGCTACGTGCGCCAGCTGGGCATCCGCACGCCCTCGGTGGCGCAGCCGGTCAAGCTGCTGTCGGGCGGCAACCAGCAGAAGGTCGTGATCGCCAAGTGGCTGCTGCGTGACTGCGACATCCTGTTCTTCGACGAGCCCACGCGCGGCATCGACGTGGGCGCCAAGGCCGAGATCCACAAGCTGATCGACGCGCTGGCCGCGCAGGGCAAGGCCATCGTCGTGATCTCGTCCGAGCTGCCCGAGATCCTGCGCCTGTCGCACCGCGTGCTGGTGATGTGTGAAGGCCGCGTCACCGGCGAGCAGGACGCGCGCGAGGCGACGCAGGAATCCATCATGCGGCTGGCGACGCGCTGCGCGCCCGCGGCCGTCCACTGAGTCACCTCATGTCCGCCTCGCTCCCCTCGCCCACCCGGCCCGCGCCGCTCGCCGTCCTGAAGAACCTGTTCTGGCGGCCCGCCGCGCGCCAGAAGCTGCTGGCCTTCGCGAGCCTGGTGGCCCTGCTCGTGTTCTTCACCTTTGCCTCGCCCAACTTCATGCAGGTGGACAACCTGGTGAGCATCCTGCAGGCCACGGCGGTCAACGGCGTGCTGGCGATCGCGTCCACCTTCGTCATCGTGAGCGCCGGCATCGACCTCTCGGTGGGCACGCTGATGACCTTCTGCGCCGTGATGGCCGGCGTGGTGCTCACCAACCACGGGATGCCGCTGCCGCTGGGCATCGCCGCGGCCATCGCCACGGGCGCGTCGTGCGGCCTGGTCTCGGGCGCGCTGATCGCCAAGCTGAAGATTCCGCCGTTCATCGCCACGCTGGGCATGATGATGCTGCTCAAGGGGCTGTCGCTGGTCATTTCCGGCACCAAGCCGATCTACTTCAACGACACGCCGGGCTTCTCGGCGATCTCGCAGGATTCGCTGATCGGCGACCTCGTCCCCGCGCTGCCCATCCCCAACGCGGTGTTGATCCTGTTCCTGCTGGCCATCGCCGCGAGCGTGGTGCTGGAGCGAACGGCGCTGGGCCGCTACACCTACGCGATCGGCAGCAACGAGGAAGCGATCCGGCTGTCGGGCGTCAACGTCGACTTCTGGAAGATCGTGGTCTATGCGCTGGGCGGCGGCATCTGCGGCGTCGCCGGCCTGCTGATCGCCTCGCGCCTGAATTCCGCGCAGCCGGCGCTGGGCCAGGGCTACGAGCTCGACGCGATCGCGGCCGTCGTGATCGGCGGCACGTCGCTGAGCGGCGGCTCCGGAACCATCCTGGGCACCATCATCGGCGCCTTCATCATGAGCGTGCTCACGAACGGGCTGCGCATCCTGTCGGTGGCCCAGGAATGGCAGACGGTGGTGACCGGCGTGATCATCATCCTCGCGGTGTGGGCCGACATCCTGCGTCGACGCACGCGCGCCTAGCAGGCGGCGCAACTGTCCTTCCAGCCTGCGATTCGACGACACCAAGGAGACAACGACATGTTCAAGAAGACCGTTCTCGCGGCCGCGCTCTGCGTCGCCGCCGCCCTCGCCGGCAGCGCGGGCGCCCAGCAGCAGCAATACATCCCGCTCATTTCAAAGGGCTTCCAGCACCAGTTCTGGCAGGCCGTGAAGGCAGGCGCCGAACAGGCCGGAAAGGACTACAACGTGCGCATCACGTTCGAGGGTCCCGAGACCGAGGCGATGGTCGACAAGCAGATCGACATGCTCTCGTCCGCCCTCGCCAAGCACCCCGCCGCGATCGGCTTCGCCGCGCTGGACAGCAAGGCCGCCATCCCGCTGCTGAAGAAGGCGCAGGCCGCGAAGATCCCGGTGATCGCGTTCGACTCGGGCGTCGACTCCGACATCCCCACCACCACCGCCACCACCGACAACAGGGCCGCCGCCGCGCTCGCGGCCGACAAGATGGCGCAGCTGATCGGCGACGCCGGCGAGGTGGCCCTCGTCGTGCACGACCAGACCAGCCGCACCGGCATCGACCGCCGCGACGGCTTCGTCGAGCGCATCAAGGCCGCGCATCCGAACGTGACGGTCGTGAGCGTGCAGTACGGCGCCGGCGACCACCTGAAGTCCACAGAGATCGCCAAGTCGATGCTGCAGGCGTACCCGAACCTCAAGGGCATCTTCGGCGCCAACGAGGGCTCGGTGGCCGGCGTCATCAACGCCGTGCGCGAGACGCACCACAAGGTCGTGGTGATCGGCTACGACTCGGGCAAGCAGCAGAAGGACGCGATCCGCGAGGGCATCGAGGCCGGCGCCATCACGCAGAACCCGGTGGGCATCGGCTACAAGACCGTGGAGGCGGCCGTCAAGACGCTCAAGGGCGAGAAGGTGCCCAAGGTGATCGACACGGGCTTCTACTGGTACGACAAGACCAACATCGACGATCCGAAGATCGCCGCCGTCCTCTACGACTGACCGGAGCGCCTCCCATGAAACTGCTGCGCCACGGGCCGCGAGGCCAGGAGCGTCCCGGCGTGCTCGATGCGGAGGGCCGCGTGCGCGACCTGTCCGCCGTCGTGCCCGACATCGCCGGCGATGTGCTCGCCGCCGCCGGCCTCGCGCGCCTGCGCGAGATCGACCTCGCCACGCTTCCCGTCGTCGCCGGCGCGCCGCAGGCCGGCCTGCGGCTGGGCCCGTGCGTGGGCGCGGTGGGCAAGTTCATCTGCATCGGCCTGAACTACGCCGACCACGCGGCCGAATCGGGCATGCCGCTGCCGGCCGAGCCGGTGGTGTTCTCGAAGTGGACCAGCGCCATCTGCGGGCCCGACGACGACGTGGAGATCCCGCGCGGCTCCACCCGCACCGACTGGGAGGTGGAGCTGGGCGTGGTGATCGGCACCGGCGGCCGCTACATCGCGGAGGCCGACGCGTTGTCGCACGTGGCCGGCTACTGCGTGGTCAACGACGTCTCGGAACGCGAGGTGCAGCTGGAGCGCGGCGGCGGCCAGTGGGACAAGGGCAAGGGCCACGACACGTTCGGCCCGATCGGCCCATGGCTGGTCACCGCCGACGAGGTGCCCGACCCGCAGGCGTTGGCCCTGTGGCTGGAAGTGGACGGCCACCGCTTCCAGGACGGCAGCACGCGCACGATGGTGTTCGGCGTGAAGCAGTTGGTCAGTCACCTGAGCCGCTTCATGAGCCTGCAGCCGGGCGACGTCATCTCCACCGGCACGCCGCCCGGCGTCGGCCTGGGCCAGAAGCCGCCGCGCTATCTCGTGGCCGGGCAGACCATGCGGCTGGGCATCCAGGGACTGGGTGTGCAGACCCAGCGCACGGTGGCCGCATGAGCCCCGCCCGGCCGCCCGAAGGGACTCGCACCGCAGTCCGCAGGACGGAGGTTGTCCTATGAGCTCGCACGGCCGCCCGAAGAGCGAATTGACCGCAGTGCGAAGCACGGAGGTTTCCTGATGACCGCCATCCGCTCCATGCGCGTGAGCGACGTGCGCTTCCCCACGTCGGAGTTCCTCGACGGATCCGACGCGATGAACCCCGACCCGGACTACTCCGCGGCCTACGTGGTGCTGGAGACGGACACGCCCGGCCTCGAGGGGCACGGCCTCACGTTCACGATCGGGCGCGGCAACGACATCGTCTGCGCCGCGATCCAGGCGATGCGGCACCTCGTGGTGGGCCTCGACCTCGCTTGGATCGCCGAGGACATGGGCCGCTTCTGGCGCCACGTGACCTCCGACAGCCAGCTGCGCTGGATCGGCCCCGACAAGGGCGCGATCCACCTGGCCACGGGCGCCGTCGTCAACGCCGTGTGGGATCTCTGGGCCAAGTCCGAAGGCAAGCCGGTGTGGCGGCTGGTGGCCGACATGAGCCCGGAGGAGATCGTTCGGCTCATCGACTTCCGCTACATCACCGACTGCATCACGCCCGATGAGGCGCTGGCCCTGCTGCGCGATCGGGAGACGGGCAAGGCGGCGCGCCGCGCCGAGCTGCTGGCCACCGGCTACCCGTCCTACATCACCTCGGCCGGCTGGCTCGGCTACGAGGACGCCAAGCTGCGCCGGCTGGTGCGCGAGGCGGTGGACGCCGGCTTCTCGCACGTCAAGCTCAAGGTGGGGCGCGACCTGGCCGACGACGTGCGCCGCCTGCGCATCGCGCGCGAGGAGCTGGGCCCCGACCGCCACCTGATGATCGACGCCAACCAGGTATGGGACGTCGACCAGGCGCTCGAGTGGCTGCCGCAGCTCGCCTTCGCCAAGCCCTGGTTCATCGAGGAGCCCACCAGCCCCGACGACGTGGCCGGCCACCGCCGCATCCGCGAGGCGATGAAGGGCCGCATGCAGGTGGCCACCGGCGAGATGTGCCAGAACCGCATCATGTTCAAGCAGTTCATCGCCGGCGGCGCGCTCGACGTCGTGCAGATCGACGCGTGCCGGCTGGGCGGCGTCAACGAGGTGCTGGCGGTGATGCTGATGGCGGCCAAGCACGGGCTCAAGGTATGCCCGCACGCGGGCGGCGTGGGCCTGTGCGAGTACGTGCAGCACCTGGCCATGATCGACTGGCTGTGCATCGCCGGCACCCGCGAGGGCCGCGTGATCGAGTACGTGGACCACCTGCACGAGCACTTCGTCGATCCCTGCGTGATGCGCGGCGCGGCCTACATGCCGCCGACGCGGCCGGGCTACTCGATCGAGATGAAGCCCGCCTCGATCGAACGCCACCTCCACCGCGGTTGAGATCGCGCCATGGACCTGCACCTGCGCGACAAGGTCGTCATCGTCACCGGCGGAGGCGCCGGCATCGGCGCGGCCATCACCGCGCAGCTCGCGCGCGAGCACGCGATTCCCGTGGTGTTCGACCGCGCGCCGCTGCGGCCCGCGTTCGCCGAGGAGATCGCCGCGCTGTCCCCGGCGTCCGGCTTCTTCCAGCTGGAGCTGTCGGACGAGGCCGCCTGCGCCGCGGCCGTGGCCCGCACCATCGAGCGCCATGGCGGCGTCGACGCGCTCGTCAACAACGCCGGCGTCAACGACGGCGTGGGGCTGGAGGCCGGCCGCGCCGCGTTCATGCGCTCGCTGGAATCCAACCTCGTGCACTGCTACGTGATGGCGCACCTGTGCCTGGACCAGCTCAAGGCGCGCCGCGGCGCGATCGTCAACATCTCGTCGAAGACGGCGCTCACCGGCCAGGGCGGCACCAGCGGCTACGTGGCCGCCAAGGCCGGCCTGCTGGGCCTCACGCGCGAGTGGGCGGCCGCGCTCGCGGGCGACGGCGTGCGCGTGAACGCCGTGCTGCCCGCGGAGGTGATGACGCCCATGTACACGCAGTGGCTGCAGAC
>FTKT01006583.1_pt1 | contig 16595 bp, 15 predicted proteins | sample 1658271 | NCBI WGS metagenome assembly FTKT01 (sample SAMEA3914811, study PRJEB12502) | metagenome | biome: forest; material: soil | place: Canada | collected 2011-08-04 | depth 0.3 m | reverse complement strand
GCGCTGCGCGAAGCCTTCCAGGCCGACTTCACCGAGCACTTCTTCGACCCTGCTCGTCATGTCCTTGGCCGCCATGCCGCGCACCAGCTTGAGTGGCTCAAGCACGATGTCGCCAATGCGTTGGCGCGGATTGAGAGAAGAGAACGGGTCCTGGAACACCAGTTGGCAGGCCATGCGCAGATCTTGCAAGTTATGCCGAGTGACAGCCTCGCCGCGGAAGACGACATCGCCACGCGAGTTCGGCGCCAGCTTGAGCAGCGCCCGGCCCAGCGTGGTCTTGCCGGAGCCACTGCCGCCCACCACGGCGACGGTCTCGCCGGCATGCACGGTCAGGTCCACCGCATCGAGCACTTGACGCGGGCTGCCACGCCGCCACCATGCCTGCCTCGCGCCCGCATAGCTCACACACAGGTCGCGCGCCTCGATCAGCGGTTTCTGGGCCTCGGCGCGCTGCGTGGCCGGCCCGCGTTTGGGCACTGCGCCCAGCAATTCCCGCGTGTATGCCTGCTGCGGCTCGGCGAAGACCTGCTGCACGCCGCCGGATTCGACCAGCACGCCGCAGTTCATCACGAGCACCCGCTGGGCGTAGCGTGACACCAGGGCCAGGTTGTGCGTGATCAGCAGCACCGCGGTGCCCTGCTCGCGCGCCAGCTCGGTCATCAGATCCAGCACCTCGCCTTGGGACAGCGTGTCCAGCGCGGTGGTCGGCTCGTCGGCGATCAGCAGCTTGGGTTTGAGCAGCATGACGCTGGCCAGCATGATGCGCTGGCGCATGCCGCCGGAGAACTCATGCGGGAAGGACTGCAGGCAGCGCTCGGGATCGCGGATCTGCACCCGCACCAGCATGGCCACGCAATGGGCCTTGATCTGAGCTTCGTTCAAAGCGGTGTGCAGGCGCAGGCCCTCGGCCATCTGCTCGCCGATGCGCATGGCCGGGTTCAGCGACACCATCGGCTCCTGGAACACCATGCCGATGCAGGTGCCGCGCAGGGCGCGCAGGCGCTCAGGCGAGGCCCGCAGCAGCTCTTCGCCCTCCATGCGGATACGGCCGCTGGTATGCACGATGCCTGGTGGCATCAGGCCCAGGATGGCGCGCGCCGTCATGGTCTTGCCGCTGCCGGATTCGCCGACGATGGCCAAGACCTCACCGGCGCTGACGTCGAAACTCAGCGCATCAACAAGCACCTTGCCGCCAGTGCCCGCTTGCAGCGTGAGTGCCTCAACCTGGAGAAACTTCTGAACGTTCATCGCTGCACCATCCGCGGATCCAGCCGGTCGCGCACTGCGTCGCCCAGCAGATTGATGCCTAGCAGCGTCAACGCGATGCACAGGCCGGGCGCCAGCCCTAGCCAGGCAGCGTTGCCCATGTACTGGCGCGCGGCGGCCAGCATATTGCCCCAGGTGGGGGCCGGCGGCGGCACACCGAGGCCCAGAAAGCTCAGGGCGCTCTCGGACAAAAGAACCCAGCCAAACATGCTGGTCGTCAGTACCGCGAGCGGGGCAATGCAGTTGGGCAGAATGTGGCGCCACATGGTCAGCCATTCGGGATTGCCGATCATGCGCGAGGCCTCCACATATTCCTTCTCGCGCAGCGAGAGCACCGTACCGCGCACGACGCGCACGACGGTGGGCGCGTAGGCCAGACCCAGCGCGACGATGATGCCCCACCGATTCGCGCCCACGACCATCATCACGCTCAGCGCCAGCAGGATGCCGGGGAAAGCAAGCAGGGTGTCGTTGAAAGCCATCAGGATGCGGTCGGTCCAGCCGCGCAGGAAGCCGGTCACAACGCCGACGGACACGCCGCCGATGACGGCAAATCCCACCGCCAGCAAAGCAACCTGCCCGCTGGCCGCAGCACCCGCCATCACGCGGCTGAGCACATCGCGACCGAATTCGTCGGTGCCCAGCCAATGCAGCGCCGATGGCGCCTGCAGTCGCTCGTGCAGACTCACGTGCAGGGGGTTGTAGGGCGTCCAGGCCAGGGCGAGCAGCGCCATTGTCAGTAGCGTGCCGACCAACAGACTGCCGATCAGGCCGTTCGATGTTTTGAAGAGGCCCAATCTCATTGCGCGGCGACTCTCGGGTCGAAGAAGGGATAGCACAGGTCGATGATCAGATTGGTCAGCACGTAGACCCCGGCGGTGAAGAGCATCACGCCCTGTACGACCGGATAGTCACGCGCATAGATGGCGTCCACCAGCAGCCGGCCCAGCCCCGGCACGGTGAACACCGTCTCCAGCACGGCGATGCCGCCGAGCAACTGGCCCAGCACGAGGCCGATCAGGGTCAGCGTCGGCGCGAAGGCATTGGGCAGCACATGGCGAAGCAGAACGGCGCGCTCCGACAAGCCCTTGGCCCGCGCATGGGTCACGTACTCCAGACACAGCACTTCGATGGCACTAGCCCGCGTCATGCGTGTGAGCACACCGCTCTCAATCATCACCAGGGTCAGCACCGGCAGGAAGATATAGAGCAGCGCTGCGGAGAAATTCTCGGAGAAGGCCACGTAGCCCACCACCGGCAACCAACCCAGCTTGAGCCCGAACAGCAGCAGCAAGAGCAGGCCCAACCAGAAGCTGGGAATGGACATCAGCAGGGCTGCGCCGGCGACGATCATCACGTCCACCTTCTCGTTCTGCTTCCATGCCGCGACAAGGCCGGCCGGTACCGCGATCAAGGTGGCCAGCCCGACGGCGATCAGCACGATAGTGGCGCTGACCTCGAAGCGTTCCAGCACCAGCGGCAACACCGGCACGCCCATGCTGATCGATTGGCCGAAGTCGCCGCGCGCGATCTGACCCAGCCAATGCACGAACTGCAGCTGCAGCGGCTGATCCAGCCCCAGCTGCGTACGCAGCGCCGCCACCGTGTTGTCGTCCGCAGCATCGCCCAGCATCAACTGAGCCGGGTCGCCAGGGATCAGATGAATCAGCGTGAACACCGCGATGGCAACCAGCAGCAGCGTGGGGACGGCCTGCGCGATGCGGCGTGCGATATAGGCAAGCATGGTCAGTCGGCCTTTTGGGTTAGGACGCGGACATTCCACAAGCGCGGCTTGGCCGGCGCCCAAGGCTTGAAGCCGACAACGCTGCGGCGCAGGCCCACCGTATCCGAGCTGTTGAACAGCACGATCAAGGGCACGTCCTCCAGCATCTTGCGATGCAGCTGGTCGAACAGGGCTTGGCGCAGGGCATGATCCAGCGTCTGCGTGGATCGCGCCAGCAAGGACTCCACCTGCGGGTCGTCCCAGATCTTGCGCGGCTGCTTGTCCTTGTTGCCGGACACCATTTCATAGCTGAACGAAGGATCGAAACGGGCCGAGTAGTTGAAGGCCATGGTCTGGTAGCGGCCCTTGGCATAGCGGTCCAGTTGCGTGGCCCAGTCCAGCACTTCCAGCTCGATCACGATGCCGGCCTCGGCGGCCATGGCCTGGATCAGAACGGCTGAATCGAAGCACTCCGAATGGCGCTTGTTGGTGATCAGCTTGATCGGCTGGCCCTTGTAGCCGGCCTGCGCCAGCAGCTTCCTGGCCTCGGCAAGATTGCGCTTGAAACCCGTGGCCTGGACAGCGTCGTAATAGGGGCTGCTTCCCGGTATGACCGAGTTGTTGACTTTGCTCGCCCCCTCTGTCACGGCCCAGGCGATATCGCCGGTATCGAGCGAAAGGGCCAGGGCCTTGCGAATGCGTGCGTCCTTCAGCAGCGGGTCGCGGGTCTGGATCAGGAGGGCAAACATGTCCATGGCCGGCGCCATGGCGATGGTGGTGCCGGGGTTCTTGCGGATCTCGCCCACATCGCCGCTGCGGGCTTCGTTGAACACGTCGATCGCGCCGCTGAAGAGCGCGGTCTTGCCGGTCACTTCATCGGGAATCACCATGAAGCGCAGCCTGTCCACCTCGGCCTTCTTGCCGCCGGTATAGCCGTCGCGTTCACCGGGCAGCGAGGCATAGCCCGCGAAGCGCGCAAGGTCGATGTACTGGCCGCGTTTCCAGTCGACAAAGCGGAAAGGCCCGGTGCCGATCGGTGCGATCCATTTGCCGTCCGGTCCAACCGAGCTGCGGTGCACAATGGCCGTGCCGCCGCAGTCGGTGCGCGCCATGGTGGCCAGCAGCAAATTGGTCGGGCGCTCGAGCGTGAAGACCACGGTGTGTGGATTTGTCGCCTCGACAGACAGAAGCTTGGTCAAGCCTCGCCCGTCGAAATCATTCAGGCAGCGCCAGCCGGTGGCCGGATCGAGATAGCGATGCCAGGCCCACACGACATCGGCGGCCGTGAGCAGCGCGCCATTGTGAAAGTGCACGCCTTCGCGCAGGGTGAAGGTGTAGCGCAGGCCGTCGCTGGACACGTCGATCTTCGAGGCCAGCATGGGGCCGACCGTCGTGTCCTCCCGCAGCGCTACCAGGCCTTCGACCACGTGTTGCACCACCGCGTCCGTGTTGTCATCCCGGTTGGTGCCAGGGTCGGTCGAGCGGATGTCGGAGCTCAGCCGTACACGCAGCATGCTGTCCGAGCCGCCGTTTTCCGCCAAAGCCCAGGGGCTGGCCATGAGCAGCGCAGCGGCGAGCACCCGACTCCACTTTTTGGATTGCATGAATCTCAAGGCGCGTAGGTCAGGACGGTGAAGGTGTCGGGCCGATACGCCGTCTCGACCTCCTTGCCTTCGGGATAGGTGTCGATGTATTCGGCGGTCACGAGATAGATCTTCCCGGTGTCGGCATCGATCACCCCGGTACGGGCGCGGGGGCGCGTGCCGATGGTGGCGGTGACGCGGTAACGATCTTGCGGCAGTCGACGGATCACGGTCATGCTGCCCTCATCGCCGTTGGCGCTGATGATGGCTTGAGCCCTGGCGTCGAACAGCACCTCGTCGACACCATGTCCAATCGGCAGCGTTGCGATCTGCTTGCGGGTGCCAGCGTCCAACACGGCCAGCGCAGGCGCCGATTTCGTATCGCCCCGACAGCCGACGAAGATGCGCTGGGTGGCGCGATCCAGCTCCAGTGCCGCTGGTTTGACGCAGCCGTGCAAAGGCAGTATGGCTCTGACTTTGGGCGTTGGCGCGGCGTCAAGTATCGCCACTGCGTTGCGATCGCGCAGCGGCAGGAAAATGTGACCCTTGCCGTCCGCGCGCGGGGCATCGACCTTGGCGCTGTCCAGCATCAGCGTGCCGGCAGGCTCGCCCGTGCGTGCGTCGAAAAACAGCACCGGCGTGCGCCTGGCCTTTTCATCAGCCTCGCCAACGAGGACGAAACGCTTGCTCAGCGGCTCGTAGGCGGCGCCATCGAAGCCGTCGGTCGTGCTTTTGTAGCGTTTCACCGTCTTCAGGGTCGAGGGCGTGAACACGATGACGTCGCCATCGGTGGTGCCGGCGATGCCGAGGTCAAATTCGGGCGCCAGCGCAGCGGTGTTGGTTCCCTTGGAGTCGGTCAGTGTGGTGACGAAGGCTGCGGCCTTGATGTCATAGACCTGCAGGCCATCACCTCGATGGGCGATGAAGATGCGGCCCCGCGCCTGGTCCAGTGCGTGATAGTCCCAGCCGGTGGCGCTGCCGGGAATGGTGACGGCCTTTTCGAGGTGATAGGTCTCAGGCGAACCCTGCGCGTGCAGGGCTCCGCTCAGGGCCATGGCGCCCAGGGCAATGGAAAGAAGGCGAAGCTTCATCATGGGTCTTGTCTCGAATCCTCGTGAATCCCGGCGTCCCGCAAGGTACACCGGGCCGACTCAGCGGCTTACTTGAACTTGTAGTTGGCCGACAAGTAGAACGCACGGCCACGCGGGTCCGTGTAGGTCGGGTCATAGCCGGCCAGGAAGCTGTAGATCTGGTTCGAACGCGGAGGGTTGGTGTCGAACAGATTCTTGATGCCGGCGCGCAGGCGCAGCGCCATGCTCACCGCATAGCTCGACGAGAAGTCCCACAGCGTGTACGCCGCCACATGGTGAACAGAGCCGTCGGGCATCAGGTTCTGGTCGGCGTAACCCGAAGAGAAGGTCTGTTGCAGCGTGGCGCTCCAGGGGCCTCGATCGAAGTCGAAGCTCAGCGTGTGGCGCCAGCGTTGGATCACCTGGTCGTTCACATAGGCGCCCACGCCGCTGAGCAGCGGGCCGCCCGTTTCCTGCGACTTGTAGCTGAGCGTGTACGTGCCATTGAGCGTCACGGCGAACTTGCCGAGATTGTTGGCCGGCGCGCGCCAGGCCACGTTGACATCCAGCCCCGAGGTAGCGAGCGTGCCGTCATTGCGAAGGCGCGAATCGATCTGCGTGATGGGGCCGGGAATGCCGCCCAGCGTCGGATCGGCCGGGCCACGGGTGATGTAGGCGGCATTCAGCGTCGGATCACTGAAGTACGAGCCTTCGGGCGAGAGGATCACATTCGACTTCTGGATGCGCCAATAGTCCAGCGAGGCGGTCAGCGAAGCATTGGGTTCGAAGACGATGCCCATCGAGCCCTGCCTCGACGTCTCCGGCTTCAACTTGGCATTGCCGCCGTCCAGCTTGTTCGGGTTGATGCCGCAGTAGTCGGGGTTCTGAGTATTGTCGACAGTGGCGGTCTTGATGCAGCCCAGCGGGTCGTTGTAGACGCCGTTGGTGGTGTCCAGCGTGGCCGGGGTGTACAGATCCGCCATGGACGGCGCACGGAAGCCGGTACTGTAGGAGCCGCGCACCACCACCTGCTTGGCGGGGGCCCAGCGCAGGCCGACCTTGGGGTTCGTGGTGTTGCCGAAGTCGCTGTAGTGGTCTTCACGCAGCGCCAGTTGCAGGTCCAATTTCTTGATCACCGGCAAGCTCAGCTCGGCATAGGCCGCATCGACCTGGCGCGCACCACTGAAGGCCGTGGTGGCCGGATCGCCGCGCAGCTCGCCGGATGCGAGCAGCGCCGAAGGCGTGAACTGCATGCCTTCGTGACGGGTTTCCAAACCCAGGGCGATTGCTGCCATGCCGCCGGCCATGTCAAACAGATCGTGCGAACCCTTGATGTCGAAGGAGTCGGTCGTGCCCACCGAGTGGCGCGCCTTGTCGCTGACCTTGGCAGCATTCAGCATCGCCATGCCTGTTGTGCCAGTGGGCCCGAAAGGATTGACTTGACCGCTCAGGAAGGCCGCATTGAATGCGTCTGTGTTCACATAACCACCGAGGTAGATGTCATCGACGGTATTGACACTGTGGTTGAGCGCCGTGTCGTAGTCCCAGCCTGCCAGGGTGCCTTTGGCGCCGACCACGAAGCGCTGGGCGTTGGCGTCGATTTCATTGGTACGCGGCCCCAGTACTTCCAAGCGCATGCTCACGCGCAACGGCGTCTGGTTGGTCGGAAACAGGGCGGTGGGGTAGTAAGGACCACCCACGGGATAGTTGAGATCGGTCAGGGTCGCAGGGCTGATTCGGTAGGTCGTGTCGGTCTGGTTGAGCAGTACCTCGGCATACAGGGTGTTGTCCGTATCCACCGCGAACTGGCCACGCGCGATCAACGAGGTACGCTTGGACTCGGGGAAGATTTGCGTTGCGTGCATGTAGTCGTACAAGCAAGCGGCGCCCCCTACAAAACTGGTCGGTTCGTACACCGTACTCGGTGGATTGCAATTGGGCACGCTGGGATTCATGCGAGGGCCGGTGGGCGAGCCACTCGCATTGGTTTGGCGCACATTGGCCGGGAAGGTGTTGGAGCTGCTGACGTCCAGGTTGATGTCCGGCTCGAAGGCCGAGCCCACCCAGCTGCGCTGCGTGGCGCTCAAAGCATCGGTGGCCTGGTAGTCCAACACGGCCATCAGGTTGTAGCGGTCGGTGCCGAGATTGCCGATGCCGCCAGACAGCGTGGCCGAGCGCTTGCCCGCGCCGCCGTGCTGGGTGGCATAGCTGTAGACGGACAGATCGCCGCCCTCATAGTCGCTACGGGTGATGAAGTTGATCACGCCGCCGATGGCGTCCGCGCCATAGATGGCAGAAGCGCCGTCCTTGAGTACTTCTACGCGGGCAATGGCGGCCGCCGGAATCACATTCAGATCCACGCCGGAAGCGCTGCCGGGCGAGGCGAAATTGGCCAGGCGCCGGCCGTTGAGCAGGATCAGGGTGGAAGACACGCCTGCGCCGCGCAGATTCGCACCGCTGAAGCCGCGCTGGCCCGGTACGTCGGTGAAGCTGGAACCGTCGGTCAATGCCGCGGCACTGGCCGAGACCTTGGCCAGCAGTTCGGCCGCCGTGGTGGAACCGCTGCGTTCGATCTCCTCATGGGTGATGACCTGTACGGCCGAGGCAGTCTCGCCATCGATGTGCTTGATGGAGGACCCCGTAATTTCCACGCGAATGGGTTCCTGCTGTGCAGCATCGGCTTGCGCCCAAGCGCCGTCTGTCACCAAGGCCAGGGCTGCAGCCATGGCCAGAGTCGTGCGAACCGGAATCATCTTGTTCCTTCTACCCATTTCAGCTCCTCGGAAATCGACATGGCTAGCGATGCGCACATGCCTGGTTGATTGATATAAAAGAACCACCCCGAAAAACAGACCTCAAAGACCGATGAGCCTGCCGCTGCGGATGGGCACCGTACCGCTGACGCGGCCAATCGGATTGCCCGCGTGGACATAGCGGATGGCCCGCCGCATGTAGAACACGCCGCGGGTGCTGCTGCGGATCGTCGTGGTCTGGTTGCTGATCGGATCGATGATGTCGAAGAGGGCATCGCCCTTTTCGATGAGCGCTCCAATGGCCGCCCGGTGAACCAGCACGCCGCTGAGCGGAGCATAGAATTGCTCGCTGCCATTGAGCGCGGTCGGCTGTGCGATCAGAGGCGGCATGGGGCGCCACTCGCCATCGATTGCGCCGCGCCAGCGCAGGTAATCAATGATGGCCTCGGCATCGGCATTGGCCGATTCGTAGGACACATCCCGTTGGCCCCGGCATTCAATCGTGACGGCCACGCAGCCATCCGCAACCGGCGTCGCCTCGCTCACGGCCCCACGCAGGCGGGACCAAAAAAGGCTGTGTGTCTCGTCGAAGGAGGCACCGCCTGAGTCGGTGGCCAGCAGCGAAGCCTCGGCACCGATATAGCGAGCCAGGGGCTCCACCTGGTCCCACTGCGCGGAGCTGGCATACAGATGCATGCAGGCTTCCAACGAGCAGTGCAGATCGAGCACCACATCGGCGTCGATCGAGAGTTTGAGGAGATGGATCTGCAACGCATCGAACTCGGTCCTAGGCTGCATGGCATCAAGCTTCTGCTTCAGCGCTGCGCGGACGATCTTCTTGTTCTCTTCGGGATCGGCGCCCAGGTTCTTGCTGACGTTGACGTGATCGAAGATGGGGAAATCGCGGTTGAAGTTTTGTCCGGTCTCCAGATCGAAACGGCCGATGAACTGGCCCAGCAATGTCTGGTCCAGACCGATTGGATTGGCCACGGGCACCAGCACGATTTCCGCAGCAATGGCACCTTGCTCTTCCAGCGCCACCAGCCGCTGCTTCAGTTGCAGGGCCGCAAGCATTGAGGGCGTCTCATCCGCATGCAGGGCGGCCTGAATGTAGATCTTCTGCTTTCCCGGCTGGCCGAAATGAAAGCTGGTCAATTCGCGTGCGGTACCGGCACTGCCCTTGAGAAGCGAAGCGGAGCGGATTTCCATAGACAGATTACAGCCTCGTGAAGATTTGTTGACGCATGGTATGAGCCAAGTCAAGCGCGGAACAGAGACGATTTAGCTATCACGATCACTTTTTCAGATCACTAGATTTGCCCTTTCCAAACAGGGTTGGTTGAGCCAAGTCGTTGGCACCAAGGCCGGGTTGCCGCGCGACGAAGTGAGGCAGGCTTCGATGACGCAGAGGCACCCCAATTCCGCATCCCGCGATTGATTCGCCCCCTCCACAAGCTCAAGGAGAGCTCAATGCGACACCCCACATGGCCTCGCCTATTCACGCGCTGCACCCTCTCGATCCTGATGGGGTCGGCACTCGCGCAAGGCGGCCCGCCAATGGTCACCGACGACCCAGACACCCCCCGGTGACGGTCACTGGGAAATCAATATCGGCGCGATTTCATCGCGCACGGCCCGACGCCGGGATATCGCCACACCTGACCCCGACATCAACTACGGTTGGGGCGCTCACATCCAGCTGAAGGCCGGTCTGCCCTGGGCGTTTTCACGCGACGACGGACAACCGTGGAAGTCAGGCCCAGGCGAAGTACGGCCGAAATGAACTCGCAGGCGTTCGCCAGGTTACGGTTGCGGAAGGCCGGGCAGTCACCCCCCATGTCTGCTTGTCGGCAGTCAATCGCAACGCATCGATTTCCGCTTCGGGTCGATCAGCGACACCCGAGCCGCCCGCAAGCGGACGTTCGATGAGGTGACCGTGCACGTGGTCGTTCAAACTGCGTCAACAGAGTCCTCGCCGGCCGACTTTCCCCCCGCGGGACGCGGTTTACGACTGCAGTTCTCTGACAGCGGACGTCATCAGATTTCGGGCTCGGACGCCTGCCGGCCACCGTGCGCGCGCAGACCGGACATTGCAGCCACAAGGCGGGAAGGCTGCAACGCAGCGGCGAATTTGGCTGGGTATGTCCGCTGGGCGCGGCCAATCGGACGCCGGGTTGACCTTTGACGACCCACGGGTCAGAAGTTAGACATGGGCTGTTGCGGCTTCTTCGGCGCTACGGGAAGCTGGAGCTCCTTCTGCCACCACGCGACGTCATGCCAAGCTCCGTGTTTGAAGCCAACATTCCTGTACACGCCGATCTGCGCGAAGCCGACGGACTCATGTAAGGCGACGCTTGCCGCGTTCGGCAGGGCGATTCCGGCGAATGCCTGGCAGTAGCCTGCCGCCGTCAGCAGGCCGAACATCCGTTCGTAGAGCGCCTTGCCGACCCCCTGGCCACGATGGTTCGAGTGTACGTAGGCGGTGACGTCGATCGCCCATTGGTACGCGGCGCGCTCGCGATGCTTGCCCGCGTAGACATAGCCGATGACGGTTCCTGCATCGTCGATGCCGACCAGCCAGGGGAGGCTCGGTGTCGTCGCCACGATGCGGTTTCGCATCTGCTCGACCGTCGGAGGCTCCAACTCGAAGGAGATGGTCGTGTCGCGGACGACTGGCGCGTAGATGGCCTGGATCGCGTCGGCATCGTCGGGTGTGGCGCTGCGGATCTCCATGGCAAGCTCCTGGTTGAGGGCTGGAAGCACATGCACGAAGCATGCCTCAGGCGCGATCGTCGACCTTGGGCAGTAGGTACAGCGCGCCAAGCGCAAGAAGGCCCACCGGCCCGGATACGGCGAGCGCGCCAACGCCCCAGCGATCCAGGCAGAGGCCGAAGATCCACGGCGCCATGGCCTGGGCGACGCGAGCAGGCACCGTCAGCAAGCCTTGACGGCCGCCGTACCCATGCGTGCCGAAGATGACCAATGGCAACGTGCCCTTCGCGATCGTCAGGATGCCGTTGCCCGCGCCGTGCAGCAGGCCGAACACGACGGCGGCGGGCGCCCCGAAAACGAACAGCAGCGCCGCGCCCGCCGGATGAAGCGCCGCCGCGATGCGCGCGGACAGGAGCGGATGGACGCGACGCAGGAAGCCGAACTCCAGGACTCGCGCGCCGACCTGCGCTGGCCCGATCAAGGATCCCACCAGCACCGCCCCCGCGAGGCTGACGCCTGCCGCCTGCAGCAGGCGAGGCAGGTGAGCAGCCATCGCCGTACTGATGAACCAAGTCGCAGCGAAGACGAACGACAGCGCGAGCGTGGCGCGCAATTGCGGTTCGTCCGAGCCTGTCGTGGATTCGGCGGTCAAAGGCGCAGCGGCTGCGGACACAGCGGTTCGCACCGACGGGAGAAGTGCATTCAGCGGCAGTCCCACCAACAGATGCGCCCCAGCCCATGTGAAGCAGGCGGCACGCCAGCCGATGTGCGTGACCATGAGGGTCGACAGCGGCCATCCCACCGTGCTGGCGAAGCCGGCGATGAGCGTGATACCGGTGATGGCGCCGCGCGCGTCGCGGCCGTAGAGGCGGACGAGCGTCGAGAACGCCGCCTCGTACAGGCCGGTACCCATGCCCACGCCGATCACGAGCCAGGCGCCGAACAGGCTCGCGACGCTCCGGGACAAACCGAGCAGCCCGAGTCCGAGCGCAAAGACCAGGCTGGTGGAGATCAAGACCGGGCGACCGCCCCAGCGGTCGATGGCCCGGCCGGCTCGCGGCCCGAGCAACGCGGACAAGATCAATGCGGTCGAGAACGCTGCGAAGACCGTCGATGCAGACACGCCCAGGTCGCGTGCGATCGGCGTGGCCAGCATGGCGGGCAGGTAGTAGGTCGATGCCCATGCCAGCGTCTGCGTCGTGCCCAGTCCGGCGATGACACGAATCGACGCGGCACTCACGGCGCCGACGACACGGTCATCGTCATGAACGTCGCCGACGCGGGACAGGCGCCTCTGAACTCCGCCGAGGCTTGCAGCTCGCCCGGCGCATTGGCTCGTGACGCCAAGACGAATCCACGTCGACTGAAGTAGTCCTCGGCGGTCGTCGTCAGAAGGTGGAGCGTTCGCACGTCGCGGCGTCGCGCCTCGATGATCATGAGACGAACGACCGCATCGCCAACTCCCCGACCGCGGTGACTTTCCGAGACGGCGACGGAACGCAGCAATCCCGCCCTTCCGTACGTCTCTATGGCAGCAGTTGCCACCACGGCGCCATCGTCCAGGGCCAGGAGGAACGCGTCGACGTGTTCGCGGGCACCATCCAGCGGCAGCGCGCTTCGCGCCAGCAGTGCCTCGATCGCGGCCCAGTCCTCGTCGGTTGCCGGTCGGAAGGTCAGCATCGTCGCTCGGTCAGATGGCGCGCTGGTTCACCCGCCTGGAAAGCGCCTCGGCGTCTTCCTTGCGCTCGCTGTACCGGTCGACGAGGAAGGGGCTGACGTCTCGCGTCAGCAGCGTGAACTTGAACAGCTCTTCCATGACGTCGACGACGCGGTCGTAGAAGGCCGACGGCTTCATGCGCCCGTCCTCGGTGAACTCGTTGAACGCCTTGGCGACCGACGACTGGTTCGGGATCGTGATCATCCGCATCCAGCGTCCGAGCACGCGCATCTGGTTGACCGCGTTGAACGACTGCGACCCGCCCGACACCTCCATCACCGCAAGCGTCTTGCCCTGAGTCGGACGCACCGCTCCGACCGAGAGCGGAATCCAGTCGATCTGCGCCTTCAGGATGCCGGTCATCGCGCCATGGCGCTCCGGCGAGCACCAGACCATGCCCTCCGACCATTCCGCGAGCTGGCGCAGTTCCTGAACCTTCGGATGCGTGTCCGGCGCGCCATCGGGCAGCGGCAGGCCGGTCGGGTCGAAGATCTTGACGTCGCCACCCAGAGCAGTCAGCAGGCGCGCTGCCTCGTAGGTGAGAAGGCGGCTGTAGGAACGCTCGCGCAGGGATCCGTAGAGCATGAGGAAGCGCGGCGCATGGATCGACGGACGGCGCACCGACAAGTCATCCTGGGTCGGCTTCCTGAACAGATCCGAGTCGAGGGCCGGGAACGTGAAATCCAGATCAGGCACGGCGCTTCCCATCGTCAACGACGACCTCGCCGTCCTCCTTGGTGAGCGGCGGCAGCTTGCCGACCGGCAGCAGTTCCAGCACCGCTTCCGAGGGCCGGCACAGCTTGACGCCCAGCGGGGTCCCGACGATCGGCCGGTTCATCAGGATCGGGAAGTGCGCAATGAAATCGAGGAGCTCGTCGTCCGTCCACTTCGGGTCGCCCAGCCCCAGTTCCGCGTAGGGCGTTCCCTTCTCGCGCAGCAGTTGCCGCACGGTCATGCCCATCGCCGCCAGAAGCGACCGGATTTCCGGCGCGGACGGTGGCGTCTTCAAGTACTCGATGACATTCGGCTCGATTCCGGCGTGGCGGATCAACGCCAGGACGTTGCGCGAAGTCCCGCAGTCCGGGTTGTGGAAGATGGTGACGTCAGACATTCGAGGCTTCCTGTCGCGCCGGTTCAACGATCGGCGCCACAGGCGCGCCCTTGAAGAAGTGGTGCACACCCACTGCCAAGGCGGCGCCGACCAGCTCGGCCAGCACGAATCCAGGGACGCTCGAGGGCGCGATGCCGGCGAAGCTGTCGCTGAACATGCGACCGAAAGCGGCGGCGGGATTGGCGAAAGAGGTCGAGGCCGTGAACCAGTACGCCGCGCCGATGTAGGCGGCGACCATGGCGGCGACGCGCGCGGCCGGCGCCCGCAGGATGACGAGCAGCAGACCGAAGGTTGCGACGCCTTCGGCGATCCACTGCCCGTTGCCGGCGCGCACCTTGGTCGAGAACTGCAGGATGTGCATGTCGAACATGGCGTGCGCCAACCAGGCGCCCAGCATGGCGCCGAGCAGTTGCGCGATGACGTAGCCCGGCACCAGCGACCAGGGCAGCTCGCGCCGGTGCGCCATCACGAGCGAGACCGCCGGGTTGAAGTGCGCGCCGCTGATCGGCCCGAACACCTCGATCAGGATGTACAGGCCGCCCACGGTCGCCAGCGTATTGGCGATAAGGGCGATGGCGACATTGCCGCCGGCGAGCCGCTCGGCCATGATCCCGGACCCGATCACGACGGCAAGCAGCAAGGCGGTGCCGAGCGCCTCGGCACCCAGCTTTTGATTGGAGCTGATCGTCATGGTCAGCTGTGGGCCATCGCGGTCAGCGCAGCCTGCAACTCGTCATCTTTCATCTGGTCGAGAGGCAGTTGCAGGACACCTAGGTGGTCGACGCCGAGACTGTCGCTACCGGTGCTGATAGCGAAGTTGACGCGAGGGTCATCCAGCATCCACTTGGCGTAGTCCGGCTCGCGACGCGCGGGAGATCTGCCGAACAGGTTCGAGTAAAACCCGATGCTTTCGGTCAGATCCTTGACGTGAACATGAACGTGAAAACGCTTCATGGTGCTCTCCTTCAGCGGGCCTGCTCGATCAGCAGCAGGCGGCCGCGGGCGCGCCGGTGACGGGGATGCCAATGGCCTTGCCGCGCGGAGCTTTGCCAGCGCAGCACGCGGAGGCCTGTTCCTGGCCCTTGGGCGTCTTCTCGCCGAACACGGGGATGTTGCCCAGCGTGTGGAACTGCTCCCAGGCAATGCCCTGCGGGTCGGTCACCCAATACTTGTCGCTGCGCGCGTAGCAGCAGGTGGTCTCGCCGACGTCCTGCAGGGTCATGTCGGCCGCTTCGGCCTGCGCCTTCAGCGTCGCCAGTTCTTCCTCGGTGTCGGTCTGGATGCCCAGGTGATCCACGCCCAGCTTGTCGCCGCGGGTCGAGATCGCGAAGTTGATACGAGGGTCTTCGAGCATCCACTTGGCGTAGTCACCCTCGACGCGCGCCGGCTCGGCGGCAAACATCTTCGAGTAGAAGGCGATGCTGGCTTGCAGGTCTTCGACGTGGGCATGGACGTGGAAACGCTTCATGGTGATCTCCAGTGGTGCAGGGATCAGCAGCCGCAGGCTGCCGCGGGGGCTCCGACGGCGCAATCGGCGCCAGCGCAGCAGTTTTCGGTGAGGTACCCCAGGAGTTCGTTCATCTGGTCGTACGCCGCGCGATAGACCAGGTTGCGACCCTGGCGTTCTTGCGTCACCAAGCCGGCGTTCATGAGTTCCTTGAGGTGGAAAGACAGCGACGTCGGCGCGATCCCCACGCCCTCGGCCATGACGCCCGGGGTCATGCCTTGCGGGCCGGCGACGACGAGCGCGCGAAAGACCTGCAGGCGATGGGCGTGGGCCAGGGCGGCGAGGGAGCGAATGACACTTTGTTCTTCCATTATTCAAGTATCGTTGAATAATTGATTGAATGCAAGTGCCGCCTCAAAGCTGCAGCGCCGATGCCTAGCCCGCGATGGCGGGAGCGCGCCTGGTGGCGGTCAACGGCCGCTCAGTGGCCGCGCAATGCGGACGCGAGAACCCAATAGCTCAGCGCCGGCGATCGAACTCCGACGGGGGTGGCGTGAGCACGGTACCGTTACCGTGCGTTCGCAGCTCGCTCCCCAGTGACCGCACTCCAAAAGGCTTCAGCGGCTTTGCCGATCGGCGCACGCTCGCGATAGAGCCTGATCTCCAGTGGAACTCTCCACTCCTCGTCGGCCGCGGCGACCAGGCGGCCAACCTTCAGATCGTCGTCCACCAAGGTGCGGGGCAACCAGCCCAGCCCGCGGCCGTCGAGCGCCATAGTCCGCAGGACGGACGCGGCATGGGCCGTGAAGTCCGCATGCAACGGCAGGCGTTCGAGCCGGCGGCCGAGCACCGCGCGAAGGATTCGTCCCAGGCCGGACTCTTCGCTGTACAGGAGGGCGGGCACGGTCGCACCGCCAGGCGCGTCGAGCCGGTGAATCGGCGCGCCGTTGGCATCGGGTCGAGAGACCGGAACCATCAGGTCGTCGCCCACCCGGGTGGACCGATAGCCCTCCCCGTCGAGGACGCCGATCGACGCGGCGTGGGCGTGGCTCATCACGAACTGCACCTTGCTCTGCTCCATCAGCGCCTCGCAGCGCAGAAGGACGTCGGACATGATCTGGATCTGCCCGACGGTGCTGGCCGGCCCCAGGTTGTGAAGCCAGCGCGGCAGGAACGTGAATGACAGGGCGTGGGTGGATGCGATGCGCAGCGT
>FTKT01003758.1_pt1 | contig 16626 bp, 12 predicted proteins | sample 1658271 | NCBI WGS metagenome assembly FTKT01 (sample SAMEA3914811, study PRJEB12502) | metagenome | biome: forest; material: soil | place: Canada | collected 2011-08-04 | depth 0.3 m | reverse complement strand
GCTCTCGATCAGCTCGGCGATACCCGGGCCCGCCAGCCGTACGTACCGGTGACGCCCCTGCCGCTCCTCGGCCAGCAGGCCACCTGCCACCAATTGGTTCAGGTGGCCGGTCGCGGTGGAAGGCGCCACCTCGGCGTGGCGGGCGAGCTCGCCTGCCGTCCATGCCCGGCCGTCCAGCAACGCCAGCAGGAAGGCGGCCCGGGTCCGGTCCGCCAGTAGGCCCGCGAGGGCTGCCAGATCCGGCCCCGCGTCATCGGCACGGGTCCCACGACTTTCGGTCACCCACCCATCGTCGCCCATCGACACTTCGGCCGGTACCGAAAGATCACCGCTCTACCGTCGGACGCATGCAGAACACAACCTCCCCCAGCCATCTGACGGTCGAGCCGAGCATCCTGTACTTCGGAACGCCGGTGGTCCTGCTCTCCACCGAGAACGAGGACGGCACCTTCAACCTCGCCCCGATGTCCTCGGCGTGGGCACTCGGCCAGGTCATCGTGCTCGGGCTGGGCTCCGACGGGCAGACCGCGCGCAACCTCTCGACCCGGCCCGACCTGGTCATCAGCCTGCCGTCGCCACAGCAGTGGCGGGCCGTCGAACAGCTGGCCCCGCTGACCGGCCGCGATCCGGTGCCCACGGGCAAGCGGGACCGCTTCCGATACGAAGCCGACAAATTCGGTGCGGCCGGGTTGCGGCCCCAGCCGTCCGAACTCGTGCGGCCTCCCCGCGTTGCGGAATGCCCACTCCAGTTCGAGGGACGGGCCTCCCAGGTCCGCCCGGATGCCACCGGCGGGTTCCTCATCGTCGAGGCCCGCGTGCTCCGGGTACACGCCGCGCCCCAGATCCTCGTCCCCGGCACCGAGCACATCGACCCGGCGCAGTGGAGCCCACTGATCTACAACTTCCGTCACTACCACGGCCTCACCACCGAACTGGGCCACAGCTTCCGCTCCGAGACGCCCCGCCGGACCCATGACCCCGCACCGCATACGGCTGGACCGTCGACTCCGCCCCAGCCCGATGCGACCCGGGGACCCGCGCTTTCGGCAGGGACGCGGAGCGGGAGCCGAGCGCCGGCAGGAGCACGTCGGCCGCCACATGGCTACGGCACGCGTCGCCGGCCACACCTACGCCGGAGCCGGTGAGACGCCTTCGGCACACCCCGGACAGGTGGCCGTTGCCGAGGCGGGCTGCGAGCCGGAGGAGGTGGACCATCCGTCGTGGCCGCGAAGCCTGCGGCAACCGGGTCCTGTGGTCGGTGGCCGGACGGTCAGGTCGCCGGTGCGAAGGCGGTGATTGCGTCGGCGAGGTCTGCCGGGGCTTCCAACGGGATCAGGTGGCCGGTGTTCGGGATCACCGTGAAGTCGGGTGCGGAGAGGTAGGGCACCAGGTTGTCGCGGAGCACGTCGATGGGCTCGACGCGGTCGTGCCGGCCGGCGACGACAAGGGCGGGGACGCTGATCATGCGGGTGTGCTCGCGGATGTCTTGTGCGATGCCGCGCAGCGGCCACTCCGTGCGGGCGGCGTCGTTGCCGGCCCGTGAATCGGTCGCGATCTGGGATTTGATGGATTCGGGCAGCTGTGTCGCGGTGAGGATGTGGTCCCGTGCTTCGGCGACGGACTCGTCGGAGTCGTAGGCGTGGGAGAGGCCTTCGCGGTACTCGGCGGTGATCCCCGCGGCGGGCTTGGCCGGACCGGAACCGACGAGGACGATCCCGCGCAGGCCGGCGGGCCGGGTCGCCGCGACCAGCTGTGCGACCTTGCCTCCCATGGAATGCCCGACGAGGACGTAGTCGGTGACACCCGCGTCAGCGATCACGGCGAGCGTGTCGTCCGCGAGCTGACGGAGCGTATAGGGGCCCTCCAGGCCGATCGAGCGGCTCCACCCGCGGAAGTCGAGGGTGAGCGTGCCGCGGCCTGCGAGGCGGTCGACGACGAGGTCCCAGGTGCGGGCGGAACCACCCCAGTAGTGCAGGAACACCAGAGTCGGCCCGGTCCCCGGCCGGTGGTCATAAGCGGGCAGTAGCGGCTGCTGTGTCGTGTTCATCGTGACCCTCTCGATCATGTTTCCAGGGCGGTCTCCCGCTGGCTTCATTGAATCCGTCCAACTGCGCCGAGGCATCGGCCTGACTGGTCGTCCGATGGTGAGAACTGGACACGTGACCGTGACCCGGCAGATGAGCCACCGGAGCGTCGGGCGCCGTGCGGCCGCCGTCGAGACGATGGCTGACACGTCCGCGCGGTCCGGCGGCCGTCCCACGACGTCGTCCGCCGACCGCCCGTCCGCACGACGGTGTTCTGCTCACCCCTCAGGTGCTGCGGCTGCCCGATCAGACTTGATGGCCGCAGCACCTCCCGGCCCGTCGCGGGCGATCCAAGTCAGGGGGTGACCCACCGCCACGGGTTCCCGCTCAGATGTCGGTCGGCGAAGGTAAATTCGGGAGCCGTGACCATATTGAACCTTTGCCACGGCGCAGCCTGCCCGGCCATTGCCCTGGTACCACAGCAGGACGTGTGGAAGACCGACGAGATCCTGGCGGCGGCCCGGCGCGCGGTCGACCGGGCCGAGGCCGGCCGGATCCTTGAGCATGTACTGCTCACCCATGCGCGTGAGGTCCGCTTCCGGGTCGCGCAGGTCCTCGCCGAGGTGGCACCGGCCGCGGCGGCCTCGGCCGCCGGGCAGATCCGAGGCTTCCTCAGCGGCCGGCGCGGAGACCCGCTGCGCGGGGCCGCGACCGGGCAACCGAGCGAGGCCGAAGCACTGGCCTACCAGGTGCTGCTGGCGGTGCTCGGCACGCCGGCCAGGGACCTTGACGCGCTCGTGGCGGCCGCCGCCGACTCCGCCTTCCTTTACGTCGCCGCCGCCTACGGGATGCTCGGCCTGCGGCAGGGCCGGACGGCGGCCGACCGCCTCGCGGCGATCGCGCGCGCCGGCGGGCACCACGCCGCCAGGATCTACCAACCGATGCTGCTGCTGGGGCCGCAGTACCATCGGCTACTGGACGAGGTCCTGACCGAGATCGTCGACGCCGGGACTCCGCTGCACAGCATGATCGGCTCCCTCGACGTGCGCGCCGCCGGCTTCCAGGAACTCGCCGCCGGCCTGGCACTGCGCTCGCTACCACTTGGCCCCGACTACGCGATCCGGCGCCGCCACCACCGCGAGACCGACACGGTCAGTCAGGTCCTGGCCTGCGGCGAGCACTTCCTGCCGCTCACTCTGGCGGCCCTGACGGCGGTCGCCTCGACCGCCGCGCTGCCGGCCGACCAGCGCTGGCACGCCGCCCACCGGGCCGCGGACCTGGACGCCGACTCCTTCGGCCGGATCGCGGAGATGCTCCGATGCCTCGGCGTCGCCGACCCCACCGAAGGCCCGCTGCCGCCTGAGCTCGACGAGGAGCAGCGGGCGGCGATCGCCTCCCGGGTGGCCCAGGCATGGGACCGGATCCGTGCGCAACTGCGCACCCGGCACCCGGACTTCGCGATCCACTTCGGCCCGGGCGCGACGGCCGCGGAGATCGCCGCGCTGGAGGCGGAGCTCGGCTTCGCCCTGCCGGCCGACTTCGCCGCCTCACTGGCGCTGCACCGTGAGGTCCGATTCGACGGACTGGTCCACGGCCTGTGCCCGCACCTCGACATCGGCCGGCTGGCCGAGGCCCGGGCGAGCGGGCTGGACTGGGAGGACGGGGTCCAGCGCGATCCGCGGATCCGGGGCGACTACGGCTGGCGTCCCGGCTGGGTCCCGCTGGACTGCCGCGACAGCGACTTCGACGTCCTGGACCTCGATCCGGCCCCCGCCGGCCACTACGGGCAGGTCGTGCGAATCAGCCACGACAGCCGGCCGAGCGTGCACGCCGAGAGCTGGCTCGCCATGCTCGAACACGTCGCGGACCTACTGCAGGCCGACCGCCTGGTCGCGGACAGCTCCGACAGGCAGGTGCTGTGGTTGCGTGAGGGGGTGTAAGGGGGTGCAAGGGGGAGCGGCACCGCCATGCCCGGGGATGGCGGTGCCGTATGCGGAGGCGGCCACGCCGCCCGGCTGGGCGGCGGTCATGCCGGGTCGGATTGGGAAGTGATCTTTGAGGCCTCAGGGTGATGACCGTTCGGTTCCTGGCGGTCTGCCGCAGCAGGCCCCGCTGCGTTTGCGCGGATCCTCATCAGCGTCGGGCCGGTGCTGGGCGAGTTAGGTGTGGCGCGGGGGAGGGGCTCGGCGGGGGCTGGATGCCGTAGCCGTTTCCGCGGCAGTGGGCCCCGGATGCCCCAGGAGCCATCGGGGTGCTGGGTCCGCATCCGCCCATTCGGCGGCGCGGCGCGGCACAGCGCAGGGCGGCGGGGCCGCCGTGGCGGGCCAGCGCGGTGGTGGCGCGGCTGGTCGCGTACTGGGACGCCTCGCCTGCCCCCGTTCCGGACGCCCCGGAACGGGGGCGGGACAGGAGCCCGGTGGCTTGGAGGGTGACGATTCATCGAATGGCGCACGATCACCAGCCGACCGTTCGCTCACGATGCGGTGCTCGCCGACGATGGGGAGGCCGAGGTGCGTCGGGCAGGGCCGCGGGGAAGGGGACGTGTCCGTGTTCCGCGACTGCTCGGCGTGAAACCGATTGCTCGACGGATGAGGAGTACACAGTGGTCGTTTCCGCCTGCCCGCCGAGGTGGCGGCGCGTTGCCCGGTTGACCCTTCTGGTTCCCGGGACCGCGATAGCCGTGCTGGTCCCGCTCGCCGTGCCGGGCAGCGCCGCCGCGCCGAGCAGTGAAGCCGCCAGCGGTGCGCCGCCGCCCCCGCCGGTGGCGCAGGCCCTCGACGGGGACAAGCCGCTCGCCTCCGCCCGGGAGGTCACCAGCGAGTGCACCAAGGCCGCGGCTTGCAGCTTCCGGATGTACGGGGCGCCGCGCGAGTTCAGCAGCGGGGTGCTCTCGGTGGGCAACGCGGCGATCAACTGCACGGACGGCGACATGGAGATCGACCGCACCGTCACCTTCGTGACCAGCAGCACCGACAACATCGGCGGCGAGATCTCCGGCCGCGCGGCGCTGGAGGGCGGGGTGGACACCACGGTGACCGCCTCGGCCACGGGCACCCTGAAGCCCGGCATGGAGAACAGCGTGACCCAGTTCGGCCCGAACAAGGACAAGGGCCCGTACACCGAAGACACGGTGAAGACCAGCTCTGAGGCCCCGGTGACGGTGGCCGGCTCGAACGCGCTGCACCTGGGCGCCAAGGCCACCTTCGAGCTGGCCTTCAAGGCCTCCTTCTCCCGCACCTGGCAGGCCCAGAGCACCGAGTCGACCAGGGTGGTCTTCACCGTCGCCGCCGGCGACGAGATCCAGTTCGGGCTGGTGAACGCGAGCTCACGGACGGCCGGCGAGCTGAAGGTGAACGACACCGGCAAGCTGATCAAGAACGTCACGGTGGACAGCCCCTCGACCGTCACCGCCAGCTCGATCGTCGCGCAGACCTTCGCCAGCCGGGACAAGTGCCTCTCGATGCGCCCACCGGGCCGCTCGCTCGGTGCCGGGCTGGTCGAGACGGCGCCGGAGCGTTCCGGCCGGGTGCCGGACGCGGTGCACGTCCGCACCGCGCTGGGTACCTGGGTGAAGCGGTGAAGCGCCGGGCGGTGCTGCCCGCCGCGGTGGCCGTCGCGCTGGTGCTGGGTGCCGGGCCCGCTTCCGCCGCCACCGAGGAGGGTGCGGTCGAGGCAGTGGCCGCACAGGCCTTCGACGGTGATACCCCGCTCGCCGACGGACCGGCGCTGGCGCGGGGCTGCGGTCAGGAGTACGGCTGCTCCTTCCGCGTCCTGCCGGGCCTGTCCCGGGAGTTCACCACCGCCGTGGTCTCGCTCGGCAACACGGCGGTCAACTGCACCAACAAGCCGATCACCATCGAGCGCACGGTGGCCCTGGAGTCCAGCACCACCGACAACATCGCGGGGGAGATCTCCGGCAGCGCCATGCTGGAGGGCACCGTCGACAACACCACGGACGTCTCCGGCAGCGCCGGGGTCAGCAACACGACCACCGTCGGCCACACCGACCACACCGCGCCGACCGACAAGGGCCCCAACGCGGACATCGCCAACAGCGGCTCGGTGAACGTCGCCGGCACGGTCGCGGGGGCCGCCCAGCTCAAGCTCAGCGCCAAGGCGACCTTCGCCCTGGCCTTCCGGGCCAGCTTCTCGCACGAGTGGAAGCGGACCAGCACCGAGACCACCCAGGTGAAGTTCACCGTGAAGCCGGGCGACGAGCTGCAGTTCGGCGTCCTGAACGCGATGACCCGCACCGTGGGCGTGCTGGGCGTGGACGGCACCGGCAAGCTGATCAAGAACGTCGTCGTGGACAGCCCGTCGACCGTCAACGTCAGCTCGGTCGTCGCCCAGACCTTCAGTGCCACGGACCGCTGCCTGTCCCTGCGCCCGCCCGGCCGCTCGCTCCCGGACGGCCTGGTCGAGGTGCCCCCGCGTACCGACCGCACCGCACCCGCCGAGCAGTACCGGCTGACGCCCGACCAGACCTGGGTGCGAATGGAGTGATGCCACCGGCGCCCGTACGCGGCTTGGCCGCCTGCCCGAGGAACCGGGCAGGCGGCCAAGCCGCGTACGGCTGCTACCGGTCGAGGGGCACTGTTCGCGTCCGCACGCCGACGGGCGGGGTGTCGAGGGCGAGCAGCCGCTTGTCCGGGTTCGCGCCGTTGTCCGGGGTACCCGCGGTGGGCCGGGCGGAGCCGCAGCGCTGGAGCTCGGTCTCGGTGAGCGGGCCGGTGCGCTGGTCGTAGCGGTCGGGGAGGGAGACGGCCGGGACATCGAAGGTGGCGTCCAGGCGGTACTTGTTGCGGGGGTTGCCGAAGCTGCCGACCACGCGCTCGCGGGCGGGCTGTACCTCGATCCAACTCACTTCACCGGGCTGGATGGTGGGGTTGAGGGCCTTGCTGCTGGTCCGGCTCCAGGTGAGCGGGTTGCTGGTGGAGACGGCCGCCGCGTTGCCGCCGGCGGCGGCGTACCCGGCGGCCGCCTGGGCGGCCAGGTTGGGGCGGCTCTGCGAGATGTCGGAGCGGCTGGGGACCAGCGGGGTGCCTTTGAGCGCGTAGTACTGGGTGAGGTTGTCGTACGGCGGCTCGGTGGACTCGATCTTCCGGTCGTCGACCACCGCGTTGCGGCTGCAGTTGATGTACACCTCGCCGACCACCCTGGTCTGGCCGTAGTACCGGTAGGAGTACCGGTTGTCCACGGTGAACGTGCAGTTGGTCGCGGACCCTTCGCAGTCGTCCACCGCGATGCCGGGCTCCAGCGGGTCGTTGCCCCGGTAGGCCTTGGGGCCGGGCAGCTGCTCCTTGGTGATCTTCTGGTCGACGGGGGCGGGAGTCTGCTTGGCGGTCACGTTGGTGATCAGCGGGCCGCAGGAGAGCGAGTCGCGGCGCTCCTGGGAGTCGAAGGAGACCAGCGGATTGTCCTCGGTCGCGGTGAACTCGAAGGTGCGGCCGGTGGTCCAGTTGGCGGTGCCGACGGTGTCGGTGCCCTTGGTGGTGACCTGGGGGTCGGGGGCGGGCCCGGCGGTGATGAGCGAGACGTTGTAGGTCTGGCCGTCCTTGAGCTGCTCGGGCTTGCACTGGCGGTACACGCCCGGGCTGTCGTCCCAGTTGAGGGTGACGCCAGAGCCGGCCTTCACGCCCCAGAGGCGGGTGCGCAGGGAGAGTGGGGCGCCGTTCCAGTTGAGCGTGGCGGCCTGGTAGCCGAGCGGGTGCTGGGCGAGGGCCTTGCCGAAGACAGCGCCGGTGTTGTTGTCCGGGGACCAGTCGGCGTGTCCGGCGGCGGTGCCGTTGTCGGGGGCGGCGGGCTGGGCGAAGGTGCCGTTGGGCACCTGGAGGTCCACCGGGTCGGCGGCCCGCGCGGGCGGGGCGGCGGCGAGGGCGAGCCCGAGGGTGATCGCGGAGCAGCCGAGGCGGCGCAGGAGTTGGCGCGTCATCAGCAGAACCACCACTGGCTCGGCGGGATGACGGCGTCGCCGGGCTTGAGGTCCGAGGTCAACGCATTGGGGAGGGTGCAGAGTTCGGAGGCGGCGGTGTTCGGGTCCTGCTCACGAGGGACTTTGCCGAAGTCCTCGACGGCCTGGGTCTCCTTGGCGATGCCGTCCTTCTCGGCCTTGCCGTCGCCCGCCACGCTCGCCACGCAGTCCTTGCTGGTGGGCGGGCACTTGTCGATCTTCTCCTTGTCAGCGGCGACGTCCTTGCAGGCCGGGCTATTGGCGGAATCGCCCGCGCAGGGGTCGTTCTGCTTCGGAGGTTCGGGAGGCGGGGCGGTCTGCTTGGCCGCGACATTGGCGATCAGCACTGGGCAGCCGGAGATGTTCTCACCGGCGCCCGCAGTGAAGGTGATCTGGGGGGCGTCCTCTGCCGCGGTGAACGAATAGGTCCGGCCGACGAACCAGTTCGTGCTCCCGGTGGGGGTGTTGGTGGCGAGCTGGCCCGTCTGGTTGGCCGCACCCGCGACGGTCACGGTGTACTGCCGCTTGGCGGTGCCCCGGGGCACGCAGCCGTCGGGGTTGTCGTCCCAGCTGAGCGTGATCGTGGCGCCGGTCCGTACGCCCCGCAACCGGGTGCTGATCGAGCCGTTCCAGCCGAGCCCGGCGGCCTGGAAGCCCTGGGGATGGGCGGCGCGCGTGGCCGTGGCGCGCCCTCCGCCGACCCAACCGTCGATTCCATGTTCGAATGGCCTGCCGTTGGACACCGTGGGGGAGGAGAACGTCCCGTTCACCACCACGGCCGGCTCGGTGTCCTCCGCGCTCGCCGGGGTCGGGGCCGCCAGGGCGATGGCGCAACTGAGGGTGACGACTAGAAGTCTGGCTCGCTGTGCTCGCAGCACGCTCTCTCCCACTGAAGTCGGCTCGAAACTCCGGAACTTGTGCGCTTGTGAACTGATGGAAAGTCAGCCCCGGCCGCCATGCTTCGGGGCTGGGTGATGGACCGCAACCGCTGACGGGCCGACAGGGCGAAGACGAACGATCTCCGTGGGCCAACGGTGTGGAAAGCGGTTCGGGGGCGCACAACCGTTCTGGTCGTGGGGCATGTATCGACCCGATCCGATTTTCACTTCCAGCTGCGGCCGCGCGGCCACAGTGTCGTGCGGCTCGGTTTCCGAGGGACGCCATGCCACCGCTCTTCCGCCCCTGTGCGGGGCTGCTCGTCGCTGCCCTGACCGCACTGGGTGCCGCCCAGCCCGCGGCAGCCCAGCACCGACCGGCCGTCGTCACCGCTCCGCCGCACCACAGCGCGCCGCTGCACCCGGGCTTCGCCCACGGCGAGCCCGTCCGCCGCTAACGCCCCCGAACCTGAGGACAGAGATGCACCTGCTGCACCGCAAGCTCCGCCGGCTGCCCGTGACGGCCTTGCCCGCGCTGATCGCGAGCCTGACCCTGCTGGGCTCCGTCGCGCTGCCCACCTCCGCCTCCGCGTACGACCTGCGGGTACGCGCCTGGGGCCTGAACACCAACGGCCAGCTGGGCGACGGCACCAAGACCCAGCGGCAGACCCCGGTCTCCGTGGTGGGCCTGTCGGGCGCCGAGCTCAACACGGTCGTGGCCGGGGGCAGCGGTACGACCGGCTTCGCGCTGGCCCTGCTCGCCAACGGCACCGTCGAGGCCTGGGGCCGCAACGACAAGGGCCAGCTCGGCAACGGCACGAGCAGCGCGACCGACGACTTCGCCGTGCCGAGCCTGGTGGCCGGCCTGGGCGGGGTGGACGCGATCGCCGCGGGCGGCTCGCACGCGCTGGCCCTGCTGAAGGACGGCACGGTCAAGGCCTGGGGCGCCAACGACAAGGGCCAGCTCGGCGACGGCACCACCAACGCGGCCGCCACCTCGCTTCCGGTCACCGTGGCCGGACTGGACGACGTCAAGGCGATCGCGGCCGGTGACACCTTCAGCATCGCCCTGCTCAAGGACGGCACGGTCAAGACCTGGGGCAACAACGACAAGGGCCAGCTCGGCGTCACCGCGAAGCCGGCCACCTCGACCGCCACCGTGCCGGCCGCCACCCCGGCGACCCGGACGACCGCGATGGCGATCCCGGAGCTGACCACCGTCAAGGGCATCACCGCCGGGGCCTCGCACGCCCTGGCGATCCTCGCCGACGGCACGGTGATGTCCTGGGGCCTCAACGACAAGGGGCAGCTGGGTGACGACACCACGGCCAACAAGCCGTACCCGGTGCCGGTGCAGGAGCTGAGGAACGTCACCGCCCTCTCGGCGGGCGCCGGGCACACCATCGCGTTGCTCCAGGACCGCACCCTGCGCGGCTGGGGTGCCAACGACAAGGGCCAGGTCGGCGACGGCACCGTCACCCAGCGCACCACCAGCGTGCCGCTGCCCGGGTTGACCGGCGTGGTCGGCATCGCCTCCGGCGCCTCGCACAACCTGGCCGTGCTGGCCGACGGCACCGTCCAGGCCTGGGGCCTGAACGACAAGGGCCAGCTCGGCGACGGCACCCTGCTCCAGCGCAACAACGCGGTCCAGGTGCTCGCCAAGTCCGGCAACGTCGCCACGGTCGCGGCGCCCTCCAACGGCAACTTCAGCCTGGCCCGCTGACCACTTCCCCCTCCCGCAGGAAGGCACCACATGACGAACCCCCGTACCGCACGCCTGCGCCCGGTGCTCGCCACCGCCGTGGCCGCGCTGACCGCCTTCGGCCTGGCCGCGATGCCGGCAGGCACCGCGCACGCCCAGGAGAAGCGCCTCAAGTCCTGGGGCAACAACCGCTCCGGCCAGCTCGGCGACGGCACCTGGACCGACTTCCGCACCACCGCCACCACCGTGCTCGGGCTGACCAGCGCCGAGGTGGTGAAGATCGCGGCGGGCGGCGCCGGGCCCACCAACGGCCACGGACTGGCCCTGCTGACGGACCGTACGGTGCAGTCCTGGGGCACCAACGGCTCCGGGCAGCTCGGCGACGGCTCGGTCTTCAGCCACAACGCGCCCGGACAGGTCGTCAACCTCTCCAACGCCACCGACATCGCGGCGGGCGGCGCTCACAGCCTGGCCCTGCTGGACGACCAGACCGTGGTCTCCTGGGGGAAGAACAACTACGGCCAGCTCGGAAACGGCACCAACATGGACAGCAGCGTGCCGGTCCGGGTCGAAGGCCTCAACAAGGTGATCGCGATCGCCGCCGGACTCAACCACAGCATCGCGCTGCGCGAGGACGGCACCGTCTGGGCCTGGGGCTACAACATCAACGGCCAGCTGGGCGACGGCACTTCGGCCAGCCGGAACGTGCCGTCCCCGGTCACCAACCTGACCGGGGTGACCCGGATCGCGGCCGGGTGCAACCACAACCTCGCCCTGGTCGGCCCGCCGAGCGCCACCAACAGGCCGACCAGCGGCAACTCGCTGAAGGCCTGGGGCTACAACGCCACCGGCCAGCTCGGCGACAACAGCACCATCAACCGCTACACCCCGGTCGACACCCAGGGCATCTGGCTCGGCGGGGTCTCCCAGATCGCCGCCGGCTGCAACCACAGCCTGGCCGTCACCGACAGCGACAACAAGCTCAAGGCCTGGGGGCAGAACACCTCGGGCCAGGTCGGTGACGGCACCACGGACTACCGCATCACCCCCGTCACCGTCCCGGGCATCAGGGGTGTCCAACTGGTGGCCGGTGGCCGCGAGCACACGATCGCCCTGCTCGGCGACAACACCGTCCGCTCCTGGGGTGCCAACGGCTCCGGCCAGCTCGCCAACGGCACCACCACCGACAGCACCACCCCGGTCACCAGCCTGACCGCCCTGACCGGCGTCGACAAGATCGCCGCCCCGGTCGGCGGAGACTTCAGCCTCGCCAACTGACACCCGGCCCGCCCCGCACCTGTCCCGGTTTCGGCCGGGGCAGGTGCTCCTTCGTGGCCGTGCGGCCTGGTTGACGGGCGTCGTGGTCTAGATTCCCAGCTCCTTCGCGGCGAGTGCGGTGCCCTCCACGCGGGCACGGATCTTGGCGAACGCGGTGTCGCGGGAGGTGGACCGGTCGTCGGCGAACGGCGAGAAGCCGGCGTCGTCGCAGGTGCCCAGCTGGTCCACCGGGATGTGGCGGGCGGCATGCAGGACGCGATCGCGCACCGCCTCGGGCGTCTCCACGCTTGGGTCGAGCGGGTCGGTCACCCCGACGAAGACCCGGATGCCGGGCCGCAGCTGGTCGGCAATGATGCCCAGGACGCGGTCCGGGTCGGGCTCGCTGGCCAGCTGGAGGTAGAAGTTGCCGACGGTGAGCTTGAACAGGTGCGGCAGCAGGTCGGCGTAGTCGACATCGAGGCTGTGGGCGGAGTCCTGATCGGCCCCGGGGCCGGTGTAGACGCCGATTCGGGCTCGCTCGGCCTCGGTGAAGCGGGACAGCACCTTGTTGTTCAGGTCGATGAACTCCCGCAGCATCTGTCCGCTGGGGTCGAGCTTGAGTGACAGGCGGCCTTCCTCGAAGTCCAGTTGGACGACGTGCGCGCCCGCGTCCAGGCAGCCGCGGATGTCGGTCTCCGCCTCGTTCAGCAGGTCGTCGAGGAACTGCTCGCGCGGATAGCCTGCGATCCCGGCGGGCGGGTAGAGCAGGCTGAGGACGGAGGGTGCGGCGACGGCCTGCTTCACGGGGACGTTCGCGTGCTTCTTCGCGGCCCGCAGGTACTGATCCGCGTGCATCTTGTAGCGGAGGGGTCCGGAGGCGAGGCGGGGCAGCTGCCGGGTGTGGCCGTCGGCGAAGGGGATGACGGCCCCGTCGGCGGACAGGTTGGACAGCCCCTCGACCGGATAGGTGAGGAAGCTGGACTTGGCCTGCTCGCCGTCGGTGACCACCGGTGACCCGGTGGCCTCCAGAGCCTCGATGGTCTCGCGCACGGCCCGGCCCTGGATCGCGGCGAACGCGGCGCCGTCGACTCGCCCGGCCTGGAACTCCGAGATCGCGGCCAGCAGTTCGGGAGAGCGCGGAATGCTGCCGATGAGTTCAGTGGGAATGGTCACGGCAGCAGCGTAGGAGGAGCGGCAGCACAAGCCTCCGCCGACACGTGCGAGACGGCCGCATCAGCCACTTTCAGGGCATCGAGCACCGTCCGGTTGACCCGCGCGCAGGTCGGTCGCGAGCGAGGCCGGCACGCTGAACCCGCCGTCTGGCATCTGGGAGCCCCGCCCATGCCGATTCGCGCGTTTTGCGCCTTCTGCGTTCTGGAGTGATCGGCGTGCGGCCTGGACCCAGGCGAGAACGTCGTTCACGGTGGGGTGCCGGACGCTGCCAATCGAACGGGACAGGAGTGAGCGACGTCTGCCGGTGGTCGTGTACTACCACGGTGGTGGGCTCGGACCCCCACCGGCGAGCGGGGCAGGCCCTGACGGCGTCGGTCAGAGCAGGAAGACGGCGACGGTGGTGGTGAGGAGCAGCGTGGTGACGACGGGCCAGTAGAGCAGTCGGGCGGCCATGTTGCCGTTCCAGTCGAGCAGGCGGAATCGGCGGGTGGAGGTGTACTCGACGACGTTGAAGGCGACCAGGGCGATCACCAGGTAGAGGATGAAGTAGAAGTACTCGGCGTACACCACGCCGGTGGAGCCGGTGGTGGAGCGCAGTGAGCTGTGCTGGACGGCGACGACGAGCATCATGGCGCCGCAGAAGCCGATGACGGTCCAGGTGGAGAAGCCGGCCAGTGAGCGGCGGTCGGTGTCGGTGGTGACGACGAAGAGCGAGGCGAACACCAGCAGGGTGATGACGATCAGCGGGACGAGCCGGTCGAGCAGGGGGCTGAGGAACTCGCGGGTGACGCCGGTGGAGAAGTGCAGGGTGGGGATGGTGGCGTCAGTGGTGCTGTCGGTGCGGCCGAGGGTGGAGCGGGTGGTGGACTCGCCCATGGAGAAGGCGCTGAAGTGGGTGCGCCACTCGCCGGTGACCATGCCGGTGTAGAGGCCGAGGTTCTGCTCGGGTTCCCAGGGCGGGTAGGCCGCGAAGTCCGGGACGAGGACGGTGCCGGGGGTCTTGGGCCACATCGTCGACCAGATGACCTGCCGGTCGAGGGGGTAGTGGCTGTAGTCGAACTGCTCGCGCAGGGTGGTGCGCAGTTTCCAGCCGACGGTCTGGGTGTTGTCGCTGTTGGTGTGGAGGTAGACCTGCTCGGCCACGCCGCCGTCGACGGCGGCGGGCAGTTCGACGGCGGCGGTCTTGGTGTCGGCGTCGGCGGGCAGGCGTTGCCAGAGGTAGCCGGTGAGGCGGATGTTGTTGGCGTCGGTGAACTGGGCGGTCTGGATCATCATGCCGGTGGGGATCTGCCGCATCCCCTCGCGTCCTTCGCCACGCAGGTAGGAGGTGGCTGCCGCCTGGGTGGTGACCACCGTGCCGGGGGAGCCGGTGAGGGTGTCGTCGGCGGCGACCGCGGCCCAGACGAACACGGTGGCGAGCAGGCAGAGCACGCTGACGCTCACGCTGAACCAGCCCAGGGTGGACGGCTTGGCGGGACGGGGCCGCAACAGCAGCCAGGCCACCAGGGCGAGCCCGACCACCGAGCAGGCCAGCACGACGGCCAGGCGGCGGCCGTGCTGCATCACCTCGTGCACCGGCTCGTCGATCCCGGCGGCGGCGACGCCGGCGAGGACGAAGAGGGCTACGGCGAGTGCCGCCGTGACGATCCGCGGCGGGCCCCAGTGGGCACGGGCAGGGCTGGTGGGCGAGGACATGGCGGCTCCGGCGGCGAAGGGTGTGCCCCGAGCATGACCACGCCCCGCTTCGGGAGCAGGCCGGGAATCGCCGGATCGTTGACGATCCGTCGGGAAGTTCCGCCGGATGGCCCCGAGCGTCGGATCCCCGCCGCCGCGAGGTCGGCCTCGATCCGGGCCGACAGCTCCACGGCCGCCTCGCCTCGCGCCGACCCCCGCAGCACCAGCGGACTTACCCGCCCCCGGTCACCGTCGACCGGATGGTGCCGGTCGCGGTTTCTGGTTTCACCCGTTGCCGACACCCGCCGAGGATCATGCTCGCTGCGGGTTGTCCAGCGGCAGGGTGTGCCCTCCTATTTCGTGGTTCGAAGGCCGACTGTACGCACCGGGGTCCGAGGACTTGGCCCGTACGGTGCGGGGTCAGCGCACCAGGGCCGGCCGGGGCAGCAGGGTCTGCAGAAGGAGAGAGGTGGCGTCCTCCATGTCGATGTCGCCGAGCTCGTGGTTGATCCGGGTCAGTTGGGCGGCGGAGGCCCGCAGTGCCTCGATGTCGCCGGCGGCGTGGTGGGCGCGGAAGATGCAGCGGTGCAGGGTCTCGTTCTCCTGGCCGGCGAGGAGTCCGCGTCGGGCGGCCCATAGGGCGCCAGGGATGTCGCGCGCTTCCAAGCGGCGGGTGGAGAGTTCGTAGGCGGTGTGCGTGATCTCGGAGACCATGCCCTGGATGGCGTGCTCGGCCCAGGTGTAGCGGCCGGAGTCGGTGCCGGCGAACGGCCGCCCGCGGACGAGGGCGAGGGCGCGGCGCAGGGCGAGATCGCCGTCCTCGCCCTGGTCGGTGAGGCCTTGGCGGCTGTGGCGCTGGAAGAGCGTCCAGTCGCAGGTGACGGTGCGGGCCAGGCGGTATCGGTTGTCGCCGGTGTCCTGGATGCGCGGGAAGTGGGCGTTGCCGTCCGGTGCTGCGCCGAGCCAGGTGCGGGTGCGGGAGATAACGGCGTTGCGGACCGACTTGCTGACGATCTGTCCGGGCCAGAGCGCGTCGTCCAGGGCGTGGTGGTCGCCGCCGGGGTTCAGCGCGAGGTAGGCGATCAGTTCGGTGGAGGTGCGTCGGCGGTTGGAGTCGACCTCGCCGGCGGCACCTTCGACTGCGAGGGGCCCGAGCAGCAGCACGGACGGCCCGCTGCTCGCGTCGTTCGACTCCGCCTGCCCTCGGCCCGGCGCGGCCAGGACGTGCGCGGTGGCGGGGGGAGCGGGAAGGGAGGACTGCGCACCTGCCGATGCCGGTGTTGTCGTTGGCGCGGGGAGGGGGGCAGGCGCCTCGGTGGTTCCGGTGACCGGCTGTGCTGCCCGGGCCCGGTCGTCGCGCTGCCAGGCGATCGCCCGCCCGTCGGCGGGGGAGAGGCTGCCGGCCTCCATCGCCTCCAGGACCAGCTCCAGCAACTCCAGCCGCGCGGCCCCCGTTCCCTGCTCGCAGACCGCCTGAAGGCCGGCGGCGGCCGCGGTGGCGTGCACGGCCCGGCCATGGACGACGTCGGCGGGGCTCGGCGCCGGGTCTGCGAGATCCTCGGCGACGGCGAGGTTCCCGCCGAGGGCCTCGCGATCGGCGGCGAGGTCGCGGCAGACCCGGTTGAGCGTGTCGAGGACGAGGTTGGCGGCGGGCCGGCCGGGCCGGGTGTGGACACGGCCCGAACACGCAGTCTCGTAGAAGCCGGCGAGCACCACCTGAGCGACATCATCGAAGGTGCGGCCCCCGAAGGCGCGGACCTGGCCCTGGGTCATACGCACCGCCGCCGGGACCATGGCCTGCACCACGATCCGCGCGGCGAGCGCAGCGGCACTGTCGAAGCCGCAGGCACGCCGCAGCAGAGCGCGCAGCACCGCGTCGGTGCCGACAGGCGAGAGCGAGCCGGCTCCCCGGCGCAGGGCGGCCAGCAACGGTCCGGGCCCAAGACCGCTCACCTCGGCACCGGCCGCCGC
>FTKT01004865.1_pt1 | contig 16696 bp, 16 predicted proteins | sample 1658271 | NCBI WGS metagenome assembly FTKT01 (sample SAMEA3914811, study PRJEB12502) | metagenome | biome: forest; material: soil | place: Canada | collected 2011-08-04 | depth 0.3 m | reverse complement strand
CCGAACAACATCAACAACGTCCGGATGAAGCTCAAGCGCCTGACCGGGCGCAACATCCTGACCGAGACCGAACCGGGCCTGTTCACCCTGCCACGAACGTAGCCGTCCGGCGCGGCCACTTCCTCCGCTACGGCGAAACGGACATCAGCTCACGTTCCGCCCTCTCAGAGACAGGATATCCCGGGCAGCCGCACCCCTCACGACCTGCGACTTCCTAAGAAGCAGGTCGAGATAGCGCACCGGTCCGGCAGGCTTGCGAGCCATGGTTCCACTCTCCAGTCAGCGGCACGGGCCTGCATCCTGGAGGTGCAAGGGCGACCCGTCGCTCTGGGAGGAGGAGGCGAACTCCTACATCGCCCCGGTCCTGGGGCTCCCGGAGCTACCGTTCGTCAACTGGTCCTCGCCACACCCGACACCGGCCGACGGAGTCTTCTGGAAGACCCCGGAGATCGCGGCCTGGGCGGGCGCCCGCCCCTTCGCCTGGCTCGACGACCAGATCACCGAGGCCGACCACAGCTGGCTCGCCACCCACCACACCGGCCCGGCCCTGCTCCACTGGATCGATCCCCGGGCCGGCCTCCAGGCGGAGGACTTCGCAGCCCTGAGGTCATGGGCCGAGAACCTCGGATCTGACAGCTGAAGACAAGACAGCGCGGAAGGCAGCCCGTCGTTCCTGACCGCCGCGCCCCGGCTTCGGACCGTCAGACCGCCAAACCGTCAGACCGTCAGACGACGGCGCAGCGACCGGGCGGCGCGGGCGACGGAACGGGAACGGAGCGGGTGGCCGTGCTTGCACAGGTACCAGGCGAGCCAGGTCAATGATTCGGCGAGAGAGGCGAGTTGACTCCTCGGATGCGGTTCGGGGAGCCGGGCCACCAGTCGCAGCGTCTCATCGGCGAGCGCCGGAACCTCGGAGTGGAGGTCGAGCCGGGCAAGACGCAGGGTCAGGTTGCTGGTCGCATGGGTGAGGCCGGAGAGGTCGTCCGGGTCGACCGGGGGCGTCCGGCGGAACAGGGCGACGGCCTCGCGACTGGCGGTGAGTGCGTCCTCATGCCGGTCGGCGTCGGCACAGCGGATACTGAGGTTGTTCAAGGCCCTTGCCAGTTCACGCAGTTGGGCGACCTCTCGCCGGGCGGCCCAGATCCGGTAGTGCGCGATGGACTCCTCGGCGGCCCGGAGGGCCTCGCCGTGACGGCCGAGCGAGGCCAACCGGGTGCCCAGACTGTCGAGCGAGTTCGCCAGCAGCAGGCGGACCGTACCGGACTCGCTCTCCGGCCGTGCGGCGACGGCGAGTTGTCGACGATAGGTGGCGATGGCCGCGGCGATGAGCGCGATCGCCTCGGCGGACCGGCCGAGCCAGGCCAGAGTCAGGCCGAGGTCGTTGCGAAAGACGGCGAGCCGGAGTTCCACCGATGCGTCACCCGCCGCAAGCCGCTCGGCCCGCTCCACGGCGGCCCGCAGCAGCGGCAGGCCACCCTGGAGATCACCGGCGTTGGCGAGCAGCATGCCCCTGCCGGCGAACTCCTCCGCCACTTCGAGCTCGTCCGAGCGTGCTGCGCCCTGATCGGGCATGCCGTGGTCCCCCCTGCTCCGGATGCCGTTCGGCCCCAGTCTGCCGGAGTGTACGACCCGAGGACATACCCCAACGCGAACTACCTGCCGTGACTGCGGGATCCGCTCATGCGGGAAGGAAGAACCCGGTGATGTCGGCGAGTCGGCCGTTGCGGTGCAGCGCGGTGCTCACGCCCGCCATGGCGGGTTCGTCCTGCTCGCCGAGCTGGGTCCACCGTGCGAGCGACCGGTCGTGGTGGTCGAGGACCTCGTCGATCCGGAACCGGTGGCCGGGGAAGGCTCCCGCGAATCCGGCCATGTAGGCGGCCAGCTCGGTCAGCCCGCCCACCTCCGTGCCCGGGTCCCGGTAGGCGACGTCTTCGACCGCCACCGCGCGAAGGTCGGCGAGCCGCTCGTCGGGGTCGGCCGACCAGCACGCGGCATAGTTCGTCCAGAGCTGCTGTGAGTCACTCATCGCTGTCCCTCTTTCTCGGGGCCGATCGACGCCATCGCGCCGTCGGTGATGGTGTGCAGTTTCGTAAGCGGCGTACCGGCCCTGACCAGCACCAACAGGCCCTGATAGAGCGCCAGCAGCCGGGCCGCCGACAGCTCGACGTCCAGCTCCGCCGACAGCAGCCCCAGAGCGCGGGCCCGTGTCAGCGCCTCCGCGAAGCCGGACTCGATCACATCCAGCCCTCGGCGCACTCCGGCGGCGGCCTGCGGAACGGTGAAGGACTCCACGGCGGTATTGGTGAGCAGACAGCCCGGATCGGGATCGAGACCGGTCTCGAACGCCGACGTGAAGAACGACCGAATACCCGCCACCGGATCCGCCGGCTCCAGGAGATGCGCCCGGACCCGCCCCTGCACCACCTGGTCGTTGTAGGCGTCCAACGCGGCACTGAACAGGCCGTCCTTGCTCTCGAAGACCCGATACAGGCTCCCCGGATGCAGCCCGGTCGCCTCCTCGATGTCCCGCACCGAGGCACCGAGGTAACCCCGGTGACGGAACAGCCGCATGGCAGAGGCCAGCACCTCCGCCCGGTCCCAGAGCTGCCTACGGCCCACGAGCGCCTCCATAGTTGAACGACTGCTCACAAAAATAGCACGCCGCCCGGCCAGCCGTGCTCGCGCACCACCTCGGAAGCGCCCACAGCGCAAAGCTCCCGCCCGATCAGATGGATCGGGCGGGAGCTCATGACTACTCACGAGTGGTTGCTGGGTGGGGAGTTGACGACTGGAATCGAATCCGAACGGGTGTCCCGGCTCGGGGCGGCTCGACGTGCACTCCGCCGACACGCCCACCCGGGCGCCCAACCCCGGGTCCCCTACTCGTAACGCAGTCCCGCCGGCTTGGTTCGGCGCCACAGCACGGGCAGGCTCATCGTCGTGATCAGCAGCACCACCGCGGCGCCCGCGCCGGTCATCAGGGCGAGGTCGCCCCAGACGAAGCCGATCGGCACCTTGGCCAGGAAGAGCAGCGCGGTGCCCAGGGCCAGGCCGGCGGCCACCGCGAGTGCCAGGCCGAGGACGACCGGGACGATGCTCTGACAGAGCAGTGCGCAGGCCAGCGTGCGGGCGCGGGTACCGAACGCGCTGAGCACCGCCACGGTGCGCCTGCGCTCGCGTAGTTGCTCCAGCAGACCGATCAGCATGCTGGCGCCGATCAGGGCCAGGATCGCCACCGTGCCGGCTGTCAGGGCGTTGCGCACGCCGAGGAACCTGGTGTCCGGCAGCCCGCTGGTGGGGTTGTACACGCTGCTTTCCACGCTGATCAGCGCCGCGTCCGTGCGGATCCGGTCCTCGGCGTCCGGTGTGCCGGGCAGCGGGTGCACCTCGACTCTGGCGTTCTCGGAGCGCAGCAGGGCGGCCGGGAGAACGGACGGTGTGGCCAGGACGGTGTCCGTGTAGCGGGGGCGACCGCCGTCCGTGGACCGTTCGACCGTGGCGCGGGAGGCCGGCAGCTGCCAGCTGCTCATCGGCCCGCCGACCAGCTCCAGCCGCACCTGTCCGCCGGCCGCGAGCGGGCTGTGGCCGGCCGCGCCGGACCGCACGCCCAGGGCGGTGAACACGTCCCCGTCGGCGCAGTCGGCGATGTGGTTCATGGCCTTCAGGGTCGCGCAGTCGGCCACCCGGATGGTGAAGAGCTGGTCGCCCGCGCCGGCGTAGATGTCGGTGTAGCCGGTCGCGTCGCCGACCCCGGGGCTGTGGCGCAGCTGGTCGGCGAGTTGCCCGGCGCGGTCGCCGGCCGCTTCGAAGCTGACGGACAGCAGCGTGCGGTCCATGGCGGCCAGTTCGGCCGGGGCGGGGCTGCGCGCGGTGGCGAGCGCGCCGATCAGGGTCTGCAGGGCGATCGCGCCGGCCACCGTCACCACGATGCCGGTCACCGGCCGGGCCGCGCTCTCCGGGCTGAACCGCAGCCGCCCGAGCGCCAGTTGCCAGGCCGGCGGCCCGCTGACCCGGCGCAGCGCGCGGGAGGCCAGAGCGACCAGCGGCGGCAGCAGCAGGGTGGCGCCGACCAGCAGCAGGAGCAGGCCGACGATCAGGACGGCCAAGGCCCGGTTGTCGTCGAGCGAGGTGAGCTTGCCACGCTGGGTGAAGAGCAGGCCGAGACCGAGCAGCGGCAGCAGCACCCGCCACCAGAGCGCGCGTCGCCGGGTCTCGGTGCCCCGCAGCACGCCGAGCGGCTCGGCGGCGATCCGACGCATGGTCAGCATGGTGACGGTGACGGCCAGCAGCGGGACGGCGACGAGCACCAGGGCCGCCAGCACCGGCTGCGGCTGGATGTCGTCGGCGAAGACGCTCAGCCCCGCGATGGTCACCTTTGCCACCAGCTGACGGCCGACCAGGAAGAAGACGGCGCCCAGCCCCAGGCCCACGAGCGCGCCGGCCAGCGACTCGCCGGCCGAGATCCGCGCGGTGGTGGAGCGGTCGGCACCCGCCAGCCGCAGGGCGGCCAGCCGGCGGTCGCGCGCCTCGCTGCCGAATCGCGCGGCGGCGGCGACGAACACGGCCACCGGGCTGAGCAGGATCACCACGCCGGCCACGGTGAGCAGCAGCAGTACCGGGTCGGTCGGCTTGGACGGCAGCTTGTCCACGAAGTGGTCGATCCGCAGCGTTTGCGAATCGGCGTCGGTCAGCTGGTCACTGCCCAGGTAGAAGGCGTAGTCGCCGGGCCCGGCCAGGCCGGCGGGGCCGATCGTGCCGGAGATCGGCTCGGGGTAGCGCTCGCGCAGCAGCGCTGCGCCGGGCGAGCGCAGCAGCTCGGCCAGTGCCGGCGAGACGACGAGCGTGCCGGGGGCGGGATAGGCGCTCAAGCCCGGCGGCAGCGGGGAGTTCGGCCCTTCGGGCTGCACGATCCGGCCGAAGAAGTCCTGGCCGTGGTAGACGCCGCGGGCGTTGTGGATCAACAGGCTGTGGTCGGAGCGCGGCGCGATGACGGCCGAGACCACCGCGCCGCTCTGGGTGCGCAGCTTGTCGTCACGGTGCTCGCGCACACTGGGGAAGGAGGCGGCCAGCAGCAGCGTGGCCACACCGAGGCCGACGCCTATCGCGGTCAGCGCGGTGCGCAGCCGGCTGTCCCGGCCGCCGTTGAACGCCAGGCGCAGGCCGAGCGCCAGGTCGGTGGCCAGGCGGGAGAGCGGACGATCGGTCATCGGCTCTCCCCGGGCTCGCGGGTGCGCCCGTCGCGCACCACGACTTCGCGGTCCGCGTAGGCGGCCACCCGCATGTCGTGGGTGACCAGCAGCACAGCCGCGCCGGACTCCCGGGCGGCGGCCACGAGCAGCGCCATCACCTGCTCGCCGTGCAGCGAGTCGAGCGCACCGGTGGGCTCATCGGCGAAGATCACCGCCGGCTCGGTGACCAGCGCGCGGGCGATCGCGGCCCGCTGGCCCTGGCCGCCGGACAGCTCGCCCGGCCGCTTGTCGGCCAGGTCCGCCACGTCCAGCCGCTCCAGCCACTGCCTGGCCCGCTCCTCGGCGGCGCGTCGGCGGACGCCGTTAAGCCGCAGCGGGAACGCCACGTTCTCCAGGCAGGACAGTTCGGGCACCAGCTGGCCGAACTGGAAGACGAAGCCGAAGTCGGCCCGGCGCAGTGCGCTGCGGGCGCCGTCCGAAAGAGTGGCCAAGTCCTGGCCGCGGTAGCTGACGGTGCCGGCCTCGGGCCGGATCAGACCGGCCAGGCAGTGCAGCAGGGTGGACTTGCCGGAGCCGGAGCTGCCCAGCACGGCGACCAGCTCGCCGGGGCCGATCTCCAGTGAGGCGCCGCTCAGGGCCTGGGTGAGGCCGAAGCTCTTCTGGATGTCGGTGGCGGCCAGCAGCGCGCCCTCGGCGAGCGGGCCGGGGATGCGGGCGGTGGTGGTGGCGGCGGTGGCCATCAGGCGCGCACCTTCCTGGCCAGCTCGTCCAGTCGGGCCGCGGTCAGCTCCAGCCAGCGGAGGTCGGCCTCCAGGTGGAACAGCGCGTGGTCGCAGAGCAGTTGGTCAGCCAGGTCGCCGTCCAGCTTGCGGCGGGTCAGGTCGCGCATGTGGCGCAGGTGTTCGGTGCGCTGAGTCTCCAGCACCTCCTGGGCGGGGCGCCCCGTCATCAGGGCCAGCACCACCTTGGTGTAGAGGGTGCTCTGCAGGTAGGAGGCGGGGCTCTCGGGCTCGGCCAGCCAGCGGGCGACGTCGGTGATCCCGGCCTCGGTGATCACGTACCGCTTGCGCTCGGGGCCCTCGCCCTGCTCGGTCCCGCAGACCTCGACCAGGCCGTTCTTCAGCAGCCGGGACAGCGTCGCGTAGACCTGGCCGTAGGGCAGCGCGCGGGCCTGGCCGAAACGCTCGTCGTAGTCGCGCTTGAGGTCGTAGCCGTGGCGCGGACGGGACTCCAGGAGCCCCAGGATGGTGTGGCCAAGTGACATGCGGGTCACTGTACACAAGGTGTATACATCGAACGCAGAGTGGGCCCGCCCCAGCCGGCTCCAGGCTCTGTCAGGTGGCGCGCGGGGGCCGGCCAGGAGTGGTGTCCGGCAGGGCCCGGATCCGCTCAGGCCTCGCCGGACGGTGTGCCGACGGACACCACCACCGCGGCCGTCCGCCCTGCGGGCGCGGCATAGGTCACCGAGTCACCGGCGCGGTGGCCGAGCAGCGCGTGGCCGAGCGGGCTGTCGGCCGTCACCAGCTCCTGGTCCAACTCGCTGGCGAGCTCGCCGATCTGGACGGTCTCCCTGGTGCCGTCGGCGAACTGCACGGTGACGCTGCTGCCCACCCCGATCACGTCGGGGCGCGGTGCGGCGGCCACGGTCGCCTGGCTCAGCCGCGTCGTGATCTCGGCGATCCGGGAGTCCAGGCGGGCGGCCTCGGTGGCGCGCTGCAGCTCATCGGCCTGATCGGCCCGGTCGCCGGCCGCATCGGCGTCGCGGCCCTGCAGGGTCGCCGTGACCGCGTCGCGTTCGGTACGCAGGTCGGAGAGTTCCTGTTCGAGCGCCCGGCGGGCGTCGGGGTTGATCGACTCGGGGATTCCAGTCATTCCTGCTCCCGTGGTGATGGCCGGACAGCATCAATCGTCATGAACAACATATTTGTGCACATAACAATTCTCATCCCGGGCGCACCCGAGCACTGGCCTGTACCGGCTTGGGACGGCTCGGGCTCCACTCGGTTGCGGGTGTCTGCGGCGAAGCGTCTAGTGGATGGGGGGCTCAACCGGCACGTTTCGGAGCACAGGGCATTTCTGACCGAGGCCGGCCCGCGCTGGTGCCTGTCGGCGACCGACCCGGGCCAGGAGGATCAGGAGAAGACATGACTCACCACAAGTCGAACAAGGCCGTCGAGGGCGAGACGGACACCGGCCACGGGCGTGGCATGCCGCGGCGCCCCGACGACGACCAGCTCGAGGAGCGCACCGAGGAGGACCGCGCGCAGGCGGGCCTGGACCCGGACCCGGGCGTGTCCTTCGCGGACCAGAACCCCGAGGCGCAGTACGCGGACGAGCAGAACGAACTCGACCGCGAGGTCGCGGAAGGCGACGTCTCCACCGATTAGTGCCGCGCCGGGACCCGACCGCAGAGAACCCGGGCCAGACCGCCTGCCCGCGAACACGATCGACCCGAGCCGACCCGACCAAGCCGACCGAGCTGCGGCGTGCGCGGCTCCGTTCTCGCCCCCAGGACCGAGCCGCGCTCACCTGGTATTCACCGGGTAGTCGCAGTCGAGGTCCGCAGCCCTCCGGAGGTTCCGGACCCGCCCGCGCGAGCGCGAGGGGTGCCTGCTGCTGGACCGTATGCTCCACGACACCTCAGAGCGGCAGGAGGCCGGCACCCCGGTGCTGCGCGCTCAGGCGGGGTGGGTGGCCTCCGTACGGTTCGCGGGGGCGGGTTCGGATCGGACCACGGTCACCTTGAGGTGCTTCATGATCGGCTGATCGCTCTGGGTGCTGTAGTCGCCGATTGCGCAGAGCACGTTCATCTCGGGCATGTAGCCGGCCGCGCAGCCGCGGGGGATGTCGTAGGGGACGGCCAGGTAGCCGTGCAGGGAGCGGGTGGAGCCGTCCCGGGCGGTGGCGGTGATGTCGACGGGGTCGAACTCGGTGAGGCCGCGTTCGCGCAGGTCGTCGGGGTTCATGAAGATCAGCGTGCGCAGGTTCGTGACGCCGCGGTAGCGGTCGTTGTCGGAGTAGATGGTGGTGTTCCACTGGTCGTGGCTGCGCATGGTGCCGAGCGCGAGGGTGCCGGGGGCGGGCACGACGTCCGGCAGTGGGGCGGCGGAGAACTCGGCCTTGCCGGTGGGGGTGAGGAAGACGAGTTCACGGGCGGGCTGCTTGATCCGGAAGCCCAGTGGCAGGCGGACGCGGCGGTTGAAGTCCTCGAATCCGTCCAGGACTTGGGCCATGGTGTCGCGGATGCGATCGTAGTCCTCGACGTACCACTGCCATGGGGTGCTGCTCTGCGGGAGTGCGGCGTGGGCCAGGCCGGCGATGATGGCGGGCTCGGAGAGCAGGTGCGGCGAGGCCGGGCGCTTCATGCCGTGGGAGAGGTGCACCATGCTCATCGAGTCCTCGACGGAGGTGGCCTGCTCGCCGGTGCGCTGCCGGTCCTTCTCGGTGCGGCCCAGGCAGGGCAGGATCAGCGCGCGGCGGCCGTGGACGAGGTGGCTGCGGTTCAGCTTGGTGCTCACGTGCACGGTCAGTTCGCAGCTGCGAAGGCCCGCGTAGGTGTAAACGGTGTCGGGGGCGGCGAGCGCGAAATTTCCGCCCATGCCGATGAAGACCTTGATGTCGCCGCGGTTCATCGCCTCAATGGTGGCGACGGTGTCCTTGCCGTCCTCGCGTGGCGGGTCGATCCGGCAGACCTCGCCGAGCCGCTCCAGGAAGGCCTCGGCGGGCCGGTGGTCGATGCCGCAGGTCCGGTTGCCCTGGACGTTGCTGTGTCCGCGCACCGGGGACGGGCCGGCGCCCTCGCGGCCCAGGTTGCCGCGCAGCAGGAGCAGGTTGACGATCTCGCGGACCGTGTCGACACCGTGCTCGTGCTGGGTGACGCCGAGGCACCAGCTGATGATGCTGCGGTCGGCCTCGCGGTAGACCCGCGCGGCCTTCAGGATCTCCGCCCGGCCGACGGCGGACTGCCGCTCGATCTCCTCCCACCCCGTGGCCTCGCACAGCTTCCGGTACTCCTCGAAGCCGTGCGTGTGACGGTCGATGAACAGCTGGTCCAGCGCCTTCGGGTCGGTCGCGGACTGCTCCAGGATCGCCTTGGCCATGCCGCGCAGCAGCGCCATGTCGCCGCCGATGCGCGGCTGGATGTTCAAGGTACTGGTCCGCGTCGACTTGTTCAGGGCCATGTCGACGAAGTCGTGGGGGATGATCGTGCGCGTGGCCGCGGCCTCGACCAGCGGGTTGACGTGCACGATCTGCGCGCCGCGCTTGTACGCCTCGGCGAGCGCGGTCAGCATCCGGGGCGCGTTGGAGGCGGCGTTGACCCCGAGGATGAACAGGGCGTCGGTGCTCTCCCAGTCCTTGAGGTCCACGGTGCCCTTGCCCGTGCCCAGCGAGGCCTGCATGGCCCGGCCGCTGGCCTCGTGGCACATGTTGGAGCAGTCGGGCAGGTTGTTGGTGCCGAGTTCACGGGCCATCAACTGGTAGAGGAACGTGGCCTCGTTGCCCAGCCGCCCCGAGGTGTAGAAGACCGCCCGGTTCGGGTCGTCCAGCTCCCGAAGCGTGCGTCCGACCAGTTCGAAGGCGTCCTTCCAGGTGATCGGCAGATAGCGGTCGGTGGCCTCGTCGTAGACCATCGGCTCGGTGAGCCGGCCCTGGTCCTCCAGGGCGAAGTCGGTCCACTCCGCCAGCTCGGCGACCGTGTGGGCGGCGAAGAACGCGCGGTCGACGCGCTTGCGGGTCATCTCCCAGGTGACGTGCTTGATGCCGTTCTCGCACAGGTCGAGCTTGAGGCCCTTGACGTCGTCGGGCCAGGCGCACCCGGGGCAGTCGAAGCCGCCGTCCTCGTGGTTCATCTTCATGATCGCCCGCGGCCCGTCCAGGTACTCGCCCTCGCGGACCAGGAACTTCGTCACGCTCTTGGCCGCGCCCCAGCCGGCGGCCGGATGGTGGTACGGGCGGAACCCGGGGCGCTCTTCGGGGACGGGGCCCACGCTGGGCTCCACGGCTGCCCTGGGCTCCACGGCCGTCCTGGGGGGCTCGGCCGTCGGGTCATCGGCAGCGCTCATGACACTCACCTTCAGCTGTTCGAGCGTGGGCAGGTACCTGGTTGTGGGGCTGTTGCGGTTGGGCGTGCCGGCCGGGCGAGCCGTCGAGCACGTCGAAGACGCAGGGCGGAGTCGGTCGTGGCAGACGCCACCGCTGGCCTGCGAGCATTCGACTCCTCCGATCGTATGGACGCGGGTTCAGTCATCGCATGTCGGCGGCCCGGCTTCGAGCAGTGGCACTCCGAGCGCGCGGGTGACGCGCGTGCGGATCTCAGCCGATGGCATGGGCCCGCTGGAGACCGCCAGGCGGAGCGTGGGGCTGGGCGGACCGGGCGGACCGGGCGGGACGGTTCGCGCGAGGGCCGAGAAGAGAGCCGGTTCCGCCGCGAGGACCGTCACGCGGTCCTGGTCGATGGTGCGTGTCAGGCCTGGCATGTCCTCGGGGTCCCGGGGCTGGCTCAGCCCCGCGCCGGCGAGGACGACGGCGTTGAGGGCGTAGGTCTGGCCGAAGGTGCCGGACATCGGGGCGCAGGCGAGCACCGTGTCGGAGGAGGTGAGGTCGAGGGAGCGGGTGGCGGCGGCGAACGCCGCCGCCCGGAGCTGTCGGTGGCTGAAGCTGCTGGTGGCCGCAGTGCCGGAAGGGTCGCCGGCTGCCTGCGGTGCCCGGGTGATCACGGCGGTGTCGTCGTCGGCGCGGTGCACGAGGTTGGTGTGCTGCGGCCAGAAGGCCACCTGGTCGAGGAAGTCCGCGCCCACCCTGACGCGCAGGCGCCGCGGCGCCGGGTCCGGTTCGGGCGGCGGCGCCGCTTCGCCACGGTCCGCGAAGCACAGGCGGACGTCGAACGTGTCGGGGCGGCGGCGGACCCCCTCCCGCTCGCGTTGGGTGCCGAGGACGACGGCGACCGCGCCGACCCGCAGCACCCCGTAGTAGAGGACCGCGAAGGCCGGGGCGCGCTCCAGGGCCAGTGCGACACGGTCACCCGGCTGGATGCCGTGGGCGATCAAGCCGCCGGCCACCCGGGAACTGAGCTCGTCCAGGCCCGCATAGCTCAGCACCTCGCGACCGAGCCGCACCGCCGGGTTATGTGGAAACTGGCCGGCCGCGTCCTTGAGATTGACGGCGAGGTTGCTCAACTGCTCTGTTCTCTTTTCCCGTTGACGGCCGGTCTGCCCCGCGGACAGGCGACGTGCAGACGGAAACGATCATGGCGTGCGCCGTCCCGGCGAGGCCATGGCGACAGCGACAAGGTTTCCTGTCGCCGGCGACAGCTCCACCAATGCGACGCTGCCCGGGGCGCAACTGGCCTACGCTCGTGGGGTGCCCGCACCAGCTTCCGACGCCGTCATCGCCGACATCGCCCGTACGCTGGGCGCCCGGACGGACTCCCTCGTCGCCGCCATGGCTGAACTCATCGCCGAGCAGATGGCGTTCTACCGCAGTGCCGTGGTCAGCCGGGACGATCTCCTGGAGGGGCTGAGCGGCAGCGTGGGCTTCATCCTCGCCCATCTGACCGCTCCCGCGGGGCACCCGGCCGATGTGACGGCGCCGAGCGCGACCGGCCGCAAGCGGGCTCTGCAGGGCGCACCACTGCCGGAGATCCTGCGCTGCTACCGGCTGAGCTTCGCCTACTTCTGGGAGCAGTTGCTCGCCGAGGCGCAGGGGCGGGGCGAACAGCCGACGCGGGCGATGCTGGCGGTGGCGACACGGGTGTGGACCTTGTCCGACGTCTACTCGCTGGCGCTCACCGACGCCTATCGGGAGGCGGCGGCCCAGCAGATGCTGGAGACGGACCGCCGTCGCTCCGCGCTCGTCGCCGCACTGGTGGACGGGGAACTGCCGGCCGGGGAGTCGGTCTGGGAGATCGCGCAGATGCTCGATTTCCCGTACCAGGGCTCATTCCTGGTGCTGACGGCAGAGGCGGTCAGGCTCGCCGAACCGCCGCTGGCCGGGCTGGAGACCAAGTTGCGGGCGCTGGACGTCAGTTCGGCGTGGCGATCGCAGCCGGGACACGAGATCGCAGTCCTGTCCCTGCCGGCGCGGCCGGCCACGCCGGTCCTGGAGGCGATCGGCGCGTGCACGACCGGGCGTGTCGGGGTGAGCCCCGTCTACCAGCAACTCGACCACACCGGCAGGGCGTTGCGCTACGCGCAGGTGGCGCTGGAGTCCCTGCCACCCCACGCGCCGGGAATACGGCAACTGAACGACACCCCGTTGACGGAACTGGTGATGACGAACCTGGACACCACCCGACGGGCCGTCAACCGCGTACTGGGCGGCCTGCTCTCGCTGCCCGAGGGTGAACGCGAGGCACTGCTGGCCACCGCCCGGGCCTGGCTGACCGCGCGCGGCTCGGCCGTGGAGGCCGCGCAGGTGCTGTACTGCCACGAGAACACCGTCCGGTACCGGATGCGCCGGCTGGAGGGGTACCTGCGCGGCACACTGGACGACCCGGTGATCGTCGCCGAACTCGCCCTGGCACTGGACGCGGTCGGGACCTTCCCGTCACTGCTGGCGCAGTCCGCCCCGGCGCCCGGCTCACTGGCGGCCCGACCCCGCGGTACGGCGGGAATCCCGGCGCGCACCACGTAACCCGGGCCAGGGCGGTTGGCACGGCGAGGGGGTAGCCGGCGCGGTCCGCCGTGGTGGGCTGTTCAGGCCCGCTCGGCGGCTGCCACTTCCGCCTCGCGGGTCGTCGGGGCCGAGGTCCGAGCCGCTCGGGCCGCGATGCGCTGTGCCACGTAGCCGGAGTCCCGGTCGATGCCGCCGATCAGCATGGACGCGAAGGAGTGCAGGAACGGCACGCCGACGAAGTACAGGCCGGGCTCCAGCGACAAGCCGCGCTTCTGGACGGGGTAGCCGTCGCCGTCCGTCACCGGGAGGTCGATCCAGCCGTAGTCCTGCCGGAAGCCGGTGCACCAGATGACGTTCGCGGGCTCGATCACCCGGCCGTCGCCGAGGACCGGCAGACCGTCCCGTACGCCGGTCACCCGGTCGAGCACCCGCTCGACCCCGGCCGCCGCGAGGTCGGCCCTCTTCACCCGCAGCAGCGGTGCGCCGTGGCTGCGGACGGCCTTGCGCATCAGCCGGCCGGGCGGCGTGCGGACGGTCAGGACATGGCGGAAGACGAACCACTGCACCGGCAGGATCAGCCGCGCCCGCCGGGTCTCCAACCGCCACGGCAACTGCCCGTGGAACCGCCCGCAGAGCACGGTGGGGTGGCTCGCGGCCAGCTCCAGCGCGATGTCGGCGCCCGAGTGGCTGGCGCCCACCACCAGCACCGGCCCCGGGCGCAGTTGAGCCGGGTTGCGGTACTCGCTGGAGTGCATCTGACGGATCGTCGGGTCCAACTCGGCTGCGATGGACGGGCTGTGCGGCAGATGGTGCGGCCCGACGGCCACCACCACCTGGTCGGCCTCGAACCGCAGGCCGCCCGCCGACACCAGAAAGCCGTCGCCCCGGCGCCGCAGACCGCCCACCGCCACTCCCGGCCGGATCGGCAGTCCGAACCGCTCCGCGTAGTCGTGCAGGTACTCGGCGAACTCGTCACGGGTCGGGAAGGCGTGGCGCGGGCCCGGGTAGGGAAGGCCGGGCAGGCCGTCGTACTTGGCCGGACTGAACAGTCGCATCGAGTCCCAGGCAGCCCGCCGCCACTGGTCCCCGACCCGCCGGTTCTCGTCCAGGATCAGGAACTCCTGGCCGCGCCGTGCCAGGTGGTAGCCCACCGACAGCCCGGCCTGGCCGCCTCCGACGATCAGGGTGGGCACACACTCGGTCTCGTTCGTCATGGCTCCTCCTCGGACCCGGGGCCGGACCCGCCCGGCCGTCGTCCGGAACGGTTCCGAGCCTAGGCACGACGGTGGCGCCCGGCTTCGGGCGAACGACCCATCCGGTGCGGCGCCGGCATGCACAGATCTATGCAGATCCCGTCTATGCAGATCCCGGGAACAGGCCGTGCTCGAAGGCGTAGGCCGCGGCCGCCGTCCGGGAGGCGACACCGAGCTTGGGGTAGATGTTGCTCAGGTGCCGGGCCACCGTCTTCTCCGACAGGAACAGCTCGCCGGCGATGGTGTGGTTGGTCAGGCCCGCGGCCACCAGTCGCAGGACCTCGGTCTCCCGCGCGGTCAGCACCCCCGGGCCGCGCCGCGGCCCGGGGGTGCTGACCAGCTCCAGGTCCGGTACCGCGCCCAGCCGGCGGAAGATCTCGGCGGCGGCGTCCAGCTCCATCGCGGCGCCGTCCTCGTCCTGCAGCGCCCGGCACGCCCTGGCGACCAACACCCGGGCCCGAGCCGCCTCGTAGGGCGCGTCCTGGTCCCGCCAGAGCCGCCAGGCCCGACGGGCGTCCGCCAGGGCCGTCCCGGCAGCGCCGCCGTCGGGCTCACCGGTCAGCGCCACCGCCGCGTCCGCCTGCGCGGAGGCGGCGAGTACGGCCGGGGTGCCGATCCGCTCCGCCCGCGCGGCCAGCTCCGCGGCGGCGCTGCGCGCGGCCGCCGGATCGTCCGCGGCCAGCAGGATCTCCACGGCGGCGGGCAGCAGCGGCAGGCGGGGATACGGTTCGGCGGTCTCGGCCAGCGCCCGCCGGATCGCACAGGCGGCGGCCTCCGTCCGGTGCTGGGCCAGCCGCAGCAGGGCCAGGCCGGGCTGGGCGTCCCAGCCGCAGCGCAGCGCGTTCCGGTACGCCTGCTCCGCCTCCTCCAAGCGGCCGCTCAACCGGTGCACTTCGCCCAGCTGGTAGGACGCCGCCCCAGCGACCTGCTGCCCGAACCCGTCGGTGATCTCCCGGCAGATGTCCTCGGCCTCGCGCTGCGCCGCCGACCAGGCACCGCCGAGCCGCAGCACCGCCACCCGGTGCACCCGGCACAGCCCGTGGTAGGCGCCGGTGAACTCCGGCTGCGCGCCGTACCAGTCGGCCAGTGCGGCGGTCCACTCCCTGGCCCGGTGCAGGTCCTGGAGCTCCGAGCAGGCCCCGATCACGCTGCAGTAGACCATGCCGGTGGCGCGCGGGCTCAGCTCTCCCCCGACCACCGCGACCATCGCCTCGTCCAGCAGCGCCAGCCCCTCCTCCGGGCGGTCCAGCCGGATCAGCGCACGGCCCAGGGCATGCAGCGCCATCACTCGCAGGTCCGTGTCCCCGCAGCTGCGCCCGAGGTCGGCAGCCCGGGCGGCCATGGCAGCGGCAGCAACGAAGTCGCCCGCCTCGAACAGCCGCCGGGTCTGCGCGGTGAGCAGGTACCCGCGCTCGGCGCAGTCCGTACGGTCGCCCACCAGCCGTCCCGCCCGCTCGGCCCACCCGGCGGCCCGGGCGAAGGAGCCGTTGAACCCCAGGCTGCTCTGCAACCAGAACGCACACCGCAGCGCCCGGCCCAGCGCGCCGGCCGTCTCGTACCCCGCGTAGGCCCGCTCCAGCGCGGCGACCCCCTGCTTGGCACGACCGGTCATATCGGCCGCCTCGGCGAGGTGCTCCAGATCCTCCGAAGCCAGCGCAGACCGGGCGTCCGCCGCGGCGAACGCCTCGAACGCAGACGCCCACGCACGCCGCCGGTACGCCGAACGGGCCTGCTCCAGTTCTCCGCCGCCGTCCATGCCGCCTCCTGCTCCCATTCCACCCCGCCAGGGGGACGCTGTCACGCAGAGCCCGCCGCGCACGGGGAACGACGAGCTGGGGCTGCTCGGAGACGACGCTCCGCACGTGGCCGGTTGTCTCCTGCCGGCTGGCTACGGGGAGTTTCAACTGGACACCAGCCGTCGACGTCGACAACGCCTCGACGGCATGGTTCGTCGACTCCAGCAGCCTGTCCGACCGGCTGCAGATCTGGCTTCATGGTCGCGGTGGGTAGGAGGACGACGCGGCCGTCGATCACTCCGACAGGGTTGTCCGGGCAGAACGCGAAGTACTCGGCAGCCACAAGTAGGGCGGCCTCCGCCGTAGTTGGGGGTTGCGCGATGCTCACGTGGAGTGCCTCGGAGCCGACGGCGACGATGCGTGCGCCGATGCGGCGTTCCCAACTGTGAACGATGGCGCAGAACTTGGCGGTGTCGTTGCCGTAGTCGACCGGCCCGTCCCACCCTGCGACGGTGAGCGTCTGCACCCGACGCGGCGGCGACTCCCAGCCCGAGCGGGCGACGAAGTGTTCCGCGCGCCCGGCGGCCATCTCGCTCGGATCCGTTGATGCTCTCTCAGCTACCGGAGGCCACCGAGTTCGGACGCGACCTCGAACAAGCCCCCGCAACGCAGAGATCCCGCCCGATCACATGGATCGGACGGGATCTCGTGACCACTCACGAGTGGTCGTTGGGTGGAGCTGAGGGGATTCGAACCCCTGACCCCCTCGATGCGAACGAGGTGCGCTACCGGACTGCGCCACAGCCCCAACGAGAAGAAACTTTAGCACCTTCTGGCGGGGGGCTGTGACCACCCTGGCTGGTGGGACGGGGGGTGGGTTACTCGTTGGCGGCGCGGGGGCGGG
>FTKT01000094.1_pt1 | contig 16782 bp, 20 predicted proteins | sample 1658271 | NCBI WGS metagenome assembly FTKT01 (sample SAMEA3914811, study PRJEB12502) | metagenome | biome: forest; material: soil | place: Canada | collected 2011-08-04 | depth 0.3 m | reverse complement strand
GCGGCGGCGATGGCGGCGACGTTGGCGGTGCCGTCGGACTTCGCGGAGACCGGGCTGACCACGGTCGTCGAGGCGGCGCCGGCGCTGCTGTGCTGGTTTCCGGCGACGGCGCCGCCGGCCACTCCGCCGAGGACCGCGGCGACCGCCGCGACGGCGGTGACCAGCGCGAGCCGGCCGCGCAGGAAGCCGCTGCGGGCCCGCTTGGCGTGGCCGGTCGGTCCGGGCTGCGGGGCGTTGGCGTCGGGCTGGTCACCCTGACCCACGTAGCCGTCGTACCCGCCGGCCTGGCCGTACCCGCCCGCCTCGCCGTACCCGCCGCCCGGCAGGGCCGGCTGCTCGGCCGCGAAGGCCGGCTGCTCGGCGTCGAACGCGGGCCGCCCGGTGTCGAAGGCGGGCCGCCCGGCGGCGGGCTGCCCGTACTCCTCGTGGAAGCTCTCCTGGTAGTGAGCGGAGGGCGCCTCGGCCGGCTTCGGCGAGAGGGGGTGCCCCGACTCATCTGCGCTACTGCGGTGCTGATCGCTCATGGACCCAACGTCCGCCCGTTGGATGAGGATCTGATGAGAGTGGGGTCAGAACGGCCAGAGAAGCCCGTTGGGTTCTCATAAAGGCCTGCTACAGACGGCCTGCCACGGAAGGCCTACAGCGCGCGCGGCTCTCCGCAGCCGCAGGAGCGCCGGACCACCAGCCGGGACGGGAACTTCCGCACCCGCTCGGTGTCCGAGCCGGGCACCATCAGCGAGTCGTCCAGCACCAGGTCCACCGCCGCCCGGGCCATCGCGTCCCGGTCGCTGGCGACCGTGGTGAGCGGCGGGTCGGCCAGTGCGGCCTCCGGGATGTCGTCGAAGCCCGCCACGGCGAGGTCCTCCGGCACCCGCAGGCCGACCTCGCGGGCGGCGCGCAGGACGCCGAGCGCCTGGTCGTCGGTGGAGCAGAAGACGGCCGGCGGGCGGTTCGGCGAGCGCAGCAGCTCCAGGGCGATCTCGTAGGCCCCGTAGCGGTGGAAGGGCGCGTCGACCAGGTGCCCGGCGCTCGGGATCCCGTGCGCGTCCATCGCCCGCTGCCAGCCCTCGACGTGGTCGATCACCGGGTCGCCGGGCGCGGGGGACTCCACCGGCCCGCCGAAGCAGGCCACGTACGGGTGGCCGTGCACCTCCAGCAGGTGGCGGACCGCCAGCTCGGCGCCGCCCACGTCGTCGGTCACCACCGAGACGTCGTCGATCGCGTCGGGGCGGCGGTGCAGCAGGACGACCTTGGCGCCCTCCATCGCCGCGAACTCCTTCGCGGCCCGCTGCGGCGCGCCCTGGCTGACCAGGATCAGGCCGGAGACCCGCATCCCGAGGAAGGCCTGGATGTAGTGCATCTCGCGGTCGTCGACATAGTCGGAGTTGCCGATCAGCACGAGCTTGCCGCGGTCGGACGCGGCCCGTTCCACCGCGTGCGCCATCTCGGCGAAGAACGGCTGGCGGGCGTCCGGCACGATCATGCCGACCAGGTTGGTCCGCCGTGAGGCCATCGCCTGCGCGACGCTGTTCGGCCGGTAGCCGAGCTGCTCGATCGCGGCGAGCACCTTCTCCTTGGTCGCGGGCGCCACCGGGCGCGGACCGTCGTTGATGACATAGCTGACGACCGCGGTCGAGGTCCCAGCCAGTCGGGCTACATCGTCGCGCGTCACCTTGGCCACGCGGGGAGTCTACGCGTGTTTGTCCAGTCCGCAGCGGCCGGGCCCGGTACCATCCGGTGCCCGGCCCCGGTTCAGCCCTCGTGCGTGCTGCCGACCGGCTGCTGCTCCTCGGCCTCGGCCGTGAGCTCGGCGCCGCCCCGTTCCCCGCGCTCGCCCTGGGAGGGGACCACGAAGCGGTAGCCGACGTTGCGCACGGTGCCGATCAGCTGCTCGTGCTCCACGCCGAGTTTGGCGCGCAGCCGGCGGACGTGGACGTCGACCGTCCGGGTGCCGCCGAAGTAGTCGTAGCCCCAGACCTCCTGCAGCAGCTGTGCCCGGGTGAAGACCCGGCCGGGGTGCTGCGCGAGGTACTTGAGCAGCTCGAACTCCTTGAAGGTGAGGTCGAGCACCCGGCCCTTGAGCTTGGCCGAGTAGGTCGCCTCGTCCACCGACAGGTCGCCGTTGCGGATCTCCATCGGGCTGTCGTCGTCGGCCACCTGCTGCTTGCGGCCCATCGCGAGCCGCAGCCGGGCCTCGACCTCGGCCGGTCCGGAGGTGTCCAGCAGGACGTCGTCGATGCCCCACTCGGCGGTGACGGCGGCCAGGCCGCCCTCGGTGACCACCAGGATGAGCGGTGCGCTGACGCCGGTGGAGCGCAGCAGTTGGCAGAGGCTGCGGATCTGCGGCAGGTCCCGGCGGCCGTCGACCAGTATGACGTCGGCGCTGGGGGTGTCGACCAGGGCGGAGCCCTCGGCCGGGGCCACCCTGACCTGGTGCAGCAGCAGTCCTAGGGCCGGCAGTACCTCCGCGGAGGGCTGCAGTGCGTTGGTGAGCAGGAGGAGAGAACTCATACCCGGGTCGTCCCCTTTCCGGGCCGTCGCGTTCGCATGACAGCGGACGACTCGCCGGCGCGCACGGCAGGACGGGGCGCGTAACAGAGGTCCCGCAACCCCTGACGCTCCACTGCTGCCCTGCTCATCCGCGAACCGTCCGCTCTTCTGGGCTACCACTCGCAAGGACGTCCGGATCGGCGTCCTGAAAGCACAAAAGGACCCGGGGGCGACTCTGCCCGGATCCCTTACGCCTTGAGAATAGCCCAACACGCCGAGTCGGCGAAGGGCTGTGACACGTGATCCAGATCGCGGACGGCGGCGTACGCCCCCGGGGCGACCGGTCTGGCCTGGGCAATTCCCGCCCGGCGGGTGAACCGGGTCATCATGGAGCACGGCACCGACCGGCACTGATACGTGTACACCTTCGAGAAGGGGCCGCCATGACCGCCACCACCGAACCCTCCCCCGGCCTGCGGCCGGCGGATACCGCCGTCGTGGTGACCGGCACGATCCGCTACTGGGCCGCCGCCAAGGCGGAGGCCGGCATCGCCGAGGAGCCGTACCGCGCCGCCACCCTGGCCGAGGCCCTCGCGCAGGTCCGGCAGTCGCACGCGGACCGGCCGCGGTTCGCCCAGGTGCTGGGGATCTGCTCCTTCCTGGTGAACAGCGAGCCGGTGGGCGGGCGCGACCACGCCACCGTGGCGCTCACCGAGGGCGGCACCGTCGAGGTGCTGCCCCCCTTCGCCGGCGGCTGACGGCCGGATCGCGGCCCGCCCGGGCCGACCGGTACCCGGCAACGGCGGTACGGAACCATGGTTGCGAGCAGATCGTCGTACCGACCAGGACGACGACCGACGGGGGAGGGCTTCTCGATGCGCACCTGGATGAAGTGGGGGATCGCCGTCGTGGTCCTGTGCGGCCTGCTGGTGGGGGCCGACCGGATCGCGCTGTCGATCGCGGAGGGCCAGGCCGCCGAGAAGCTGGCCGGCCGCCAGGGCATCAGCGGCAAGCCCTCGGTCTCCATCGAGGGCTTCCCGTTCCTGACCCAGGTGATCGGCAAGAAGCTGGACAGCGTGCGGCTCTCGGCCAACAGCATGCAGCTCTCCGGCGGTGGCCAGAGCGTCCAACTGGACGCCTTCACCGCCCATCTGAACGGTGTTCAGGTGAGCGGTGACTACCGGTCGGCGACCGTGGACTCCGGCACCGGCAGCGGCCGGGTGCCCTACCAGGAGGTGCACAGCCTGCTCGGCCTGGACTCCCGGACCACGCTCGGCTACGGCGGCCCCGGCGAGGTCAAGGTCACCGTGGTGGTGATGGGCCAGAAGATCAGCACCATGGTCAAACTGCGCACCAACGGCAACCAGGTGCAGGTGGACAGCGTGGGCGACATCCCCGGGGTGGGCCTGCTGCCCGGGGTGAGTTCGGCGGTCTCCTCGGCGATCGGTTCCAAGAGCTTCGCTCTGCAGGGCCTGCCGGTGGGCCTCGCGCTGAGCGAGGTCGCCCCGCAGCAGGACGGGCTCCAGCTGGCCTTCCAGGGCACCAAGGTGAGCCTGGTCGGCTAGCGCCGCCCCACCGACCGGCCAGGAGCCTTGGTCCCGTCGAACCCTCGGCCCGGACCCTCGATCCCTCGATTCCTCGATCCCCAGGCCGGTGTCCCACTCCGGCGTCCCGCCCCGTGAGACGCGCCGCCCGGCGCGACGCGCGGGGCGGCTCTGTTGTGGCCCGCGCGACAGGCCAAGAGTGGGTCAAATCTCAGAGTGCGAACATATTTGTCTCACTATTCGACACCCTGATGACAGACCCGCCTCCGGGTCCCTAGCATCGTCGGCATGAAGCGACAGGCGGACCTCACAAAGCGGCGGGCGGTAGACCTCTGCCGCGTGGCTGCCTGCCTGTGTCGAAAGCGCTGACCGGCGGCCCGCTCCGGCAGTATTGACTTGCCGCCCACGCTCCTCAGCCGGCCTGATCAGGCGTTCTCAGCCTGCGGCCACCCCTGAACTCTCCCCGACGGCATCCCTGGATCCGCCCCGTCCCACCATCCGGACAGTTATTCGGACAAGTGGGACGGATGCTCGGACCGGTCCCGCCGGGTACTCACCTTCCGCCAACCGCCCCCGGATGGAGAACCACCACATGAGCCGCAGTGACGTCCTGGTCGACGCAGACTGGGTCCAGAAGCACCTGGACGACGAGAAGGTCGTCATCGTCGAGGTGGACGAGGACACCGCCGCCTACGACGTGAACCACATCCGCAACGCCGTCCGGATCGACTGGAAGAAGGACCTCCAGGACCCGGTCCGCCGCGACTTCGTCGACCAGGCCGGCTTCGAGGCGCTGCTCAGCGCCAAGGGCATCGCCAACGACGACACCGTGGTGCTCTACGGCGGCAACAACAACTGGTTCGCCTCGTACGCGTTCTGGTACTTCAAGCTGTACGGCCACGGCGACGTCCGCCTGCTCGACGGCGGCCGCAAGAAGTGGGAGCTCGACTCCCGCGAGCTGGTCGCCGGCACCGAGGTGCCCGAGCGCGCCGCCACCGAGTACAAGGCGCAGGCCCAGAACACCTCGCTGCGCGCCTTCCGCGACGACGTCCTCGCCGCGATCGGCACCCTGAACCTGGTCGACGTGCGCTCGCCCGACGAGTTCAGCGGCAAGCTGCTCGCCCCGGCGCACCTTCCGCAGGAGCAGTCGCAGCGCCCCGGCCACGTGCCGAGCGCCCGCAACATCCCGTGGTCGAAGAACGCCAACGACGACGGCACCTTCAAGTCGGACGAGGACCTCAAGGCCCTGTACCAGGCCGAGGGCGTGGACCTGTCCAAGGACACCATCGCCTACTGCCGCATCGGCGAGCGCTCCGCGCTCACCTGGTTCGTCCTGCACCAGCTGCTCGGCCAGGAGAACGTCAAGAACTACGACGGCTCGTGGACCGAGTACGGCAGCCTGGTGGGCGTGCCGATCGAGCTCGGCGCCAACTGAGCACCGCGCAGTACCAGTAAGCAAGGAGACCGAGACATGTGTGGTGCGAAGGCCGGCGGGCCGGACCTGGCAGGAGTTGACGTGGCGAACGAGACCATCATTCAGGGGTCGGTGACCCGTGACGGGGAGCCGGTCAACGGCTACGTGCGTCTGCTGGACGCGGGCGGCGAGTTCACCGCCGAGGTGCCCACCTCGGCCACCGGGCAGTTCCGCTTCTTCGCGGCTCCCGGCAAGTGGACCGTGCGCGCGCTCGTTCCCGGCGCGACCGTGGACCGCGTGGTGGTCGCCTCCCAGGGCGCCCAGACCGAGGTTCCGATCGCGGTCTGATCCGCGAGCGCGGGCGGCCACCGCACGGTGGGCCCGCCCGACCGCGAGACGGTGTGACCGCTTCCCCCGGTGACCCGCGACGCGTACCCGAGAGCCCCTGCCCCGGCAGGGGCTCTCGGCCGTACCGTGGGGGTGTGCAACAGCGGCGCAGGCACGTCTTCTACTTCGTCATGATGGGCGGGTGCCTCGGGCTCTTCGTCCTGGCCTGGGGAGTCGTGCGCTTCTTCTCGGTGCCCGCCGCCATCGGCATGTGCGTGGTGGCGATGGTGATCCCGCCGCTGGCGGCGATCTTCGCCAACCGGCGCGACCCCGAGGACGACTGGTGGAACGACCCGCGCTGGGACAACCCCGACTGGGACCAGCCGGGGCACGACCGCGACCGGCCCGACGAGTGACCGGCCCGATCAGTGGCCGGCCCGACGAGTGACCGGCCCGATCAGTGGCCGGCCCGACGAGTGACCGGCCCGATCAGTGGCCGGCCCGACGAGTGACCGGTCCGATCAGTGGCCGGTCCGACGAGTGACCGGCCCGATCGGTGACCGGTCCGGTCTGCGGCCCGCCGGATCAGTAGACGAGCGCCTGTACGCCGTCGGCCATGATCTCACTGACAAAGACCTGGGCGCCCGCGATGCGGACACCCGGCACGGTGTCGGCCTGCTCGATGCCGCGCCGGGCCGCGCACTGGGTGCAGAGCGTGACCGTCCCCGCCGCCAGGATCGAGTCCAGCAGGTCCGGCAGCGGCGCGGCGTGCGGCAGCTCGAACTGCGCCGCCCGCCCCGGCAGCGCGAACCAGGACGACTCCCCGGTGAGCCAGAGCGAGACCTCGACCCCACTGGCGACCGCGACGGCCGCGACCGTGAACGCCTGCGAGCAGCGCTCGGGCGCGTCGGCTCCGGCGGTGACCTTGATGACCAGCTTCTTCGACACGCCTGTGAGCTTAGAGGGTCCACCGGTGAATCGGCCGGACCATCCGAGGGCGACCTGCGGCGGGCCTCGCCGCGAACGCGCGATCACCGCCGGATAGACTCGGCGCCATCATCGTCTGTCCGCTATCGCCGCATCAGGAGCGCACCGTGAGTGGTCTCGAATTGTTCTTCGACGGGCTGCTGGCCCTGATGGCCGTCCTGATCACCTGGTTCGCCATCTTCTCCGTGATGAAGCTCTACCAGGGCCAGCGCTGACCTCTCCCGTACGGTTGAACCCGACGGAGAACCCGTACGGGGAAGCCGTACGGATCCGGTGCCAGCCCTTCGCCCACGACTGCGACCAGGAACATGATCGAGATTCCCTCTGACCTCCACAAGGACGTCGTCCCGCTGGCCTTCCTCCTCGGTACCTGGGAGGGCGCGGGTGTCTTCGACTTCCCGGGCGAGGAGAAGTGCAACTTCGGCCAGGAGGTCGTCTTCCGGCACGACGGCCGGCCGTTCCTGGAGTTCCGCTCCCGCACCTGGGTGCTGGACGGCGAGGGCGAGAAGATCCGCCCGCTGGAGAACGAGCACGCCTTCTGGCGGATCACCAGCAACCAGCACGGCACCAGCGGCGAGCGCGGCGTGGAGATCTCCGCCGTGCGCGACGACGGCACCGTCGAGATCTGGTACGGCGAGCTGGCCGACGGCAAGCCGCAGATCAACGTGACCACCGACGCGGTGGCCCGGATCGAGGGCTCGGCCCCGTACAGCGGTGGCAAGCGGCTCTACGGTTTCGTCAACGACGAGCTGCTCTGGGTCGGCGAGAAGGCCGCCCCCGAGGTGCCGCTGCGGCCGTACATGTCCGCGCAGCTGAAGAAGGTGCTGAGCCCGGCGCAGCTGATCAAGGACATCAACGACCTGCCGGACGACGGAATCGCGTTCTTCCGCTGAGTCCCGGACCCCGGTTGATCCCTACACTGGGCACCACGACCTCGATCTGGGCAGGGACGGCAACGTGGCGAACAACGGGACGACCGCTTCCTCCGACTCCGACTGGCGTGACCTCTGGCAGGCCGACCTGCGTGAGCGGGGCTACCGCCTGACCCCGCAGCGCCAGCTCGTGCTGGAGGCCGTCGACGTGCTCGACCACGCCACTCCGGACGAGATCCTCGGCCAGGTCCGGCTGACCGCCAGCGGGGTCAACATATCGACGGTGTACCGGACCCTGGAGCTGCTGGAGGAGCTGGGCCTGGTCTCGCACGCCCACCTCGGCCACGGTGCGCCCACCTACCACCTGGCGGGCCGCCACACCCACCTGCACCTGGTCTGCCGGGACTGCGACCGGATCACCGAGACCGACACCGCGATCGCCGCCCCGCTGATCGACAGCCTGCGCGCGCAGCACGGTTTCGACACCGACCTCAAGCACTTCGCGATCTTCGGCCGCTGCGCCGACTGCACCGCCAAGCTGCCGGGCGGGCAGCAGTCGTAGGAGCCGAAGGGGTTCTGCCCCGGTCGGTCTAAGCTGGCGGGCATGAAGAGCCCGCTGCTGTCCCTGCCCGGAGCCGTCCCCGCCGAAGGTGCCGACGAGGGCGTCGCCGCCCACTACGGCGACCTGTTCCGCGAGCAGCGCGAGCTGGCGGCGGGTCGGGCGTTCAGCGACCTCTCGCACCGCGGTGTGATCACCGTCAGCGGCCCGGACCGGCTGTCCTGGCTGCATCTGCTGCTCACCCAGCACGTCAGCGCGCTGCCGCCGGGCCAGGCCACCGAGGCGCTGATCCTCTCCCCGAACGGGCATGTCGAGCACGCCCTCTCGCTGGTCGACGACGGCACCACCACCTGGGCGCACGTCGAGCCGGGGACCCAGGGTGCGCTGATCGAGTACCTGGAGCGGATGAAGTTCATGTACCGGGTGGAGATCGCCGACGCCACCGCCGAGTTCGCGGTGGTCCACCTGGCGGCCGGCGCCACCGCGAGCTCGCAGGGCGCCGCGGCGGTGCGCGAACTCACCTACGGCCGCGACCTCTTCCTGCCGCGCGCGGAACTGGCGGAGCTGGCCCGGGGGTTCGGCTCGCCGGCCGGGATCTGGGCCTACGAGGCGCTGCGCATCGAGGCGCACCGCCCGCGGCTCGGCTTCGAGACCGACCACCGCACCATCCCGCACGAGGTGGACTGGCTGAGTACCGCCGTGCACCTGAACAAGGGCTGCTACCGCGGCCAGGAGACGGTGGCCCGGGTGCACAACCTGGGCAAGCCGCCGCGCCGGCTGGTCTTCCTGCACCTGGACGGCACCGAGGAGGTGCTGCCCCCGCACGGCACCGAGGTCCGGCTCGTCTCGGACGGCCAGGAGGCCCGGTCGCTCGGCTTCGTGACCTCCTCGGCCCGGCACTGGGAGCTCGGCCCGATCGCGCTGGCGCTGGTCAAGCGGAACGTCCCGGTGGACGCGGTGCTCCGGGCCGGTACGGTGCCGGCCACCCAGGACGTCGTCGTCGCGCCGTAGGCCGCAGCGGCCCAGACCCGGTCCTAGACCTCGACGATCACGGTGAACGGCCCGTCGTTCACCAGGGACACCTTCATGTCCGCCCCGAACCGGCCGGTCTGCACGGTGGCGCCCAGCGCGCGCAGCTGGGCGACCACCTCGTCGACCAGCGGCTCGGCGACCGGTCCGGGGGCGGCGGCGTTCCAGGTGGGGCGGCGGCCCTTGCGGGCGTCGCCGTAGAGGGTGAACTGGCTGATCACCAGCAGCGGCGCGGCCAGGTCGGAGCAGGACTGCTCGGCGAGTTCGCCGCCGTCGAAGATCCGTACCGTCCAGAGTTTGCGGGCGAGCACGGCCGCCTGCTCCCTGGTGTCGGTGTGCGTCACGCCGACCAGGACGCAGAGTCCCGGCCCGCTGATCGCGCCGACCTGTTCCCCGGCCACCGTCACCGAGGCCTCGCTCACCCGCTGTACCACCGCTCGCATGCGGGCCATTCTGCCCTGGGCGCGCACGGCACCGGCGCGCGCCGGTGCTTTGCGCCGTCTGCCCGGGAGTGGGCGGTGTGGTGACGGCGGCGGCCAGGTCATATCAGCCATACCCGTTCGCCAGGGGGCCGTTCGGGTGCATCTGCGCCCCGGCGGCGGTCCGGGGGTGGCACGATTCGGGACGGCACCAGGCCGCACCCGGCGGACCGGACGACCTGCACGGTGGGGACGAGGACGGCCGGGCGAGCGGGTGTTCGGGTTGCTCGAACCCCCGTACCGGGCGTGCTCGCTCGAGTGGGTGGCGCGGGCGGGCCGGGGGAACCCGTGAGCGGCCGTGCACGTGCCTCAGGGGGTGGGGCCGTAAGGGCGGGACCAGGACAACGGCAGGTGGTTGGTCGATGGACACGAACAAGGTGCCGCGCGATCCGGCGGTGGCGCAGCCGGTGTGGGAGGGGCTCGGCCTCGACGAGCTGCGGTCGCTGCGCCGGGACGCGCAGGAGCAGGAGGCCGACCTCTCCTATCTGCGCCGCCTGCTGCACGGCCGGATGGACATCCTGCGCGCGGAGCTCGACCGCCGCACGCTCGACCCCAAGCTGCGCCCGGTCCACCCGGACACCCTGCTGCACCGGCTGCCGCAGATCCTCGCCGACGCCCCCTCCTCGGTGCGCCGCGCGGCCCGGCACGTGACGCTCGGCCCGCCGCGCGGCGAGCAGTACCGCGACCAGGCGGACGCCCTGATGGGCGACGTCCAGCTGGCGGACCTGGCCGCGCACACCCCCGCCGAGCTGCTGGCCGCCCTCGACCGGCTGGCCGCGCACGAGCGCGAGGTCTCCGGCCGTCGCCAGCTGCTGCAGCGGACGGCGGACGGCTGTAGCGCCGAGATCACCCGGCGGTACCGTGAGGGGGAAGCGCGGGTCGACGACCTGCTCACCGGTGGTCCGCTGCCCGACTGAGATCCAGTGGGGCCGGGGACCGCCACTCTCGTGCGCTCCGGAAGGCTCCCACCCTCATGCCTGTCTCTTCCGCTGTCCTGCCCGTCCTCGCCGAGGTGGTCCGCTCGGGGTTCACCGAGGGCCACCACCGCGGTTCGCTGGTGGTGCTCGCCGCCGACGGCTCGGTCGACCTCGCGCTCGGCGAGCCCGAGCGGCCGGTCTTCCCGCGGTCCTGCAACAAGCCGTTCCAGGCGGTGGCCACGCTGCGGGCGGGCCTGCCGATCGAGGGCGAGCTGCTGGCGCTGGCGGCCGCTAGCCACTCCGGGGAAACGTTTCACCTGGACGGCGTCCGGACCATACTGGCCGGCGCCGGCCTGGACGCCGGCGCCCTCGGCACCCCGCCCGACCTGCCGCTCGACCCGACCGAGGCCGAGCACTACCTGGCCGCCGGCGGCGAACGCGCCCCGCTGGTGATGAACTGCTCGGGCAAGCACGCCGCCTGGCTGGCCGCCAGCGTCCGCAACGGCTGGCCGACCGCGAGCTACCTGGACCCCGCCCACCCGATCCAGGAGCTGGCCCGGCAGGCCCTGGAGGAGGCCTCCGGCGAGCCGGCGGCGGCCGCCGGGACGGACGGCTGCGGGGCGCCGCTGCTGGCCGTCTCGCTGGTCGGCCTGGCCCGCGGCTACCGCTCCCTGCTGCTGGCGGACGAGGGCACCCCCGAACGCCGGGTGGCGGACGCGATGCGCGCCCACCCGCAGTACGTGGCCGGCACCCGCCGCCCCGACACCTGGCTGATGCGCGCCGTGCCCGGGACGCTCTCCAAGATGGGCGCGGAGGCCGTGCAGGCCGTCGCGCTGCCGGACGGGCGGGCGCTCGCCTTCAAGATCGACGACGGTGGCGGGCGGGCGCTCGGCCCGGTGCTGGCGGCCGTACTGCGCCGGCTGGGCCTGACCGACCCGGTACTGGACCGGATCGGCTCGGCCCCGCTCTACGGCGGCGCCGAGGTGGTCGGCGAGATCCGCGCCACGATCTGACGGTTCCTCGCCGGTGGCACTGACGGGCCGCGCCGTGCCCCCGGAGCCGGCCCGTGCTCCGGCAGGACCACCGGCGCGCGCCGGCGGTGCCCGGCCCGCTCAACGGCCCCCGCCGCCGCACCGGTCCGGTCAGCGCTCCGGGAGGACCAGTGGTGCGCCCGTGCGGGGGTGGGGCAGGACCTCGACCGGGTGTCCGTAGACCTCGGTTAGCCGCGGTCCGGTCAGCACCTCGGTGACGGTGCCGCTCGCGTGCAGCGCGCCGTGCGCCAGCAGCGCCACCCGGTCGGCGTAGGCCGCGGCCAGCGAGAGGTCGTGCAGCACCACCACGACCCCGTCGCCGGCCGCGGCCCGCTCGCGGGCCAGCCGCAGCACCAGCTCCTGGTGGCGCAGGTCCAGCGCCGCCGTCGGCTCGTCCAACAGCAGCAGCGGCGCCTGCTGGGCGAGCACCCGGGCGAGCGCCACCCGGGCCCGCTCGCCGCCGGAGAGCGCGCTGAACGGCCGGTCGGCGAAGGGCGCGCACTCGGTGGCGGCCATCGCCTCGGCGACCACCCGCTCGTCCTGCCGGGCGGCCGGCGTCCCGGCCCAGGGCGCGCGGCCCATCCGCACCACCTCGCCCGCCCGGAACGGGAAGGAGAGCGCGGCGGCCTGCGGCAGCACCGACCGGAACAGGGCCAGTTCGGCCGGCCGGTAGGAGCCGGCGGCGCGCCCGCCCAGCGAGAGCGCGCCGGCGCTCGGCGCGAGGTCGCGGGCCAGCACCGAGAGCAGGGTGGACTTGCCCGCCCCGTTCGGCCCGAGCAGGGCGAGCACCTCGCCGGCCCGGACGGTGAGGTCCACCCCGCGCAGCAGTTCGCGGCCGCCCAGGGTCAGCCGCAGCGCGGTGGCCTCGGCCAGCGGCTCGCCCGGGGCGGGCCGGTCCGGCAGCTGACGGCGCCTCATGCCCAGCCTCCCTGCCGCGCCCTGGTGCGGCGCAGCAGCCAGAAGAAGAACGGGCTGCCGATCAGCGCGGTGAGCACGCCCAGCGGCAGCTCGGCCGGCTGCGCCAGGGTGCGCGCCGCCAGGTCGCCGGCCACCAGGACCAGCGCCCCGCCGAGCGCGCTGGCGGGCAGCAGGAACCGGTGCCCGGGGCCGGCCGCCATCCGCAGCAGGTGCGGGACGACCAGGCCGACGAACCCGATGATCCCGCTCACCGCGACCGCCGCCGCGGTGAGCAGCGCGATCACGGTGATCAGCACCAGCCGCAGCCGCTCGACGTCCACCCCCAGGTGCCCGGCGGACCGTTCGCCGAGCGCGAGCAGGTCCAACTTCCGTGCGTACAGCGGCGCCAGGGTGAGGCCCAGGGCCGCGAAGGGCAGTACGGCGAGCACCTTGCCCCAGCTCGCCTGGGAGAGCGAGCCGAGCTGCCAGAAGGTCACCTGGGAGATCGCCGCGCTGTCCGCGGTGAACAGGAAGAGGCCGATCAGCGCGCCGCAGAAGGCGTTCACGGCCACTCCGGTGAGCACCAGGGTGACCACCTCGGTCCGGCCGTCCGAGCGGGCCAGCGCGTACACCGCGAAGACCGTCAGCAGGCCGCCGGCGAAGGCGAAGACGCTCACCGTCCAGCCGCCCAGGGTGTCCAGGCCGAGCACGATGCAGGCCACCGCGCCGACCGCGCCGCCGGAGGAGACGCCGATCACCCCGGGCTCGGCCAGCGGGTTGCCGAAGGCCCCCTGCATCAGCGCGCCCGCGCAGCCGAGCGAGGCGCCGACCAGCAGCGCGAGGACCACGCGGGGCAGCCGGACGTTCCAGAGCACCGACTCCGCCACCCGGTCCAGCGGGTGGCCGCCGAGGCCCGCCCGGTGCGCGAGCGAGGCCAGCAGGTCGCCGAGCGGGATCCGGTAGGCGCCTACCCCGGTCGCCAGCAGGGCGCAGGCCACCAAGGCGAGCAGCAGTGCGGCGGTCAGTCCCCGCCTCACCTCGGGCTCCCGGCGCGGTGCAGCTGCTCGGTGAGCGAGCGCAGCACCTCGGGCGTGCGCGGTCCGTAGCTCAGCAGCATGCCGTCGGGTATGGCGAGGATCCGCCGGTCCAGGCCGGCCGGGGTCTGCGCGACGCCGGGCAGTCTGAGCAGGCCGTCCACGCCGCCGACCGAGTCGAGCCCCTTGCTCATCACCAGGATCGCGTCGGGTGCCGCCTTCACCAGGGCCTCGCTGGTGAGCGGGGTGAAGTCGCCGGTCAGGCCGGCGGCGGTGCCGGCGTCCACCCCGCCGGCCGCCTCGATCAGCGAGCCGGCGCCGGAGTCGGGCCCGCCGAGCAGGAAGACCGAGGCGCTGCCGCGCAGGTAGAGGAAGGCGACCTTGGGCCGGGGTCCGGCGGCCGGTGCGGCGGCCCGTGCCTCGGCGGTCCGGCGGTTCGTCCGGTCCGTCAACTCCGCTCCGGCCTGCGGGACTCCGAGTGACGCGGCGACGGCGGCGATCCGCGGCGCGATGTCGGTCAGGCGCTTGGCGTCGTCCAGGACGAGCAGCGGCACGCCGGCCGCGCGGATCTGGGCGACGGCCTCGGCCGGCCCGGTGCTGCGGTCGGCCAGCACCAGGGTGGGGTGCAGCGAGAGGACGCCCTCGGCGGAGACCTCGTGCGCCTGGGTGATGACGGGCAGTCGGGCGGCCTGCTCGAAGGTGGTGGAGATGTCGCGGGCGACCACCTCGGGGCCCAGGCCGAGGCTGAAGACGATCTCGGCCAGGCTCCCGTTGAGCGGGATGATCCGCTCGGCGCTGGTCACGGTGGTCCGCTCTCCGTCCGCGGAGGCCACCGTGACGGGCAACTGCGGGACGGGCGCGGGGGAGAGCGGTTCGACGGTGTCGGGCGCCGCGGCCTCGGGGCGGGACCCGGCGGCGCTGCTCGCGCCGCCGCAGGCGGTTCCGGTGAGCAGCAGCCCGGCGGCCAGGGCGAGGGCGGCGCCCGGCCTGCGGGTGCGGTGGGTGGTGGGTCTCATGGGCTGCCCCTCGGTTGATTCTCTTGACCTGCATATTAGGTTAGCCTTACCTAAATTCTGCAACTCTCTTCCTGAGGGGTCCTCAGCCATGTCCCGATTCCGGCGCCTGATCGCGCTGCTCGCCGTCCTGTCGGCGGTCGCCCTGGCCCCGTCGGCGGCCTTCGCGGCGGCCGGCCCGGTGGCCGGCGGACGGCTCGACTGGGGGATCAAGCAGTCCTTCCTCGCCTACGTCACCGGCCCGGTGGCGCAGGGCAGTTGGGCGCTCACGGGCGGCGCCGCCACGGTCGGTGGGAACGCCTTCCGGTTCCATTCGGCGACCGGCTCCTACGACCCGGGTGCCGGTGCGCTGACCGCCTCCTTCTCGGGCGGTGTGCGGTTCACCGGGCACCCGGGCGCCGGCGGGTACGCGCTGGACCTGACGGTCAGCCGGATTACCCTGCGGGCCGTCCAGGGCGGCGACGCCGCGCTCTACGCGGATGTGAGCAGCAAGGCCAAGGGCACCGGCACGGTCACCAGCACCCGCCAGACCCGCTTCGCCGACCTCGCCCTGGCCGGCCTCGATCTGCGCGGCGCCGCCGGCACCCTGAGCATCGCCAACGTGCCGGCCACGCTGTCGGCCGACGGGGCGAAGGCCTTCGGCGCGTTCTACGGAGCCGGGACGCCGCTCGACCCGGTGAGCCTCTCGGTGAACCTGGCCGCCGATCGCGGGAAGTCGGCGGAGCCGACTTCCGCGGCGCCATCGGCGAGCAGCCCCGCCACTCCGGCGCCGAGCAGCCCCGCCACTCCGGTCGCCGCTTCCGTCACCTTCTCGCGCGGTGTCCTCGACTGGGGGGTGCGCCGCACCTTCCGCGACTACGTCACCGGCTCCATCGCCCAGGGGCGCTGGGAGCCGTCGGCGGGTGCCGCCGACGGGGGCGCCTTCTTCCGCTGGACCCCGGCCGCCGGCAGCTACGACGCCGCCGGCGGGACGCTCAAGGCCGCCTTCTCCGGCCAAGTCCGCTTCCAGGGCAACGAGTTGGACCTCACGATCGCCAACCCGGCGATCGTCGTGGCCGGCGGCCGGGGCACCCTCAGCGCCGACGTCTCCGGCCAGCCGCCCGGCACCGCGATCGCGACCTTCGAGGCCGGCGCCCTGCACGCGGCCGACGGCGTCCTCGGCGCCACCGAACTGCCGCTCCAGCTCACGGCGGAGGGCGCCCGCGCCTTCGGCGGCCGCTACCCGGCGGGAACCCTGATGGACCCGCTCGGCTTCGCCCTCGCCCTCGACCCCTCGGCGGCGCTGCCCCCGCTGCCCGACCTCGGCAGCGCGCCCGCCTCGCCCGACTCTCCCTCGCCCACGGCGGTGGCCGTCGCGCCCGCCGCCGCCTCCCGGGGCGCGATCGGCCCGCCCGTCCTGGCGGCGGCCGGCGCCGCCCTGGCCGTGCTGACCGCCATCGGCAGCGTCCTGATCCGCCGTCGCCGCAGTTCCACCACCACCGAGCAGTAGGAGCACCCCACCCATGACCCGCAACCGAACCCCTCGCGCCGCCCTCGCCGCCCTCGCGGTCGGCCTCGGACTGGCCGCCGTCGGCCTGCCCGCGGTGGCCGCCGCCGCCCCGGCCGGCGCGATCACCTTCGACCAGGGCTCGCTGGACTGGGGGATCAAGCAGAGCTTCCGCGCCTACCTGGAGAGCCCGGCCTCCGACGGCGGCCAGATCGCCGTGGCCGGCGGGGCGACCCGGACCGCCGACGGCGGATTCCACTTCGGCCTCGGTGACGCGAGCTACGACCCGGCCACCCACGCGGTCACCGCGAGCTTCCGGGGAGGCGTTCATCTGACGGGCCACCAGGGCAAGTTGGACATAGCGCTCAGCGACCTCAAGCTCGCCACCAGCGGCACCACCGGGACGCTGACGGCCGACGCGGACACTGGCGGCACGCACCGCGAGGACGTGCCGCTTGTCACCTTCGACGTCGGCCGCGACACCACCGGCGGCGCGCCGACGGCGACGAAGCTGACGGAGCAGGGGGCCGCGGTCCTCGGCGGCTTCTACCCGGCGGGCGCGACGATGGACCCGCTCGCGGTCCAACTCGCCCGGGGCACGGCGACGCCGACGCCGACTGCGACGCCCACGCCTACTGCCACCCCGACTGCAACGCCCACGCCCGCTGCGACGCCTACATCTACGCCGACCCCCACCCCCACC
>FTKT01000445.1_pt2 | contig 16821 bp, 19 predicted proteins | sample 1658271 | NCBI WGS metagenome assembly FTKT01 (sample SAMEA3914811, study PRJEB12502) | metagenome | biome: forest; material: soil | place: Canada | collected 2011-08-04 | depth 0.3 m | reverse complement strand
GGGATGCCCGGGCCGGTGTCGGAGACTTCGATCAGGGCGACGCCCTGGGCCGGCGCCTCGCCCCAGCCCTCGGCCTTCGCCTGAGCCTGGCTGAGCGCCGTCGTCTTTATCATCACGCGGCCGCCGCCCTGCGCCTTCATGGCGTCGCGGGCATTGACCACCAGGTTCATCATGACCATTTCCATCTGCCCCTTGTCGACGTGGACATTGGGCAGGTTGCGGCCGTATTCGGTTTCCAGCTTGACGTCTTCGCGCACCAGGCGGCGCAACAGCACCTCGGCCTCGCTGACCATCTCGCCGGCGTTCAGCGTGACGCGCTTGACCGTCTGCTTGCGGGCGAAGGCCAGCAGGTTGCGCACCAGGTCCTCGGCGCGGGCGATGATCTGGCGGATGCCGTTCAGGTCCTCGTAGGACGGATCGCCCAGCGGGTGGTTGAGCAGCAACTGGTCGTTACGGAACTTGAACCCGGTCAGCAGGTTGTTGAAGTCGTGCGCCATGCCGCCGGCGACCTGGCCGATGGCCTGCATCTTTTGCGCCTGGATCAGGTTCTGCTCGAGACGCTTCTGCTCGGAGACGTCGAACAGATAGACGCTGAAGCCGTCGCGCACCGGGCTGACATAGATCTGCACGGCACGGTCCGTCATCTGCCGCGAGGCATTGACCGTCGTCAGGGTAATGTCGAACGGTCCCGCCTTGTTGATTCCCGCCTTGGCCGCCGCGCTTTTGCTCAGCTTGTCGCTGGGCGTCAGCTTCTCGACCAGGTCGGCCTTGGACGCTCCGGTGACGAAATCGCCGAAGGTGCGGCCGGTCAGGGCATCGGGTTTTTGCTCCAGCAAGGCGGCAAAGACCGGATTGAATTCGGCGACGTGGGCCGAGAAAATGTCTTCGCCCATCAGCAGGGCGCCGCCGAAGGGCGCCGCGCCGGCAAAGGCGTCGAGCACGGCATCGGCCGGTTCGGCCGGCCGCGCTTCGGCAACCGCCACCGGCGCGTCCTCGAGGTAATCGCCGCTGTGCAGGCCGTTCTGCGGAATTTCATGATTGAGCAGCAGGCCGTTGCCCAGCACGCCTTGCGAGGCGGCGCGCACCAGGACCAGGTCGTCGCCCAGGCGCGAAGCCACCATTTCGAAGTCGAACCCGCCCAGGCGCACCAGGGCGCGGCCGGTGCCCTGCGACTTGGCTTCGCGCAGCGCGGTGAACAGCGCCGGCGCTTCATCACCGGCCGGCAGGCGCCGCGCCGAGCCACCGGCGTCGGTCCACGCGGGATTGGCGGCCAGCAGGTGGCCGTCGAAGCCGGCGATCGCCGCCGGTTCGGCCAGGGCGCCGACGATCTCGGCGGCCTTGAACCCCTCGGATTTCAGCACTTCCTCCTCCGTGGAAAAAGCGAACATGCCAAGGAAAATGACGCCCGCGAAGGCGACCAGGATGACCGCCAGCACGATGCCGATCGGCAGCCGTCCCGATACCAGATAGACACTGATGCACGCCACCGCCACCACCGCGGCGACGATAAGCAGGCTCATCGGATTGATCGCGGACCGAAGCCGCGCCGCGGTGATCGCCGGCGGCGTCTTGCCGTTTCCGGCGCCGGTCGGGGCGGAGGTATCGGCATTGGGGGTGTTGGCAACGGACAAGGCGGGCACCTTTCTGGAACGCGGCTTATTAACTGGAGACACGGCTTCCGCACCCTTGCGGCGCAAGGCGAAAAACGAATCACACGATGATATTAACCTATTTTGTGAAAAAGCACGCTTACGGCGAAAACCGCTTGTGGATCAGTGCATTGCTTCCCGAAAAAATGAAGCGAATTCCGATAGATCGACGCATCCCTTAATATTCAACTGATCGGTTGACAATTAAAAGCCGCGCATGCATATTCAACCACATGGTTGAATTACAAAGCATCGAGCTGGACACGGTCTTTCACGCGCTGGGCGACGCCACACGCCGCCGCATGCTGCATGAACTGGCCGACGGCGAACGCACGGTGGGCCAACTGGCCAAGCCGTTTGCCATCTCGCTGGCCGCCGCGTCGAAGCATATCCAGGTCCTGGAGCGCGCCCGGCTGATCCGGCGCGAGGTCCAGGGCCGCACGCACATCTGCCGCCTGGCCCCGGGCCCGCTGGCCTCGGCGCACGAATGGCTCGGTTTCTACGAACGCTTCTGGCAGGACCGCCTCGACATCCTCGAGCGGTTGCTGCGCGAAGCCGACGGCCAAACACCCCTTCCCCCCGCCTCAGAAAAGAGAGATGGCAAATGACAGAAGTTACCGCTCCGGACGCTTACGGCACGCTGATCGAACCGGCGACGCTGAAGATCGAACGCCTGCTGCCCGGTCCGATCGACCGCGTCTGGGCCTACCTGACCGACAGCGACCTGCGCCGGCAATGGCTGGCCGCCGGCGAGATGAAGCCGGAAGCCGGCTCGACCTTCGAACTGACCTGGCGCAATGACGAACTGGCCAATCCCCCGTCCGAGCCCCGGACCGACACGCCGGGCCACCATGTCCAGCAAAGCCGCATGGTGGCGTTCGAACCGCCGCATCGCCTGGCCTACCATTGGGACAAGGTCGGCGACGTCGAATTCACCCTGGCCGAGGAAGGCCAGAACGTCCGCCTGACCCTGGTCCACCGCCGCATCCCCGATCGCGGCACGCTGCTGGGCGTCAGCGCGGGCTGGCATGCGCACCTCGACTTCATGGCCGGCCGCCTGACCGGCCGGACGATGGCGCCGTTCAACCCGACCTGGGAGCGGCTGCGGGACGAATACGCCGAAAGACTCTTCGGCTAAGGTTTGGGCCAAGCGACTTGCCGAACGGCGATATTCGGATTTTAATCCGGGTATAATAAACTGGAGGACGCCGCATGACCGACCGGAACTATCGTTGGGTGATCGTCGCCGCCGGCGCCCTTCTGGGCTGCGTGGCCTTCGGGGCGATGTTCTCCCTGCCCGTCTTCCTGACGCCGATGACCAAAACAACCGGCTGGTCGCGCATGGGCATATCCAGCGCCATGACCATCGCCTTCCTGACCATGGCCATAGGTTCGATAAGCTGGGGCACCATCGCCGACCGTTTCGGCGCCCGGTGGGTGGTGCTGGCCGGTTCGGTCCTGATGGCAGGCAGCCTGGCCCTGGCCAGCCTGGCGCCGTCGCTCCTGGTATTCCAGCTTGTCTTCGGCCTGCTGGTCGGGGCGGCGACCTCGGCGATCTTCGCGCCGATGATGGCGACGGTGACCGGCTGGTTCGACACCCAGCGCAGCCTGGCCGTCTCGCTCGTATCGGCCGGCATGGGCGTGGCGCCGATGACCATGTCGCCGGTCGCCGCCTGGCTGATTTCCGGGCACGACTGGCGCACCTCGATGCTGATCATCGCCGGCATCGCCTTCGTCCTGATGGTCCCGGCATCCTTGCTTGTGAGGCGGCCACCGGCCCTGGCGGCGGCCAATCCCACGCAAGCCATGGACACCGCGGATGTGCCGGAGATGACGCTGAAGCAGGCGGTCCGCTCGCCGCAATTCATCATCCTGCTGCTGACCAACTTCTTTTGCTGCGCCACCCACTCGGGGCCGATCATCCATACGGTCAGCTACGCCATATTGTGCGGCATCCCGGCGATGAGGGCCGTCTCGATCTATAGCCTCGAAGGCCTGGCCGGCCTTGGCGGCCGCGTCGTCTTCGGCGTGCTGGGCGACCGTTTCGGCGCCAAGCGGACCCTGGTCGCGGGCTTGCTGGTCCAGGCGATCGTCGCCCTGTGCTATGATTTCGCCCACAGCCTGGGGGCATTCTATATCGTCGCCGCCCTGTTCGGCTTTACCTATGCCGGCGTCATGCCGCTCTATGCGGTGCTGGCCCGCGAGAACTTTCCACTGCGCATGATGGGCACCGTGATCGGCGGCACGGCGATGGCCGGCAGCCTGGGCATGTCGGCCGGTCCCTTGCTCGGCGGCTGGATCTTCGATCGCACGGGCAGCTATGGCTGGCTGTACATCGCCAGCTTCTTCATGGGCGTCGGCGCCGTGCTGATCGCCGCGACCTTCCGCCCCTTCCCCAAGGCGCCGGAGCCTGTCATGGAAGCCGCGGAATGATTAGAATCCTCTGCGGCGGCGGGTCAGGATGAAGCTGATCAGCTTGGCCACCGCGGCGAAATGTTCCTGCGGAATGACCTGGTCCATGTCGACGCTGGCAAACAGCGCGCGCGCCAGGGGCGGATCCTCGACGATCGGCACATTGTGCTTGCCGGCCTCGGCCCGGATGGCCAGGGCGATATCGTCCATGCCCTTGGCGACGCAAATCGGCGCGGATTGCTCGCCCTGTTCGTAGCGCAAGGCCACGGCATAGTGGGTCGGGTTGGTGACCACCACCGTCGCCTTGGCGACATTGGCCATCATCCGGCGGCGCGACTTTTCGAAGCGCAACTGGCGCAGCTTGGCCTTGACGTGCGGATCGCCTTCCTGCTGCTTGAATTCTTCCTTCAGTTCCTGCTTCGACATCTTCATCTTCGACATGAAGCGCATGCGCTGGATCATGTAGTCGGCGCCGGCGCCGACGAACATGAAGATGCACACCGCCATGGCCAGGGCGATGAAGGCCTCGCGCGCATAGGGCAGGATCAGCAGCGGCGACGAGTGGAACAGCACCAGCACGTCGGTGACGCGCGACTTCATCACATTATAGACGATGAAGCCGGTGACGACGAGTTTCAGCAGGGTCTTGCCGAACTGGATGAAGGAATCCAGCCCGAACATGCGCGCCAGGCCGGTCATCGGATTCAGCTTGCTGAAGTCCGGCGCCAGCTTCTTCGGCACGAACATGATGCCGGTCTGCAGCACATTGCCGGCGACACCCAAGACCATGGTCACACCCAGGATCATGATCATGACCGGCAGCACCGCCAGGCCCAGCGCCCGGCCGATCGCCAGGCCGCCATCGCCGTTCAGCGCATCGAGGAACTGTTCAGGATGGGCGATAAAGGGCAGAAGCGCCGCGACCATGGTCTGGCAGATATCGGGGCCCTTCAGCGCGATCAATGCGCAGGCGCCGATCAGCGACAGGGCTTGCGACAGCTCCGGCGTCTTGGGAACATTGCCTTCCTCCCGCGCCTGCGAGAGCTTTTTGGCTGATGGTTCTTCTGTTTTATCCTCTTCGGATTCATCAGCCATGGCTGATGCCTCCGATGTCTTGCTTGGCGTTCAAGCGCCACGCAGGCTTTACCTCGCAACGGCTCGGGCGGGCGGTCGCCCTTGCCTCACGCTTCGCGTTCGGAAATTCGAGAATACCGGCCAGCTCCATCCTCAATGACTCCGGATGAAGATGGACAACATGTCCTGGTAGTGATCGATGAACACCATGCCCATCGAACCGATGCCCAGGGCGAACAGCGACAGGCCCAGCAGCAGCGACAAGGGCGTCGCGGCGAAGAAGACCGGGAAGTTCGGCATGACCCGGCCGACGAAGCCGACGGCGACGTTGAAGATCAGGCCGAAGACGATCAGCGGCGCCGACATCTGCATGGCCAGCACGAACATCTGGCTCATGCTGCGCACCATCATCGCCGCCGCGTCGGCCAGCATGATCTTTTTGAGCGGCGAGAAGACCTGGTACGAATCGACGAAGGCCTGGATGAACATGTGGTGGGTATTGGTGACATAGACCATGACCAGGCCGAACATGGCCAGGAACGAGCCGATCGATGTCGAGGGCTGGGCCTGGGCCGGGTTGGCCGTCTGGGCAAAGGAAATGCCGGTCTGCAGCGAGATGATTTCACCGGCCGCCGTCAGGGTAAAGATCAGCATGCGCATCAAGGTGCCGAGGATCAGGCCGATGATGACCTCGTGCAGGACCTGGCCGACCAGGTCGCCAAGCCCCGTCGGCAGGCCCGGCAGGGTGCTGCCGACGACCGGCGTCAGCATCAGGGCGAACAGCAGGGCAAAGCCGAGCCGCACCTGGGGCGGCACGCCGGGATCGCCGATGCCCGGCAACAGCATGACCACGCTGGCCAGGCGCATGAAGATCAGGCCCGTCACCCACAACATGGACGACGTGCCGAAATAGGAGGCGATGTCGCTAAGCGGCGAGGCCGCGGCGGCCAGATGACTCGCCGCCGCCGCGTGCATGAGCACCGGGTCAAGACGCAGCGCGGGAGCTGCCGTCCACATGGGCTAGATTCCCGCGATCTTGGTGGCGATCTCGTGCATGAAACCGGCAAGCAGAGCGCCCATCATCGGCAGGAACAGCAGCAGGGCGGCGAAGATGGCGATGATCTTGGGCGCGTAGATCAGGGTCTGTTCCTGAATCTGGGTCAGGGCCTGGAACAGGCCGATGGCGACCCCCACGACCAGGCCGACGATGAGAATCGGGGCGCACAGCTGGATGGTCAGCCAAATGGCGTCGCGGCCAACACCCAACACTTCGGACCCGTTCATCGATACTCCAGCTTGACGCTTGCACCCGGCAAAAACTGCCGGGCGGACCCGGCTGTTTTTGCCCCGGCCATGGTTAATGCGGGTTTAAGACTAAGCAGATTCTCCGCGGCGCCACATGAAAAAGCGCGGGACGGAGGCTTTCAGTTGGCGCTGACCGTGACCGTGATGATGTCCTGGTAGGTCCCCGAGGTCTCGTGCCCGGTCAGGGTGCCAAGCGTCACCACCACGGGCAGGACGACGCCCCCCTGCGCGGTCGTGGCGCCGGAGACCGCCACCGGCGACACCGCCGCCCCCGAGCTCAGATCGACCACGGCGCCCCCGACCTTCAGGCTGTAGGCGACCTTGTCGGTGTAGGCGGCGTTCTGGATGACCATGGCCTGCTTGTTGGCCGACTGCAGGGTGACCTTGTAGCCGTCGTCGCTGCGGATCACCATGTCGAAGCCCTGCGAGGCGCCACTGACCATATTGCCGAAGTCGACGGTCTGCAGGCTGTCCGTCACATTGAAGGCGCCGCCGGAATCGACCAGCGACAGGTCGACCGCGCTGTCGATCTTCGACTGGAAGGTGATGGTCTTGGTGTCGACCTGCAGCCACAGGAGATTGAGGATGCCGGTATACAGCGTCAAAGCGGCGCTATCCGTATAGAACGAGGTCGTGGCGTTGCGGATCTGCTGGGTCGTGATCGTCCAGGAAAAGCTGTGGTGGTTGGTGGCGTTGCTGGTGTTGGCGGCAAAGGTGCCGGCGATCACCTGGCTGGCCGTCGCCGTGCCCAGGTCTTTTAAAATGTTGCTGTTGCTGGAGTCGATATAGGCGTTGTAGTTCAACGTCTTGCCGCCCAGGGCCAGGGTGCGCTGCGAAGCATTTCCCGACGCCCCCGCCCCAAGCGCCAGGAAGTAATTGCAGACAGCGGTCGTCGTCGCCCCGCCCGACACGTCGAAGCTGACCGTCTGGTTGTAGGTCGTCGCGGTAAACGGATTATAGGCCGCGCTGCTCCCGGCATAGCTCTGGGTCAGCGTCAGGTTCTTGATCGTCAGGGTCAGGCAGTCGGCCCGCGCCTGCCCGACGAACAGCCATAACACCAGGATCCATGCCAAACCCTTCATGGCCGCGCCACCGGATCGGACGCCGGCACGACCTCCAGGTCCCCGAGCTCGAACAGCTTGCCGCGCGCCGCGGCCACGGAGAAGCTTAACGGCGCCTCCGCGCCCGGCACCGTCAGGCGATAGTCACCCTTGACCAGGCCATAGGCGTAAAAGACGCCGTTGCGATCGGTGAAGATCTGGCGCTTGTAGCCACCGGGGCCGGTCACCTCGCCGCTGGTCAGGATAACCGGCCGGCCGGCCACGACCAGGCGCCCCCGCACATAGGCGTCAGCGCCGGTGCCGACCTTGACGACGACCCCGCTCTTGTAGGTCGGGGCCAGCGTCAGTTGGGAGGCGCCGACATCGAAACCGGCCGGCACATGCCGGCTGTCGATGGTTATCGGCCGGTCGTAATAGGCCTCCATGTCTGGCAGGACGGCGGCGCCCCATTTCGAGGCGACCGCAGCGAAGGCGACGTCATGGGCGTTATAGACCGAGGGGTTAATGCCGATGTCGTGGCCCCTCAGGTCCTCGTGCGGATAGATCAGGGCGAAGCTGTCGGCGACCGGCCGCGACACGGCGGCGTGACCATCGGCAAAGACGATGGCCGTGGCGAAGCGGGCCTGGTCCTCGACCGTGCCGTCGGAATTGAAGACGCGGTCGACATTACCCTGGTAGTGATAGGTCGAGATATCAGCGCCGCCACCCAGACCGGACATGGCCTTGCTGCCGCGCTGGGCCCCGTAGCTGACGGCGGAGACTTGAGCGTCGATCGAGTGTCCGGCTTGGGTCGCATTGTAATTCCAGTCGGCGCGCAGCGTATCGGAGCTCGAATCGTAATTGACCGCGCCGCTTTGCTGGCGGCGGTCGCCATTGGGCCGGCCAGGCACCCAGGACACGGACAGAAAGGCGTTGGCCGCGTTGCCGGTCCCGCCGCCGAACTGGAAATTGACCGCCAAAGAGCGGCTGATCGTCTTGCTGAAATTGGCACTCCACGCCCATTGGGACGCGGCCGCGCCGCCCGGTGCCAGGCTGCGCTGGTCGACGAAGCGCGCGCTGAAGGCGGCCTGGATACCGCCCAGCAGGCTCTGCCCGTAGCGGGCGGCAACCGTATAGTGCTCGGTCGAACGGCCGCGGGCCCCCAGGGCCTGGAAATAGGCGTCGCGATAGGACAGGGCCAGGTCGAAATTGCGCAAATGGGCGTCGGCATAACTGTATTGCAGTCGCGCCGACGTACCGTTGCCATAGGTCCGGTCGTGGCTGACCGCGACGTCCGCCTGCAGGTTGCCGACGGGCATCTCGTAGACCGAGGTCGCCCCGGCCATTTGCTGCAGGGCGTCGCCCTGGACATTGCCGCCCAGCGTCAACCGGTCGCTGACGCCGTAGGTGTCGAAGCCGGAAAAGGTCAGGTTGCGGCCATACCAGATGCGCCCATTGGTCACGGTCGACGGGATGCCGAGGTTCCAGGCGAAGGCCGACACGCCGGATTTCAACAGGTTGTCATTGGTGAAGACCGACAAGGTATGGGCCTCGACATGGCCCGCCGCGTCGGTGATCAACAGGTGGACGTCGTTGACGCCGTCGACCACCGGAAAATCGGACAGGCTGTAATTGCCGGCCGCCAGGTGCAGGACGCGTGTGCGGTTGCCGTTGACAAAGACCTCGACCTGGGACGGCGACGTCAGCAGGATCGATGACTGGCCGGTCGGCTTGAAGACATTATAGGGCTGAAGGCTGAAATTGCGCGCGACCGACAGGCCGGCCATCGACTGGAAGCTCTGGAACCCGCTGACCGGATAGGACAGGTCGCCGGCGGCGTAGCGCAGCATGTGGGCGACGTCGTCGTGCACCAGGCGTACATCGCCGCGTTGCCAGCGCGGCGAGTGGTTGATCATCATCGCCCAGGATTGCAGCGCATTGCCCGACAGGTAATCGGCACGGCCTTCCAGCACATAGCCGCCGACATTGGCGGCGCCGTCGAGATCCAGTTGCAGCGGCTCGAGGCCGCCGCCCCGCCCTTCCTCATAGGCGGCATTGGCGCGGATATTGAGATAGGCCGAGACCGTCGCCGGTTTTATCACCTCGGCCATGTCGCTGCGGTGCGCGGCCTGGAGATCGACCGGTTGCAGGCGGGTGAAGGTCGGCACCACGGTGACCACGACGGCGACGCGGTCCTCGTCGAAGGCGATCGGCACCTTCAGCCCCCGGGTCTGCTGGAAAGGCACGAAGGCGCGGCCACCGGCCACGGCATCGAGCTCGGCGACCACCTCCGGCGACACGCCCGGCGCGACGATGGCCATCAAGCCTTTGTAATCGAAGGCTTTGGACTGGTCGGCGCCGTCGACGTGCACCCGGACACTGCCGGCCTGAAGCTCGTTGACGATAACCGGCACCTCGATATCGGCGCCGCGCGCCGGCGGCAGGCCGCCCGACATCGCGATGGCCGGCTTGACCGGCGCGGGTTTGGGCGCGGGCGGCGGCAAGGCGGCGGGCGCCGGCATGACCGCTTTCACCCGGCGGATACGGACCTTGGGCGGAGGCGTCAGCGGCTGGGGCATGAGGTCGGCGGGCACGCGCAAGGCCGGGATGGCGATCGGCGCGGGATGATCTTTCCAATGCAAGGCCGGCCAGCGCAAGGCCGGCGCCTGGGGCATGGCGGCGTGCGCCGGGGACAGGCCCAGTCCCAGGCCGACGGCAGCGGCCGCGCATGTCACAAAAAACGCCCTAGAATGCCTCGGCAAAATGGAAGGTCACGTCCTTGACGTCCACACCCGCGTCCGCGGGCATGAGGACCGAAAAGCGCCGCTCGGCGCCGGGCATCAGCACCTCCGAGTTGACGCGTTCGAGGACCTTCGGGTCACTCAGTTCATGGGTCTTGCCGGCGCTGTCCGTAAGCTCCAGCGCGAAATTCTTGATCAGGCTGTGCGCCGTGCCGCTATTGGCCAGGGTAAAGTTAAGCGTGTGGCCGTCGACGACGTGGGTGGTCATCTGAACGTTGGACTTCGCCTGGGGCGGCGTGATGTACAGCGCACAGCGATACTGGACCAGGAACCGCACGGCGGTGCCGTCCTTGCCCGGATCGAGATTGATCGGCAGTTCTTCGGCGATCAGGCGATAGGCTTTTTCCTGGGCGACCTGGGCCGGGCCGTTCCACTGCACGCGCACCGATTTTGAGCTGTGCGGCTCGATGATGACCTGCGACGGATAGATCGAAAAGTCGGCAGATGCGTCGGCATTGGTCTCATGACCTTCGGCATCGAGATCCCGCGTCACCGCGTTCAGTTCGACAGCGATCTTGCGGTCGCTGTCGTTTTCCACGGCGAATAGCTGGCTGGACTGGTAGCCCGAGGGCTCGAGACGCACCTTGAACGGCGTGACCTTCATCGCCTGGGCCGGCACGGCGAAAGCCAGAAGCATGGCAAGGCCCGAAGAAGCGACCCGATAAACGAAACGAAGCGGGCCTGCGCGCATGACGGATGTCCCTCAAGATGGTCGCCTATTTGGCGGTGATCGAAAAGGTCAGGGTTTCCGCGTAGGTGTAGCCGACCGAACCGGTCAGGTTCGGATTGGCCGCGTAGGTGATGCGCACGTCCTTGGCCACATTGGCCGGCGCGGCCACGTCGGTAAGCGTCGCGGATGACACCGTCGACCCATTATAGGTCACGGTAAACGCCTGGGTCGCGTTCGACACCGAGTCCTTGAACAGACCCGTGTAGCTGGCCGAATTCGTACCGGCCAGCGTCACCGAATAGCCGCTGGGATCGTTGCAGTTCTCGGTGACCGTCGCCACCAGGAGATTGGTGCCGCCCTGGGAAATATCGGCGATATTGGAAGCGCCACTGGCCGCCGCCACCGCGATATTGCATGACACCGGCACCTTGCCGGTGATGGTCACCGATCCGGCCGAGGCTGCTTTTGCAGCGGCCGGCAGGATCACCATTGCCCCTGCCGCCACCATCAGGAGGCGCAAGGACCAAACCTTGGTATCCATAAAAATACCATCTAAAATTGAAACGCTAACACATTTTGCGTCGACGCATTTCTCGCCTGACGGGAATATGGTAGCTAAACAATCTTAACATCCGGCTAAAATCGCCACTGCAATCGTTTGTTTTCAGCCAATGCGTGCATGTGCGTGAATGCTCGCGCTATACAATCACAACTTTGGATTACATGCACCATCATGCCCCGAGGCATCAGTTCCGCATCAGTTGGCCGGGCTATTTGGGGATGGCGAAGGCATTCCCCGTGTCCAAGCTCGACAAAGACGGACGGGCATTATCCCCAAGATGCCCGTCCCCGCTTGCCTTTTCACCGGCAGCGAAGGACGGGTGCCGCTCTCACCGACAAACTAGACGGCCACTTGCAGCCGGATCGTGCGCCAGGCATTGCGCAGGGTCGAGGCCTTGATTCCGGTGGCGTCGGAAATTTCCGCCCAGGTCAGGCCGGCCTTGCGCAGGCGCACGATGGTCTGGCGATACAAAGGGCCGGTCTTGCGTGTGCGCACCTGGACCGCCAGCGGCTGAGCCTGGCGGACGCGGTCGTAGCGCGCCTTCAACACCGGATGACGCGCCAGGTATTTGAACAGGGTCTGACGCGACGGCATATCCTCGTCACGCGCCACGGCGGCGACGCTGCGCCCGCCTTCGACCCGGTGGACGAATTCCTCGAAATCGGCGGCCTGCCACGGCGACGGCCGGCCGTGGACGCGCATCAGCTTTTCGACATTGTCGTTGCGCACGGCCGGCGAGGTGCGGGCCCGCTTGCGCCCGGCACGCAGGCGGCGCACGACAAGTTCGGGTTCCGGTCCGGTGATGGCGCCCTTGGCACGCAGGTCCAGCATGCGCGCCTGGGCCTGTTCGCGGAAACCGCGGCCGGCCAGGCCATAGCTGAAGGGGATGCCGAAACGGACGCGATAGTCGTCGGCACTAATGCCGTGGCGCGCGCGCAGATGGGCCGGCAGCACGGTCAGGCGCCGGCCGCAGATCAGGCAGGCCAGGGTATCCTCGCCGAGATAGGCCCGGATTTCCGCGGTGGTTTGAAACGGGCGCGGGTCGCGAAGGTGAGCGGTCATGGCGATAGCCTAGGGCGAGGCCATGACGCGAAGCTGACGCATTATGTGTGGCGTTTATTGAGCGTTTTCCGCTTCGAAGCGCACCAGCAGGCCGCGCTTGCCGTCGGCGCGATCCATCAATTGCAAGGTCCCACCCAGCCGGACCGCGGCTTCCCAGGCGATCGACAGGCCCAGCCCCGAGCCGCCGGCCTCATTGGTCTGGCTCTGCCAGAACCGGTCGAACGCCATGCGCTTGCCGACCGCGTCGAGCCCCGGGCCTGAATCCTCGACCTCGATCCGCTTTCGGCCATCGACGCGCGCCAAGCGCACCACGACCTCCTCGCCCGGCGGAGAATGCTTGACCGCATTGCCGACGATGTTCGACAGCATCAGGTGCACGGCCAGTTCCGTGCCGCCCAGGGTCAGGTCTTCGCCTTCGATGGCCAGTTCGACGCCGCGCCGCGCCGCATCGGGCGCCAGGTCCGCGATAACGCTCGACAGGACCGGATAGACCTCGACCGCCAGGCTGGCGTTCGGCGCGACCGACTCGATCTGGGCCAGGTTCAGCAACTGGTCGACCAGCGCGGAAACACGGCGGGTCGATTGGTACAGATGCTCGAGGCGCGGCCTTTGCTCGGCCTTGTCGTCGATGCGGGCGCACAGTTGCGCCTCGATGCTGAGCCCGCTGAGCGGCGTGCGCAATTGATGCGCCGCCATGTCGATGAACTTGCGTTCGTGGATGATGCCTGCCTCGATGCGGCGAAAGAGCGTGTTGATGACCTCGACCAGGCCTTCCAGCTCGGTCGGCCAGTCACCGGCGGTGAGTTGGCGAAACGGCGGGCGATCGGTCTGTTTGGACAGGAACAGGCTGAAGGCTTTCAACCCCTCCAGGCCGTCGCGCGTCGTGTACCACAGCCCCAGAAGCAGCATGGCGGCGATCAGCATGAAGGGTGCGGCCAGCGCCAGGGATACGCGGCGGATGACGTCGCCGCGCACCTTCACCCGTTCGCCGACCTCGACCACGGGATCGCCGTGGGGGGCGGCAAAGGTATAGATGCGCCAGACCTCGCCGTCTGCCTTGACCACGCTGAAGCGATCCGTCTGCGCCAATTGCGGCAGCACCACCGGCGGACCGGTTACCGAAGCCATGCGCAGGCGTCCACCATACCAGATGCGGAAGGTGCGCCAGCGCGCATAGCCGGCAAAGGCCATGCGATCTTCGTAGGACAACAACGGCGGCTGCGTTGCGTTGGTCGCCACACCCGGATGCGACTGCATGTCCTGCAATTCCTCGTACATGAGGTTGATCAGCAGGTGGGAGCTGAGTTCCAGCTGTTCATCGAAATTGTTGTTGATGATCGACGCCACCACCGTTTCGGCGGCAAAGCCGGTCAGGACGATACCGATCAGGATGACCACGGTGGCGCGCGTGAACAAGCGCCGGGTCAGCGAACGGGGGTCGCGCAGCAGGCGATGCAGGGCCGGGGTCTTCACCGGTCGAAGGCCCTCATTTGGGCACCATATAGCCCAGGCCGCGCGCCGTCAGGATGACGGGCGAGCCCAGCTTCTTGCGCAGGCCATAAATGGCCGACTCGATGGTGTTGCTCTCGATATCGACCGACAGGTCGTAGACCCCCTCTTCGAGGTCCGCCTTGCTGACCCAGCGGCCGGCCCGCGCCGCCAGCAGGGCCAGGACGCGGAATTCGCGCTGGGTCAGGCGGATCGCCTTCTCGCCGGCGCGGACGACGCGGCCCTTCAGGTCGAGTTCCAAACCGCTGAAGTGCAGGAATTCGCTGGCCATGCCCTGGGAACGGCGCAGGACCACGCGCAGGCGGGCAATGACCTCGTCGAGATCGTAGGGCTTGGTGATGTAGTCGTCGGCGCCGCTGTCGAGTCCGGCCAGGCGGATATCGCGCTGGGCGTTGGCGGTGATGATCAGCACGGGCGTGGTGTCGTTGGCCTGGCGCAGGCGGCGCAGGAACACCAGGCCGTCGTCGTCCGGCAGGCCGAGGTCGAGCAGGATGGCGGAAAAGGCCTGGTCCTCCAGCGCCTTTTGGGAGTCGGCGGCGGTCGTGCACCACTGCACCGGCAGTCCCGTGCGTTCCAGGGCCAGTTTGAGACCGCTGCCCAACGTCGCATCGTCCTCGATGATGAGGACCTGCATGTCGGCGCGGGTACGAATATCCAAGGGGGCACTCTCCAGGGCTTTCAGGTCCCTTCTACCCCGGCACCGGGGACCACTTCAACCGCCGCGCGCGACGGCCGCAAAATGGCGGCCTTACCCCGCCAGGCTGACGCCAGGCTGATTGTCTCAAGCCTGGCCGGCTTCGTGATCGAGTAGAAACGCCTTGGCGGAGAGCCCACCCGCGAACCCCGTCAACTGTCCCTGGGCGCCTACGACGCGGTGGCAGGGGGCGATGATCGATATCGGATTGCGGCCATTGGCGGCGCCGACCGCCCGCGAAGCCGTCGGCTGGCCAAGCTGGTCAGCGATCTGGCCATAGGTCCGTCGCTCGCCGAACGGAATGGTCAGCAGGGCCGCCCAGACGGCCTTCTGAAACGCGGTACCGCGAAAATCGAGCGGCACGGAAAAGACCGTGCGCCGGCCGGCGAAATAGGCATCGAGCTCGCTTGCCGTCTGCACCAGGACCGGATGGTGCGCCGTGTCCGTCACCGTCTCCAGCGGCACGCGTCCCGGGCGGTCATCGGGCCACAGCACGGCGACAAGGCCGCGGTCGCCGGCCACCAGCGTCAGGCGGCCGACAGGCGAATCGAAGGAGGTCGAGGCAAGTCCCATATGGCTATTGTCGCGCGCCAAGCGCGCCGCGCAAGCGCTAACGCGGCTTACGCCTTTTTGAGCCCGCGCGGCGCAAAGTCGCGTATCGGCCTTACGGCGTTTTGCCTAGGTTTGGGTTTTTCGTCCTCAACCGGGAGACAGACCGATGGACACCTTTGCCCCCGCTACGCCGCGTGCCCCAACCCGTGACAACGCGACTAGTGAAGACTTGACTCGTGATGGCCTGGATTTCGACGAGCAGGTGGCGCGTGACGCCGACGCCAATCCGGATGCCGATTTCGATCCCGATGGACTGGCGCCCGTAACCGGCCCTGAAATGAAGGCCGGCGCCGATATTCTGGAAGCCCGCTTCAAGAGCTGGCAGCTGTGGGGCGCGATTGCCGGGGGCGTCGCCATGGCGGCCGGTGTCGCCGGCGTGCTTTACCTGCGCCAGCAGTCGCAATCGCCGAAGGCCCGCGCCAAGGCTCAAGTGCAAAAGATCAAAGGCAAGGTCGACCAGGTGTCTTTGCCGAAGATCGACTTCAGCCAGGCCCATCCGCGCCGCCAGTCGCACCTCGCCGCCCGCAAGATCGACAGCCTGCCCGTACGGCAGGTGCAAAAGCGCGTCGCCCATCGGGTCGCGCATCTGTTTGATTAAATCGACACTTTAAATGCTCATCCGCATGATTTCCTGGTAGGCGGAAATCACCTGGTCACGAATGGCGATGACGCTCTGCAAGGACGTCTCGGCATTCGAGACCGCGGTTACGGCGTCGATCAGATCCGCCTTGCCCGCCGCCTGCTGGGTCATCATGTGCTCGGCATTCTGCGTCGACTTGACGGTGTTTTCCATCGCGCCGCGCAGTATGGCGCCGAAATCCGCGCCGCCCGCCTGGTCGCCCTTGCCCAGCGTATCCGTTTGTTTGATGGCCGCCCCATAGGCGCGCGCCGCGATCAATGGCGTCATCTCACATCACCTACTTGTTCAAGATATCCAGGGTCTTCTCGGTCATGGCGCGCGAGGTCTCGATAATATTGAGGTTGGCCTCGTAGGCGCGCTGCGCGTCGCGCATGTCCATGGTTTCGATCAGCGGATTGATATTCGGCCGCTTGACGTAGCCGGACGTGTCCGCCGCCGGGTTGGACGGATCGAATTCCTTGGTGAAATCGCTATTGTCCGGAACCACCTGGGCCAGCTTGACGCCCGTGGCGCCGTCGATCGGCGCCGAGGTGAAAACGGGCATCTGGCGGCGATACGGGTCGCCGCCCTTGGTCTTGGACGTCGAATCGGCGTTGGCGATGTTTTCGGCGATGATGCGCATGCGGGCCTGCTGCGCTTTCAACGCAGAGGCCGCCACGGCCATCGTCTGATCGGCATTTACGGGTGTGACCATTTAATTGCTTCCCAACCCTTACTTTCCGGGGGCCTTGGCGGCCATGCGGATCATGTTCATCGACTTTTCGTAGAAGCCGACCGCCGCTTCGAAGTTC
>FTKT01082660.1_pt1 | contig 16835 bp, 14 predicted proteins | sample 1658271 | NCBI WGS metagenome assembly FTKT01 (sample SAMEA3914811, study PRJEB12502) | metagenome | biome: forest; material: soil | place: Canada | collected 2011-08-04 | depth 0.3 m | reverse complement strand
CACAACAGCAAGAAGCTGTGGCATAATCCAAGGCTGTCCTGACAACAGGACAACAAATTATCGGGTGGTTAGCTCAGCGGTAGAGCATTGCCTTCACACGGCAAGGGTCACAGGTTCAATCCCTGTACCACCCACCAAAATAAGCGTTATGAATCAAGCACTTAGCGGAAACGTCAGGTGCTTTTTTCATTTTGATGTCCTAAAAGTGTGCTAAATGCCCTCGGCGCTCTTTGGACGCGTCAGGACAGATCGTGGTGGTACGTCGACGTAGCTCTGCTGCCTGACAAAGCGATCAGGTGACCACTTGGTGGGTCGATCGCAGGATCTGTGCTTCAGCCCGAATGGCTTTCAGCCGGTCGCTCATAACCTTCTCGATGGCCTCTCGGGTCTCAGGCTCCCACATGTATGCCTTGATCAGGTCGTAGAAGTCCGAGCCTCCGCCAAGGTCGAGGGCAATCACCAAAGTGATCACAGCCTTCTCAATGGCGATTCGGCTGCGATCGCCAAGGTCAAGGACATCATGGCCGAGTTCAATCTCACCATTGAGCACCTGACTCAGACCGTCGCCGGCAAGCGCGCTGCGAAGAAGACGAAGGCGAAGAGCGCATCGGTGGCCAAATATGCCGACCCGAAGACCGGGAAGACCTGGTCCTGATTCGGTCGGGCGCCAGGCTGGATCGCCGGGGCGAAGAATCGCGATGCCTTCCTTGTCGGCAAGAGCGCGGCCCGAGAGGCCGCAGCTAAGGCGCCGGCCGCTGGGAAGAAGGCTTCGACCACGGCGGCGAAGGCAAGCAAGGTTGCCAAGAAGACTCCGAAGCCGACCGCGAAGAAGGCTGTTGCGTCTGCGAAGAAGGTGTCCAAGGCGAAAGCCGCACCAGTGCCTGCGAAGAAGAAGGCTGCAGCCAAGAAGGCTTCTGGAAAGAGAGCCGTGCCGAAATCGGCAGCCTCGAAGCAGGTCGCGGCAGCACCGGTTGATCTGACCACTACAGCGCTGCATCATCCCGACCGAAGCGGTGTTCGAGCCGAACTACGAGTCCGGCAAGGCGATGCGCTGGCGCATCTAGCAGGAAGGCGATATCCCGTTCGGCGTCGCCGGCATCTACCGTCGCTGGAAAGACCCAGCAGGCGGGCCGGCGCTGTTCACGTTCGCCATGCTCACCGTGAACGCCGACACGCACCCGTTCTACAAGCGCTTCCACAAGCCAGAAGATCGCACCACCTGCACCTCGTCGTAGGAAGTGACTGGCGATAGCGCCCGCGCCTTTTCACGCGTTGGGACGGTGACGCGTTGGTCATAGCACTACCTATCGATGCGGGGTTACCACTAGGTTCAGTCAACAGCACCCCGTTTACATTTTAAAAAAAGGGAGAGCGAGATTGAAACAAATAAACCTATCCAGTGTTGCTGCGGGAGCTACCGTCGCGATCGGACTTCTTTGCGCCTATCCGGCATACGCCCTAACCGCAGACGACTGGCAGGTAGTATGGAAGTCCGCAAAACTGCCAACCGAAGGTGGCGGTGGCCCTGCGGGAACTTCCACCGTTGACAATTCTCCGCCGTGGAGTAATCAAGGGGGGCAAATATTTACTTTCGACAAAAATGGCTCCCCATTCCCATTTGAAATTCCTGGACACCGCGGCGGTGGCAACGGCGGAGGTCCGCAAGCCCCTAATCCTAAAGATAAACCGCCGTCTAAGGACAATAGTAAAAAGACGCCGTGCGGAAGTAACCCATCGACGCCACATCCAGTAATCATCGCAACAGGTGAGAAAGTCAAGGACGAAACTGATTTCTCGGGTGCTGGCCTCTATCCATTGGAACTCTCTCGCCACTATCACGGTTTTGGCGAGCAAGTCGCAATGATGTTTGGCAACAACTGGACGTCCAACTACGACTACCGCCTGTATGCGTACGGTTGCAACCATACTGGAGACTATCCAAGGACCGTTTGTGTCCCGACATCGTTTGAGTTTGATACGCCGGATGGGAGTTTTATCTATAACAAGGGCGGGAACCCCTACATATTTAAGGTCGCCGGCTCAGACGCAATGGGAGTCATCTCCTGGGATGGCCCGGGCAATCCTTATAGTGTAGTTCTTGACGGATCAACTTATACCTTCGACGGAGCAGGTCGAATTTCGTCTATTGCGGACAAGCCCCGCGCAAACGTTGCAACATTTCAATACTCGGGTTCAACTAATCAACTTCTAACCGTCACAAATCCAGGCGGCCAGGCCATTCACTTTACGTGGACAGGCAATCACGTCACACAGGTCACCGACCCTCGCGGCCAGAACTGGTCGTATGGGTACACCACAGCGGGCATGCTCCAATCGGTCACCACTCCGGATGGACACGTTACCACCTACGGGTACGACGCGACCAATACGAGTCGGCTTAACGGCATCACAGTCGATGGCACCAAGATACTGGCGGTCAGCTATTTCAGCAATGGACAGGTTTCGAGCAGCGGTACTCCAGACGGAGAAGCTGTCGAACACTTCACCTATGGCACAAATAGCACCACGGTCACAAACCAACTCGGCGATGCGACGACGTTTGGGTACCAGAGTGTTCAGGGGGGGTTAAAGCTCGCATCTGTATCTCATCTGGGGACAGCCACGTGCCCTGCGATGGCGGCGACTACTGTCTACGATGCCAACGGCTGGGTCGACTACACGCTCGACTGGCGTGGAATCAAAACGGACTACACCTACGACGTTACCGGGCGCCTCTTGGACATGACAAGGGCAGCCGGCACATCCACACCATTGAAGGACGTCTATACGTGGACGACCGTCCAGTACACCAGCGAATACGTCCTGCAATCCGATGCCGCCTACGATACCGGTGGAAACCTCATGCGAACGACGACGTATAACTACTTGCCATCGGGTCTCGTGTCGTCTATCAGTGTCAAGGACCAGGCCTCGGGCGTGGTTGCCACGAAAAGTTACGGGTACACCTTAGCTGCGAATAACACGATTCAATCTCAAACGGAAACCCGCAACCTGCCAACCGGTGCAGCAACGACGACTTATAACTACGACGCATCGGGCAACCTCACGAGCGTCACAGATCCGTCCGGTGCGACGGCTACCTACAGTGGCTACGACGGTCTCGGGCGCCCCAGCTCAATGGTTGCCGCGAATGGGGTGAGCCATGCCTTTACCTACGATGGGCGAGGCAACATAGCCACCGACACCGCGTACCTGGCGAACGGAAATGCCGTCACGAGCTATGGCTACGATGGCCGCAACAATCTGGTCTCGATCTCGCTGCCCGATGGTTCGGCGCATCAGTTCACGATTGCACAGTCCGGGCGCGTGGCCGCCCAAACAGACGTAGCCGGCAATCCGGCCACGAAGACCTTCACCAACGCATCGACGATCGTGGAGTCGACAGGACGGGCCATAGCATCGGTTTCCGGCTCATCGGTCAGTTCATCGATTTCGGGTTCGGTGAGTTCGACTGTCCAACTCGATTCCCTGGGTCGCAATCTCAACGTCCTCGGCAACAGCGGCCAGCATGTGTCGTATGGCTATGACGCCAACAGCAATGTCACGTCGATCTCGGATGCGTTGCACACGACGAAGAACACGTACGACACGCTGAATCGGCTGTCGCAGACAACCCTACCGGACTCGTCGACCATCACGTACGGCTATGCGCCCAACGGGACGCTCAGCTCTGTCTCGACGTCACGCGGCGCACAGACGACTTACACGACAAACGGGTTCGGCAGCGTCACGCAGCGCAGCAGTCCGGATACCGGGTTGACGACATACACGGTCGATCCCTTCGGCCGGGTGACGCAGGAAGTGCGAGCCAACGGAACCACGGTGGCCTACGCCTACGATGGCCTCGACCGCTTGACGAGTCAGACCTCGAGTGGCAACACCGAGACCTACACCTATGCCAACTCCGGAGCCAACGCCACGCAGCTGACGGGTATCTCGAATCCGACGGGCTCGTCGACGTTTGGCTACGACGGCTACGGGCACATGAACTCACAGACCGACGTTATCTTTGGTCAAAGCTTTGGTACGTCATACTCGTACAACGCCGCCGGTCAACTGACGGGCATGACCTATCCCGACGGGCTGAGCCTCACCTATTCCTACAATTCTGCAGGTCAGGTGACAGGCGTGTCCCCCAGCCGCGCAGGTGGATCCGTCGCCTCTGCGGTGTATCAACCGTTCGGTAGCGCACCCTATGCCTGGGCTTATGGAAACGGCGCGAGCATGGTCGGTTCCGTGGATACCGATGGTCGATTGACCAACCTCAATTCGGTGTTTGGCAAGGCCATTAGCTACAACGTCGACAACACGATTTACGGCATCAGCGATTCGGCCTATCCCGATCTCAATGAGACGTTTTCGTACAACGCACAAAGCCGTCTGACTGCGACATCGCGCTCTGCAGATCCGCAAAGCTTCTCGATCGACACCGACGGCAATCGCACCTCGTTGACGCGTGCTGGAGCGACGACAACCTATCCGATTGCGAGTGGCGGAAACAAGGTGACGTCCTGGTCATACATGGGTGGAGACATCTACTCGGATGGCACGCGTTCCTACACACGCGACGAGTTCGATCGATTGACGATGGTGACGATATCGGGTCAGGTTGTCGGTCAGTACCGCTACGACGCGTTGGATCGACGCGTCTACAAGGGCACAAGCCAAGGAGTGACCTATTTCGTCTACGCACCCAACGGGCAACTCGTGTACGAGCAGTCCTCCCAACGAGCGGTGAATTATGTTTGGCTGGCGGGGCGGCTCGTTGGAATTTCAGTCAACCATGGTGTGCTGCAAAGCGTGCACACAGACTGGCTCGGGCGCCCGGAACTGGTGACCGGTACGTCAAGTCCGTCAGTTGCGTGGCGGGCATCGAATGCCGTGTTCGATCGGAATGTCACGTTGGACATGATCGGCGGTCTGAATGTTTTCTTTCCGGGGCAGTATTACGACACGGAGTCGAACCTCTACTACAATTGGCATCGGTACTATGACGCCAGTTCTGGGCGCTATATCCAAAGCGACCCTATCGGGCTTGGGGGCGGCATCAATACGTACACATATGTTGAGGGGAATCCACTCGGTGGGACCGACCCCTCCGGTTTAGTTGACCTTAACTTGTTCCCACGGGGAGATCCCATACGGACGTATGCAAACTATTGGAATCCTCCGGGCGTATTTTCTGTTGGAGTGCATTCAAATGGGGTCAGCTTCCAAGGTCCAACCGGAACTCCGATAACTCCGACGCAGTTGGCGTCAATGATTCAGGCTAGCCCTGGCTACACACCAGGAATGCCGGTGGTACTTGGCGCGTGTCTTAGTGGCGGGGCTAGCCCAAATGGCCCTTCTATTGCGCAACAGACGGCAGATGCATTGAAATCCTCCAGCATAACAGCCCCGTTGGACTGGGCAATTTTTAATATCCAGGGCTTAATAGGCACTTCCCCGAATTCGTCAGGAACGCCCCTTTCTACGCCAGGCATTTGGGCAACTTTTCAACCGGGAGGTCACTAATGCACGTCGGAACAATTGTCCGTGCGCTTGTCGGGATCGCATTACTTTGCGCTGGGTTTGCGATTGCGGCGGGTATCGACCAGCCAGCGTTGTCTGGCAATTCCGCATTTTTATTGTCGGCGCAACAGCTTAAGCAACAGGAGGATTTGGCTCGGAATGGGAATTGCGACGCCGCTCTCAAGGTAAGTCATTATTATAGTTTCGGTCAACACAAACTAGCCAAGGCTTTGCTTTGGCTCAGGCTAGCAGCGCGATGCCCAAACGCGAATGCCAAGGCGGAGCTCGTATATATGCTCCTACAGCAGCCTCGCCAGGTTGACGTTGCAAACGAAATTGACAGGTTGGTAGCGGAACTCAAACCGATCGATGCAGCACAAGCGCTAGCGGTTGAGCAGGAAGTAAATAGGTCGCGAGCTGCCGCGCATTGATACTTCATCGAAATAATCTAACGGCGAGTACTGCGGCCAGGGCAATGGCCATTCTTCCAAAGCAATCCGATCGGGCTCGCAGGGGGGATACATACGCATATGTTGGTAGAGATCTGATTTCTTCGACTGACGCATGTGGTTTAGACAATCCATCGACGGGACCTTATTCGCCCACCCGTTCTACAAGCGCTTCCACAAGCCCGGCGAAGGGAGGCGCATGCCGATCTTCCTGGACAAGGGGCAGTACGGGCCTTGGCTGCAATGCAGGCTGATCGAGGCGCCGACGTTCTTCAAGCAGCACCCTGGGCCGTTCCTCGGCAAGGCGGCGCCGCTTACCCGCATGCCGAAGGCCGCCAAGGAGCCAAGCGTCAAGGACGAACTACTGCCACCAGCGCCGCCGAAGAAGGCGAAGGAGCAGAAGGCGCCAACAGAACCGCCTGCGCAGGGTGACTTGTTCTAGAACTAGACGCTCAATTGATCCACGTGTCGACCATGGCGAGGCCAAGCACTGGTTCAAGGTGCTTCAGACCGATCAGCTGCCCGATGCTTGTCAGGAACATCGTCTGTCCATGGATCGTTGAAAATCCGCGCATCAACTCCAAGACGGCGTCCCCACCAGCTTGCTGGATTTCCTGATCGCTTGTCGGGAGGAACGGGTAGGTCAATCGTAGGTTCTGTGGCAACAGGTTGGCGTCAGCGACCAGATTGATCGACAACAGACCCAGGCCCGCAAGGTAGCGCTTGTTCGAGTCGGAAATTTCGAGTGCTGGTCGAATCACAGGCAGCACCCGCGAATACAGCGAGTTCAGTTGAGCGATCGTTGTGATGCCGTTGAACTTCACCGAACGTAACCAGATGCAGTATCGTGAGCAGCGCAATGTGCTGCTTGGTGATGTTCGGCAATGCTCGGATCGCGCCTTCGCTGACCAGCTTTAGAAGAGGCTTGTCCGCCGCGCTGAGTCGTTCAACCAGTACCTGCGATCCGATCGCCAATCCTCGTACGCGCTGAATAGACTTGATGCACCGACCCTACCCGACGCTCGCGACCGTCAGCAACTGGCCGACAAGCGTCCTACGGAGCCTGGACGAGAAATCCTCAGCCGTGGATGACGGGCGCCTCGCCTGGCTCATCGAGCGCCCCATCGTGGCAACGCAAAACTTGTGCCATCCCGATAGACTTTGGCATCGTCGGCTTAAAGCCAAATTGAGCGTAGAGCCGGTGCGCCTCGCCGTCGGCTATGAGGCTGACGTACGCTCCCGGCAACGCCGAAGCACGCAGTTGATCGATCAATGAAGTCATGATGGCCTTGCCGAGCCCACGGCCCTGATGCGAGGGATGAACGGCCATGTCGGTCACTTGGAAGAACAGGCCTCCGTCACCTATTACGCGCCCCATTCCGACAACCTCGCCCGCGCAGCGCACGACTGCCGCGTGGATCGTACCGGGCAAGCCACGTGCGGCAGCCTCTTTGCTCTTGGCACTCAGGCCAGCCTGCTCTCGGAGGCGGCAGTAGTCGGCGATCTCGGGAATTTCCGCGGCTAGTGAATAGTCGTCGTTCATGGGGATGTTCTGCTCGAAGGCGATACGCAACAACCTGGCATCTTGTGCCGTGCCGAGCTCAGGGAGTGAGCCACCCTGGACCAGAAGGAGCTCTCAGTTCGCTGCAGCGGGCTACTGCCGCACCGGTAGATGACCCGATACCTGCCGTTCGCGAAGGTCTGGTCATGGCCGACATTCGTCCTCGGCGCAGCGTCCAGCCCGAGCAGTGGCTGAACGACGGATGCGCGGCCGCTGCGCGCAGCATAACGGGCATTGGCCGGCGACGCCGGGTGGCCGAGGCCGACCCCTGAGCTGTCCTTCGCTATGGGCAGTTGGATTGAAGACTTGCAAGAGTCAGCTGCGCGGCATCTTCTCGAAATCGCTCAAGGCGGCGGCGCGGAAGGCCGGCAGGGTTTCGCAGTGTTCGGCCAAGGTGATCAGACAGGCGTGGGCGGTGGGTGACAACACTTCATCCATCCGGTCCTGCATGTACCAGATCAGCGTGGTGATCATGGCATCGGCATGGGTGAGCGTTGCCCCGCATGCATAGGGTGTGGCCAGACGGCGGGTCAGCTCGTCGAGGCCAGCGCGAGCCTGGCCAAGGCAGCGATCAAGCCAGGCGGTGCTTCGATGTTCGGGGGAATGGAAGTGCCTCTCATAGACCACAGCCCCGACCTTTTCGAGGGTGCCTTGCGCGAGCGCGGTCACCTGGAGGACGAGCCGGCGCGCGGGGCCGGTTGCGGGGATCAGCGCCGCGTCGCCCGCCTGTTCGTCGAGATGATCAAGGATGGCGGCGCTGTCGATCAGCACCTCGCCATCGTCGAGGACGAGGGCCGGGATGCGGGTCAGCGGGCTGATCTTTCTGACCGCCACCGCATCGCCAAAGATCGAACGGGTGTCGCGGGTGAAGGGCATGCCGTAGTGATGCAGCGCGATTGCGACCCGGCGGGTGACGGGGCTGTCATATTGGCCGACGAGGATCATGGAGCGGCTCCCTGAGCATAGGAATTCAATCACTATCCGTGGGGCAGTCTGTCGCCGGCAGGAAGAGCGTGGAAGCGCTTGGCGCACGCCGGGGCCATCAGCCAACCCTGAAGCAGTCCGTCGTGACGGGCAGTTCCTGGCCGGAAGTTGGTACACGGACGCCCCGCAAGGCCCGACGAGATGTGGCAGTAGCCCAACTGGCGTTGATGTCGATCGCGGCTCTGCAGCAGGTAGGGACAAACCTGGAAGCCCCAGCTGGAGCGAGGGTATACCCTCCCGTGTGCGGTAAAATTGCTGCACTGCACAACGAGGTCTATCGAAGCCTGGCCGGTGTGTTGGCAATCCAGAAAGGATTCCTTGCATGGAAGCCATTCAATCCAGGGCCACAAGCCCATCCAAACCTGTCTCACTCACGCCGCACGGAGGGGCTCCGCACGCCCCCGCCCGTCGCCTCAACTTGGCGCTACAAGGGGGCGGCGCCCACGGCGCATTCACGTGGGGCGTGCTCGATCGATTGCTCGACGATGAGAGTTTGCAATTCGACGGCATCAGCGGCAGCAGTGCCGGCGCGATGAACGCTGTAGTCCTCGCCGATGGCTGGTTGAAGGGCGGGCGTGCGGGCGCGGGTGAAGCCCTGGCCAACTTCTGGTACGAGGTTGGCAAACTGATGCCGCCCAGCATGGTAGTTCAGGGCGAGGGCGAAGCAATTCAACTCTCGCCGGCGAGCAAGCTGCTTGTGAATTGGGCGAGCCACTTTTCTCCCGCCCAAATCAACCCGCTTGAACTGAACCCACTGCGCGATCTGTTGTCGCGACTCGTCGACTTCGAGTCGCTGCGCGGGCGCAGCCCGTTCAAGCTTTTCGTCGCGGCCACTCAGGCCAACACCGGCAAGCTGCGAATCTTCCGCGAACAAGAACTATCGGTCGATATGCTGATGGCATCGGCGTGCCTGCCCAAGATTCACCATCCCGTTGACATCGATGGCGAGCCCTACTGGGATGGTGGCTACTCAGCGAACCCTGCGGTGTTTCCGCTGTTCTACGAGTGTGACGCGCAGGATGTCCTGCTTGTGCTGTTGACCCCGCTGCGGCGCGACGACACGCCGCGAACGGTCAAGGAAATCGATGAACGTATCGCTGAGCTCTCGTTCAACGCCACCTTCATGCGAGAGATGCAGACCTTTGCACGCGCGACTGAGTTCTCGGACGTGTCGTCGGACACCAACGGCACCCTCGAGTCGAAGCTGCGCGCAATGCGCGTCCACATGATCGACGTGTGCGACCTAGCGAGTCTGGAGCGTACCGATACCAAGGCGCTAGCGCATGCGCCGTTTCTCGAAATGCTTCGCGGCCAGGGCCGCGAGCGGGCGGCGATCTGGCTCGACGATCACGGAGACGATATCGGCAAGCGATCGACGATCGACGTGCAGAAGTGGTTCGGTTGACTCGCCGATTGAGAGTGGTGGGGACGCTGCTTCGAAGCTGCCGTTCGTGACCGTCCGGTCTTGGCCGACAAGCGACTCGGGGGCACGCGGGGAGTCGGGCTCCAACGTCCTCAGCAACCGCTGAAATGCGTTTGACCTCTTTGCGGAGCTTCCCCCGTCGTTCGAAATCGATCGGCGGGCGACAGGGACCCGAGGCTGACATGCCTCAAGCCAGAATCGGCGCCCGAAACACGACTTCGCTCAAGCTCAATTGCAACTCGCTGCGCCGCCGCAGCTGATGAAGTTGCTCGAGACACCCATTTGCTCCCGATCGCGGCCGTAGAGGGAAATTTGCTTGTAGGCCGATGACCCAGCCGGAGTCGGACTCCACGTCAACGTTTTCGTGGTCGAACCGTTGTGCTTGCCGTCGATCTCTGAATGGCCGGCCATCGCTGTGCCTGAGCAATTGCTTGCCAGGCACAAGGTGATGTCTTTCGGAGAAACGGTGGCGTTTCCGGCCCAACTGGCCGTGAAGGTGGCAGTCGCGCCGTCATAGCCGACGAGTGCCGTCTTGGTGGCGTCTTCGAGTTCGAGCCAGGGGATGCTGGAAAGGGCGGCTGCCTTTGGCGGGACGCCATCCACGCGTTTCATGAACGTCGCCGAAAGTTGAGTCGCGGCTTGATCAGAGAAGAGCTCGACCTTGACCACGCGGCCGCGCTTGTAGAACGCATCGATCAACGCATCCCCGCCGGCGAGGTCGCCACCGAAGTTGTCGAGCGAGATCCACGACGAGCCGCACGAGCTGCCCACAATGGTCAATCTGGGGATCGAGGCGGAGCAAGCGGCGCTGTCGTCCAGGGTCGCAATCGGGGTGGTCTCCCACCCGGTGCCTGCGACATCGTGCTGATAGACCTTCGCCGCGTGGACTGTTCCATCGAAATTGCTGACATCAAAGGACAACGCACGCGTGTAGCTCGGGTTCAAGTCGACGATGTCCACGCGCAAGGTGCGTTGCACTGCGGCGCCAATATGAATCTCGTCAGAGGCGGTCTGCCCCAGCAGCGTCCATGCGGTAGAACCGCCGCGTTGAACGACGGCCAGCTCCGCGCCGTCAAACACAGCGTCGCCCTTGACGATGTCGAAGCCGACCGAGCAGATCTTGTCTACGCCAGTCAGGTCACAATCCTTGATGACCGGATTGGCGACGACGCCGCCCAGCAGGCTGGGCGTCGCGAGGCTGGCCATGGTGCAGATTCCGCTCGCGGCCGTGGTGGCCGTCAGTGGCGTACCGCCGTCCGCCTTGAGGCGGAACAGCGGGTCGAAAATCCCGCTCATGGCCGTGGCGCAGGTCGACACATCGGCTGCGCCAATTGCCGAGCTCATCGTGGCGAAAAGAGTTGAAATGCCCGTCATGTCGACGTTCAGGCCCTTCGTGTCCGCCACGATCGTGCCCGACTTCGTTCCATCGCTTCCGATGAACACGTTGCCCGAACCGATGTTGCCTTCCACTTGCACGAACGTGGACGCGGGCCCGCTCGCAGCAGCGTCGGATCCGGTCGTGATCTTGACGGCGTCGAGCAGTTTGTCCATGCCCGTCCGGTTGGCCGAGAACGCATCGCTCGCGAAGTCCACGGTGGTGGACAGGCCCATGGCTGTGAGCACCGGGGCAAGCGCATCCAACAGGTTCTGCTTCTTCGCGGCCAATGTGGCCTCGGAAGGTGCGGCGGCACTGGCCGCCGGGTCGAACATGGCCGCAGCATCCCGGCCAAGGGCGAGCGACACGGCCGCGTGGGTCAACGGTGTGACGTTCGCGGTGCCGGCCTTCTCAACCACCGAGTAGTAGCAGGTGTTTGCACCGCCGACGAGTCCGCAGGCTTCGATGCGAAACGGGGCCGTCATGCCGCTGACAGAGAGTCCACTGAAGGTGCCGTCCGCTGCGGCGGAACCAGAAATCGTGGCTCCGAGGGAGTCCTTGATGGTCACCACGGCGTTGAGCATCGGCGCGCCGACCGCGACAGTGCCAGAAATCGACGTCGGGGTCACGGGGGGCACCGTGGTCTGTGCGGCGCCACCTCCACCACCGCAAGCACTGACAAGTGCTGCGCAAGTGCAGGCAATGGCGATAAGGCTGCGTCGATATGACATGGCGGGAAACCCTTTGACTGAAATGGAGGCGACGCTGATGCGCGTCGCCTGCTTCCCGGTCTATCGGTGCAGTCAGTTCCAACCGAAGTAGGTGATCGCCCGGTTTGTCGCGGTACTCGCGCAGAGTGCGACATATTGCTCATTGGGTTGGATCGCTCCTCTGGAAGCCTGCAGGCCGCATCACGACACGCTTCGGTACCTACCGATGCTGCTCGCGGCGAGCCTGGTCGAACGTACCGGTCCACGGCACCGTCGGGCAAGCAGCACAAAAATGGCGAAATTAGTTGTAGCTGAGCTTCGGTCGGAACTGCTCGCCGCGGCCTTCCGGCGATAAGTCGAGAATCCCCCAGAGCGGCCAGAACCCATCGATATGTCGCGGGTCCTCGCCGGGATCGCGTGGCGCGAAAGCGAGTTCGCTAGCCCAGACGTGCCGGATCACCCCGCCTTGTCGAGCGAATACGTTCATGATCGGCCGTTGTGAGCCTTGGGCATCCTCAGCGTGGTAATCAAGGTGGAAGCTGTTGCCTGCTGAGGACAATAGTTGGGTGTCGCGCCAGCCCCTGTCTTGCGCGTGCGCCTTGAAACGGGCAAGCGGCGAGCGAGCGACTACCGCGATTGCGACCCGTTGACGGATGTGCCGCATCTCCCCGTCCAAGGCATCGATGAATGAGGTACAGGAAGGGCAGGCCCGCTCCATTTTTGGACCATACATGAAGCCGTAGAGCAGCAGCACGCTCCTGTCGCCAAACAGTTGCGAGAGTCGTGCAGCTCCAGCCTCGCCCTCGAACACGTAGTCCTCGCGGATCTCGCCGCCCGGCGGTAGGGCCCGACGCAGAGCAGCAACGGCCTCGGTCTGTCGGCGAAGCGCGATCTCGGCCTCCAGCAGTCGATTGCGCGCGGCACGATACTCGACACTCTCATTGGGGAAATGCAGATCATGAAAGGCAGGTGCGTCGAATTTCAGCATGGGGCGTCTCCTTTTTAGGGCAGGGATTGCGCATCAGTACCCGCAGTGTGTACCGATTCCATTCCGTCGCACACGCGCGGCAAAACATCTGATTGGCGTATCTCCCGAACGATGGAACATCGACGGGGGACCTGCGAACTGCTGCCCAGTCCCGACGCAGTTCAACTTCCCGGAGCGGGCATTGGCCTGCTCCCAGCTCGGCGGACAACCGGAAACCAGTCACTCGCGGAAAACGGGGTCTGGCCGGACTGCGGCCTTCACCTAGCCTTCTTGGCTACGATCTTGATTTCGGTGATGCCGTTATCCGGAATCAGGCGCGAGACCTGTATGGCCGTCCAAGTCGGGTACGGCGGCTTGATGTAGAGATTCTTCACCGCCACGATCGCCGGCATCTGCGTCGTCAGGTCAGTGTGAAAGCTGGTGATGTCGACGACATCGTCCCATGACACGCCAGCGCTTCGCAGGATGACCCCGATGCGCTCGAAGGCGCGGGTGTACCCGGCGCGCAAGTCCGTCTCGCCAGGGCGTACCCCGGCAACAACGCCGGACAGCGTCACCGTGTCCCCGCTGACCACCGCGCTTGCGTATCCCCAGTCCTCCTGGAACTTCAGTTCGGCCGGATCTGCAGCCATGATGACCCGAGCGTCCTGACGCGCACCGGCCAAGGCTGCGGTCACTGGCAGCAGCATTGCGGCGAACAGGCATACGACGAGAGGTCGAGTCACCATGGTCCCTCCAAGCTAGGAAACGGCCACAAACGGCCAACTGGGTACCGATACTAGCGATGGCGACGAAGCTTGTGGATTTGCGCGGCTCTCGATCGGGTCGAACGACGGTTTGGCGTCATTGAGCGACATGAGTCGCGACCTTTGCGGCGCCACCCGATACCTGCCGCTCGCCAGTACCTGCCTCTGGCCGAAAACGAGCGATCGGATGGCCGCGAACATTGTTCGACAAATGAGAGGCAACCTGCTGACATCGGCAGCCGCTACGGATAGAAATCGCCGGCGTCTTGACAACAGTTGCCAAATGGATCACGATTCTGCCATGAGCAACGGTACGATGAACATCGCCCTCCCAGACGTCCTGCGCGCCTACGTAGCCCAGCGGGTCGAGTCCGGCGAGTACGGCAACACCAGTGAGTACGTGCGCGACCTGATTCGAAAGGACCAGCGCGAGCAACGAATCCTGCGGCTGCGCGCTCTGGTCGAGGACGGCCTGGCAAGTGGCCCGGCAACGGCGGACACGCGCGACGACTGGGCTGAGCTGCGTGCCATCGCCGACGGCCGAGGCCAGTGAAGCCTGTACTTCTGACGCCGGCGGCCAAGCAAGACCGCCGCGACGAGGTTCTCTACTACCGCACCGAAGCCGGGGCGCGGGTCGCGAAGAAGCTGGTCGATGCCATGAAGAAGGCGCTGCAGGCGCTCGAGCAGCAACCTGGGATGGGCTCGCCGGCCATCGGCCAAGAACTTGAGATCGACGGGCTGCGCGCCTGGCGCCTGGACGGCTTCCCGCTTTCACTCTGGTACTTCGAGCGCGCGGAGCACGTGCTCGTCGTCCGCCTGGTTGGGCAGCGACAGGACCCCGAGTACCTCGCAGTCGTGGTCGACTGAGCCCGACTATTTAGAATTGTGCGTTGATGCTGGCCTGTTGAACACCCTGGAACCGGCCCTTCGCGAACGACCGGACCTGGCCGACTGCCGGCGCGCTGTCGCCAGGCATCACGCAACAGTTTCGCGAGCATGTTCTTCTTAGCCGAATCGAATCGGTTAGGTACGTACTGGTCGCGCTCATCAAGCAAGCGTGACCACCGCTCAAGAAATGCCCTGTCCAGGCGCAGGCCTTGCTTCGACTCTGACCAGTCTTCCTCGCACTTGGACAGCTCAGCGGCGATCTGATTCGATCGCCTCCAGCAGTCTTCGCAGAGAATTCGCTTTTGATCGATCGGCGCCTTCTTCACTTCATACGAATAGCGCTGGTCTTCGGCCGAAAACACCGCAGACGCGCGGCATCGCCAGCAGTTGTAGCGATAGGAGGTGTATTCCTTCGTCCACTCCGCCGAAACAGAGCGCTGGCTCTGAGGAGACCAATTCGCCGGGTTCGCCGGTACGGTGCCATCCTGAGCTCCGCCAGCGTTCGATCCGCGCCACGTCGAGGGCTGCCGCGCCTGGCACATCCAGCGCGACTGCGCCTAGACTCCGTCGACCGATCCCCGCGTCCATGCAAGCGCGGAGGACGCGCCACGCACCAGGGAGAATGGATGGAAGCCGACGCTGTCGACGAGGCCGGAACGCAACGCGGTGACGTCCCGATCGGAAGAAGTCTCCTGATCTCGTCGTTGACGGTCGCCGGCCTGTCGCTGGCGGTGGCGTTCGCGGGCGTGCAGGCGCTCGTGTACGAACCCGCGCGGCGCGCCGTCGCCAGCGCCGAACTTGGCAGGACGGCGCGCCAGGTGGACTCGTCGCTGTCCGGCCTGCTCAAGCGCGTCGACACCATCTCCCGCCTGAAGCGCGACTGGGGCACGCTGGGCATGCTGTCGACGGGCGACGAGCAGGGCATCGTGCGCCTCATCGGCACGGAGCTGACGCACGAGCCCAGCTTCTCGTCGGTGGCCATCGGCGACGAGACCGGGCGCGAAGTCCTGATCCGGCGAGCGCCGGGCGGCGGCTTCGTCACGCGGCAGACCGATCCGGACGTGCATCGCGGCACCGAGATCGACACCACCTGGGCGGCCGACGGCCGGCGGCTGGAGCGCACGGAGCGCGCCAGCGACTACGACACGCGCCGGCGCCCGTGGTTCCGGCAGGTTGCCGATGCGCCGCCCGATGCGCGCGTGGTCTGGACGGCGCCGTTCATCTTCAAGTCGAACGGCCTGCCGGGCATGTCGGCAGTCGTGCAATGGACGTCGCCCGACGGCCGCCGCAACATCAGCACGACCGACATCCCGCTCGCTGACATCTCCCGCTTCACCCGCGAACTCGAGGTCGGCCGCCACGGCTTCGCGCTGGTGGTGACGGGCGACGGCGCCCTCATCGGCGTGCCGGGCGGCGATGCGGCCCCGGACGACGCGCGCGCGCGCAACCTGCTGCTGCAGCCGCTGTCCGCGCTGGGCCGGCCCGCGCTCGACGCGGCCTTCGCGCAATGGAAGGCTTCTCCCGCGGCGGCGGCCTCGGATCCGGTGTTGCGCTTCTCGTCGAACGGCCAGTCGTGGCTGGCCTCCTTCGCGCGCGTGCCGCTCGAAGGGCCGACGCCCTTGGTCGTGGGCGTCGTCGCGCCCGAGTCCGACTTCGCGATCGCGGGCCCGCGGCAATGGATGATGCTGGCCGTCATCCTGCTCGTGACGATGTCGCTCTCGGCCTGGGCTGCGGTGAGCCGCGCACGCCGGTTCGCCCGCCCCCTGATGGCGCTGGCGGCCGCGAGCGAACGCATCGGCCGCCTCGACCTGGCCAAACCGGTGCACGTGCCCACCCGCTGGCGCGAGGTCGCCGAGACGGCGCGGGCGCAGGAGGTGATGCGGCAGCGGTTGCTGCAGGCCACGGAAGGCCTGGAGGCCGCGGTGGAGCGCCGGACGACGCAGCTCACCGTGGCGGTGGCGGCGGCCGACGAGGCGGCCCGTGCGAAGGCGGCGTTCCTGGCCAACATGAGCCACGAGATCCGCACGCCGCTGAACGCGATCCTGGGCCTGACGACGCTGCTGCTGAAGACGACCCTCGACGACACCCAGCGCGACTATCTCCGGCGGCTCGACGACGCCGCGCGCCTGCTGCTGCACATCGTCAACGACGTGCTGGACTTCTCCAAGATCGAGGCCGG
>FTKT01001199.1_pt2 | contig 16836 bp, 7 predicted proteins | sample 1658271 | NCBI WGS metagenome assembly FTKT01 (sample SAMEA3914811, study PRJEB12502) | metagenome | biome: forest; material: soil | place: Canada | collected 2011-08-04 | depth 0.3 m | reverse complement strand
GGGCGATGGCGAGGGCGGGCGCGGCGGAGCCGAGAAGCGCGGCGAGGACGGCCGCGAGGGCCGGGGCGCGGCGTGGTGCTGCGGGCATGGCTACTCCTGGTGGCAACCAGATTGACGGTGTGCCGACAACGCTAGGCGGCCGGGTCTGCTCCGATCGGGTCGCCACCGCGCAAAACGTCGACGCGTCCCCCGATCAGCTCAGCCCGAGTCGGTCCGTCAGGTGCCGGGCCGGGGAGGGCCGCCCGAGGCCGGGCGGCCGTCCCCGCTCTCAGGGCGCGATCCTCCCGCTGACCTCGCCGAAGCCGATCCGCACACCGTCCGCGCCGGTCGCGGTGGCCCGCATCGTGACGGTGTCGCCGTTCTCCAGGAAGGCGCGGGTGGAGCCGTCGGACAGGGTGAGCGGGTCGCGCCCGTTCCAGGTCAGCTCGATCAGCGAGCCGCGCTGGCCGGGCTCGGCGCCGGAGACCGTGCCGGAGGCGTAGAGGTCGCCGGTGCGCAGGGAGGCGCCGTTGACCGTCAGGTGCGCCAGCATCTGCGCGGGGGACCAGTACGTCCCGGCGAACGGCGGGCGGGAGACCACCTGGCCGTTCAGCTCCACCTCGATCCGCAGGTCCAGGCCCCAGGGCTGCTTCTCCGTCAGGTACGGCAGCGGCTCCGGGTCCTGGACGGGGGTCGGCACCCGGGCCGCCTCCAGCGCCGCCAGCGGGACCACCCACGGGGAGATCGAGGTCGCGAAGGACTTGCCGAGGAAGGGGCCGAGCGGCACGTACTCCCAGGCCTGGATGTCGCGCGCGCTCCAGTCGTTGAGCAGCACCGCGCCGAAGACGTGCTGCGCGAAGTCCTCCACCGCGACCGGGTCGCCGAGCCGGGACGGCGCCCCGACGACGAAGCCGACCTCCGCCTCGATGTCCAGCTTCACCGAGGGCCCGAAGACCGGTGACGGATCGTCAGGCCCCTTGCGCTGCCCGCTCGGCCGGCGCACCTCGGTGCCCGAGACCAGCACCGTGCCCGCGCGCCCGTGGTAACCGACCGGCAGGTGCTTCCAGTTGGGCAGCAGCGCCGCGCCGTCGGGCCGGAAGATCCGGCCCAGGTTGGTGGCGTGCTGCTCGGAGGCGAAGAAGTCGACGTAGTCGGCGACCTCCACCGGCAGGTGCAGCCGCACCTCGTCGATCCGGTGCAGGTTGGCCTCCACCAGGCGGCGCTGCTCCTCGGTGGTGAGCAGCGCGGTGATCCGCTCGCGGACGTAGGCCCACTCGGCGGGGCCGCGCCGCAGGAAGCGGTTGAGCGATCCGGTGGCCAGGTCCGCGCCGAGCGGGGTGCCGGCCCAGATCGCGGCGAGGTCCAGGACGAACTCGCCGATCGCCACGCCGACCCGCGGCTCGGTGGAGCCGCGCGGGGTGAAGACCCCGTAGGGCAGGTTCTGCACCGGGAAGTCGGACCCCTCGGGGACCGGGATCCAGCTCTGCGGTGCCTGGTTCTGTCGGGCCGTCACTTGCCGCCACCGTCCTGCGGGCCGCGCCCGCTCCAACTCCAAGCGTACTTTCCGTCGTCACTGGCCCGGCCGCCCTCGGCGATCTCCAGCGGGCGGAAGGTGTCCACCATCACGGCCAGCTCGTCGAAGAACTCGGCCCCGATCGAGCGCTCGTAGGCGCCCGGCTGCGGGCCGTGGGTGTGGCCGCCGGGGTGCAGCGAGATCGAGCCCTGGGCGATGCCGGAGCCCTTGCGGGCCTCGTAGTCGCCGCCGCAGTAGAACATCACCTCGTCGCTGTCCACGTTGGAGTGGTAGTACGGCACCGGGATCGACAGCGGGTGGTAGTCCACCTTGCGCGGCACGAAGTTGCAGATCACGAAGTTGTTGCCCTCGAAGACCTGGTGGGCCGGCGGCGGCTGGTGGATCCGGCCGGTGATCGGCTCGTAGTCGCGGATGTTGAAGGCGTACGGGTACAGGCAGCCGTCCCAGCCGACCACGTCGAACGGGTGGGTGGGCATGGTGAAGACCGTGCCGGCCACGCCCTCGCTGCCCTGGCCGCGGTGCTTGACGTAGACCTCGGTGTCGCCCTGGTCCGCCGCGAGCAGCGGGCCGACCGGGCCGCGCAGGTCGCGCTCGCAGAACGGGGCGTGCTCCAGCAGCTGGCCGAACTTCGACAGGTACCGCTTGGCCGGCGTGATGTGGCTGTTGGCCTCGATCGCGTAGAGCCGCAGCGGCTGCTCGCCGGTCGGGATCCAGCGGTGCGTGGTGGCCCGCGGCAGGACCACGTAGTCGCCCTGGCCGACCTCGATGCTCCCGAAGACGGTCTCGACCGTCCCGGTGCCCGACTCCACGTAGACGCACTCGTCGCCTATGGCGTTGCGGTAGAGCGGCGAGGGCTGCCCGGCGGCGACGTAGGCGATCCGGACGTCCGCGTTGCCGAGGATCACCCGGCGCCCGCGCACCGCGTCGCTCCCGCGCCACTGCTCGCCCGAGAAGAGCTCGTGCAGCTTGAAGTGGTAGGGCTTCAACGGGTGGTTCGGTTCGGGCTTGCCCTCCGGCAGCGCCCAGATCCGGCTGTCCACCAGGGCGGAGGGGATGGCGCGGTGGTAGAGCAGCGAGGAGTCGGAGAAGAACCCCTCCTCGCCCATCAGCTCCTCGTAGTAGAGGCCGCCGTCCTCGTTGCGGTGCTGGGTGTGCCTTTTGGGCGGCACCGTGCCGACGGTGCGGTAGTACGCCATGCTGCGCCTCCTGAGCGAGCCACCACCCCGGACTGCTTCGGCCGGGGCAGCCCGCCCGTGGGGTGGGGGCGGACAGGACAATCCCATGGCCGCGGGCCCGTCGGTGTCAAGGACCTGCCGCCCGGGGCGGGCGGCAGGTCCTCGGAGGAGGCGGCCTGGGACCTGCCGCCAGGTCAGCGCAGGCTGCGCGGGCGCATGTCGGTCCAGACCTCGTCGATGTGGCCGAGGCAGGCCGCCTTGGGGCCGCTGAACCCGCTGGGCGTCCAGCCGGCCGGCACCGGCCGGTCGGTGGCCCAGACCGAGTACTGGCCCTCGTCGTTGACCACCACGAGGAAGGTCGGTTCGTCGCTCATGTGAGTTGCAGCTCCTTGTCGTTCTCGGGGAAGGTGTCGTCGGCCCGGTCGTCCGGGCCGGCGGTTCGCAGCGCCTGCCGGCGGGCGCGCAGGATCTCCAGGCCGATCAGGTCGTCGGGCGCCGCGTCGGGCACCTCGGCGTCGAACTCGCGCAGCGTCCTGGTCCGCATCGCGAGCAGCACGATCACCGCCATCACCAGGGCGAAGACCGCGTACAGCAGCCCGGTGCCGCGTCCGGGCCCGGTGCCGAGCACCCGGCCGACGGTGCCGGCCAGCGGGCCGTGGGCGCGCAGCAGCGGTTCGAAGAGCCGGCTGCCGAGCGGCGCCACCAGGCCGAAGCCGAGCGGCAGGGTGGACCAGGAGATCACCGTGTTGAGCGCGAACACCCGGCCGTGGAACCGCTGCGCCACCTTGACCTGCACGGTGGTGAAGTAGATCCCGTTCATCACGTTCAGGCCCAGGCTCATCGCGAAGGCGCCGGCCCCGACCACCCACAGCCGAGGGCTCAGTCCGGGCAGGGCGCAGAGCGCGGACAGCGCCAGCGCGGAGAGCAGCATGCCGCGCATCCGCTGCCGGCGCGGGCCGCCCCAGAAGCCCATCACCAGGCCGCCGACCACCGCGCCCAGGCCCGCGCAGAAGGAGACCCGGCCGGCGTCCGCCAGCCGTCCGAAGGAGAGGGTCAGCGGGGTGAGCAGCACGAAGAGCGGGGAGAGGAAGATGTTCAGCACGGCGAAGAAGAGCAGCATCGAGCGCAGTCCCCGGTTGCCCCAGGAGTAGGCGAGCCCCGCCCTGATCTCCGCGCCCAGGCTCTCCCGGCGCCGCCAGGCCAGCGTGCGGGGGAAGCGGACGGCGGCGGTGACGGCGATCGCCACCGCGTAGCCGGCCACGTCCAGGGCCAGGATCCCGCTCAGGCCGATCGTCGCCAGCAGGCCGGTGGCCAGCAGCGGGGCCATGACCTGCGCGCCGCCGCCGATCATCTGCACGACGCCGTTGGCGTGTCCCAGGTAGTGCTTGGGCACCAGCTGCGGGATCGCCGAACCGTAGGCGAGGCGCTGGAAGGTGAGCGCCACCGAGAGCACCATGACGAAGCCGTAGATGTACGGCAGCCGCAGCTGTCCGCTCCACAGCAGCAGGGCGAAGAGCAGTTGGGCCGCGCCGGCCGCGCAGTCCGCGGCGAGCATCACCCGCTTGCGGTCGGTGCGGTCCACCACCGCGCCGGCCAGCGGGGCGATCAGCAGGCCGGGCACCAGGCCCAGCACGGTGAACAGGGCGAACCGGACCAGCGAGCCGGTCTGCAGGTAGATCCAGATCGGGACGGCGAACTCGGTCAGCGCCGAGCCGGTGATCGACACCAGCTGTCCGGCGGCGACCGCGAGGAAGCGCCGCATGCTGGGCCGGACCTCGCCGCCCGCCTGGTCCACCGCGTTGTCGGAGCGGGCGGTCAGCCGCCAGGTGGCGTCCCCGGAAGGCCTGGAGGGCTTGGACGGCTCGGACGGCGGCTCGGCCAGCGCCGGGTGGACGGCCGTGACGATCTCGGCCAGCTCCTCGGCCCGGTACTTCAGGAAGAAGTGCCCGGCCTCCTCCAGCACCACCAGCGCGGTGCGCGGGCTGAGGAAGTGCCACTCGCGGTACCGCTCCTTGGCGAACTCGGTGGCCGGGTCGTGGTCGCCGACCACCGCGATCACCGGCGCGGCCAGCGGGGTGACGCCCTGGTCCAGCATCCCGGTGAAGCGCTGCTCGGCGCTCTCGCTGTCGTGGCGCATGTTGCGGATGATCCGGTAGGCCTGCTCCTGGTCCAGCTCGCCCATCTCCAGGCCCAGCCCGCGCAGCCAGTTCTCGTAGACCCGGTCGCCCTTGAGCGCCTCGCGGCTCGCGAGCTTGGAGAGCACCCGCATGACGCGGCCGCGCGGCCTGGCGAACGGGAAGATGGCGCCGATGTAGACGGCCTCCAGGGCGCGTCCGGCCGCCTCCAGCCGGCGGGCCAGCTCCACGGTCAGCGCGCTGCCGACCCCGCAGTGGCCGTAGAGCGCCACCGGGCCGTGGACCTTGGCCAGGATCTCCTGGACGGTGCGCTCGATCAGCTCTTCGAACGGGATCGGGTCCTCGTCCAGCCCGAGGTCGTGGCCGGGGATCGAGACGGCGAAGAGCCGGTGCCGCGCGGGCAGCGCGTCGGCCAGCGGCTGGTAGACCACCGCGCTGCCGCCGCCGTACGGGACGCAGACCAGGGTGAGTTCGGCCTGCTCGCCGCGCTGACCCCGGGTCAGTTCGTGCAGCAGCTCGCGCGGCCCGCGCTGCTCGGCGGGGACCTCCGCGAGGGCGGCCAGTTGACGGACCGTCGGGTGTTTGAAGAGGTCCATCACGCTGATCCCGGCGCCCAGTTCGCTGCGCAGCCGGGCCACCACCTGGGTGGCCAGCAGCGAGTGGCCGCCGAGGTCGAAGAAGTCGTCGTCCGGGCCGATCTCCTCGACGTCCAGCACCTGCCGCCAGACGGCGGCGACCGTCTGCTGGGCGCCGGGCACCAGCGGTTCGCCGCCCGCGGCGGTGGCCGGCCGGGCCGGTGCGGGCAGTGCCGCGCGGTCCAGCTTGCCGCTGGGGGAGAGCGGCAGGGCCGGCAGGTGGACGTAGGAGGCGGGCACCAGGTGCTCGGGCAGCGTCCGCTTGAGCGCGCCGCGCAGCGCGGCCGGCTCCCAGGGGTCGCCGGTGGTGTAGCCGACCAGCCGCTGGTCGCCGGGGCGGTCCTCGCGGACGATCACCACCGCCTCGCGGACGCCGGGCAGCGCGCTCAGCGCCGCCTCGATCTCGCCCGGTTCGATCCGCAGGCCGCGCAGCTTGACCTGCCGGTCGATCCGGCCGAGGAACTCCAGCGCGCCGTCCGCCCGGCGCAGCGCCAGGTCGCCGGTGGCGTACATCCGCGCGCCCGGCGGTCCGTACGGGTCGGGGCGGAAGCGTTCGGCGGTGGCGCCGGGGCGGTTCAGGTAGCCGTCGGCGAGCCCTGCCCCGGAGATGTACAACTGGCCGGGCACGCCGTCGGGTTGGAGCTGGTCGCGGTCGTCCAGCAGGTAGAGGGAGAGGTTCTGGATCGGCCGGCCGATCGGCAGCCGGGCCACGTTCTGGCACTGCTCGGGCGGGCAGGGCCAGGCCGAGACGTCCACGGCCGCCTCGGTGGGCCCGTAGAGGTTGTGCAGTCGCAGCGAGAGCCGCTGGTGCAGCCGCTTCGCCAGGGCGGGGGGCAGCTCCTCGCCGCTGCAGAACACCTGGCGCAGCGAGGCGCAGCGCTCCAGTGCCGCGTCCGGCTCGGCGAGGAAGGCGCCCAGCATCGAGGGCACGAAGTGCGCCGTGGTGACGGCCTGTTCGGCGATCAGCTCGCTCAGGTAGCCGGCGTCCTTCTGCCCGCCGGGCCGGGCCAGCACCAGCCGGGCGCCGGCCAGCAGCGGCCAGAAGAACTCCCAGAGCGAGACGTCGAAGCTGGCCGGGGTCTTCTGCAGGACCGCGTCCTCGGCGGTCAGCGGGTACTCGGCCTGCATCCAGTGCAGCCGGTTGCAGATCGCCCGGTGCGGGACCAGCACGCCCTTGGGCTGCCCGGTCGAGCCGGAGGTGTAGATCGCGTAGGCCGCGTCCAGCGGCCCGGCCAGCGGCGCCGGGTCCTCGGCCGGTCGGCCGGCCCAGACGGACGGGTCGTCAAGGAGCAGTACGGTGGCGGCCGCCGGGGCCTCCTCGGCCAGCTGGCGCTGGGTCAGCAGCACGGTGGCGCCGGAGTCGGCGAGCATGTACGCGAGCCGCTCGCGCGGGTAGTCCGGGTCCAACGGCAGGTAGGCGGCGCCGGACTTGAGCACCCCGAGCAGGGCGGCCACCAGGTCCGGCGAGCGCTCGGCGTGCACGCCCACCAGCTGTCCGGGGCCGACCCCGAGGGCGCGCAACGCGTGCGCGATCCGGTTGGCCCGCGCGTTGAGCGCGGCCCGGTTGAGGGTGCCCTGCTCGGAGTGGACCGCCACCCGCTCCGGTTCGGCGGCCAGGCCGGCCTCGACCAGGGCGTGCAGGGTGGTGTCGGCGGGGTAGGGCACCACCGGTCCGCGGCCGGCGGCCAGGGCCGCGGCCCGGCCCGCCCCGTCCAGCATCGGCAGCGCGAAGACCGGGGTGTCGGGCGCGCGGGTCGCGGCGTCCAGCAGGGTGCGCAGCGAGGTGGCCAGGCGCTCGACGCTCTCGGCCGCGAACAGGTCGGGGTTGTAGACGAACTGGCCGTGGAAGCCGTCCGCCTCCTCGGTGACGTACAGCTCCAGGTCGAAGCGGGTGGCCCAACTGTCTACCGGGAAGCCCTCGATGCCGATCGGTCCGGCCGCCTGCGGGGCCGCGGCCCGGTAGTTCTGCAGCGCGAAGAGCACCTGGAAGACGGCCGAGCGGCTGAGGTCGCGCACCGGGTCCAGCGCGGTCACCAGGCGCTCGAACGGCAGCTCCTGGTGGGCGAAGGCGTCCAGGGTGGTGGCGCGGACGGCGGTGAGCAGCTCGGTGAAGCTCGGGTCGCCGGACAGGTCCGCGGGCATCGCCAGCAGGTTGACGAAGACGCCGACCACCTCCTCCAGCTCCGGCCGGCCCCGCCCGGCGACCGGGGTGCCGATCGCGAACTCCCGCTGGCCGCTGCTGCGCGCGAGCAGCAGTTGGAAGCCCGCCAGCAGCGCCATGTACGCGGTGGCCGCGTGCGCCCGGGCCAGCTCGGTCAGCCGCCCGCTGGTCTCCCGTCCCAGCGGGAAGGCGTGCGACGCGCCGCGGAAGGTCCGCTCGGCGGGCCGGGGCCGGTCCAGCGGCAGTTCCAGGGCGGGCACCGCGGCGAGCCTGGGCAGCCAGTGGTCGAGATCGCGCTGCTCGGCGCCCCGGTCCCGGCCGGCCCGCTGCCAGGCGGCGAAGTCGCCGTAGCGCACCGCCGGTTCGGGGCGGGCGCCGGCGCCGCCGGCCAGCTCCAGCAGTTCGCCGAGCAGTAGCTCCACCGACCAGCCGTCGCAGGCCAGGTGGTGCACGGCGAGCACCAGGACGTGCTCCTCGGCGGCCAGGCGGATCAGCAGCGCGCGCAGCAGCGGCGCGCCGGCCGGGTCGACGGGCTCGGCCAGTTCGGCGGCGACCAGGGCGCGGGCCTGCGGCTCGTCCTCGGCCGTCGCCGTCCGCAGCACGGGTTCGGCGGCGGGCTCGACCACGGCGGTCGGGCGGCCGTCCTCGGTGGCGTGGAAGCGGGTGCGGAGCGCCTCGTGACGGTGCGTCAGGGTAGCCAGCGCGGCGCGGAGCGCGTCCGGTTCCAGCGGGCCGCGCAGCCGGCGGGCCAGCGGGATGGTGTAGGCGGCGGTGCCGGGCGCGTACTGCTCCATGAACCAGAGCCGCTCCTGCGCGTAGGAGAGCGGCGGGTCGGGCTCGGCGCGTCGGGGGATCGCCGGGGCGGTTGCGGTGGCTGTGGTGTCTGCGGGCAGGCGCAGGCGCTGGGCGAGCAGGGCCTGCCGGTCAGTGGGTGCGGGCAGGCGCAGGCGCTGGGCGAGCTGGGCCTGCCGGTCGGGTGGCGGCTGGTCAGTCAAGGGGAGTCCCTTCGGCGGCCGGGGCGGCCTCGCGGTCGGTGGGGTGGTCGAGGTCGGCCAGCACCAGGGCGGTGAGTTCGGCGGCCAGCCGGGCCACCGTGCGGTGGTCGAAGAGCAGCCGGACCGGCAGGTCGAGCGAGGTCGCCCCGCCCAGTCGGGCGGCGACCCGCAAGGCGTGCAGCGAGTGGCCGCCGAGCGCGAAGAAGTCGTCCTCCGCGCCGACCTCCGCCAGGCCCAGGACCTCGGCCCAGACCACCGCGACCAGCCGTTCGGCGTCGTCGCGCGGGGCCAGGAACGCGGGCCGGGCGGGCGCGGCGGCGGCCGGCGGCGGCAGCGCGGCGCGGTCCACCTTGCCGTTCGCCGTGAGCGGCAGCCGGTCCAGCAGGACGAAGCGGGTGGGCACCAGCCGCTCGGGCAGCCGCGCCGCCAGCCGGGCGCGCAGCACGCCCGGGTCGGCCAGTTCGGTGACCAGGTAGCCGACCAAGGCCTGGTCGTGGACCGCCACGGCCGCCGCGGCGACCTCCGGTTCGGCCGTCAACTCCCGTTCGACCTCGGCGGGTTCGATCCGGAAGCCGCGGACCTTGAGCTGGTCGTCGAGCCGGCCGAGGAAGTGCAGCTGCCCGTCGGCCGAGCGCCGGACCCGGTCTCCGGTGGCGTACAGCCGGGCGCCGGGCGGCCCGTACGGGTCGGGCGGGAAGCGTTCGGCGGTGCGGCCCGGCTCGCCCTGGTAGCCGCGGGCCAGTCCCGCCCCGCCGAGGTACAGCTGTCCGGGGGTGCCGGGCGGCACCGGGCGCAGGTACGCGTCCAGCACGTGGGCATCGGTGTCGGCCAGCGGTCGCCCGATCGGCGGATCGCCGGGCCCGTCGGCGAGTTCGGTGATTTCGGCGGCGGTGGCGATCACGGTGGCCTCGGTGGGCCCGTAGGTGTTCACCAGCCGGACCCGCGGCCCGACCGCGCGGCGCCAGGCGGCGACCGCGCCGCCGCGGGCCTGCTCGCCGCCGAGGATCAGCAGCCGCAGCGCGGGCGGCCAGGGGGTGGCTGGCTCGGCGGTCAGCGCGTGCCAGTAGCTGGTGGGCAGGTCGAGGACGGTCAGCGCGGCCCCCTCGGGGGTGCGCAGGAAGTCCGGCAGCAGCTCGCCGCCGCCGGGCAGCAGCACCAGGGTGGCGCCGGCGGCCAGGCAGGGGAAGATCTCCTCGGCATGGGTGTCGAAGGCGGGCGAGGCGAACTGCAGCACCCGGTCGCCCGGGGCCAGTTCGTAGTGGGCGGCCATCCAGCGCACCCGGGCGGCCAGCCCTTCGCGGGTGAGCTGGACGGCCTTGGGCTCGCCGGTGGAGCCGGAGGTGACGCAGATATAGGCCAACCCCGGGGTACCGCCCTTGATCTGACGTTCCGTCAGAAGTGCGCTGAGGCCGTCCTGGTCGAGCAGCAGCGCGGCGCCGGCCCGTTCGGCGGCCCGGGCGCGGCGGGCGGGCGGATCGGCCGGGTCGAGGTAGCAGTACGCGCCGCCGGCGCTGAGCACGGCCAGCAGCGCGACGATCAGCTCACCGCCGCGCGGCAGGCTCACCGCCACCACCGTCTCGGCGCCGACGCCGTGTTCGCGCAGTCGCTCGACGGCCTCGGCGACCTGCTCGGCGAGCGCGCCGTAGGTCAGCGGACGGCCGCGGTCCAGGATCGCGACGGCGCCGGGCGTGCGCTCGGCCCGCTCGGCCAGCAGGCGGAGCGGATCGGGGGCCGGTCCGCCGCCGGGCTCGCCGCGGCCGGCGGCGATCAGCTCGCGGCTCTCCTGATCGGAGAGCATCGCCAGCGCGTGCACCGGGCGGTCGGGGTCGGCCACGGCCCCGGTCAGCAGGGCGCCCAGGTGCTCCGCGAGCCGGGCGCCGCCCGCGTGGTCGAGCAGGTTGAGCCGGTGCCCGAGCAGCAGGCTCACCCCGTGGTCGGGGTCGTCCCAGGCGTCCAGGGTGACGGCGGCCTTGGTCCGGGCCAGGCCGACCGGGAAGTGGTCGACCCGCAGGCCCTCGAATCCCCCCTGCCGGTCGGCGCCGCCCGCGCCGTTGAGCACGAACAGGGCCTGGAAGGGCCCGGCCGGCCCGCTCCCCAGCGCCTCGAACGGGACGTCCGGGTGGCTGTGGGCGGCGAAGAACGCGCGCCGGTTGCGGCGCAGCAGTTCGCGTAGTGAGGGCGCGCCGGACAGGTCCGCGCGCAGCACCAGGGTGCTGCTGAGGTAGCCGAAGAGCGACTCCAGTTCGACCCGGTCGCGGCCGGCGATCGGGGTGCCGACGCAGAGGTCGTCCTGGTCGTGGTGGCGGGCGAGCAGCACCTGGAAGGCGCTGAGCAGCACCAGGAAGGTGGTGGCGCGCTCGGCCCGGGCCAGCGCGCGCAGCCGGCCGGTGAGCGCGGCGGGCAGCGGGACGCGGTGGAAGGCGCCCCGGGTGTCGCCGTCGGCGCGCAGTTCCAGCGAGGGTGCGCCGGCCAGCGTCTGCTGCCAGAACTCCCGGTCGTGGTCGGCCCGTTCACGGCGCAGCGCGGCCCACTCGTGGTACTCCGTGCGCAGCGGGGGCAGCGGGTCGGGTGCGCCGGTCAGCGCGGCGTTGTAGAGCTGGGCCAGTTCGGCGATGAACAGGTCCGTCGACCAGCCGTCCGCCGCGATGTGGTGCAGCACCAGCGCGAGCACGTGCTCCTCGGGGCCGAGCCGGAGCAGGGCCGCGCGCAGCGGCGCCCGCCCGGTCAGCTCCAGCGGCTCCTCCAGCCGGGCCCGGATCAGCTCGGTGGCGGCCCGCTGCGGATCGTCGGCCGCGGTGAGGTCGAGGAGTTCCAGCGGGCAGCTGCCGGACGGCGCGGCCAGGCCGACGGGCACGCCGTCCACCTCGGCGTACCGGGTGCGCAGCGGCTGGTGCCGCTCGACCAGCCCGTCCAGCGCCCGGCGCAGGGCTGCGCCGTCGAGCGTCCCGCGCAGCCGGAGCACGCTGAACATGTGGTACGAGGGGTCCAGCGGGTCCAGCCGGTGCAGGAACCAGAGCCGTTCCTGGGCCGGCGCGAGCGGAAAGGACCGCTCACCGGGGGAGTGCATGGCAGCTCCTTGCGAGCAGCTGTCGGCCGGGCGGGGCCGAGAGCGGGTCGGACGGCGCGTTCACCGTCGGTGGTCGTGCACCTGACGCGTGCTCAGACCAGCAGGTCGGCGAGTTCGCGGATGGTGGGGGCGTCGAAGAAGACGTGCAGGGGCAGCTCGGCGCCGATCCGGTCGTGGATCCGGGCGGCGATCCGGGCGATGGTCAGCGAGTGGCCGCCGAGGTCGAAGAGGTCCTCGTCGGGGCCGACGGCCTCCACCCCGAGCACCTCGCACCAGATCCGGTGCAGTTCGGCCGCCGGCCCCTGGTAGTCGTACGCCGTGCTCCGGGCCTCCTGCGGGCGCTCGGGGGCGGGCAGCGCGGCCCGGTCCAGCTTGCCGTTGGGCGTGGTCGGCAGTGCGTCCAGGACCAGCACGGCGGCGGGCACCGCGTACCCGGGCAGCGCCCGGACCAGCCGGGCCCGCAGCTCGGCCGGGTCGGCCGGTCCGGTCACGTAGCCGACCAGGGTCTCGCCGTGCAGCGCGGCGGCGGCCTGCCGCACGCCGGGGGCCGTGAGCAGCACGGCCTCCACCTCGCCCAGCTCCACCCGGTGGCCGCGCACCTTGACCTGGTGGTCCAGCCGGCCGAGGAACTCCAGTGCGCCGTCGGCCCGTTGGCGCACCAGGTCGCCGGTGCGGTACATCCGCGCGCCGGGCGGCCCGAAGGGGTCGGGGACGAAGCGCTCGGCGGTCAGTTCGGGGCGGCCCAGGTAGCCGAGCGCCACCCCCGCGCCGCCGATCACCAGTTCGCCGGGGACGCCGAGCGGGCTCAGCGCGCCGTGCGGGTCCAGCACCCGCAGCCGGGTGCCGGGCAGCGCGGTGCCCAGCGAGACGGCCCCGGGCTCGGCCGGCACCTCCCAGCAACTGGACCAGATGGTGGTCTCGGTGGGGCCGTACATGTTGAACAGCCGGGCGCAGCGCGGGCGCAGCCGCCCGGCCAGCGGGAGCGGCAGCGCCTCGCCGCCGACCAGCGCGGTGACCAGCGGGTCGTCGAAGCCGCCGGCCAGCAGCAGTTGCCAGCCCGACGGGGTGGCCTGCAGGTGGGTCACCCCGCGCCGCTCCGCGAAGCGGACCAGCGCCGTTCCCTCGCCGGCGAGTTCGTCGGACGGGAGGACCAGCCGGCCGCCGGTGCTCAGCGGCAGGAACATCTCCAGGCCGGAGATGTCGAAGGAGACCGAGGTGAGGCCCAGCCAGGCCGCCCCCGGTCCGGCGCCGCCGACCAGCGAGGCGCTGGCGTCCAGGAACGCGGCCAGCGCGCGGTGCCCGACCGCGACCCCCTTGGGGCGGCCGGTCGAGCCGGAGGTGTAGATGACGTAGGCGGTGTCCGCCGCACCGGGTGGCAGGTCGTCACCTGACGCACCGTCACCTTTCAGCTGGACGACCGGAGTCGTGATCCCCTCGGGCAGCAGCGGGCGCGAGTGCTCGGAGACCAGCACGCACGCGGCCCCGGCGTCCCGCAGCGCGAGCGCGGTGCGCCCGGCCGCGTGCCGCGGGTCCAGCGGGAGGTAGGCGGCCCCGGCCCGCCAGACTCCGAGCAGCGCCGCGAGCAGCGGCGCCGAACGCTCGACGAAGACGCCGACCACGGCGCCCGGCCGGACCCCGGCCTGCCGCAGCCGGGCGGCCACCCGGCCGCTCTGCTCGGCCAGTTCGGCGTAGCTCAGCTCGCCGTCGGCCGAGTCCACGGCGACGGCCGACGGGGTCCGGCGGGCCTGGGCGAGGAAGCGGTCGAGCACGGTGGCGCCGGCCGGCCCGGCGGGCAGCGCGGGGCCGTCACCGAGCCGGCCCAGCTCGGCCGTCTCGGTGGCCGGCAGCAGGGCGGCGGCGGCCACCGGCCGGTCGGGCGCGGCCAGCAGCGCGCGCAGCAGCGTCAGGTAGCGCTCGGTCAGCCGTTCGGCGCTCTCCGCGGTGAACAGGCCGGTGGAGTAGCTGAGATGGCACTCCGCGCTGTCGGTGCGGCGCCAGATCTCCAGGGCCAGGTCGCACTTGGCCTGGGCGTGCTCGACCTCGAAGACGGTGCCGGTGGCGCCGGCCGGGGCGAAGCCGGTCGGCTCGGAGTGCTGGAGCGCGAACATGGTCTGGAAGAGCGGTGTGCGCGACCGGTCGCGGGTCACCTCCAGGGCCGAGATCAGCTCGGCGAAGGGCAGTTGCTGGTGTCCGAAGCCGGTCAGCGCCCGGGCCCGGACCCGGTCGATCAGCTGGTGGAAGGTCGGCTCGCCCGACAGGTCGGCGCGCAGCGCGAGGGTGGTGGCCAGGCAGCCGACCAGGCCCTCGTGCTCGATCCTGGTCCGGCCGGCCACCGGCGTGCCGACGCAGAAGTCCTGCTGGCCGCTGTGCCGGGCGAGCAGGACCTGGTAGGCGGCGAGCAGCACCATGAACGCGGTGCCGCGGTGCTCGCGGGCCAACCGGTGCACCCCGGCCAGCAGTTCGGCCGGGATCGGGGCCCGGTGGATCCCGCCGGTGGTCACCCGCACCGGGCCGCGCGGCAGGTCGGCCGGCAGCTCCAGGTCCGGGACGCCCGCCAGCTCCTCGCTCCAGTAGGCCAGCGCCCGGGCCGCGGCGGCCCGGCCGGGTTCGGCCCGCTGTTCGGCGACGTAGTCGCGGTGGGTCAGGGCGAGCGGGGCCAGCGGGGAGGGCTTGCCCTCGGTGAAGGCCCGGTAGAGCGCGGCGATCTCCTCGCCGAGCACCCGCATCGACCAGCCGTCGCCGGCGATGTGGTGCAGCACCAGGCAGAGCACGTGGTCGTCCTCGGCCAGCCGCAGCAGCGACACCCGCAGCGGCGCGCCGGCGGCCAGCTCGAACGGCTCGGCGACCCGCTCGGTCACCAGCGCGTGCGCGGCCGCGAGATCACGGCCCGTCAGGTCCAGCCGCTCGACCTCCACCGGCGCGGGCCCGGCCACCTCGGCGCCCGGCACGCCGTCGGTCTCCGGGTAGCGGGTGCGCAGCACCTCGTGCCGGGCCGCGGTCTCGTCCAGCGCGCGCCCGAGGGCGGCCGGGTCCAGCGGGCCGCGCAGGCGGTGCACCCAGAAGATGTTGTAGGAGGAGTCCGCGGGGTCCAGGCGCTGCAGGAACCAGAGCCGCTCCTGGTGGTGGGACAGCTCAAGCACGATGGGTCTCCTGCGCGGTGGTGGCGGCCTCGACCCGGTCCAGGAAGGCCGCGGCGAGCCGGGCGGCGGTGTCGGGGGTGAAGGCGTGGTGGTTGAAGACGACGGCCGCGCCGAGCGAGCCGTCGGGGTGTTCCTCGGCGATCAGCTCGGGGCAGCTCAGGTCGGCCTCGCCGGGCGGGGCGGGCCAGTCCAGCGCCTGCTGCTCGCGCGGCAGCGGGAACGGCTCGGAGCGCAGCCCGGGCAGGAACGGGCCGCTGCCCCAGTTCTCGTAGTGGATCCGGGCCGGGTAGGGGACGCGCGGCGCGGTCTCGTGGTACGCGTGGAACTGGTGGGTGGCGGCGGCCAGCGCGGTGGCGCGGACGCGGGCCAGCAGTTCGGGGAAGTCCGGCGCCCCGGCGGCGTCCACCCGCAGCAGCAGGGACTGCACCAGGCAGCCCACCAGCGCGTCGTGCTCGGGGGCGGTGCGCCCGGGCACGGGGGACATCAGCACCAGGTCGGTGCTGCCGGTCCAGTCGGCCAGGACCGCCGTCCAGCAGGCGGCCACCGCCATGAAGGCGGTGCCGCCGTGTGCCTGGGCGGCGGCGCGCAGCGCCGTCATCAGCGGCGCGGGGACGGTGAAGGGGTGGCGGCGCCGGGAGAACCGGTGGGTCTCGGCGCGGCCGGGGAAGGGGGTCAGCGCCCGGGGCGCGCCGGCCAGGGCGCGCTGCCAGAACTCCCGGTTCAGCTCCCACTGCCGGGCGGTCCAGCGGCAGTAGTCGGCGTGTGTCAGCGGCAGCGGGCGCAGCGGGTCCGGCCGGCCGACCCGGAAGGCCGAGAGCAGGACGCCGAGTTCGCGCAGCAGCACGCCGAGCGACCAGCCGTCGAAGACGAAGTGGTGCACGCTCAGCACCAGCACCGCGTCGTCCTGGTCGATCCGGATCACCAGCGCGCGCACCAGCGGGTCGCGCACGAGGTCGCCGACCCGGTCGCGCTCGGTGCGGGCCAGCTCGACGGCGTGCCGCAGCCGCTGCTCGGCGGTGGCGCCGAGCGCGTCCGTCTCGGCTACCTCGGCGGGCAGTTCGGCGGCGGTGCCGATGCGCAGTGCGCCCCCGGGAGCGGGTGCGCAGACGGTGCGCAGCGGCTCGTGTCGTGCCGTCAGGGTGTCCAGCGCGCGGCGCAGCAGTGCGGCGTCGAAGGGCTCGCGGATCCGGATCGCGGTGCAGATCGCGCCGGGGTCGCGGGGCGGGTCGGTGGCGGACATCCAGTCCAGGAACTCGATCTGCTGGGTGGTCAGCGCGGTGCCGGGGCCGGTGGCGCCGGTGGCCGGCTTCCGGGCGCCGGGAGTTGACGAGGCGTCGATCCAGGCGGCCTGGCCGGCCAGCACCGGGCGGTCGAAGGCGAGGGCGGCGGTGGCCGGGGCGCCGAAGCCGCGGGCGACCTGGGTGGCCAGTTGGGTGGCCCGGAAGGAGTCGCCGCCGAGGGCGAAGAAGTCGTCCTCGCGGGCGATCCGGGGGGCGCCGAGCAGGCGCCGCCAGATCGCGGCCAGGGCGCGCTCGGTCGCCGTCCAGGTGTCGGAGTCCGGGTCAACTTCGGTGGGGCCCTGGGGTGGAGAGAAGGTCATCGGGCAGTCCGGGTGGGTTGACCGCCGGCGGGTTCCGGCGTGTGCCAGTGAACTGTTACGCATCCGCACCAGCACTGCAAGACCATGCGGAAACTTTCTGCAACATCTTCCGTCCCAGGTTGCGGCCCTGTTACGTTCCGAGTTCCCAGCCCCGCCCGGAGGACGCCCATGCCCCGATCCGATCCCCCGCTCACCGTCCCGGCCCTGCTGGCCGCCCGCGCCCGGCTCGACCCCGAGCGCCCGGCCGTCCTGCTGGCTGACCGTCAACTCACCTTCGCCGACTGGCAGTCGCAGGCCGAGCGGCTGGCCAGCGGGCTGCTCGACCGCGGGCTGCGGCCGGGCGAGCGGGTCGCGCTGCGGTACGGCGAGGACTGGATCGGGTACGCCGTCGCCTTCGCCGCCGTGCTGGCCGCCG
>FTKT01006878.1_pt1 | contig 16850 bp, 13 predicted proteins | sample 1658271 | NCBI WGS metagenome assembly FTKT01 (sample SAMEA3914811, study PRJEB12502) | metagenome | biome: forest; material: soil | place: Canada | collected 2011-08-04 | depth 0.3 m | reverse complement strand
CCGGGCATTCGCTGGACCTACGCTGAACTCCAGCTCAAGGCCGACGCGATCGCACACGCGCTGGTCGAGGAGATGGGGGTGCGATCAGGCCAGCGCGTGCTGCTGCGCGCGCCCAACAACCCGATGCTGGCCGCCTGCTGGTTCGGCGTGATGAAGACCGGCGCGGTGGCCGTGGCGACAATGCCGCTGCTGCGCGCCAAGGAACTCAAACAGGTCATCGCCAAGGCGCAGGTGACGCATGCGCTGTGCGACAGATCGCTGGTCGAGGAGCTCGAACTGGCGCGTCCGCACTGTCCGACGCTGCGCGAGATCAGGCTGTTCAATGATGCGACGTCGCACGGACTCGAGTCCGCAATGGCGCGCTATCCGGCGCCGTTCGCGACCGTGGATACCGCGGCCGACGACACCTGCCTGCTGGCGTTCACGTCCGGCACCACAGGCGAGCCCAAAGCAACGATGCACTTTCACCGGGACGTGATGGCGATCTGCGCCTGCTGGCCAAGGCATGTGCTGCGCGCCGAGGCCGACGACATCTTCATCGGCACTCCGCCGCTGGGGTTCACGTTCGGACTCGGCGGGCTGCTACTGTTCCCGATGTCAATCGGTGCCAGCACGGTGCTGCTGGAAAAAGCGGCCGCGCCGCTGCTGCTGGACGCCATCGCCGACTACGGAGCGACGGTGCTGTTCACCGCTCCGACCACCTACCGAGCGATCGCGGAGCAGGCGCGCGAACGTCGGTTGTCGGTAGCCCTCGGCGGCACGCTGCGCAAATGCGTGTCGGCCGGCGAGGCGTTGCCCGCGGCTACGCGCATCCAATGGAAGGCGGCGACGGGCCTCGAAGCTATCGACGGCATCGGCTCCACCGAAATGCTGCACATCTTCGTCTCCGCCGATGAAGGACATGTGCGCCCCGGTGCCACCGGCACCGCGGTTCCAGGCTACCAGGCCTGCATCCTCGACGCCGATGGCACGCCCGCGCCGTGCGGCGTGGTCGGGCGACTGGCAGTGCGCGGCCCCACGGGTTGCCGCTACCTGGACGACCCGCGCCAGGCGCACTACGTGCACGCCGGCTGGAACCTCACAGGTGACGCCTACCTGCAGGACAAGGATGGCTACTTCCGTTACCAGGCACGCACTGATGACATGATCATCTCGTCGGGCTACAACATCGCCGGGCCGGAGGTGGAGACGACGCTGCTCGAGCACGCCGCGGTCGCCGAATGCGCGGTCGTCGGAGTTCCCGACGACGAGCGCGGCCAGATCGTCAAGGCCTTCGTCGTGCTACGCGCGGGCTTCGCGGCCGATGCTGCGATGGTGCGCACGCTGCAGGATCACGTGAAGAACGCTGTGGCGCCGTACAAGTACCCGCGCGCCGTGGAGTTTGTCGGTGAGTTGCCGCGTACAGCCACGGGCAAGCTTCAACGCTTTCGCCTCAAGTGATACTGAGTCGGGCGTGAACTACTCGTTCTGTCTCGGCAAGCCGGTCGAAGAGATCAGTTCAAGACGGGAAAGCGATGTCAGGACGTGTCAAAGGCGGCGTCACGCGCCGCGGCATGTCGGCCGCGATGGGCACGACGATGGCGGCCGACGGAGCAACCGTGCGTGCGGCCTCGACATCGGACGAAGACGGCGGACGATTGCCACACCGTCGCCGCAGGCGCATGAGGCAAGGCTTTGCGGTCAGCTCAGACGCCATTCCCGCGGCAAATCGTCGAACTTCGTGAGCAGGACGCAACGAAGTGGCCAAGTACGGGGGGCACGTGAACCTGTTTTTCCCGCAATCGATACCGCTACGATCTGCACGGAAATCGAGATCACCCCGATCTGGAGCAGCGCCTAGACAGTGCGTGGCAGGCTCTCGTCAGGCCTGCACCTCAGCTTCGATCGCTTCCGACAAGATCAAACTTTGGTACTTGAGCGGAACGACGATAAGCACGGCTCGACGGCTCATATCAGTCTTCGACCGCAAGACAAACGGCCAGAAGATCTCCAGTGTCAACGAAGGCCTCGGCCTCATTCATTTCCTCGTGCGATTTGAATCTCGCCACTGCTTCGGTGTCTTCCCGAACCAGCGTGAGCATGCGCGAAAGAAACTCCGCTGGTCGGCATAGCCGAGCAAGAAGGCTATCTGAAGGGGCGAGCTCCGTTGCTCGGTAAGGTATTGTTCCGCAAGTTCGCGACGGGTCTTGTTGACGAGAGCGTCGAACGTCGTGCCTGCTGCCACGAGCCGCCGCTGCAGCGTGCGGTCGCTGAGTTTCAGATCCGCTGCAATCTGGGCACGCAGCGGCGCTGCGTCTCGCAGGCGCTTCTGGATCGCATCCTGGACGCGTACGCCGATGTCGGGACCATCGAGGCGATCGAGGCCGTTGTGCGCGAGGCGCTCGTGCATGGCCGCCAACGCCGGAACGGCGGTGGGAAGTGGCGCATCGAGACAGCCGGCCGGAATGGTGAAGCTCTCGTTCGCGCTGTCGAACTGGATCGGACAGCACAGCACAGTGTCGTATGCCGCTCTGTCTGTTGGTGGCGGATACGTGAATGAGGCCGCTGCCGGGATCAGGTCGCCACCGACGACCCAGCGGCACAGACTCAGCAGCATCACGATGGCGTACTCCACGCGCTGACGCGGCACCGGATGCAGCCCATCCATCAGGCGCAGGACGACTCTCCCGCCGCCGGGAACATCTTCCAACCGAATCTCCGCGGCATCGCTGACGAGGCGCAAATATCGTATGAGACGCTCGACCGCCACTCGCAAGCTCGGGCTGGACATCATCGTGTAACCAACGACTCCGTACTGCGCCGGAAACAGGACGCTCGCCGCCTTAACGCCAAGTGCCTGGTCGCCGGATTGGTCGACTGCCAACGCCCAGAGGCGGCTGATGGCGTGGGTTGGAACGCGCGCGGAATCGTCGTCAAGCGCGAACGGCTCGATGCCCGCTTCCCGCAGTAGAGCATTGCCGTCGAGTCCATTCATGGAAAAGCCGAAGACGACACCGCGGAGCCAGGTAGATGAAGTTGTGCGTTGCAGCATGGTCGTGGGTCGGGCGCTCAAAATGGCCACTCGAAGTCCCTCGTCGGTGGCCCCTTCGCAACTAGGGTGGCGACCCGAGCGAGGGTGGGCCATCGGGCTGCGAGGCTGTAGAACTGTTTGATGCCTGGGCGATGTCATGACACGAGGCGCGTGGCCTTACGAAATGGCGTGCCCAGACCGCAGTTTGTCGCTCGCAGCCATTGGCGATCTCACTGGAACTCTTGGACGTGGACGGTGTTGATGCACAGCTTGGAGGGTATGGAGTTGGCCCTACTCATTGGCAGCTCTGCTGACACCGCGATTGAGAAGAATCTCGCTGGTCATTGGCTCGCCGCCATGGAAGTCGACTGAGGGCAGCACCGTGCGCTTACGCTGGTCTTGCTGGCCTCCAGATATTGCACGGTGAGCCGCGCCACAAAGTCGCTCGTCCGGCGTCCAACAAGTCGGCGGTACCGAACAACGCTTCCGCTCATGCGCTCACCTGATTAGCGACGAAGCTCAGCAAGCTCACATGGTGAGCCACTGACAGATGAATATGGCCGTATCCATTGTGGAGGCGTGCCATGCCCATGAACCGTGTCCAGTTTCAACCTGGCTTGTCGATGCCCGAATTCCTGCAACGCTACGGAGCCGAATCGCAGTGCCGCGACGCGTTGCAGGCGGCGCGCTGGCCCAACGGCTTCGCCTGCCCGGCGTGCGGCGGCGCCGCGCGTACGACCTTCGATCGAGGGCAGTTGCGCTACTGGCAATGCGGCGCGTGCGGCAAGCAGACGAGCCTGATCAGTGGCACGATGTTCGAGGCCAGCAAGCTGCCGCTGTCGCGCTGGTTCCTGGCCATGCAGTTGCTGACGCAGTCCAAGAACAACGTCTCGGCGTTGGAGCTGATGCGTCAGCTCGGCCTGAGCTACCGTAGCGCGTGGCTGATCAAGCACAAGATCATGGAGGCCATGCAGCAAGCCGAGCGCGATCGAGAGCTCGCGGGACGCATCGAGGTGGATGACGCCTATTTCGGTGGTGAGTTCTCCGGTGGCAAGACCGGCCGCGGCACCGAAAACAAGATCCCTTTCGTAGCCGCCGTGCAGACCAACCAACAAGGCCATCCGTTGCGCTGCTGCCTGAGCCAGCAGTCGCCCACCTCTGAGTCTTTTGCGGCCTTTGCCGCCGACCATATCGCACCGTCGTCTACCGTGGACTCCGACGGCCTGTGGTGCTTTTGCGCTGCCACGCTGGTGGGCGCCGAGCACGTGCGCATCGTGACCCGCGGCGGTCGCGCCGCCATGGCGCTGCCGCAGTTCAAAGCGATCAACACCCTGCTGGGCAACCTCAAGACCGCCGTCACGGGTACCTATCACTCGTTCAAGTTTCACAAGTACGCTCATCGCTATCTCGCAGAGTTCCAATTTCGCTTCAACCACCGCTTCGACATGAAGACCATCCTTCGCCACCTGCTCCAGGGCCTCGCCGTGGCCATCCCTTCCCCAGAGCGTCTCCTGCGAGCTGCTGAGGTTCATCGCTAATCAGGTGCGCTCATGAAGCCGAGATTGCGAGTAGAGAAGTTCGACAGGTTGGGTAGCAGCGCGAGTTGGTCGCTGGCCGACACACCGAACCAGTTCGCGAGGGTGGCGGCGAGTTGGTCGACGGAGGTCGTCGGGATGAGGCGACCCTGGCCGATGTCGTCTGGGCCGTTGTTGGCGTAGACCGGTGACTTGCCGACGAAGGACTTCCCGTTGACCGCGCCGCCGATGACCAGATGGCTGGAACCCCAGCCATGGTCGGAGCCACTGCTGTTGCTAAGGATGGTGCGGCCGAACTCGGACGCGGTGAACGAGGTCACCTGTCTGGACACGCCGAGTTCAACCGTCGCCGCGTAGAACGCCGCCAGCGAATCGCCGAGGTCCTTCAGCAGCAAGGGGTGGGTCGCCAATAGATTCGCATGCGTGTCGAAGTCCCCCAGTGATGCCAGAAACACCTGGCGCTTCGCGCCAAGCGCCGAGCGCGCAGCGATCATCTTGGCAATGACGCTGAGCTGGGCGCCCAGCAAGCTCGTCGGAAAGACCGTCTTCACCACCGCGCCAGCGAGCGCGGTGCTGACGATCGTGTTCGACTCGATCGATCTCGTGCAAACGCGCGCGTATTCATTTTCCAGCAAGTGAACACGCGTCCCGGTCATCGTCGCCCGCAATGCGGCAGCGCAGGCTGCAGAGCCCGCGAGATTGTTGCTCTTGATCGCATTGACCGGCACGGAACCGCTCGAGGCTATCTGGAACTGCGAGGTGCGCATGCCGGACAGGAAGGTCGCATTCCCGCCAGTGCCGATGCACGTGAACGTGGCGTTTGAGTTGCTGGAGGCGAACAAGTCCCCGATCCGGCCTCCCCAACCCGACGTCGCGCCTTCGGGCTGCTCTGACTGCCAGTAGGAGCGCTGATCGTTGTGCGAGCCCAGCTTGGGGGGCAGCTTCACACTCTTGGCGAGGTACTGAGCCCGGGTGGTCGGCTCCACCAGCGTGCCGACGTTGAGGAGGGTCGTCAGGGCGCCGCCGCTGAACAGCGGTAGCAGCGACGCGAGCTCCGGCGCCAAGGCGTACTGGACACCGTCGGCCAGGGGGGCCTTAGGGGACAACGCCGTCGCGGCCAGGCGATCACGGGTGTACGCGAGGTTGGGCCGCAGCTTGTTGTAGGCACCCCACGTGACAGTGTCGTACGGCACGATGGTGTTGGCGTGGTCGTTGCCGCCGTTGAGGAAGATGACCACCAGCGCCTTGTAGTCGGAAGCGGTCTGCGCCGCAGCCGCGCCCATCGCGGCGAGATTAACAACGAATGGCGATGCACCGGCCGCGGACAACATCGCGCCGTGCCTGAGAAGCTCGCGGCGCGACAGTCCGGACGATTCGCCTGGCGGGAACTTTGCGTGGGTCAAAATCGGTCCTCTTCGCCTTATTTCTGAACGACGTACTCGGGTGACGCCAACATGAGCGTGATGGCGGCGGTGACGCGGTTGGTCTTGCCGGTGTCGGTATCCGACTTGATCGTGTCGATCGCGGTCTTGAATCCGGCCAGCCTATCGCTGCCGACTTGGCCGGCCGCTAGCACCAAGTTGACTTCCGCCAACAGGGCCGCGGAATCGACCGCCAGTGCGATCAGGGAACTGTAGTCGGCGCGGATGTCAATGTAGGAGGCGGAGCTGATGAACGGTGCCATCGTATTCAGAAATCCGGCGACTGATACCTCGTTGGTGATTTGGAATTCGGGTGCCACCAAACCGGCGGCTGCGATGCTAGTGGTCGGCGGCACATAGCTGGGGCGAAAGAAGTTGAAGACTGAAGGCGAACGTAGCGGACACTGGTTGAAGCTGGTGGCGTCGTTACTCCAGAACTGGTGCACCGTCTTGTCGTAGCCCCACCAGCCGGAATACGAGGCCGCCTTCCAACCGCGGGCCCAATTGACGAAACGGATCATGGGCTCGCGAAGCTTGCCGAATGTAGGCGCGGCCGCAATCTCCGGATCGCGCGCCTCATCGTCCAAGAGCACAGCCTTGACAACCGCTTTCATGTCGCCGCGCACGCCCAACCCATTGTCAGCAAAGGCGGCAGCCACGCGCGCGATATAGACCGGGCTGGGGTTACTCGTGACTAGCCGCTGGATCAGTTGGCGGCCGATGAAGGGGCCGACATTGGGGTGGTTATACAGCGTGTCGAGAGCGATCTTGAGGCTCGCCGCGCCGTCCGTGCCCGCCGGGATAGTCGTCCCAAGAAACTGCTTCACGCCCAGCTCGTGGTGCTGAGGCTGCTGCACAAGGTCGCGCTTCGCCACGTCGGACGATGGAGCGCCGGCCGGCAGCGCGGAATTGTCATTGAACCAGCCCGTGAATACGCGCGCAAGGCCGCGCACATCAGGCACGTCGTAGGTCGGGATCGTCGCGCCGCTTGCGTCTTTCACGAGCGATCCATCGGCGTTGAGCTGGTACAAGCCGATCGTGAACAACTGCATCACTTCTCGCGCGTAATTCTCGTCGGGCTCACAGCCCGTGGTCGGATCCTCCTTGAGGTTTCCGAGGTATGTCAGCGTCTTGGCCATCGCCAGGCTGAGCGTGACTGATTGAAGGATGTCACGGAAGTTTCCGAACGCCAGCTGCTCCAGCCGGTCGAGGAAGTTCATATAGATGTAAGGGCCAGGACCATCGGTCTCGTAGACGACGAAGATCTCGGCCAGAGCGTGCACCATGCGTTGCCGCAGCGCGTCCGGGCTCGAGATCATTTTGCGCCAGACGTCGCCGGCCGCGGCATGATCGCCAGCCCCGCTCAAGACAAATGCGCCATTGGGGCCGGCGAGAAAGTCGTAGTAACCTTTCAGTGGCTGAACATCGACTTGTGCGTCGATCCAAGCGGCATAGCTCGTCGCCTGGAGTGCCTCGATATCGGACCTGGCCGCGCCCATCGTGGCCTGGGCCAGGAAGCGGGCGGCTTGATTCGCGTCTGCCGGCCGGGTGAAACGGCTGGACGTCGCGGGGCGGGTCGTACCCGAGTCGTCGCCGTGTCCGCCGCCGCAGGCAGCGAGCAGACCGCTCGCCGCCACGGCGGAATGGCGGACTGCGGCGCGGGCGCCTTCAGGGGGCTCCACGTTCATTTCGTCGACCGGTTGCTGGACAGCGACTTGAGCGCGATATTTCCGCCGCTCGCGTCAGCGGCCTGAAACTTCTCCCAGAGGTCGACCGCCGTGCGATTGGCAATCAACGGCGTCGCCCCGGCGTCGTCTGCCGTGAGACTGGCGACATTGGCCGTCGACTGAATGGACACGGTAGCGCCTGGGACCAGCTTCGCTAGGACGCCAAGTGTGGTGTCAATGGCGGGATGAGCCGTCGCCCCTTCCGCGATGAGGTCTGCTCCTTCAGTCCCTGTCGAAGTTGTCGTGCCGATGCTCGTCGTCGTGGTCGAGTTCGCGGCGGTCGATTTGCTGGTTTCGGTGCCTGGCGACGCAGCAGTCATCGACGAACTGGCTGTTGCCCCTGCAGTCCCAGAGTCATGACGGCCCCTGCAGGCGCTCAGATCGCCGAGCGCGGTCAGCGCAATTGCGGCAATGCACAGCCTCCTCGTAGATGTGTAGACAAGGTTCATGGGGCTCGGCGTGAATGGGTTATGTCCAATGCAGTACATTCGATTTCCATGGTCATGAGCTTGGCCTCATCGGCGACTCAACAGTGCCCAAGTGTCAGCCGCTCAAAGTACTCCGCGGTGCCTGAGCAGTTCGCCTCCGAGGAGTCGACCTTGTCATGCGGTAGTTGTCGCGTGACGGCTCAGCCTGGCCGGCGACTCGTGCCGTTTGAAAGTTCGATCTTCTTCAGGGCTCCTTGCGTTCGACCTGGTTCATTGCATGCCGCGTGCTGCTGATGCGTTCGTAGACGACCTTGCGAACTCGATTTATCGATCCCAGCGGCTTGTGATCCGGCAGCGCATGCCAGGGCGTGAACGAGAGGCTTTCGCAAAACGCATGTTGCTCCGGCGAGTCGAAGTCCTGCTGGGGAATGCGTACGATCGCGACTTTATAGAAGGGGGCATCAGCCTCTTCCCACCGCGTCTTCGCATCCTCCACGTCCATCTTGTCGGAGGTGCGAGGTTGGATCATGAAGTTCATGCACGCGTCGCCGTGGGTCAGCGTGTCCTTCATGGCCTGACGAAGGAAGTCCGGGCCGGGCTGGTCCGGCATCGGATCGACCGTTGTTCCGCATGGCATCGCCGAAAACTTGATGGCCATCCGGTCGGGCCCGAGTCCGAGTTGGTAGGGCGTGGGTGACCAATAGCGGGTCTGTAGCGGGTTGGAAATTTTCAGTCGATTGATCTCCAGCAAGGTCAACATGTCACTGAGTCCGAGCGTGAATGGCAACTGCAACTTGCCCCAGATGCTGTCACTACCCAACTCCTTGAAGAAGGGAACGACTTTTGCCGGGTCCTTCACGAAGAACACGGGATGGCTCATCATGACGAAGTCCTGAGTGGTGTCCTGTCGCTCGGATTCAAGGATCTTTTCTCCGGGAACACCCAACACCTTGATCGACATCCCTCGCTCCTGCCCCTCGAAATCAGGCTTCGTGGGGTCGGGATTCCCGTTGGAAAAGCGCACCCAGGCCTCATAGGTTTTGCCAGGAATGAAGATCCCTTTCGCGAGCCGACTTTCGAGTTTGTCCTCGACGTGAAACTGCGCCTTGACACAGCCATGCGCCTTGGGATGGGCGTCGCGCCGTGCGCTACCGTTGCTGTATTGTTTTCGGACCGTCTCTTCGATGACGTCGCCGAGTTCCTGCGCGATCGCCGGCTCGTCAGGGAAGAGTCTCTCGCCCAGGAGCGTATCTGGCTCGGGGTAGCTCTGCGCTTCGCCGGCTGGTGCTGCGAACGCAGGCGCTCCCAGCACGAGAATCGCCAGAGCAATTGACGAATACTTCACGTGCGCGATGTTCACAGGGCACCTTTCGGGATTTTGATGATGGGTGTACTGTCCCAAAGGCGTTCCAGGTGCGGTATCGGACAGATGTCCGATACGGCAGCAACTCGGGAAGGGCGATGATTCATATATGACATTCGCACTGCCAGCCTCCGATTCTGACGACCGGGTCGACCTGCTGGATGCTCTGCACGCGCTGGCATTCATGGGCGACCTCAGCATGGGTCAGCCTGTCGACCACTCGCCCCGCGTGGCGATATTGGCGTTGAGACTTGCGCAGTCGCTCGGCGCCGATGTAGCCATGTGCTGGGACACCGTGCAGGTCGCTCTTCTGAGATGGTCTGGCTGCACCGCCAACGCGATGGAGGTTTCCGAGACCATCGGCGACGACGTCGATGGCCGCGCCGCGATGCTCGCGCTACAAATCGATCGCGTGGACATCCTGGTCGCTCCGCAATTCATTCGCGAGCGCGTAGCGAGGATCTCCGCCATCCATTGCGAGGTCTCCAGCATCGTCGCCCAATTGCTGTTGCTTAACCCCGTTGTCGCGGCATCGCTCGCATGTGTTTTTGAACACTGGGACGGATCGGGCGAACCTGAAGGCAGGCGAGCCAACGAGATTCCTCTGCCCGCGCAGATCGTTGCCGTTGCGAGCGAGCTGGAGATTTTCTGCCGGATCTTTGGCATCGACATGGCGAAACGGATGCTCGTGAATCGAGCTGGAAGCATCCATGCGCGAGAGTTGGTCGATGTCATGATTGCCAATGGCCCGATCTGGATGGCATCGCTCGAGAACGGCGAGGCCATTGACGATCAGATCGTTGGGAGCCATGCTCTTCAGACCGCCCCGCTCGTGCTCGTGGCGGACGTGATCGATCTGAAGCTTCCGTGGCTGACCGGATATTCGCGTGCCACCGCAGCGTTGGCAGATCAGGTCGCGTTCCGGGTCGGTTTGTCACCGCTTCAGCGTGGCCGCGTACGACGTGCCGGTCTGCTGCACGGCCTGGGACGCGTCGCGGTCCCCAACGCCATCTGGAACCGGACAGGCCCTCTCTCGCCAGCAGACTGGGAGCGGATCAGGCTCAGTCCATACTGGACCTCCCGTGCCGCTCGACCTCTCAAGAATCTCCAGGAGGAAGTCGTCCTGGCGTCGCACGTCCGCGAACTCCTCGACGGGACGGGTTACTTCCGGGGGGCTCGCCAGGCCAACATGCCGATGGATCACCGCATCCTGCCGGCGGTCAGCGCGTTCCTGAGTCTGCAGGCCGCTCGTCCCTGGCGCCCCCCGTTCGCGCGCAGCGATGCCGCGACGATCATGCTTGACCATGCGCGACGCGGGCAGTTCGACGCTGAAGTTGTGGAGGTTCTGGAAGATGCCGCGCATGAGCGACTCGACACAGCAACACGTCCAGCCGCACTGTCAGACGCGCTCTCGGCGCGCGAGGTGGACGTCTTGAGACGGATCAGCTTGGGTGATAGCAACAAGGAGGCAGCTGCCCGCTTAGGCATCAGCCCGTCGACCGTGCGGACACACATGGAAAGTGTCTTCCGAAAGCTTGGTTGCAAAAGCCGGTCGGCTGCCACCTTGCGTGCCTCGATGCTTGGGCTTTTCTGAAGGCTGGCGCTTCAAACCCGACTCAAGGCAAGCCGCCGCAGTTGGCGGCGCGATAGGATATGCAACGTTGCGATTCGATTTGACAACGTCGAACCAAGCCGCCGGGCGCTTGGACAGAACATCGCTGCCTTCCCCTGTCGAGACCGGCCTTGCGCTGGATTCGTTTACGCTGTGAGCCGAGTGGATCAGGCGCGTGCTTGCCGCCGCGTATCGCGATCACCAACTTCCGAGTCGGCGTCGACAAACCTGGCCTGCTGTCAGTTCGCACCCAACTGGCGACAAAGCCTTGCTGCTGGGTCGGAGCCATGCGATTTCTGGACGCTTTCCACGAACTTCACCGCAACCGCCCGCAGTTCGTCAAGACCGCTGCAACCCTCAATTTTCAGAATCATGCCGTAGCCTCGGAGCAGTCCGAAGCGTTCGCGCACCTCCGCAGTGAGGAACTTGGAAAGTTCGTCGTAGCCCCAGCGCTGCAGTGCCTCGTTGAGCGTCTGTCGCCTCGCGTCCTCTGCTGGTATGGGGCTATCCAGCGCGGCGACGAAACGCATCGAGATCAGCTGCGACAGGTCCGCCGCACTACTGCCCTGCACCAGCTGTACCCACTGGGCGCCCGTATGCGACTCATCGATCATCAACAGTAAGTTACGCGCAGGGCGCGACAGCGGTACTGTCTGCTCGCGGAACTGCGCCCTGCCAGCTTTTGTACGTCGGTAGCGGGGTCCTAATTTGTCGTCCAAGAGGGGCCTTTCGGGACGGGATCGGGCGAGAACTCAGGAGGCTACCGGCCAGTGCCTCGCCACTGAAGCGAGGTGTACCGCAGTCAAATCTGAGGCTCCTCGCGATCCACCTGGTTCAGCTGATGTCGGGTCTTGCTGATGCGCTCATAGACGATCTTGCGCAATCGGTTGATCGAGCCGAGAGGCTTATGCTCCGGCAATGCATGCCAGGGTGTGAACGACAAGTTCTCACAGAACGTGAGCTGTTCCGGGCTGTCAAATTCCTGCTTGGGGATGTGAATGGTTGCGACCTTGTAGAAGGGTGCATCCTGCTCCGACCACGGCGTCCTCGCATCTTCGACGTCAAGTTTTTTCGACGTGCGCGGCTGAATCATGAAGTCCATGCACGCGTCACCCGTCGCCAGGGTGTTGCGCATCGCTTCCCGCAGAAAGTTCGGCCCCGGGTTCTTCGGCATCGGGTCGACGGATGTCGAACAGGGCCACGCGGAATATTTGATAGCCAGCCTGTCGGGTCCGATTCCCAGCTGATATGGCGTCGGGGTCCAGTAGCGAGTCTGAAGTGGATTCGAGATCTTCAGGGAGTTGATCTTGAGCAGCGTATAGAGCTGCCTGAACCCAAGCGTGAAAGGAATCCTCAGCTTGTCGAGCGTGCTGACGCTTCCGATCTGTTCGAAGAACGGTACTGCACCGCCGGCGTCCTTCAGGAAGAAGGACGGGTGGCTCATCATCACGAAGTCCTGTGTCGTGGCCAGGTGCTCCGAGTCGAGAATCTTGGCGCCAGGAACGTCCATGAGCTTGATCGACATTCCACGCTCCATACCGTCGCTATCCGGCTTGTTCGCGTCGGGGTTGCCGTTCGAAAACCTAACCAGGGCCTTATAGACCTTGCCCGGTATGAAGACACCTTTCGCGAAACGGGGGTCAAGGCTCTCGTCGACGCGGAACTCCGCTCTTACGCAGCCGTGCCCCTTCGGATGCGCATCTCGTCTCGCTGCACCGGGCTGATACTGTCGGCGTATCGTCTCGTCGATGACCGATGCAAGCCGTTCCGCCAACGCCTCCTCATTCGGGTACAAGCGCTCGCCGAGGAATACATCAGGCGCGGGATAGGGAGGCGTCGTCCCCGTTGCTGACGGCGGTCGCGTAACTCTTGACTTCATGTTCACTCCGGAAAGGGCTTGCGTGCTATTCAACGCAATATCCGACAAAGGCAGCGCTTCTGGTATCGGTCAAACATCCGATGTCAAGTTCGTTCAGTCCCGAGGGGCTTGGGGCATCTTGAACCATTTGACGCGTTGGTGCAGGAATGATGGGCGTTCCCGGTAGGATGCTGACGTTGAAGTCGTCAGATCGCCATGCCCTACAAGCACAATGCCGAGCCCCAGCACCATATCCCGAAGATGCAGTTCAAGGTGACGAGCTGGGCAGAGTAAGAGGCAGGTCTGCGCCGAATCAGCAGCCTCACACTGCGGGTTGCCGAGGCGGCGATTGATGCCTGGGGCGCAGGGCAATGCACGACGCCGGGCGGACAGGCGGCCTTTTCCGACAGCGCAATCCAGACCTGCCTGATGCTGCGCACGGCGTTCAAGCCGGCGCTGCGTCAAGCCGGGGGCCTGATGATGTCGGTCATCGAGTTGCCGGGCTATGAGCTCGCAGTCCCCGATCACATGACGGGCACCAGCGCGCGATCAAGTTGCCGTCGATTGCGAGGCAAGCGCGGCCCGAGTGGCCGCTACAGATGGTCATCGACAGCGCCGGATTGAAGGTGTTTGACGCCGGCGAGTGGCTGGCCTACAAATGCGGCTGGCGCGCGTACCGCCAATGGCACAAGGCTGCACTTGGCGGTGGGCGCCGATAGCTGACAAATCGTGGCCTTGACGCTGACCGATCAGGATGTCGACGACGCGTCCCAGGTTGACCCGCTGCTCGAGCTGATCCCGAGCGAGATCGAGCAATTCGCAGCCGATGGGGCTTGCGATCGCGAGCCGACTACGATGCTATCGCGACGCGCGACGCGCGACTCGGACATCGCGGTGGTGATTCCGCAGCGGACCAGCTCGATGGCGTTGACCGATCTGATTGATCGCATCGCGCCGTCAATCAACGCACCGTAGCAGCGCTCGGCCGACTTGGCTGGTAGGAGGTGCCGGCTACGGCGGTGCGCGTTGGTCAAGACCACTCAAGACCACGATGGGGCGTCGCAGGAGCCTCATTGGGACGCGGCCGTGAGTGCGCAGCGATGCGGGCCAACGAACCGAAGCGGTGGGCGCGACGGTGCTGAATCGCATGCTCGCGGACGGATGGCCCAAGTCCGGCCGCACCGTGCGCGAGGTCAGTTGAGATCGTGGTGAAGGCCCCCCTCGGCCCGCTTCGCATCCCTGCAACAATCCGCGTCTCGCGCGAGCGCCTATGTGGCGTTCCTGAAGTGCCGTGGACAGGACCACCATGTCCCTGGCGATTTCTCGCCGCATCGGACATCTGTCCGATACCGAAGGGGTCGCGACTAAGGGAAAGTGCACTTACGAGTGAAGTCCAGAAAGGTGTCCTGGACATCACGCACATCGGTGCGCCCTATTGCAACAAAGTGGTGACGACGCGTCGTCACCAACAGGACTCTGACTCGCCAGCGCGCATGCATTGCGGGAGCCCCTCATTCACACCTGACACGCGGTACTCGAATTTATGCCCTCGAATCAATGGAATGCATGCGCGCGATGGCCCGTGAGTGCAGTGGAAGTATTCGGTGTGCCACGAACCTGATCGAGCGCAAAGAGCTCTGACGCAAATCTAACGTCAGGCGTTCGCGCGGACAGCCCGTATTGAAGCAACAGTCACGACGTCAAACTTTGTATTCGGAAGATGGTCATGGAAAAGCAATCCTTACCCCTGCAAGGCATTCGAGTTCTGGAACACGGCAACAACTTGTCGGTGCGATTGGCAGGCCTGCTTCTCGCCGATCAGGGTGCGGAGGTGTTCGCCCTGGATGGCATCGCCTCGGCTGACGGAAAGATCGACGCCTATCTGAATCGAGGCAAGAGCCTGTTGCGTGCAGACGCACTCGCTTCGATTCGAGATTCGGATATCGAAATCCAGAACGGCGCGATCCCTGACGATCGTTCTGGCAGGGTGATCTCGCTTGGCTTCACGTCCGCTGTTCCGGGCGATCCGGACTTCGATCTACCCGACGACGCCAGCGACGATCTGCTCAACGCACTCGTGGGATTCTATACGGACCTCGGAGTCACCAGCAAATTCCTGGGCCGCGATGTCATCTACACCCCGCTGCCGCTTTGTTCCGTCTACGCGGCCGTGCTGGGAGCGACAGCCGTTCTGGCAGCCCTCACCGATCGACAACGATCCGGAACAGGACGCTCCATTGTCGTGCCGCGTCTGTCGGCAGGACTGTCGGCAATCGGTGTACTCGCGATGGACCTCAGCGGCATCGCGCCGCACCTTCGTCCGCATAGTCTGCTGGAGCTTCCCCCCGAACTCGTGGCCGAAGTCCCGAGGGCACGCGCGAGCGAAGCCGGGATGGTGGCATTCATCAATCGTCTCAACCCGACGAGCGGCTGCTATCGAACAGCGGATGGCCAGCACATCATGCCGGTGACGACCGTGAACCGACGCCTAGCTGTTCGCATGCTGGAGCTGCTTGAGCTCTGGGACCTGGCGCAAGCTGCGGGGATCGTCAACGTCTCACCGTACGATCCAGCAAGCATTGCCGTTGCAGATCGAAATATCGCGCATCCGGAAGGCATGCGAAGCGACCTGAACGACCAGCTCACGCTTTGGATCACGGAGGCGTTTGGCAGGAAGACGGCAGCGCAATGGGATGTCATCTTCTCGGAGGCACAGGTTCCGTGCGGCGTTGTCCAAGACTTCTCCGAATGGATGTGCTCCTCCTGGGTCAAGGAAGCAGGACTCGTCGAATCTGTTTCCGACGTCGAGCAGCCGCAGCTCGGTCGCGCGATCAATGTCACGTCCGCGAAACCCTATCCCGCCCTGCGAGCTGGCCGGCGGGTCAATGCCGTCGTACCCCACCCCGTACAGATACAAGAATCCCGAAGCGCTTCGACGAAGCCACTGGCAGGATATCTGGTTCTCGATCTTTGCAACGTCATCGCCGGGCCGGCCTGTGGCCGCCTCCTCGGCGAACTAGGTGCAAGCGTGATCAAACTCGACACTACGCGGCCAGATCACCAGCCGCTTGTCACGGTTTTCTGGGGCGCGGAGGCCAATCAAGGCAAGAAGAGCCTTCTGGCAGACCTGCATACCCTCGAGGGCCGGGATATCCTCGACCGTCTTGTCAGCAGAGCCGACATTGTCCTGATGAACGAAACGGACAGTGGAGTTCGCAAACTGGGACTGACGCGGACGGAACTGGCCAGGATCAACCCATGCGCCATCGCAGTGCAGATCAGCGCGTGCAAAGGGAGCCGTCCTGGAAGTCACGACGATCACCCGGGCTACGATCCTCTATTGCAGGCACAGACGGGAATCATGACCCGATTCGGCACTCGGAACATGCCCCTCCTTCACGGAATTGCTTCCTGTGTGGACTACCTGACGGGGTACCTCGGAGCCTACGCCGCAGTGGTGGCCCTCCAGGCACGCGAGCGAAGGGGCGACGGTCAAGGCGACTGGGCTGAAACTTCGCTTGCGAGCGCCGCATCCCTGGTTCAACTCGGCTTTCAGTTTGACCCCGGAATTGCCAGCGAGCTTGGCCCCGCCGCAACGGGCCGGAGCGCGACATCGCGACTCTACAAGGCGAGAGACGGTTGGATCTATGCGGAGAGTCCGTCGGACGTCACCAAACACGTAGAAGGCTTGTCGGTGGACGAGGCGCTCACGGCGATGCGGGCCAAGGGGGTTCGCGCAGTCTGTGTTCAGTCCATTGCCGCACTCAAGGCGAAATATCTTGCACAGCGGGGCGCCACCATCCGCTTCCGCACCGTTGGCCGCGACAGTCTTCGCGCAACGCTCCTTGAACCCACTTGGTTCCAGTTCGATGGCAGAGCGCTTTCTCCTTCTGAAG
>FTKT01003827.1_pt1 | contig 16957 bp, 16 predicted proteins | sample 1658271 | NCBI WGS metagenome assembly FTKT01 (sample SAMEA3914811, study PRJEB12502) | metagenome | biome: forest; material: soil | place: Canada | collected 2011-08-04 | depth 0.3 m | reverse complement strand
GAAGTAAATCGTGAGAAGCCCACGATACCCCGTCCGTTTCGCGCAGGCGTCAAAAGTATCTTGAATCGTCAGTTAATTCGCGGATTGAAGCGAAAGTAGATTCAGGAAGTAACTCGGGCGTTGAAATGACAAAAGGAGCCCGCGGGCTCCTTTGTCGTTTTCCGGCCCGCGTCGACAGCGTCGATGCGACCGGCATGATCTGGTCGGGGTGAGAGGATTCGAACCTCCGGCCTCTACGTCCCGAACCTTGGCGACATGATAGCAGGAATGCGGCCTCCAGCGCGGTCAGCGGTTTTTTGGGACACTGGCGGGACAGCAGGAGGTGCGCGTCATGTCCACTATCACCCGGCGAGCCGAATCGCAATGGCAGGCCAAGGTTCGGATGAAAGGCTTCCCGGCGCAGAGCCGAACCTTTCTGTACCGTGAGGATGCCGAGCGTTGGGCGCGTGCGACAGAGCGCGGCCTTGAAACGGCCGGATTCGTCGATCGCCGGGAGGCCGAGCGCACGACACTCGGCGAGCTGCTGAAGCGCTACAAGCGCGACATCAGCCCCAGCAAGAAATCAGCCGCGATCGAAAAAATCAAGATCGACGTGATCCTGAAGGACACCACCCTGCCCGGCATCTCGATGGCGGTACTCGGCAGCGCCGACATCGCGGCGTGGCGCGATCGGCGGCTGAAGCTGGTGACCGGGGCAACGGTCAACCGCGAGATCGACGTGCTGTCCGCCGTCATCAACCATGCCCGGCGCGAGTGGCGCATTCACGTTGAAAACCCGGTAACGCTCATCAAGCGGCCGGAGAAGTCACGGGCGCGTGACCGTCGCCTGTCGGACGAAGAAGAGCGCTACCTGTTCGCCGCGCTGGGCGAAGCGCCCCGGCGCAAGGACGGTACGTTTGAGAAGGCGGCGCGCAACCCGTATTTCGTGCCGGTCATGAAGCTGGCGCTGGAGACGGCGATGCGGCGGGGTGAGTTGCTGGCGCTGGATTGGCAGCATGTCGACCTTGAGCGCTGTACGGCGCACCTACCGGACACCAAGAACGGTGATGCCCGCACGGTGCCGCTCTCCACGCGCGCCGTTGCGGTGTTGCAGGCGATGCCGAAGCCGCACAAAGGGGTTGTGTTCCCCCTCACGCCGATGGCGCTGCGCAAGGGCTTTGTGCGTGGACTGGAGCGTGCACGCAGCAAGTACGTGGAAGACTGCAAGGCAGGCGAGCGTGAGGCGAACCCGGCGTTCCTGGCTGACGTGCATTTCCACGACACGCGGCACGAGGCGGCCTCACGCCTGGCCGAGAAGCTGTCGAACGTGCTGGAGCTGGCGGCGGTGACAGGGCACCGCGACTTGCAGATGCTGAAGCGCTACTACCATCCTCGCGCCGAGGATCTGGCGAAGAAGCTGGGGTAGCGGCAGAGGGACGGATGCACGGTGTTTCACTTTTCGTGCAGCGGATCGCCACTCCGGGGGATTGATCGAGTGCCAGTCGCTCGCCACACTGTGGCGCTGGCGACCTATACCCCCTACCCCCATGCCAAACCTGAGCTTCGAGACGATCTGGAACAACTATCCCGGTAGCGACCCTTGCGTCGATGCAAAGACGGGCAAAGTGCCCGCAGGGTTCTCGAATCAATGCGCCATCCGTGTCGGATACGCCCTCGAAAAGTCCGGCGTGTCGTTTGCGTCCTTCCACGGCAACCGCTGTCCATGCGGCCCGAAGACAGGGGGTATGGTCGCCGGAGCGCAGGAACTGGCAAACTGGCTCGGCCCCAAGCGCTTTGCGGGTTGCCCGAATGCGGAGAACTACACCGGCAAGGATGCCTTCGATAAGATGGCTGGCCGCACCGGCATCGTTTTCTTCTCGCACTACTGGCAGCGCGAGGGCGAGAAGGGAACCACACGAACCGGCGACCACATCGACCTGTGGAACGGTAGCCGGTTGACGGCCTACTCCAGCTGGGCCCGTGTGCATCTCGGTATCGCGTGGGACGGACTCTGGAGTGACTTCCGGCGCGCCGCCCGTGTTCAATTCTGGCCTATCGCGTGAAACGCATCCTCGTAGCAGTTGCTTCGGCGCTCGTCGGCGTCGCCCTGTGCGGCCTGAGCAGCATGTTGTTCAACGCCGAATGGTTCGGCGTGCACTTCCCCGCGCCCGGTGGTGAGGATGATTTCTCCGTCCGGGCCGCTGCCTTCTTCTTTGGCGTTTGCCCCGCGTTTCTTGCCCTCGGCGGATGGATCGGCTTTGCAGCGTCGCGAGGCCGGGCCAACTGGCTTGCTGCGTGGGCTGGAGCGGTAGCCGGAACCGTGATCGTGTTCGCGGCGCTGTATCTGCTGCGCCAGCCTATCGCGGCGATGAACGAGTCAGGATCAGCCACGAGGGCGGTGTTTGCTTTCTACGGCGCGTGGGTCGTGCTGGCGGCATGCGGCGCTGGTGTGGCGAATCAACTCGCGAAACGTGTCGGGTGACGGTGGCCGCCACGGCGCTGCCCTCCCCTTGCTGAAGCTGAAGCGCTACTGCCACCCGTGCAGTGAAGACCCAGCAAAGAAGCCGGGGTACTACTGACTCAATCGCTATTGATCGTCGGCACGTCGTATTTGAGGAAGAGGTCGTTGAGTGCCTCCACGATGAGGGATTGCAAGCTGACCCCGGTGCGGGCCTGGATGAGGCGCAGATTGCTCTTGAAGTCCGGCGAGAGGTAGGCGGTGATATTCACCTTCCCTTCGCGGCTTGGCGCTTTGTAGAAATTGTTCGCCGGCGAAGCAACAGGTTCGGCAGCCTTTCCTTCCTGCTTCGCGGCGGAATTGGGCGCAACCGATGGCTTAGGCGTCGACTTTGCGCTGAGTACGGCCTGCAGGTTTGCGAGGTTGTTTTTGCTCATCGGGTTTGCTCCTCAAGGTGTTGAGAACTTCACATGTAAACATGTAAAGCTGTTGCAGTTCTTCGGCGGCCTTGCTGAGTGGATCGACCTCCTGCGGCGCCTTGCCTGTGGTTGGCGCCTCCGCATAGAGACTACGGTGGCAAAGATGAACAGGAGCCACCTTGAACCCGTACTCGCTCTCAATCAACGCCTTTGCCGTGTCTGCAGCGGTGGTCGCTTGCGGATGCGTGCCGTTCACTACGACATAGCTCATCGGGTCGCCGGCAACGCGTAGCAGGTTGCGTACACCGTCCAGCGTTTCCAAATCGAATATCTGTGTTTTGGTCGGAATCAGCACTAAATCAGACACGCGTGCCGCCTCGATGGCGGCGTTGTCCGAGCGGCCCGGCGAGTCGATGATGACGAGATCGACGCCATACTCGGCGACAGTGGCTAGCGTTGCGCTCAACCGGCTGACTTGTGCGGAGACGACAACGGGGTTGTCGGCAGCGCGACGATCCTTCCAGTTGGCGGCATTGGCCTGAGGGTCGAGGTCGATGACCGCGACTGCCAGGCCTTCCCTTACGGCGGCGACGGCAAGACCGAGCGATAGCGTTGTTTTACCCGTGCCACCCTTCTGGCCGATGACGGAAATTTTCAACATGGCAACTCCTCAACATGTAAACATGTGAAGCAGTAAAGGAGTCAACAAGTCAAGTCAAGGATGCTGCGCGTGCCCCCGGCTCAGCATGCGAACAACTCAACATGCTGATTGCTGAACATGTAAACATGTGAAGCATTCAACTTGAGAACATGTCAACAGACAGAGGGGCGGGGGGCGCGGGTGCCCGGCAAAGCAGGGCAGGGGCGCATCATTTTTCAGGCTGACGCCGCCCCGTAGGGGGCGGCGTTCCGTTCCGACGTTTCAGGCGGCCATTGCCTCGGTTGCCTGCAAGCCGTGCAGGTAGTCAGCGGCACGCTGCGCATGAGCGGCGGCGGAGAAGATGGCGCGCTTGTCCTCCTTCAGCACGGCGAGCCAGTGACCAAGATAGGCGGCATGATCCTCACGCGGTTCCGGCGTGATGCCGAGTGCGGCGCACAGGAACGCTGAACCAAGCTCTGCAACCAGTTCCTCGCGTGCATAGGCGGTGTCACCGAATCGCTTGCCGAACTCCCGCGCCATGCGGGTGGGGTGGCCTGTCCAGTGCAGAAGCTCGTGCGCCTTGGTGGCGGCGTAGCTTTCCGCGTCCCTGAAGGTGTCAGCTGGCGGCAACTGGATGAAGTCTTGCGACGGCGCATAAAACGCCTTGTCGCCACCATGCCGGAAGTGAGCGCCGGTGCGGGCAAAGAATGCCTCGGCTTCTTCCACGAGGGGGAGGGGGTTGTCTTTAGGCTCTGGCGTACTGGTGTAGTGGGCGGGCAGGCCGTCCACCTGTTCGACGTTGAACACCGTGTATGCCTTCATGAACGGAATCGAGCGTTCCACGTCTTCGCCGCTGTCGTTCTGCTCGGTCGTGGTGAAGCGGTCGGCATAGACGACGAGAGAACCGTGCTCGCCCTTGCGTACCTGCGCACCCAATTCGGTAGCCTGCTTGTAGGTCATCCAGATGGCAGAGCGGTAGCCCTTTTCCATCGCCTCGCCCCACAGAAGAAGGACGTTCATTCCACGGTACGGCGTTCCGTTATGGCGCAGCGGCATGGTGATACGGTCTGCTGTATTGCCTGCGGCCCACGGTTTGAGCCACGGGCGCACGCCCTTGGTGAGGTCATCGATGATGCGGTCAGTAACGCGGGTGTAGATGTCTTGGCGTGTGGTGTTGGTCATGATCTTGACTCCTTCCAGAAATCGGCTGTTGAGGGGCAGCACGGTTTTTTCCGCGCTGGCCCTCTGGCCGTCGCCGAGACCGGGGAGGCAAGATGCAAGGGGCACGGACGGGGAGGGGAATCACCCGGCCTGCACGTAGCCTGCGGAGGAAGGTTGGGGATACCCTGTCCGTGGCGTAGCTCTACCCCTTGTGTCGCGCCAGGGGAGACCCCTTAGCGATCCCTGCGCATGGCTGAACCGAAAGTCCTATTGCCGTGCGTTCATGGGGGGGTGCGCGGGTGTCCCGCAGGGACAGGGGCGTCTTCCGAATCCGCTGATGCGGGCAGCAGCACTCATGCGAGCGGGCTTGCGCCCGCGCAAAAGAAGGCCGGAACAGCCTGCGCGGCTCCGGCCTCGTGCGTCAGGCTGCTTTGCTACGCTGCTCGTTGGCAGCTTCCGCCATCCGCAAGGGCAGGGGCAGCCAGCCCGTTCCCTGCACCAGCGAAGCGGCAGCTTCCGCCATCGCAGGCTTCTTCATATCGGAGATGCGCTGGCCGGGGTTCTTGCCTGTCGCTTCGGCGATAGCGCCGAGGATTTGCGGCTTGGTGATGCGCCCGAAAAAGCTCTGCGGCGTGGGCGACCAGTGGGCAGCCATGTCGAGGCCAACGGCTGCGGCGAGCTTGTTGGCTGCCGCCTGTCGGCGCGAGAACTGTCCCGGCTGCTTCACGGCGTTGACGGTGAGCGATGCGCAGTGCGCGAGCAGCGCCATGCGGTCTTGTTCGCCGAGTCCCGCGATGAAGTCCCACAGGTCGGCACCATCCTGCGGGATTTCCGAGCACCATGTGTCATGGCGCTCCGCTACCTTTCTGGCGGCGGTGCTGTCCTTGATGCCGGGCGCGAACCCGGCAAGCTCCACGCTGTCGCAGCGAAGCTCAAGGCAGCTTTCATCTGTCCTGCTGTAGAACACCCGCGCAGCCAGTGCATGGGTCACGGCCACCAGCGCCACGGCGGGTTGCTCGCCCAAGGCAAGGCGCAAAGCCTGCGTGCGGTGCGCGGTCAGGTCGCGCACGAGGCTGTCAGGAAGGGCAGCGGCACCGTCCACTTCCGCACCCTCGCAGCTGGCCGCTTCCGAGGCTTTGCCTTCCTCTTCCGCTTCCGCGTCATCGTCGGCACGGACAAGGCCGCGATCGACGCGCACGCTGCCATCACGGGACAGACATACCAGAGCGCCGCTACGCGCCATAGCTTCCGCGCCGAACACTGCGCGCAGCGCGTCGAGGCGTTCCATCTCCGCTTCCAGCTCTTGCTTCCGCTGCTCTGCTTCGGGAGGCAGTTCTCCGTCCTCGATGTACTGGTCAAGCAACGCCTCGCTGGCCGCTTCGGCGGCGGTATATGCCGCCTCGTCATCTGCTGGCAGGTCAATGGTGTCTGGGTGGACGCGGCGCAGGCCGTGATCGTGCGGGTAGTCCATCTGCACACTGACCCACTTCCAGCCCTCACCCTGCACATCGTCGGCGATCACAGCGAGCTTGTCGCTGGCGAGGCGTTCCAGCAGCGATAAGTCTTCAAAATACCCGTTGCCGTTCTCCGTGAAGAGGTCGCGCAGGATGCTGCCGCCAGCGGCGGTATAGGCGTCCTGTCCCACGAAAACGGCGCGCTTGTCGTCTGCCGATACATGGGTTTTGGTCAGCTCTTGGCGGATGGTCGATGGGCTGCGGTTCCATTCCGAAAGGTTGTCGTAGACCTGCTCCTGCCGTTCGTGGTCGTCAACGATGGCGAAGGCCATGAGCTGGTCGAGGGTCAGCTCTTCGTCGCGATAGAGCTGCATCAGTGCGGGTGACACGCTGCCGAGGCGAAGGCGCTGGCGCACCACATGGGCGGTGACTCCGAAACGGGCGGCGATGGCCTCTGCGCCCCAGCCCTTGCGCTCCGCCAGATCGCGGAATGCCTCGAACTGGTCGGCGGGGTGCATGGCCTCGCGCGTCACGTTTTCATCGAGGCTAATTTCCTGCGCATCGTTCACGGTGTCGATGACGCAGCGGATCGGCTCCGTCTTCTTGATCTGCTTGCGCTTTGCCCGCAGCATCTGCGCCAGCCTGCGGCCTTCGCCGATGGTGACGAGGAAGAAGCCCGTCTCCGTGCCTGTGGCATTCAGCTCCGGTTCCACCACCAGATTCTGGAGGATGCCCTTTGATGCGATGCTCGCTGCCTTGGCCTCGATGGAGGCTTGGCTGTGCGAAATCTTGCGGGCGTTGCGTGGTGATTTCTTGAGCTTGTTGAGGGGGATGAAGACCTCCGAGCCATTGTTGTTCGGGGTCTGGGCGGTCGTCGTGATGGTTGAAGATTTGGTCATGGTCTTGTCCTTTCAAATCGGCTGTTGAGGTACAGCACGGGTTTCTTCCCGCGCTGGCCTCTGGCCGTCGCCGAGACCGGGGAGGAAAGGAGCAAGGGGCACGGACGGGGAGGGGAATCACCCGGCCTGCACGACCGCAGGGAGGAAGGTTGGGGACACCCTGTCAGGGGCGCAGCTTTACCCCTTGTGCCGCGCCAGGGGCAGCGCCCCTTAGCCTCTGTGGCGGCATGCGGGCGTAGCCGCAGTGCCGTGCCTATCGCTGCTGGCGGAAGGCCTGCGGCGCTGATCGAGGTATTGCCTCAGGGGGCGTTACCGGATGGCCGAGACCCAAGGCTCGGGGCGCGCAGCGCGTAGCACCCGGCCTGCTGGCGGTACTCCGCGAGCGGGAGACGCCCTGAAGCGGTTGGACGATGTACGGGCAATGGAGGCGAACACAAAGGCCTTGCTCGTTGTCACCAGACGTGGGAAAACCTGGGGGCTCGACCGGATGCGGCAAGCGCCGGTCGGCCAACGAACACAAACTCGATGAGCTATCGCCCGAGTTCGAACAGGGGACACGATGACAGAGCCGACAATAATTTGTCCGAACTGCAAGACCGAAATCCGATTGACGGAATCGTTGGCAGCGCCCTTGATTGCCGCCACGCGCCGGCAGTTTGAACAGCAGCTATCCCAGAAGGATGAAGAGATCCTCAAGCGTGAGCAGGGCGTCCGCGAGCAGGAGAAGCAGATCGCCGAAGCAAAGCGAACCCTTGACGAGCAGGTTTCCGATCAGGTCGCTACGCAACTCAAGGCCGAACGGGCGCGGGTGATGGCCGAGGAGGCAAAAAAGGCGAAGCTCGCGAGTGCTGCTGAACTGGAAGCCAAGGCGCTGGAGCTGTCGGAGCTACAGGAAGTCCTCAAGATACGTAATGAAAAACTGGCCGAAGCGCAGAACGCGCAGGCCGAGCTGATCAAGAAGCAGCGCGAACTGGACGACGCCAAGCGTGAGCTGGAACTTACCGTGGAGAAGCGCGTACAGGACGGCCTGACTGAAGTGCGAGCTGCCGCAAAGCGCGAAGCCGAGGACGGCTTGAAGCTGAAAGTAGCGGAGAAAGACCAGACCATCACGTCGATGCAGCAGACGATTGAGGAACTCAAGCGAAAGGCCGAACAGGGTTCACAGCAGTTGCAAGGCGAAGTGCAGGAGCTGGAACTCGAAAATCTGCTGCACACGAAATTTCCATTCGACTCCATCGAGCCTGTTGCGAAAGGTGAGTTCGGCGGTGATGTGCTTCAGCGTGTGGTTAGCCAATCCGGCCAGGCTTGCGGCGCAATCTTGTGGGAATCGAAGCGAACCAAGAACTGGAGTGACGGCTGGCTGACCAAACTCCGCGAAGATCAGCGGGCCGCGAAAGCCGAGATTTCGATCCTCGTCAGCCAGGTTCTGCCGAAAGGCGTGGAAGCTTTCGATGTCGTCGACGGCGTATGGGTGACCAGTCCAAGAGCTGCGCTGCCGGTAGCAACGGCTCTGCGCCACACGCTATTGCAGGTGGGCATGGCCCGGCAAGTCGGCGAAGGTCAGCAGACCAAAACGGAGATGGTCTATCAATATCTCACTGGCCCCCGGTTCCGCCAGCGCGTCGAAGCGATCGTCGAGGCGTTCTCCGCGATGAAGGAAGACCTGGACAAAGAACGCAAGGTCATCATGAAGCAGTGGGCTAAGCGGGAAGAACAAATCGAGCGCGTCATGGGTGCCACGGTGGGGATGTACGGCGATCTGCAGGGTATTGCGGGCAAGTCGTTGCAGGAAATCGAGGGCCTGAGCTTGATGGCTTTGGCCGGGCCAGATGAAGAAAATCAAGGAGACAAGTTACTGTGACCACAGCTCCCATAGCGCCAGTTGCCGCGCCTGCCGCTGCAGCAGCGGCAATCGCGCCACTGTCACTGCCGTTGCCAGCGCTCCACGATGCCGCGCAGCAGGCGAGAAATCTCCGGCAAGTGCTTCAAGACGATAAGCAGCGTATCGGCTGCTTCCTAGGCGCAGGCTGTCCACTTGGCGTGTACGACGCAGCGGGTAGCAAAAGCATTGTCCTTATCCCTGCGGTCGTCGAGCTGACAACGCGCGTCGCCAATGGACTGGCCGCGAGCGACGCCGCAGCGGGCGCGACGAGCAAGTTCAAGGCGAATTGGGACGCCTTGTGCAGCGAGTGCAAACCCGCTGATGGCAAAGACCCGACCGTTGAAGACGTACTCACCGAGTTGCGGACGCTGGCAAACCGTCGCGGCAGTGCGCAGATCCTGGGGATGTCGAAAAAGGATTTGGGCGAGCTTGATGAGAAAGTCTGCGAGCTGATCACGAATGAGATACGTAAGCCGTTGCCGGCATACCGCAACTCATACAACCGCTTTGCGTCGTGGATCGGCGGAGTTCACAGGGACTCTCCGGCGGAGATTTTCACGCCGAACTATGACCTTCTCTTTGAGCAGGCGCTTGAGCAGCATCCGCTACCCCACTTCGATGGCTTTGTCGGTTCGCGAGAACCCTGGTTCGATCTGGCATCAATAGAACACGATGCGATCCCGGCGCGATGGACACGGCTCTGGAAACTCCACGGGTCCATAAATTGGGAGAAAAGCGAAGAGACTGTGAACGGCAACAAGGTCACGCGCGTCGTCCGCGTCACGCGCGAGGCGGAGGCCGGAAAAGTAATGATCTTTCCTTCCCACCTCAAGTACGACCAGAGCCGGCGCATGCCTTACCTTGCAATGCTTGATCGGCTCCGGGCGTTTTTCCATGGGAAGGATGCGCCCAGACTCGTGGTGTGCGGCTATTCATTTCTGGACGAACACCTTAACGAGGTGTTGCTTGACGGGCTGCGGGGCAATCGCAACGCTCAGTGTTTTGCGCTGATGTATTCGGGGCTTGGCTCGCACCCAAGGGTGGTCGATTACGCTGAGAGGCAGAGCAATCTGACCGTTCTCGCTTGGGACGGGGCGGTCGTGGGTACGCGTGCAGGGCGGTATCGGCCAGGAACGACGGGCGGCAACGAACACACGCCCTGGTTACTGGAAGAAGCCGTGGCAGGTGGTGATCCAAAAGTGCTGCTTCCGCATTGTCGGCTCGGAGATTTTCATTACTTCGGCCTGTTCCTCGAACAACTTTGCGGCGGGGGAAGCCATGATGCGCAACCAACCGTCTAGCCCCGACCCTTCACGGCTTGGTACGGTCGAGAGTGTCGACGGTGCGAGTGTCAGCGTGAAGCTCGCTGACACCACGCCGGGCGGACTTCTGTTCGTCAATGGCGAGGCGTACCGCGTAGGGCAGGTCGGCGGCTTTGTTCGTATCCCGTCTGGATACGTTGATCTCTACGGCGTGATATCGCAGGTCGGAGCCGGAGCGGCACCCGGCCCCCCGGAGTCTGCGCCACAGTTCGGCAATCGATGGCTTCGGGTCGAACTGGTTGGACAAGGGCGCCGAGGAACAAAGTTTGAGCGCGGAATAGCACAGTACCCGTCAATCGGCGACTTCGTTCATGTTGTCACTGAATCGGATTTGAAGACCGTCTACGCACCCGGTGACGAAGATGGATATGTAGCTGTAGGGCGGGTTGCCAGTGCCGAATCGATCCGCGCGTATGTTGATTTGAATCGATTGGTCAGTCGTCACTCCGCTGTAGTCGGGAGCACGGGCTCGGGAAAATCCAACGCGGTCGCAAATATTCTCGGCGCGGTGTCTGAGCCAGCGCACTTCAAGTCCGCCCGTGTCGTACTGTTTGATCTGCACGGGGAATACGCGAAGGCGTTTGGCGACCAGGCCAGGGTGTTTCGTGTTGGGGCAAATGCTGCAGCAGGAGAGAGGGAGCTTCATGTCCCGTTTTGGGCCCTCACTGCAGAGGAGTTCATTTCTCTGGCAATGGGCCCCGTCTCCGGAACGCCCTTGACACTGCTGCAGGAGAAATTGCTATCAAGCAAGCGATCTTCGAAGGCCGCAGGCATTGCTCACGGCTTGTCGGATCTCGCTGTGACCGTTGATACGCCGCTTCCGTTCTCGGTGTATCAGCTTTGGCACGATCTGTATTCGCTGCACTGCGCGACTCACACGGTTAGCAAAAATCAAAACCAAGCCGAGACTACGCGAGCATATATTGAGGAAGGAATGCCAGTGGTAAAGGCCATTGGCGATTCGGATAAGCTTGAGCGTCCTCGTTTTCGTCCACTTAAGGACGATAAAAACGATCCGGATAAAATATATGCTGGACTCTATGGTGAATTGCCTCGTGCGCATCTGGATGGTCTGGAGAGCAAGCTCCGTGATCCGCGTATGCAATTTCTATTTAAGCCCGGTGAGTGGGCTGTCGCGAAGGATAACACTACACAATCCGATCTGGATGCATTGCTTACCGCTTGGATTGGCGCGGATGCTCCAATTTCAGTTTTTGACTTGTCCGGTATTCCGACGGCCATTGTTGATGATTTGGTCGGTGCCGTTTTGCGGATTTTATATGACGCGGTATTTTGGGGGCGGTTGAAGCCGGAAGGCGGGCGCGAGAGGCCCTTGCTTTTAGTACTGGAAGAAGCGCACGTGTACCTTGGCGCTCAATCCAAGAGCCGCGCCGCGACTGCCGCCCGGCGAATCGCAAAGGAAGGGCGCAAATACGGCGTTGGATTGATGCTCGTCAGTCAGCGCCCGTCGGAAGTAGATTCGACGATCCTGTCGCAGTGCGGCACAGTCGTCGCGCTGCGCCTCACTAACGATTCAGATCGCGCGCAGGTCACATCGTGCGCATCTGACAATCTGAAGGGCCTGTTCTCAATGCTTCCAGTTCTTCGCACCGGCGAGGCATTGATCGTGGGCGAGGCGGTCAACATGCCGATACGTGCCATTATTGACCGCCCCGCCGAAGGACGGCGACCGGATAGCGACGATCCTGTAGTTGTGGTGCCAAAGGGTTCTGATGGAAAGCGCGTCAGGAGCGGCGGCTGGACTGAGCCTGTGCAGAATGAAAACTACAAGCCTTTGGTCGAGGCTTGGCGCAAGCAAGACCCGAATGCGGGGCAGGCGGCAGCGACAACGAAGCCAAAAGCTTGATATCTTTTAACCAAGGGAGACGATACATCATGGAACGTACACCGGTCACATCATCCGATATTCGGTCTATCGGCTACGACGCAGACAGCCAGACTCTGGAGATAGAGTTCAACTCAGGTGGCACCTATCAATATTCAGGCGTACCCTCTGGAGAGCACGACGGGATTATGGCGGCGGACTCAAAAGGGAAGTACTTCCACGCCAATATCAAGAACCGATATTCATTCGATAAACTCTGAATAGTCGTCTTGGTTTCGGCGCTTGTCGCCGCTTTCAAATCAGCAATTGACAGTGCGGGCGATCAGCATGTCGCCAAACTGTATGGCAGCGGCTTCCAGCTGAGCTTGTATTTTGCTCTCCTGGTCGTCGCCCTCTTTAACGATTGGATTCCTGACTAGCAGCCGCTCTTGCCAATCGAACTCGGAAATGTCGCCGGTGATGTTCGATAGGGCATTTTCAAAGAATACGACTGCCATGTTGTAGCCACGGCGGCGACCATAGCGAAGCATGTCCTTCACGTCCTGCATTTCGCTGCTACTCGGATGCGACGACACAATCGTCACATCAGCATCCGGCACGACATTCAGAATATAGTTCTCGACGCTGCCGTTTTCCTTGCGCTTCTCCTGGTAGGAGCGATTCGCGCAGGCGAGCGTCGCGAAGTTGCGCGGCGCGCGAGGATGGCGCACCTCAAAAGCAGTATCGCGAGGCAGCCGTGTGTAGTCCTGATCGCACAGGTAGCGAATCAGGTGGCGCTGGAAACTGGTCTTTCCGCTGTTGTTCGGGCCAATCAGGACGAACAGCCACCGTGACAGAAGCGGCAGGGACGTTTTCGTCAGATCGCGTTTCTTCATGGACAGCTTCTTTCTCGGTGTGCGGGTGGTGCCTATGACGCAATATTCCAAGGGTTGATGCAGGGAACCTTGGCGCGTTCGAAATCCGACACATCACGTGACACCACGGTCAGCCCGTAGTGAGCGGCGATCGCGGCGATTATGAGATCGGGCTGCGAGAAGGTATGGCCCGTTTTGCGGCCCTCCTCGACCATCAGGCGCCACTTGAGCATCACGTCTTCCGAGACGGGAAGGACGCGCTGGTCAAACATGGGGCGCACTTTGTGGGTGAGCCAGTCCGTCAGTTCGGCGCGGCGGCCCACGTCCGCGACAAGCTCGATGCCGAACCGGATTTCGGCGAGGGTGACGGTGCTGACGTACAGGTGCTCAAGCGGCTGCGCGGCGACGAAGGCTACGACACGCTGCTCAGGCTGCGGCCGGCGAAGCTCCGAGATGATGTTGGTGTCGAGAAGCAGTCCGCTCACAAGGCAACGTCCCGCACGGGCATTTGTCCCCGCGAAACGACGATCTCAACATCGCGGTAGGGCGATGCTTGGATCGCGCTGATCAGGGCGCTACCCATCCGGTCGCCTTGAAGACGGCGGAACTCTTCAGCCGCGACGATGACAACCTCATCGCGCCCATGCACGGTGACGTGCTGCGGCCCCTCACTGCGCACGAGGCGAACCAGCTCGCTGAAGCGGGCCTTCGCGTCTTGCAGCACCCAGTAACCGGGTAGCTGCGATGTGTTCGGTCGAGTGGCCTTGTCCATGCGCGCCTCCAAAAACTAGTCTGTCTGACCAGAATAGCACGTGGCTGCATCTGGGTCAACGCAGTTGGATGCCGTGGCTTAACTACGGGAATATTCCTCAGGCAATAGTCTTTTAGACAAAAGGTGTACCTTTTGCGCCCTAGCTATAATCTGTCAGGTTGAGGTACACCCTATTCTGACTGTCAGGTAGTTATTCCCAGAGCGTCAATATAGGGTCGCGTTTCTATTTTCTTGACACATGACCGCTGACCTCTTAGTTATTTCCTGACAGAAGGGGATGACTATGGCAAGTAAGGGGCAGCGAATCGGATATGTCCGGGTCAGCAGCGTTGATCAAAATGCTGATCGTCAGCTTGAACATCTAAACGCAGATCGCATCTTCACCGATAAAGCATCGGGCAAGGACGTGGAGCGGCCTCAGCTCCAGGCGCTGCTCTCGTATGCGCGAGAAGGCGACACGGTCGTCGTCCACAGCATGGACAGGCTCGCGCGCAATGTCGATGACTTGCGCCGCATCGTCACCCAGCAGAACAAGCGTGGCATCCGCATCGAGTTCGTCAAGGAGAGCCTCGCCTTCACAGGTGACGACGCGCCGATGTCGAACCTGATGCTGTCGGTGCTCGGCGCGGTCGCGCAGTTCGAGCGCGACCTGATCCGCGAACGGCAGCGCGAAGGCATCGCCATAGCCAAGCAGCGTGGCGTCTACCTCGGCCGCAAGAGGGCGCTTGTGCCGGAGCGGGTTGCCGAGCTGCGGCAGCGCGCCGCCGGGCGGGAGAAGAAGGCACACCTGGCCCGAGAGTTCGGTATCAGCAGGGAGACGCTGTACCAGTACCTGCGAGGTCAGGAACCCATCATCGCAAACGGGGAGGGGCTATGACGATCGCGGAGATTTACCTTGAAGCGCGCAACCCGGCGACCAGGTGCGCACGGGCCTACCGGGTCACGCTGGTGCGCGACCTGTTCGGTGCATTCATGGTCGAGGCGCGCTACGGCCGCATCGGCACCTATGGCCACACGCTGACGCATTCCTTCGACGACGAGGCGGAGGCACGCGGCTTTATGGATAGTTGCCTGCGCCGCAGGCAAAGCGCGCCGAAACGCATCGGAGTTGAGTACGTCGAACGGCCCCTTTAGCTCTCCGCCCGCGGATACGCGGCATAGATTCCTCTTTACTCGTCGGCGATTCAGATTTAACAATTGCGCATAAAATAAGGAATGCTTTATGCGCTCTTCCAAACAAAATCCTATGCTTGGTGTTTATTCTGGGATCGCGCTGTTGGTTCTATCTGTGTTGCAATTTTTTTGGCAAGATAGAAACTTTACCAATACCCTATTTATTGGGATTTTCGTTTTAGGCTTCTCACTGCTTGATCTTCGAAAAACTACGAGAAATAACAAAGACTAGCGACCACATCTTGGCGGGGCTTTGGTCAGCATAAGCTGTTACTTACCACGCGTCACCAACTCCGAAGATAGGCTCAATCGCAGGTTTCACAACAGTCCAAATATTCTCCGCTTTTTCTCCCACCCCTCTAGCCATTTGATCAAAGGCAATATCGAAACTCTGTTTGACTGGGCTATTGTGCAAGAGACTATTCATGCTTGAAGCACAAAAGCTAATGCCAGAGAATGTAGCTGTTAACCAATATTGCTTAAACACGGTTGCACCAGCAGCAGCTCTGGTGGATTGCTTATCGACTTCTTCAAGATACTCTGAAAAATCCATAGCCTGTTCATCTGTCAAAATAGGTTTGTTCCAATCCACATCCATCCATCCCGTCACCATCGCTTCCTGTAACCCCTTACGGTCTGTGTACCTCAACGGATTCGCCCTTGCATACCTATATGGATTCAGTCCACCACGCAACCCAATCAAATCCGCCTGCGGGTAGTGATCCTGTAATGGATTAGTGGGTGTGCCGGCGTAGTAGTCCCGGAATCCGTTATGAATATTGCCAAACTCCGCATCCTGCTGCATGCCGGGCAAGCGCACGTTCTGCGTGATCGTGCCGGGGTTAGTGGTCGTCTGCGTTGCACCGTAGGGCTGGTACGTCGCCGTCCACTGCGTTGCCTTCAGCTTGTTCGTCACGAGGAACGGCGAGCCGATACGATCGGTATGCACGGAGAGCAGCTTGTTGGCAGCTACGGCGTATTGCGCCACAAGCCTGTCGCCGAGATAGATGTACTCCGTGGTCGGAGTTGTGCCCGTCGCCGCCTCCATCATCAGATGGCCTGCAGGATCGTTCAGGTACTTTGTTGTGGTTCCGCTTGCCGTCTTGCTCGCACGCTCACCTGCTGCCCCGTAGATGTAGCTGACGGTGGTGGCACCGCTGGTCTGCGAGGCAAGGCGGTTGTTCACGCCATAGGCCTGCGTCGTCGGCGTTCCTGCATCCATCGTCACGGAATTGGTGTTGCCCGCAGCGGTGTAGCCATAGGACCAGCTATGGCCGGTGGCAGTGGCCGCTGTGATGCGATTGGTATTGGCCGTGGTGGTGAAGGTCGTCGTGACGCCGCCATTAACCGTGGTGAGCAGGTTTCCGTTGGCGTTGTACGTCCAGCCCTGCGTGCCATAGCCGCCGGTGCCGCTTACTGCACTGGTGAGGCGATTCAGCACGTCATAACCAAAGGTCTGCGTGTTGGCCGCCGTGATGGCGTCCGTCACGCTGCTCAGGTTATTGGCGTTGTCGTAGGCGTAGGTCAGGTTGATGCTGCCTGTGCTGCCCGCATTCTGGGTGGAGAGGTTCAGGTCATGGTCGTATGCCAGCGTCTCGGTGATGCCATCGTTGAAGGTGAGTGCCTTGACCGGGCCGAACGGCAGGTAGGTGCCAGCGGTGAACACCGAAGTCGAGTCCGCACCCGTGGCGGCGAAGGCCATCGAGCTGATGTTGCCCGCCGTGTCGCGGGTGTAGGTGACTAGCGCGCCGGAGGGGTAGGTCAGGGTGGCGAGGCGGCCAGCAGCGTTGTAGCTGAAGGCGATGTTGTACGTTTGTCCGCCGATGACGCGCGCCTGGCTCGTGAGGCTGCCGCGCTCATCGTAAGACCTGCTGATCGTTCCCGGAGCATCCGTGCCGGAGGTTAAATGGCCGATGCCCTTGCCATGCCCGCTCTCGTCATAGGTGAGGGTGATATTAAGGGCAGAGTTGGCGGGGTAGGCTACTGTGGCGAGGCGGTTCAGCACGTCATAGGTATAGTTGGTCACCGCCGTGATTGCGTCCGTCTTGCTCAGTACATTGCTGTTCTTGTCGTAGGTATAGGTAGTGGTGCCGGTATC
>FTKT01083838.1_pt1 | contig 16992 bp, 18 predicted proteins | sample 1658271 | NCBI WGS metagenome assembly FTKT01 (sample SAMEA3914811, study PRJEB12502) | metagenome | biome: forest; material: soil | place: Canada | collected 2011-08-04 | depth 0.3 m | reverse complement strand
TGCGGATGTGGACCGAGAACGTTGCCTGGTTCTCGAATGAGGTGGGCAAGAAAGGACGTGTCGAGGAAGGCATGCTGGCCGACCTTATCGTGCCGGACCGCGACTTCTTCTCGTGCGCCGAATCCGAGATCATCGACACCACCTCGTTGCTGACCGTAGTCGGCGGCAAGGTCGTGTATGGCGTGAAGGAGTTCGCCAGCTTCGACGAGAGCTCGCCTCCGGCGGCGATGCCGGACTGGTCGCCGGTGCGCCGTTTCGGGGGCTACGGCGGCTGGGGCGAGAAGGGCGGCGCGCCGCTGCAAGCTGCCATGCGACGCACGGCGACGGCGTGCGCATGCGCGACGCAATGCGGCGTTCATGGCCACAACCACTTGGCCGCGGCGAGCCGGTCGCGCGTCCCGGTGTCGGATCTGAAGAGTTTCTGGGGCGCGCTCGGATGCGCCTGCTGGGCGGTTTAGCTATGAAACCAGTGCTGTCCGCAGTCGCGGTCGACACGCCGCAACAATCGAGCGAAGTCTTCAGCCCGTTTGCCCCGCCTTGGGTTCGGTGGATCGCGCTTCTCAGTCTGTGTTCTGCCTATTTGCTGGGCGGGATCGTCAAGGCGACGGACTTCAGTGGCGCGACAGCAGAGATGCAGCGCTTCGGCCTGTCGCCGCCGGCGGCCTTCGCGGGCGTCGCGCTCGTCATCGAGCTTGGTTGTTCTGCGCTCATTCTGACGGGCTACTTCCGCTGGTTCGGGGCCTTGCTCTTGGGTGCGTTTACCTTGGTTGCGTCATTCATCGCGAATCGGTATTGGGAGTTGCCTTCTGGCCATGACCGCTTCATGGTCGAAAACGGCTTCTTCGAGCATCTGGGCTTGGTAGGGGGATTCCTGCTCGTCGCGTGGCACGACCTGCGGCGCCCCAAGGTCAGCGACGCGCTAGTGTGCTGGTGAGACCGGCGGCAGTCACATCCGCGGCCAACGTTCCGCATCAACCCGTTTCCAAGGGGCGACGATGATCGAATTGCGCAAGTCCAACGAGCGCGGCTTGGCGGAGCACGGTTGGCTAGTCAGTCGGCATACCTTCTCGTTTGCTGGCTACTACGATGAGAGGCACATGGGCGTTGGCAATCTTCGCGTCGTCAACGAGGACCGCGTCGCCGCCGGATGCGGCTTTGACACCCACAGCCATCGCGACATGGAGATAGTCAGCTACGTGCTGGAGGGCGAACTCGCGCACAAGGACAGCATGGGCAACGGCACTGCGGGGGGAACGCACAGTGGCGTGGTGCGGCCGGGCGACGTCCAGCGGATGAGTGCCGGCACGGGCGTCAATCACAGCGAATTCAACAATCTGAAGGACTCGGAGACGCACTTCCTGCAGATTTGGATTCTGCCCAAGTTCCGCGGCATTCGCCCCAGCTATGAGCAGAAGAACTTCAGTGATACGGAACGGCGGGGAGTGCTTCGGACGGTCGTCTCGCCAAATGGCCACAACGGTTCTGTGTCCATCAATGCGGACGCCTCCATCGAAGCGGGCCTGTTCGACGGTGAGGAATCCGCGATGAAGTCGCTGAGTCGCGATCGATTAACCTACGTGCATGTCGCGCGTGGTGACATCACGGTGAACGGTCAAGCGCTCAGCGCGGGGGATGCGCTCACTCTAGACGGTGAGGAGTGGCTCCAGATTTCCAAAGGCCGCGGTGCAGAAGTGCTGGTTTTCGACTTGGCACGAATTGATTGGCGCACGGCGCGCCAGTGAAAGTTCGACCTGATGTCTTGTCCTGTGCAAGTCCATCTGGCGCCGCAGTGGTCACCTTCACTTTGGTCAAGGTGGCCTTCGAACGATTTGCAGTCGCATCACTGTGATATTGACGACTACGCTGTCCGAATGGACTTGCTCGAGTCAGTACTAATTTGCCAACCGGTCGCGCCCTCGCGAGAGTCGCCGCAGCCCACCAGCAGGTCCACGGAGTGTCCGTGGAATCGAGACTGCCCGGTACACGCCATCGTTGACAGCAGTTTCGAAGCCGCATCAGTGCGGGCGCTTGCGCAGTTCGCTGAGGAGGTTGCTCATGACACGAGCTTGATCGTGCAGTGCGGATTCAGATCTGCGCGAGACGACCATTGACGCCGCGATCCGTTCAAGCAAGCCAGCCTTCCGCCAGCAAAGGACAACAGGATCGCCCCATGGTCAAGCTCCTTCATGCCATTTTCCTTCGCGGTACCCTGATGCTCTGCATCTGGGGATGGCTCCCTCCTGCACACGCCGAGGAATCCCAGAGCACCGGGCAGAGACCCACGCTGTTGATGAATCGTTGGCAGGAGGACTGGTCGGCACTGGCCGATCCGGCACTGCGTACGGAGCCGCTGGACAACCTCAAGTACCTTTCGCTCCCAGGGGTCTCCTCCACTGCTTACCTATCGCTAGGATTGACGCTCCGGGAGCGATTCGAGTCCAACGACGCGGCGAACTTCGGTGTCGGTGGCGAGGGAGAAGACTCCTACGTGCTGCAGCGGTTCCAGGTGCACGCTGACCTGCACTTTTCCGAGCACTGGCGGCTGTTCACACAGCTGGAGGATGCGCGTGACTTCTCGAAGAGAACGACTACGCCGGTGGACGCGAACAAGGCCGACCTGCGGCTGGCATTCGTCGAGACGGTCGAGACCATCGGTGGCGGCACTCTCAAGGCGCGCATCGGGCGACAAGACTTCGCATTCGACATTCAGCGCTTCGTCTCCTCACGCGACGGTCCGAACGTGCGCCAAGCCTTCGATGCCGTGTGGGCAGACTGGGAGGAAGGGCCCTGGCGCTTCATCGGCTTCTTGAGCCGTCCCGTGCAGTACGAGGATGAGCACGCGTTCGATGATCACTCCAACAACGATTTTCGCTTTCATACGCTGCGTGTCGAGCGGCACGTGCTTGGCACGAACGAGCTATCGGCCTACTGGTCGCTGTTTGAACGGGGCAACGCGCGCTACCTGGACGGCAGCGGCCAGGAGCACCGCCAAGTGTTCGATGCCAGGTTCGCAGGCAACGAAGGTTCTTGGGACTGGGACCTCGAATCGATGCTACAGGGGGGTAATGTCGGCTCGAAGCGGATTCGGGCCTGGTCGGTGAGTCCTAGCTTGGGCTACACGTTTCGCGACTCTCCCTGGAAGCCTCGTCTGGCCATTCAGGTCGACACGGCATCTGGCGACAGGCGGCCTGGTGATACCACCATTGGAACGTTCAACCCGCTGTTCCCAAATGGCTACTACTTCTCACTTGCCGGCTACACGGGCTACGCGAACCTGGTTCAGATCAAGCCTGCAGTGACGCTACACCCAATTTCGGGCCTTTCGTTGCTCGGTGGGGCTGGCTTTCAATGGCGACAAACGGTTGCCGACGCTGTTTACGTGCAGCCGAACGTTCCCGTCGCTGGCACTGCGGGAAAGCCAGACCGATGGTCCGGGGTCTATGAGCAGCTGAGGGCAGACTACCGGTTCAATGCGAACCTGACCTCTGCGATAGAAGTCGTGCACTTCTCGATCGGGGAGGTCATCCGGCAGGCAGGGGGGCACGACGGGGACTACATCGGGATCGAGCTCAAATACATGTGGTGAAGGCCACGCGGAGGCAAACGTGTCCAGCCGACGCTCGTGCCTGCCCGGCTGAATGAGGCGCCTGATCAATGACTCCATGCGGCCTCGGCAGCGAGGCCATGCGACGCGCGCGCCCTGCAGACTGCAGGCGCGGGAAGGGTGATTGCAGCCGAAGGGCCATCGTCCGGGCGATGGCGCATGCCGCGAGCGGCGGAAGACTCCGGCCGCGGGTTGCTCAGCGGCTGCTGGCAGAGGCCGCCTTGGCGGCTCGGCGTGCTGCTCTGGCTTTGCTCATCGCAAGAGCCTTCTCGTGGCGTGCCTCGACGGCGCGCTCTGCGGAGGATGCGGCTCGTGCCGACTCCTCCTGGCCTGCCGGCGAAGGTGCACCGCTGCCGCCTTGCGCACTGGCATTGAGCGAGGCAGCGAAGAGGAATGCGATGAATGCGATCGATCTCATGAGATTGTCTCCCGGGTCTGTTGGAGGAAAGGTGCGTCTCATGCGCGAGGGCGCAGCTTGAAAGGTACCGCGCTGCCCGCGGCTGCCGCCTCTGATGGCCGACAAGTGCCCGCGCCGGTCATTGGATAGGTGCATCGGCTTGCCTGCTTGGCTTAGGCTTCCCGCTATCCGCTACACGACTCGTCAAGGAACCAGCGACCGACCTCTGGCGCCTTTCGCATGTTGTTGGAGCAATGTGGGCGCTCATGCGTTCGAGGCCAAGGATGTTCCATGAAAAACCAGATACCCCTCTTGCTCAGTGCGAACGCGGGCTACGTTGACACGGCCGGATTCCTGGCGCTGCAAGGCCTGTTCACAGCACATGTGACGGGCAACTTCGTCACGCTCGGGGCGGCCCTGGTGCAAGGCAGCTCAGGGGTTCTTGCCAAACTGCTCGCGCTTCCAGTCTTCTGCGTGGTCGTCATGCTGTCGCGGCTGGCGGCGAATTCCCTGCAGAAGCGCAACCGCGAACCTATGAAGAGCTTGTTGGGAGTCAAGCTCGTGCTGCTCACGTTGGGGGCTGTAATGGCGGTGTGGCTCGGCCCGTTTCCCCACGGCGACAGCCTTGCGGCCATCTCGACCGGGATGGTACTGGTCGCGGCCATGGCGATTCAGAATGCCGTCTCGCGGATTCACTTGGCGAGTTCGCCACCGACGACCCTGATGACGGGCAGCACGACGCAACTGATGATCGACATTTCCGATCTGCTTCTCGGCATGAACGGAGAAGCAGCTGCCGTGGCTCGAGCGCGTCTGCAAAAGATCGCGGTGATTGTTGCGGCTTTCGCACTCGGTTGCGGTTTGGGCGCGCTGGCCTTCCATGTCGTCGGGGTCTGGTGCTTTGTCTTTCCGCCGGTACTCGCCGCCGCGACTGCCTATGCGGCCGTTACGGCATCGAATGCGTAGAAGCGATAGGCGCGCGTCGGCGCTGACGGGAGCGAAGCCAGCTGAATGCGGTTCGGCGTGCTTCCCCTTCCGAATGCGCAGCTGTGCAACCCATCGGAAGTGAGGTAGCGAGGTCGATCAATGCGGCGTTGTTCGGATGAGCACACGGGGCCAAATTTGCCCGACAGCGCGGTGATCAGCCTGGCTGACAGCCTATCCAATTCGACACTGTCCGCCAGCGTTGTGCTGTCAAGGAGATGCGGTATGAACAGAGGCGCTTACCCCCCCCACCGGCATTTGGACGACGACGCGTCGGGCGATATCCTTCCGATGCGCCTGCGGAGTGACTTCGTACTCGGAGCGTTCATGAACGCCTACGTCTCGCACGGCGGCTTGGCGACTTCCAGCGAGATCGTCCACCCGCTGCGCTCCTTCTGGTGCCAACCCCTCTCAATGGTCGCGACGTGGATCGTGCATCGCCGAGTCTTGAGCCTCCCTTGGCGGTCGCAGCTTCTTCTTCCGCTGTTCCAGTTCGTGAGACCGCGCATGACGCTCTTGCCCGAGGTGAGCGCTTTGGTGAGCAAGCTCGGCGACTGCATGGAAGACGAAAGCGTTGCCAGCTGGTTGGTAACCCCCAACGCCTGGCTGCGCAGCGAGCTGCCCATCGACGTCGTACTCTCTGATCCCGAGGTCGGCATTGAAGGCGCCGACCACGATCGGCTCGTCCTGATCGATCGAAGGGTGCACCTCGGCCGGGCTCACTAACGGGCCGCGAGAGCTGTCAGTCGCGCGTAGATCATTGAGCGGTTTGGACGGCGAGACCGGGGATCCGAATGCGCATGCAGAGGTCTTTGCGGCGCGCCTGCCGGCGTCGATTGAATGAGGTCTGTGCACGTCTGTCGCGCCGCAGGCACCTGCCTAAAGACAAGGAGTGCGTCAGTCAACGCGGACAGACGGCGAGCCTGTATTGCGACAAGAGTTCATTCGCGTCCTGAGTGCAGCAGCCAATCGGCCTTCTGGACGTTGTGGAAGGGATAGCCGATTTCTACGATCTCCCGGTCGACGCGCTTGCAGTGCCAACGTGCGATTCACCCTCCAAGGAGAAGACAGATGTCGGACTCAGCCAGCGATAGCAACTTCAATCAACAAAGGCGCCGCCTTCTTGCCGGAAGTGTCGCCGGCGGTGTCGCCTTCTCTTTGCCATTCGCAACCACTTCAACTGCAAGCCAGGCGCAGTCGGCACCGCCTTCGTCGCCTCATCACCCAGGAGCATCAGCCATGACCCAGAGCTACGTGACCACGAAAGACGGCGTCCAGATCTTCTACAAGGACTGGGGCCCTGCCAGCGCGCCTCCGATCGTCTTTTCGCACGGGTGGCCCCTGAGCTCAGATGACTGGGATGCCCAGATGATGTTCTTCCTTGCGAAGGGCTTCCGCGTCGTGGCGCACGACCGCCGCGGTCACGGACGCTCGGCGCAGGTCTCGGACGGGCACGACATGGATCACTACGCGGACGACCTGGCCGCGGTCGTGACTCATCTGGACCTCAAGGGCGCCGTTCACGTGGGTCATTCGACCGGCGGCGGGGAGGTGATCCACTATCTGGCGCGCCATGGCGAAAAGCGCGCCTCGAAGGCCTGCATGATCGCGGCGGTTCCGCCGCTGATGCTCAAGACCGCGGCGAATCCGGGCGGCCTGCCCAAGGAGGTGTTCGACGGCTTCCAGGCTCAGACGGCCACCAATCGCGCACAATTCTTCCGCGACGTCCCGTCCGGTCCCTTCTATGGCTTCAATCGCCCGGGCGTGAAGGCCCAGGAAGGCATCATTCAGAATTGGTGGCGCCAAGGGATGATGGGTAGCGCGAAGGCCCACTACGATGGCATCGTCGCGTTCTCGCAGACCGATTTCACCGACGATCTGAAGAAGGTCAATCTGCCGGTGCTCGTGATGCACGGTGACGACGACCAGATCGTGCCCTATGCCGATTCCGGCCCGCTGTCCGCCAAGCTCCTGAGGAACGGAACGCTGAAGACGTACGCGGGATTCCCTCACGGCATGCCCACGACCCACGCCGACGTGATCAACGCCGATCTCCTCGCGTTCATCAAGGGGTGAGTAATGCACGGCGGCGCAGGCGGGCCGCCGACCTGATGACTGCGACTCAAGCCTCAGCGACGCGTTCGCTGAAGCGCCCGGGAGGGACGCCGAACCAGCGAACACATGCGCGCGCGAAGCTACGCTCGTCGGCGTAGCCGAGCATGAAAGCAATCTGCATCGCCGACACCGTGCGCTCCAGCAAGTACTGCTCGGCGAGTTCCTTGCGGGTCGATTCCACCATGGCCTCGAAGGATGTGCCTCTCTCGAGCAGCCGCCGTTGAAAGGTTCGATCGCTCGTGCCCAGGTCCGCTGCGATCTGCGCCCTCAGAGGGCGACCGTCCTGAAGTCGAGCCTGGACGGCGGCATGCACGCGAACCTCGAATTCCGAGTTCCGCAGGCGCGACAAGCCCGTGCGCGCGATGCGTTCATGAAACGTCTCGAGCGACGGCATCGCGGTCGGGAGCGCTGCATCGAGGTCGGCGTGGCTGAGAGTGAAGCTGTTGCTGTCGGCGCCAAACGTGATGGGGCAGCGAAGCATCCCTGTGAAGTCGGTGGCGTCTACCGGCTGCGGCGCCTGGAACGTTGCTTCGATCGCTCGCAAGCTGCCGCCGGTCACCCAGCGGCACAAGCTGAAGAGCGTGAGCAGGGCGTATTCCACGCGTTGTCGCGGAATCTCCCGAACGCCTCGAGCCAACTCGAGACTGACCTTCGCACCTTGGGGTACCTCTTGCAGCGAGATCGTCGCAGCATCGCTCACAAGACGCAGGTAGCGAACGAGGCGTTCGATGCCGACTCGCAGCACCGGGCTCGACATCATCGCGTACCCGACGACTCCGTATTGAGCCGGCCGCACGTGTTCCGCCAGATGCACACCGAGCGCCGGGTCCGAGCTTCGCGACACCGCGCACTCCCAGAGATGGCTGACGACGTCCGTCGGCCATCGCCTGGAATCGTCATTGAGCGAGGTCGCGGAGACGCCAACATCCGAGAGTAGGACTGGAATATCCGCGCCCCGCTCTGCAAGAGACGCCAGCAGACCCCGGAGCCAGACGGAAGAAGTTGTGCGCTGCGGCATGTGATCTTGGCGCTGTGATGTCGGTACGTTGGCATTGTGCTGCCACGCATGTCTTGGCGCACGCCCTAAGATCCCAACAGGCGTCGCTTTCCTGACCAGTGCCCGTACGCGGGTGTGGGAGCTGACGCGCTCACCAGGTTGTCGTGGGGGTTCCGCTATGTACGCAGCGCTGTCTACGCTGGAGTGCGATCTGGGCGGCGAGGTCGCGTCCGTGTTGTTCGATGAAGAATTCGGCCCCGCCGAAACAGCGCTGCTGCGCCGTCGTCCGGCTGGTGTCGTCGGAGCGCTCTTGGAGCGGCTTGGCCGGGTGTTGAGGGCGACAGCCGCCTCTGTTGGCGGGCAGCGTGCCGTGGTATCCACGGCTTGCTTGCGGAGACAGACGCGGTTGCAAACCATTTGCCTGGCTTGGGACGGTGCCAAGGAGGACGAGATCCGTCTTCTGTCCCCCGAGGATGTCGTGCCGGTACCTGGTACCGAACGGATCGCCAGAAAGGCGCGTCCCCAGGATCCTCTCATCATTTGCTCCCGCACCGACTCGGCATTCAACGAACGCGAGCTGCTGGAGCTCGAGACTCGCAACGTCAGATGGGTCTTGTACCTGCCGTTGTGGGGCAACCGAATCCTCCTGGGGCTCTTCGCAGTGGAACTGGCCAATCGGACGAGACCTGGCCGCAGGAGTGCAATGCGAGCGTTTGGCGCCTGCGCGGTCGCGAGCAAGATCCTGGGCCTTCTGGAGACAGTCGCCCAGGCAGAAGTCGCTGCCGTGGCGCAGGAGCGGAATCGCCTGGCTCAGGAGTTCCACGACAGCGTCGCTCAGGCGTTTGTCGGCATTGGAATGCTGCTTCGGCAATGCGCGCATGCTGAAGACCCAACGGTCCTCCGCGCGAAGCGTCTGGCCGAACAAGGACTCGCAGATGTGCGGCGCGCCATGCACGACCTGGGTCCGAGTCAGCTTCTGATGCGTCCGTTCGCCGAGGCCGTCAGGCAACTGGGGGAGTCGATGGTGTCCGGAGCAATGACATTCGAGCTGCTCGCGACCGGGCTTTGGCCATCCCTATCTCGGGACACTGAATCGCAGCTGTTTCGAGTGATCCAGGAGGCAGTCGGTAATGCGGTCAAGCATTCGTCGGCCAGCTCCGTGACGGTCGAGATCTCGTGCACAGAACGCGAAGCGACCATTCTCGTCAGCGACGATGGTTGCGGCTTCGACAGAGCAGATGCGCAACTTGGTGTGGGCTTCGGGCTACTGAGCATGCGGCGCCGTGTCGCCAGCATGGGGGCCAGAATGGAGTTGCACAGTGCGCTCCAACGCGGAACCGCGGTGCTCATCACATTGCCTTGCGGCGCACGCCGCGTGAGCCCGCGAGACGCGGTGGCTGTCGAAGACGGCCAGTAAGACAAGTGCCGCAACCGAATGGCCACGTGCAGCGCGTGTATTGGCGCTATCCGGTCGATGCGACAGGAAGTCGTGTCTCCTAGCATCCGAGACTCGATTCACTGCTGCCCAACATGGCGATGAAGAAGACCATTCTGCTGATTCATGGAGCCTGGATGACGCCCGCCTGCTGGGCGTCCTTTCGATCGCTCTACGAGGCGAGGGGCTACGAGTGCCTGACCCCGCCATGGCCCTTTCTTGATCGTCCGATCGGTGAGCTTCGCCGTGCACCGCATCCGGAACTCGCGAGCGTCACCATCAAGAATCTGGTCGACCACTTCCACCGGATCATCCGCAGCCTGCCGGAGCCACCGATCGTGATGGGCCATTCTTTTGGAGGCCTCATTGCACAGATGCTCGCCGACCGCGGCCTTGGCCTTGCCGCCGTCGCCATTGATCCGGGGCCACCGCGCTGGGTACTTCCAAGCCCGACGGCGATTCGATCGGCCTTGCCCGTCCTTTCGTCCTGGAACGGATGGAATCGCGTCTTGACGATGTCGTTCGCGAGCTTCGCCGGAACCTTTGCCAATACGCTGCCACCGTCCGATCAACGCGATGCCTACGAGACCCAGGTCGTGCCTGCGCCAGGCCGGATCTACTTCCAGGCAGCGTTCGGTATTGGAAACGGGGTTCGGTTCGGGAATTCAGGCCGCCCGCCGATGCTTCTGCTGTCTGGGCGAGCCGACAAGACGAGTACGACGTCCATGGCCAGGTCCATGTTGAAGAAGCATCGGCGCTCGCCGATTCCCGTCGATCTCATCGAGTTCGAAGGACGGAGCCACTGGCTGATTGCGGAGCCGGGTTGGGAGGAGGTGGCCCAACGGGCTCTGGATTGGTGCGAACTGCAGATCAAGAGAAGCTGAGTGAACGGCGCGACAGCATCCGGCGGAGCGCTGTTGTCCAACAGCCTTTGACCGCGAGGCCGCCGGCGGGCGATGAAGCTGCGCCTACGACTCGCAGTGTCAGCGAGCCGAAAGCAATGGTGACCGCAGACGACTACCTGCCAGCGCTGGCGTGGATTTCCGCGATGTAGGCACCCGGGAACTCCACGATTGCCGAATTGCGTCCCTCGGACGCGAATGGGGCGACGAGCACCTTGACATGCGCGGCAGTGGCCTTGGCGAGCGTGGCCGCGAGGTCGCTGACTTCGTAGCCCGTGGTCTCGCGCCCGTAGGGCCACGGCAGATGGCCATCGGTCACGATGACCTGCATGCGTCCGAAATTCGACTCGATTCGCACCCGTCGATACGTTGTCGACGGGCGTCCGATCTCCACACCAGCTGCGTTCGATTCATCCGAGACAACCTTGCCGTGCGAGAACGTGACGAACGACTGCACGAAGGCGGAAGCCCGGTCGGGCGATACGTAGACGCGATTTTCCGGCACGGTCTGGAAAGGCGCATAAGCGGGCTTCGCGGTGTGCCAGTACAGCTGCATATTCACGCCGCCAGGCCACTGCACGACAGCGTCGCGTCCGATCGGGTCCGGGAAGGTCTGGACGATCACGTCGGCGCCGGCGGCTCGAGCTGCGGCGACAGCGGCGTCCATGTCCGCCACCAGGTAGCCATTGCGTTCCGCGCCGAAAGGGTAGGGGATCGGTGTCTTGAAGCCGAACAGCGAGACGGTTCCCACCGGCGTCTGTACGAGTTGCGTCGTGGTGCTGCTGGGCGTGGGCGTGACGTCCGCGACCCCCTGTTTCGTGCTCTGTCCGCCGAATGTTGCCGTGAAGCTCTGCACGAACGCGTCGACGTCGTCGGGCGACATGTAGACGTGCGTGGTGTCGTATTGCGAGCCCACGGCTACCGTGTCAAGCGCCATGGCGGCGCCTGGCGCGACAACGGCCAAGCCAGATGCCAGCGCAAGGCAGGCTGCGCGGCGGACGAGCGTGCGAAAGTTAGTCATTGCGGGGTCCTCATTTATTGATTTGGCGATTGTTCTCTCTCGGCACTTGTCCGCGACATCCCCTCACGGATAGCGCTGACCTGATCGAATGGCAGGGAGACCGGTTTGCCCGGCGCGACTGCGGGCCACGCCTGCAAGCGAGACGCAAGCCGCCCCACCTTCGACCTGTGCGCGACTGCTCGTTGGACAGGCGTGATCCTGTCGTTCCCGCCGGTCAACATTCTTCGGTGAGACCCTAGAGTCGCAATCACCGACTCGACATCGAACGGAGCTGACGATGGCCAGGAAGCACGAGAGCGCTCCAAAGCGACCGCAAGTCCAGGAGGACGAGGCGGCGGCGAGCGATGGTGGGAACGCAAGGACGGAGTCCGAGCGCGAAGAAAGAAAACTTGACGAGAGCCTGGACGAGTCCTTCCCGGCCAGCGATCCGCCTGCCTTGCAGCGAGCGGCCGGCACTGGCCAACTTCCATGAGGGGCAACATGAACTACTCGACTCCTTACTTGGCCACGTCCCCGCGCGCGAGCGCTCGAGACGCCGTCGACCGGGTCTTGCTTGTCGGCGCGCGCGTCGCCATGGCGGTGGTCTACCTCTACGGCGGCGCCAGCAAGGTACTGCACTTCAGCGGATTCTGCGACTACCTCGGTGGCATGGGCATTCCGTTACCGGCCCTCTTCACGACCGCGTCCATCAGCGTCGAGCTGGGCCTGGGCGCGTGTCTGGCCCTCGGATTCCGGGTCCGGTGGACTGCCTGGGTCATCGCGGCCTTCACGATTGGCGCGACGTTGATCGGTCATCCCTTCTGGCAGGGCGGCGCGGGCGCGGAGAACAATCTCCTGCACGCGCTCAAGAACCTCGCGATCATCGGCGGGCTGCTTGCGGTGAGCGTCGCGCAAAGGGCGGTCGACAAGCGGCGAGAAGCGTAGCGCTGGGGGGGGCTCCGGACAACTGGAGTTCGTTTGTCAACCTGTCGAATGGCAGGGGCGCCATCGGGCAGGATGTCGGGGCCGACATCTGCATTCAGAGGGAAAGCTCGCTCGCGCTTTGACGGTTCGCATGCCGCGCCCGAGCGCGCAGAGTCCGTGAGCGCTCTCGAGTGGGTTTCGCCAGGGGGCCGTTCAATGCCGTTTGGAGGTTCACGCGACAGCGAGGTCAGCGCACTCGCGTTCCTCACTGTCTCCGACTGATTTGCGTTGATCGTCCTGAATCTCGCTCCTTCTCCTTCGTCACCTCCCCGATCTGGAGTGTTCATGTCCAACGACCAAAGTCTGCTAGTCCCCCGTGCTTGCGTAGTGCTCATCGTCGATCCGCAGCCCGGCCTTGCGTTCGCCGTCCAGTCGATCGACCGACAGCTGCTGCTCAACAATCTCCTGGCGGTCGTCGAGACGACGAAGGCGTTCGCGGTTCCCCTGGTCGTGACCACGTCGGCGAGCAAGGTGTATAGCGGTCCGGCATTCGCGTCGTTGCGAGAGCACATGGGTGACGCGAAGCAGACCGAGCGTCGCAACATGAATGCCTGGGAGGACGATGCCACGAAGGCTGCGGTCGCCGCGACCGGAAAGAAGGTGCTCCTGATCGCCGGGCTCCTGACCGAAGCATGCGTCTCGTTCCCGGCCATCAGCGCGGTTCAGGAGGGCTACAGGGTCCTGTGCATTGCGGATGCATGCGGCGCCTCGACCGTGGACGCCCACCGCCTAGCACTCGATCGCATGCGTGATGCGGGCGTGCAGGTGACGAGCTGGCTGCAGATGCTGCTTGAGTTCCAGCGAGACTGGACCCGGCATGACACCTACGACGCCGCTCGCGCCATCGTCGAACGCCATGCCGGAGGCTACGGCATCGGCCTGTCCTATGCGCGCGACATGATCGCGCCGCCAGCGCCCGCCAACGCCGGCTGAAGGGTCAGGCAGCGAACATGTCAGCAGTCGACTTGTCCGCGCTTTTGCTGTCGCGCCTCCAGTTCGCGTTCACCGTCTCGTTTCACATCATCTTCCCTTCGTTCACGATCGGCGTGGCGGCGTGGTTGACGGTCGTCGAAGCGCTGCACCAGATCACCGGCCGCCAGGTGTACCTGAGGGTTTTCGAGTTCTGGCTGAAGATCTTCGGCATTGCCTTCGGGCTGGGTGTGGTATCCGGGATCGTCCTTGCCTTTCAGTTCGGGACCAATTGGAGTCAGCTCTCACGGATGTCCGGGCCGATCCAAGGGCCGCTCCTGACATACGAGACATTCACCGCATTCGCGCTCGAGGCGAGCTTCTTCGGTGTGCTGCTGTTCGGGCGGGCACGCGTTCCTCCGCGGCTTTACTTGTTGTCGACAGGTCTCGTCGCGTTGGGAACGACGTTCTCCGCGTTTTGGATCATGGTGAACAACTCGTGGATGCAAGTGCCGGTCGGCTACGTCGTCGAGCAGGGAATGTTCGTTCCGGTCGATTGGGCGAAGATCATCTTCAACTCGGTGGTCTGGGTGCGTTTTCCGCACATGCTGCTCGCGGCATTTGTCTCCGGAGCGTTCTGCGTCGCGGCGACGGGAGCTTGGTACATGCTGCGCCGCGTCTATCTCGACGAAGCCCGTGTGATGGCGCACATGGGGCTGTATTTCGCAGCGGTCATCGTGCCGATTCAGATCCTGTTCGGGCATCTCGTGGGCGACTACATCCACGAACACCAACCCGTCAAGTTTGCGGCGATCGAAGGGCGCTGGCACACGGAGCGACCTGCGGCGGAGGTCTTGCTGGCGATCCCCGATGCGGCGCAGGAGCGGAATCGATACGAGATCAAGGTGCCCGTGCTCGGAAGCCTAATCGCAAGCATGAAGTTCGACTCGACTGAGGTCGGCTTGCTCGATTTTCCCAAGGACGTTCGGCCGCCCGTCGCAATCCCGTTCTTCGCATTTCGGGTGATGGTGGGCTGCGGCATCGCGCTCGGCGCACTGGCCTACATCGGCTCCTACCTGAGCTTCACGCAACGCCTGGAGCGCACACGTCTCTGGTTGTGGGCCACGTTCCTGAGTTTCCCGTTGCCATTCGTCGCGACGCTGACAGGATGGTTCGTCGCCGAGGTCGGTCGGCAACCATGGGTGGTCTATGGCGTTCTGCGTACCGCGGATGCTCTCACACCGGCGCTACCTGTCAGTTCCGTCGCCGTGTCGCTTGTCGTCTACATCACGGTGTATGTGTTGATCTTCTCGTTCGGCGTCTACTTCATCTTCAGGCTGTTGCAGGCCGGGCCGACGCCGCATCTCACCCAGCCTGTCGCCCAGGCGGCCCCGCGCAGACCGATGTCACTCGCCAGACGCGCGAGCCAGCCGGGCTCGGCGAGTCTCGAGGGACGGTCATGATCACGCTCTGGCTTGCCCTGCTGGCAATCATCACGTTGCTTTACGTACTTTTCGACGGTTTCGACCTGGGTGTTGGCGTCCTGTTCGGACTCACTCGGGATGCGCGGCAGCGAGACGACATGCTGCGTGCCATCGCGCCCGTCTGGGATGGCAATGAGACCTGGCTCGTGGCGGCGGGGGTAGTTCTCTGGGGAGCCTTTCCGAGCGCCTACGCAGCCTTGCTCTCCGCCTTCTACTTGCCGATCACAGCGATGCTGGCCGGCCTCATCCTGCGCGGAGTCGCATTCGAGTTCCAGCACAACGCGATCCGGACGAGGCCGCTCTGGGATGCCTCGTTTTTTCTTGGATCGACCGTGGCAGCCTTCATGCAAGGTGTGATGGTCGGTGGCCTGGTCGTCGGACTGCCCACAGTTGGCGGCTTCTATTCAGGCCACGGCCTCGAATGGATGTCTCCGTTTGCGCTGTTCTGCGGCTTTGGTCTGGCTGCTGGATACAGCTTGCTCGGGGCGTGCTGGCTCGTGCTGAAGTGCGTCGATGCGACAAGAGCCGCTGCCCTTCGGTGGGTGCCCTGGCTGTCGGCGGCCTTGCTCGCGCTGTTGGTGATCGTGTCGTGCTACGCACTCTTTGTTCACCAGGATGTCGCGAGGCGCTGGTTCGACACGCCCGTCTTCTTCCTGCTGCGGGCAACTGGCGCTATGGCCGCTGTCCTGCTGGCGATCGGCGTGCGCAGGGGCAACGATGCAGTACCGCTGGCAGCTGCCATGGCGTTGTTCGTGGTGAGCTTTCTTGCGCTTGGCGTCTCGTTCTGGCCCTATGTCGTTCCGTTCTCTATCAAGACCCAGGACGCGGCCGCTCCCATGGAGAGCCTGAGATTCATGTTCTGGGGGGCCGGGCTGTTCATCTTCCCGTTGATGCTGGGCTACACGTTCTTCAGCTACCGTGTCTTCCAGGGGAAGACTCTGCCTTCGGATTGAGCCCTGGCCAGCGTCTGACTTGCAGCCAGGAGAACCCCATGTTTGGACTCCCCCTCGCTGTGGGACATCGCTAGTCGTCGATGCGCCGCAGATCGTGCCATGCGACCAGGAGAAAGCCTCCGACGAGTCCGAGATGCTCGAAGAAGCTGTTCTCGGTCATGAAGCGCTCTGGCGAGGGCGGAAGGTCCCAATAGCGGCTGGCCACGAAGGTGGCGATCAGGGTGAACCCGCCGAGAGCTCCTGCGGCAAGCCATCTGTAGAAGCCGGCGAGAATCATGATCGAGCCGCCGATCTCGAGCACCAGCACGACCACGGCGAGTGGCCCGGCGGGCGAGAGGCCGAAATGCTTCATCTCCTCGATGGCGAGGTTGAAGTCCATTGCCTTGTCGATACCGCCTTGGAGATAGGCCGCGCACAGGCCGAGCAACCCAACCCACCGCACCCAGGGGGCGACCAGCAGGTGCCTGCCGGTTTCGACGACGCTCGGTGAGCCGTAGTTCATCTTAGACATTGTTCGCCTCCACAGTCTTATTGCGCGACGCGAAGGTCGTCGTCAGGAATTCGGGTTGCTCGCGCTTGAACGGGGTTGGCAGAAACTGTAGCTCGACCTGGTCTTCAAGCCACGTCGTCCGTTCCGCACTCGGCGAACCTCTGACGAGCGGGGGCACCTGCTCGCCAACCAGGATGCCCAAGAGCCCCACCAGAGCGATGATCGGCGGGGCCGGTGATCGCACGCCAAAGAGCGCATAGATAGCGCCGACAAGCACGCCAACTGCAAGCGACAGCAGGTAGGGCGTCATGGGATCTCCTGTTCCAACGCGATAAGGTGGGTCGGCGCGAGGCCGACCCGGTCGTTCGCTCAACCCTCGTGGGCACCGAACATCGTCTTGGCGTAGATGATCCCCAGCCCGTAGGCGCCGCCGTACTTCTTCGCGATGCCGGTGGTCAGGTCGTAGGTCTCGGTGCGAGCCCAGTCACGCTGCAGCTCGAGCATGTACTGCAGCGAGGTCATCGGCTGCGCGCCTGCCTCCACCATGCGGTCGATCGCGCGCTCGTGCGCTTCGGTCGACACGTCGCCGCAGGCGTCAGCGATGACGAGGACCTCGAAGCCCTGGTCGATGGCCGAGAGCGCCGGGCCAACGATGCACACCGACGTCCACAGGCCCGCCAGCACGACCCGGCTCTTGCCGATGGCGTTGACGACCTTGATGACGTTGGCGTCCTCCCA